>Ga0302320_10027813_pt1 | contig 10881 bp, 7 predicted proteins | sample Bog_T0_3_FD_202130 | JGI IMG/M metagenome (GOLD analysis project Ga0302320, IMG submission 202130) | Peat permafrost microbial communities from Stordalen Mire near Abisko, Sweden - Bog_T0_3 | ecosystem: Environmental > Terrestrial > Soil > Wetlands > Peat | place: Sweden: Abisko, Stordalen Mire... | reverse complement strand
CCCGCCGCCTACTTCATGGAAAAAGAAGGCACAATCAGTGGTTCCGGACGCATGGTGCAGTGGCGCTATAAGGCAATTGATCCTCCCGGTGAGGCCAAGAGCGATCTTGAGATTCTCGACACGCTCTTCCGCAAAGTTCGCGATCTATACAAGGACTCCACCGATCCCAAGGATCAGCCGCTCAAGGCAGCCGCCTGGAACTATCCCAAGGAGGGCATGTCAGAGGCTGTACTGAAAGAGATTGGCGGCTTCGACCTGAAGACCGGATTGCCGGTGAATGGCATTGCCGACCTGCAGGCCGACGGCAGCACCTCCAGCGGCGCGTGGATATATGCCGGCTGCTTCAAGGGCGGCAAGAACCTGAGCAAGCGCCGCGACAACAAAACCGATCCCAGCGGTCTGGGCATTTATCCCGGTTTTGCGTGGACCTGGCCGGGGAACATGCACATCCTATACAACCGCGCTTCGTGCGATGAAAAAGGACAGCCGTTCGATCCCAAGCACAAGCTGGTCTGGTGGGACGCGGAAGCCAAGAAGTGGGCCGGCTATGACACGCCCGACGTGCCGGTGCCGACCGACGGTCCCGATACTCCGAACGGACAGCGTGCATTCCGCATGAACGGCGAGGGCGTGGGACGGCTGTTGGCCGCCAGCTACAAGGATTTCGATCCCAAAGCCGCGGACAAGACACTGCCTCGCGATTCGTCGTACGTGCCCAAGGACGGACCTATGCCGGAGTTCTACGAGCCGGTGGAAAGTCCGACCCACAACGCGCTTCACCCGGAGGTGCATAACAATCCGTGCCTGAAGTATCCACGCGTGAAAGGCATGCAGCCTATCGGCACAAAGGAGAGCTTCCCCTACGTCTTGATGACCTCCAGCCTCCCCGAGCACTGGTGCGCAGGCTCCACCACGCGCAATGTGCCGTGGCTGTCGGAACTCAACCCCGAACCGGTGTGTGAGCTTCCGGAAAAGCTGGCGAAACAGCTGGGTATCCAAACCGGAGACATGGTGAAGGTGAGTTCGGCGCGCGGAGACATCACGGTGAAAGCCGAGGTCACCCGCCGCATGCAAGCTCTGCAGATCAACGGCAAGGAAGTGACCACTGTCTGGATGCCGTACAACTGGGGATTCAAGGGCCTGAACACCGGCCCAAGCACCAACTACATCACCATCGATGCAACGGACCCAGGAGCGGGTACGCAGGAAACCAAGGCGTGTTTAGTCAACGTGACCCGCGTAGAAGGAGGGAACCGTGGCTAAGGCAACGTTGATTGATACTACGAAGTGCATCGGCTGTCGTTCCTGCCAAGTCAGTTGCAAGGCGTGGAACGATCTACCGGGTGTGACGACAAAAGCGCCCGCGGCTGGGCTGGGATTCCAGGAGCCGCGACTGCTGTCGTCGAAAACCTATATGGTCATTACCGACAAGCTGGTGGACAGCCCGGAATCCTCGACCGGATTCCGCCAGATCTTTGCCAAGCGGCAGTGCATGCACTGCGAGGATCCGGCATGCGCCTCAGCCTGTCCGGTGACGGCGCTACACAAAACCAAAGACGGGCCGGTCGTCTATGACAAGTCACGCTGTATCGGATGCCGCTATTGCATGTGGGCGTGTCCATGGGGCGTACCCACCGCAGAGTGGGGTTCCCTCGACCCGTCGATTCGCAAATGCACGCACTGTGCAGACCGCCTGAGCGCCGAGGTTCCGGAATACCACAATAGTGTGGCGTTGACCGCCGGAGAGAAGGCGAGCTGGGCAGTGAAACACGCTGAACCAGCCTGCGTAAAGGCCTGCCCCTCCGGATGCCTGAAGTATGGCGAACGGGAGGAACTGCTGGCCGAGGCCAAGCAACGCATCAAGAATCATCCCGGCAAGTACGTGGACGACATCTACGGAGAGCACGAGGCTGGCGGCACGACGATGCTTTATCTGTCCAGCGTGCCCTTTGAGGAGATTGGATTCCCCAAGGTGCAGTCTGAGGCCTTCCCACGGTTGAGTGCGATTGCTTTGGGCGCGGTGCCTCCGGCGGTGGTGGGCGTTGGCGCTGCCCTGGGCGGAACCTATGCCATCAGCAAGCGTCGCGAAGAAGTGGCCAAGGCGGAAGCGGCCGAGCGCTCTGCCAAAAAAGAAGAGCATGCTCATCCGGAGTTTGCTCCCGTACCCGGCAACACGTTTACCGGCTTCAACAAGGTGCTGATGTTCCTAATGGCCTTTGGCGCACTCTCCTTCCTGCTGCGCTTCGCGCTCGGATTAGGGAGCTCAACCGGGCTTTCAGACACCTGGGCGTGGGGATTGTGGATCGTCTTCGACTTTGCGTGGATTGCCATTGCGGCTGGCGCCTTCGCCACCGCATGCATCATCTACGTACTGCGGAGGCAGGACCTCTACGCGGTTGGGCGAAGCGCTGTGCTCATGGGACTATTGAGTTACACGTTCGTCATGGTCACATTGCTGGCCGACCTTGGATTGCCGTGGCATTTCTACTCCCTGGCAATGTACACACCCAAACACTCGGCCATGTTTGAAGTTTCCTGGTGCATTGCGTTTTACATTTCCGTGCTACTGCTAGAGTTCCTTCCGGTGCCGCTCGACTGGTTTGGAATGAAGAAGTATCGCGAGATGTGGAACCAGTACTCCGATTGGTGGGTGGTCATCGCTGTTACGGCCTTCGTCTGGCTGCTGTCTCACAATTTGCTGTGGACGGGGCTGGCCGCAGTGGTATTTGCCGTGATGGCCGTCATGCTGAAGCCGAAAGAGGGAGAGAAGAAGGAGCCGATCATGCTTGCGATCGGCGCTGTCACCTTCTCCACTATGCATCAGAGCTCTCTGGGCTCTCTCTATCTGCTCATGCCAGACAAGTTGAGCCACCTGTGGTGGTCTCCAGTCCTGCCTGTCTGCTACTTCCTGTCGTCGATCGCGGCCGGTATTGCGCTCATGGTGCTGGTTGAGATGTCGATTGCGAAGGGCTATCGGCGCACACTGCGCATGAGCGAACTCGCATCCATGGGAAAACTCGACTTCTGGGCGCTGCTGATTTATCTTGCAGTGCGCATTACAGACGTGATCTACCGTGGCCAGCTCGGTCACATTCGCGGACCCCATGGTGTGGACTTCCTGGCCGAAGTTGGCCTGATGGGAGTGCTGCCGCTGATTCTGCTAAGTGTGGGCAAGCTGCGCGAGAATCCGAAGGTGCTTGGCTTGGCGAGCGCGCTGGTGGTTGTCGGCGTGATCTGGAACCGCTGGAATGCAGTGGTCTGGGGTATGGATCTGAAGGGAGCCATGCCGCAGCTAGGACCGCTGCACTACAGGCCTAGCATCATTGAATGGGGCATCTCAGCGGGAATGGTCGCGGCGACTATCTTCCTTTTCAAGATGGGCGTTGCGTACCTGCCCATTCTGCCCAAGGAGAAAGTGAATACCGCGGCTGCCGCCGATTAAGCGTCAGATCGTCGTTTGAGCCGGGGGAGGATTTTCTCCTCCGGCTTTTTCCTTGTCCGAACCTTTCAGGCATATCCGTTTGTCGCGAGCCCTGCGCCTGGGAGATGCTGGACTCGCATCCTTCCGCGAGTCTTGCGTGCATAGAGTAAAATCTGGCCATGTCATCAGTTCAGGAACGGTGGATCGAATCGCATCCCTATCTCCGCAATGTTGCGGATTTTCAACAGACTGTGAGTGAGGTATTTGCGAAGCTTACGCCCCGTCCGGTTTCCGCGCCTGAGTGGAAGGAAGTTTTCGAGTGCTACGACGAAGGCGTTCCGCTGCTGGAAAGTGCTCCCACCGAGCTTGAGTATTCGTCTGCCGCCGGTGAATTGCTTCTTGCCGCCAGCGCTGAACTGCTGAAGCACACGTTGCCACAGCCTATAACGGTCTCCGCCGGAACATTGCAGGAATACTTGCAGGCCTCGGGAGAAAATGCCGCGGCGGCAATTGAGTGGGTGCAAGGTGGCGATCCCAAGCGAATGCCGCCCGCCACAGGGTTGCTGCGTGTGCTGGCCTGGGCTGCCATTCGGCGCACACTTGCTCCCGTGCTGAAGAGTTACGCAGAGTTGCGAAAAGAGGATGGGTGGATGCGCGGGTATTGCCCAGTCTGCGGTGCTCTGCCTCCGCTGGCTCAGGTGATGTTCGAAAGTGGGCAACCCCGCATGCTCGCCTGCTGCTACTGCCGTTCAACCTGGCAGTTCCGCCGCATCGGCTGTGCATTCTGCGGGAACGACGATCAAAACCAGCTTTCCGTCTTTACCATCGAACAGGAACCGCTCTTCCGTCTGGACACCTGCCGTGAGTGTAACGGGTACCTGAAAACCTACCTCGGCAGCGGCGACCTGGAGTTGCATCTTTCCGACTGGTCAACCCTGCATCTGGACGTGCTGGCCAAGCAAAACAATCTGGAACGCAAGGGCGCTTCCCTGTTTGAGATCTAGGATTGTGCTGGGCCCGCGAATGCTCTGCGGCCTAGAAGTTGATGACCTTGTCAGCCTCTGCGGCCCACTCGCTCAATTCATCCAGCGAGCCGCGCTTTACCTGGGGAATGAGAGACTGCATCATGCCGCGAGCTTCCAGGCAGGTGCCGCAGGCGGCGATTTCCGCACCCGTTGCGGCAATCGCAACCAGCATCTCCTGCGGATTGTAATCGGCGTGCGCAGGTGTGAATCCGGCAAGCGCGGAGGTTACTCCATCCCCGAAGAAAAAGATCCGGATCGGGGTTTTGCGCGATAGAGAGACCGCCCAGCGCAGTCCGTTATAAGTGCGTTGGTTGCCGTACGGAGAATCGTTGAAGATAAACAGATACTTCATCGGATCAGGTGTCCTTTCGCGGTGCGCAGAACCGTGCGACTGACAGAATAGATCAAGCATCGCGGAACTGAAAGTCACGCGGACGTCTGTGTGGTATGTTTAACCCTGATTGGCAAAGCTGCACGCGCGGAAGCGAGTAGTGTCCGGTGATGCTCCCGGTCTTCAAAACCGGTGAGAGGCAGGTTCATCCTGTCTCTGGTGTGTTCGACTCACACGCGCTTCCGCCAATTCCCGTTCTCTCCCCTTTGAATCGCTTGTGTCCGCCGCCGCTTTGGGCATAACGTACTCGCATGAAATCTGTGATCGTCGGCACCGCGGGACACATTGACCACGGAAAGACGGCGCTGGTTCGGGCGCTGACCGGAATCGACACCGACCGGCTGGAAGAAGAGAAGCGGCGTGGCATCACCATCGATCTGGGCTTTGCGCACATGGTGCTGGGCGGCCCTCAGGGTGATGTGCGGCTGGGCTTTGTCGATGTGCCGGGACACGAGCGCTTTGTGCGCAACATGCTGGCTGGCGTTGGCGGCATGGACCTGGTGCTCTTCGTGATCTCTGCCGAAGACTCCATCAAGCCGCAGACCCGCGAACATTTCGATATCTGCCGGCTGCTGAAGATTCCTCACGGCATTACGGTGCTGACCAAGTGTGACCTTGTGGACGCCGAGACGCGTCAGTTGGTTCGCATGGAGGCGGAAGAGTTTGTTCGCGGATCATTCCTTGACACCAGCCGGGCAGCGATGGTCGAAGTCAGCGTGCGTACCGGAGAGGGATTGGAGGAGCTGAAGTGCGAGCTGGCAAAAGCAGCGGATAAAGCGGCACAGAAGGACGCGGAGGCCCCGTTCCGTCTGCCGGTGGATCGCGTCTTCACCATGAAAGGCTTTGGAACCGTGGTCACCGGAACGCTGATCTCAGGGCGTCTGCGGAAGGAAGATGAGATCGAGGTGCTGCCCGGGCGCAAGCGAGTGCGGGTGCGTGGGCTCCAGGTGCATGGCAGCGGAACCGAGGAGGCTCTCGCCGGGCAGCGCACCGCCGTAAATCTGGCTGGCGTGGCGCAGGAGGAGTTGGAACGCGGCATGGTGCTCGCCGAGCGCGGACTGCTGCTGCCTACGCGCAGCCTTGACGTCCAGCTCACGCTGCTGGAAGGCGCGCCTGCGCTGAAGAACCACTCGCGTGTTCGCCTGCACCTGTTCACATCAGAGACGATTGCTGAAGTTGCGTTGCTCGAATGCCTGGAGCTGCGGGCGGGCGAGAGCGGGTGGGCGCAGTTGCGCACAGCCTCGGCAGTAGCGTGCGCGCCCGGAGATCGCTTTATCGTGCGCCGGCACTCGCCGGTGACCACCATTGGAGGCGGTGTGGTGGTCGATGTGCGGCCAATGCGCAAGATGAAGGCACCGCAACGCGCGGCAATGCTGCAACAGCTCAGCTCAGCCGGCGACTCCGACCGCCTTGCACTCCTGGTGGCGCGGCGCGATCATCGCGGGCTCGGTTTGCAGGATGCCGTTCACGAAACCGGATGGGGCAAGCCAAAGCTGCACGCTTCGGTGGCGAAGGCAACGGAAAGCGGCGAGATCAGCGTTCTGGGTGAGCTGATGATCTCTGCGGCCACACTGCGGCGAATTGCCGCCGAAATGTGCGGCGCGGTGGAGCGCTTCCAGAAAGCAAATCCGCTGGTGGGCGGCATCAGCAAGCAGGAGTTGCTGGAAAAGAGCGGCGTGGAGCGAGAGATTTTCTCCGGAGCGCTCGAGTTGACGCTGGTGGAAAAAAAGTTGGCCGTCACCGGAGAACAGGTTCATGCGGCCGGACGCGGCCTGGTGATGCAGGATGAGGAAGCAGCGTCAAAGCGGCAGATCGAGTCGGTCTTTGCCGACGCAGGGCTGAAGGTTCCCGCATTGAAAGATGCGCTGGCAGTGGTGAAGATTGATCGCGCGCGTGCGCAAAAGCTCGTGACCCTGCTGCTGCGCGAAGCCGTGCTTATCAAGATCGGCGAGGAGATGGTGTTTCATCAGAAGGCGTTGGAAGAGTTGAAGCAGAAGGTTCGTGAATACAAGTCGAAGTCGCCGAGGATCGACGTGGCTCACTTCAAGGAGTTGACCGGAGTCTCGCGCAAGTACGCGATACCTCTGCTGGAGTATCTTGACCGCGAGCACGTAACGCGGCGCGCAGGAGAAGACCGGACTATTCTTTGAGGCGCGATCCTTTGAACAGCAACGCGCAGGCTGCGGTTAAATCGTGATGTGAATCAGCGGCTTTGATTTTGGCAGTACCTCTCCTACCTCGGCGGCGAATATGCCGACGGCCCGCAGCTCCTCCACCAGTGCGGAGGCTTGCTCGCAGCTCACCGAGACCAGAAGTCCTCCGGCGGTTTGCGGATCGTAAACGACTGTCCGCAACTCTTCTGGAACGGCGGCGTGGCACTCCACGCAACCGGCGGCAAACTCCTGGTTGGCGCGCAGTCCGCCGGGGATGAATCCGCGGGCAATGCACTCCATGGCACCGGGCAGAAGCGGTACGGCCGAGGCGTGCAGACGCAGGCTGACCCCTGAGCCCAAAGCCATCTCACGGGCATGGCCGACCAATCCGAATCCCGTGACATCGGTGATGGCATGAACATCGTATTGCAGGCAGATCACCGATGCAGTTTTGTTGAGGGTGGTCATGGCGCGGGTGGCGGCTTCGATCCACTGCGGATGTGCAACAGCTTTCTTGATGGCGGTGGCAATGACGCCAGTGCCCAGCGCCTTGGTGAGGATGAGAATGTCCGAAGGCCGGGCTCCGGAGTTGGTGAGCACGCGGCGCGGGTCAATCGTCCCTGTCACGGCGTAGCCGAATTTAATCTCTGGGTCTCGGACGCTGTGTCCGCCGATCACTGTGCATTGGGCCTCCATCATTTTGCTGAGCCCACCGGCGAGAATGCGCTCAAGGATGTTTGTATCCGACTTTTCAGGAAAGCACACCATCGCCAGCGCGGAGCGCGGCGCTCCACCCATGGCGTAAACGTCGCTGAGGGCGTTGGTGGCCGCAATCTGTCCGAACGTGAATGGGTCGTCGACGATGGGTGTGAAGAAGTCGACTGTCTGGACGAGCGCCAGCTCGGGCGTGAGCTGATACACGCCAGCGTCGTCGGACTTGTCAAAGCCGACAAGAACATTCGGGTCTTGCTGCCGGGCTAATCTCCCAAGCACCGAGTCCAGCACCGCCGGACTTAGCTTGCTTGCTCAACCCGCGGCGGCGACCGTCTGTGTCAGTCGAATTGGTGTCTCTTCAGACATGGAGTGATGGTAAACGAGAAGGGAAGCAGGCGCTAGCGCCAGTAAGATGCATTTCGCTTGCACCTCGATTGTCGGCACAGATCGAACCCCTATCTGCTAGCCGGAAACGCTATGAAATCTCGCGTGCAGTGATCTCATAGCGGAAGTTGTCCGGGTCAAGGCTGTCGAGCCGGCCGGATTCGGTTTCTGCTTGCGGATACATGAGAAAGCCTACAGGTAGGCCGCTGGAACCGGGCAACGTCACATCATGCGCGAAATTGTACGCAATCCAGTTCATCTCCCATGAGCCGAAGAGCCGCACACGAGCCGCCTTGACCATTTCATCCTCGATCGCACGATTGCCAGGAGGCTCCTCAAGCACTACTTTGCGTACATCTGCGGGATCAACAGGAACCCATCCGTATTCGCTCAGGTATACTTCCGCGCGGCAATGCTGTGCTTTGGTTACCTTTTCCGAGGAGGTGCCGAGACTCTTGTAGCCCATTGCCGATTTCGCCACGCGAATCCCATAAAGGTCGCGTGCAGGAAGACCGGAGGCACGGGCGAGGCCGACATAAAGAGCATTCAGATCAGCGCACTTTCCCCCCAAGTCACCGGACTGTAGCATCCAGCGGATATCACCGGTGCCGCATCCGCGCGTCTTGGGATTGCGGAAGGTGTTGTCAACGATCCACTCATAGATCGCGCGGGCCTTTTCAAGGTCATTGCCTGCACCGCGAGTAATCTCCATTGCCTTCGCCTTGACGATGCCGTCGGTGGGCAGCAGAACGGTGGATCTGCGGAAATACTCCAGCTCCGCAGCGTGTGCCCGGTGTGGATGACGCCGTGCGGAGAAATCTACCTTGTAGTCACGGGTTGCGACCCGGCTGACGAGTGTGAGCACTGGAGGGACGCCAGATGGAAACCGTGCGGCAACAATTCCAAGCGAGTCCGCTTTGGCTGTAAGTAGCTCTGCGCTCCCGCCGACGGCGCTGAACTGATTAGAGAGTGTTCTTTGAAATGGCGTGTTGCCAGACAGTGCCGCGGGTAGCCAGACGCGGGTTGCCCCTGACGGGCGCAGAACCTCAACACGCGTTGTAATCTCGAAGGTCCGCCAGCCGTGGTCTTCCGTGTCTAGTGCGAAAATCTTCGCCGCATCCGAGCAGGCAAACGCCGCGGAAACGATTCCAGCGGAGCGAAGAAACTGACGACGATCCATGCACTCACCTCTTCAGCTTTATTCCGCCACGACGCCAGGCGGGGCAATCCGGTGCAGTATTCAGTCTTACTTAAGCGCAGTGATTCTTGAGAGGCTATCCGCCAGGTAGGCGTCATCGCACGTGTCCACCGTGCGCAGGTCAAGCAGTACGCGCCCATCTTCCACGCGCGCTATCACCGGAACAGGTTGCCGACGCAAGCGGCTCGCCAGCTCACTGGCGTTCATATTCTCGATGGAAAGAGCGACTGCGAAACCTGGCAAACTCTTGCCGACTGCCGCTCCGCCGCCGATCATGGTTTGGACGGCGACAACTTCCGCGGAAAGCGCAGAGGCTGAGGATGCGAGCGTCTGGCACCGTTCTCGCAGTTGCGCGTCCGGTATGCGCATCATCCGCAGCAGCGGCAGGTCGTCGTACTCTTCGCGCATGTAACTCAGCAGGGTTGCCTCCAGCGCGGCATAGCAGAGCTTGTCCACACGGAGAGCGCGGAAGAGTGGATGACGACACAGTTGCTCGACCAGGGCAGGCTCGCCGGTGATCAATCCGGCTTGCGGACCACCCAGCAACTTGTCTCCACTGTAGGTGACCAGCGAGACGCCTGCGCGCAGAGAATCAAAGACGCTGGGCTCACCATGAATGCCGTAAGGAGCGAGATCCACCAGTGCTCCCGATCCAAGGTCTTCCATGACGGCGATGCCGCGGCGCCGGCCCAGTTCAACCAGTTCTTCCAGCGTCGGCTGCTCGGTGAAACCAACAATCTCAAAGTTGGAGCGATGCACCCGCAGCAACAGGCGGGTGTGCTCCGTAATCGCCTTTTCGTAGTCGGCAATGCGCGTGCGGTTGGTGGTGCCAACTTCGCGCAACACGGCTCCGGAGCGCGCCATGATATCCGGGATGCGGAATGAGCCGCCAATTTCCACCAGTTCGCCACGGGAGACGATAACCTCCCCGCCTTCGGCCAGCGCAGCTAAGGCCAGCAGCACTGCGGCGGCGTTGTTATTGACCACAGCGGTCAGCGTGTTAGCAATGCCCCGGCGTGCAAACAGACGGGCAAACAGGCTCTGCGCATGTTGATTGCGCTGGCCCCTCTCACCCTTGTCAAGATCGAATTCCAGATTGCTATATCCGGTGGTGATCTCTGCAATGCGCTCCACTGCCTGGCGGGAGAGCGGAGAGCGGCCCAAGTTCGTGTGAATCAGAATTCCGCTGGCGTTAATGACACGGCGCAGAGAACAAGTGGTGGCCTGCGCCACCCGGTGCTCCAAAGCCACGGGCAAAGTGCGGAGCTCGGCATCCAACGTCTCAGCCGTCAACGCACCGCTTGAGATTTTGGCGCGCAATCCACTCAGTTCGAGACGAGCCGCCTCCGTAACGCTCAGGTGCCCATACTTGCTCATGATGGCGGCCACCGCTTCCGTTCGCAGCAGTTCATCGACGGAGGGCAGCAGACGAAAAATTTGCGCGTTGGGAATCGTGTTCATCGCCTCCATGATGCAGATTACCTTCCGCCGTAGAGTATAAGATATGTTTCACGGCAGGACTAGGCGCCGGCAGCGCCGCACGTTCTGTTCCACGAAGCCGTGAGCGATCGTTGTAGCGAAGCCACGTCCGGAAC
>Ga0302320_10027811_pt1 | contig 10881 bp, 8 predicted proteins | sample Bog_T0_3_FD_202130 | JGI IMG/M metagenome (GOLD analysis project Ga0302320, IMG submission 202130) | Peat permafrost microbial communities from Stordalen Mire near Abisko, Sweden - Bog_T0_3 | ecosystem: Environmental > Terrestrial > Soil > Wetlands > Peat | place: Sweden: Abisko, Stordalen Mire... | reverse complement strand
GCCTGGGGCGTCGGCTCGCTGCTGGTGCTGGTGGGCCTGGGTGAGGGCTTCCGCAGCGGACAGCACAAGCAGTTGGCCACCTTTGGCAACGATGTGGTGATGATGTGGAACGGCACCATCCCTGCTCTCGCCAACCAGCACACCGGCATGCGCCCTTACCAGTTCACCCTGGCCGACGAAGCGGCCCTTCGCAACCTTCCCCAGCTGCGCTCCGTTACCGGCTTCCTCAATCGCAACGATCTCTATGAAGTCAGCGCCTACGCCAACTCCTCCGGGCAGGTCATGGGCGTCGAGCCGAATTACGCCGAAGTCCGCTTTGTCCCCATCGCCGAGGGCCGCTTTATCGACCAGGCCGATCTCGCCGAGCGCCGCCGCGTCGTGGTGCTCGGTTCAAAAAGCGCGACCCTGTTGTTTCCCGGCCGTCCCATGCTGGGCGAAACAATCAACATCAACGACGTCACCTTCACCGTCGTTGGTCGAGTCTCCTCCATCAGCCGGGGCAACAACGACAGCGACAATTCGAAGGTCTACATCCCGCTCACCATCATGCAGGAGCTTTTCGCGATGAAGGGCGACAACGTTCCCCACGATGCGCTCAGCTCCATTCAGTACCAACCCGCAACCAAAGGCGACACCACCGCCGCCGTCCCCGCGGTTCATCGCGTCATCGCCGAGCGGCACGGCTTCGATCCCTCCCTCAAGGACGCATTCGAAGAGTGGGATACCATCCAGGAAGAGCACATGATCGGCGCCATCTTCAATGCGATGGATATTTTTCTGGGCGGCGTCGGCATCGTCACCCTGGCTCTCGGCGCGGTGGGAATCATCAACATCATGCTCGTCTCAGTCACCGAGCGCACTCGCGAAATCGGCTTGCTTAAGGCCATCGGAGCCACAAAGCGCAGCATCCTGGCCCAGTTCTTCTGGGAAGGCCTGCTGCTGACGGCGGTCAGCGGGCTCATCGGCATTGGGGCCTCGGCGGGCGGCATGTGGGTGCTTCAGGAGTTGCTCACCGGCAAGGTGCCCGGATTCGATCCGCCCCGCCTGGTACCCTGGTCGGCCGCCCTCGCGCTAATTTGCCTTGTACTTTGCGGTGTGGTAGCCGGCCTCTATCCCGCCAGCAAGGCAGCCGCCATGGATCCAATTGAAGCGTTGAGAAGAGAGTGAGAAACGCAGTGAATAGTGGTTAGTGAATAGTGGTTAGTTCTTCCCTTGCCATGCGCGAGAATCGGAATGGGTGGGAGTTATCAGTAACGTCTTGATCGCTGAGACAATGCGATCTGATTGGGAGCACAGTCCGCCGGCTTTTACTAACCACTAACAACTAGCCACTAACCACTGCTCACTGGCCGGAGGCCACCATGCTAAAAGACATTCTCGCCCAAGCCTGGGAAGCGATGGTCTACAACCGCCGACGCACCGCCATCACCATGATGGGCATGGCGTGGGGCATCGCCACTGTCGTGCTGCTGGTTGCCTATGGCGCGGGATTCAGCAACGCCATCGAAAACATCTTCTCTAAATTTGGAACCAACACCATCATCTTCTGGGGTAACAGAACGAGCGAGCAGGCCGGCGGCGATAAAGCAGGAGTCCGTGTCCGCTTTACCCTCGACGATGTCGATCGCGTCTCCAACGCCGTTCCCGAAATTCAGCATATATCTCCCCTGGCCCAAAAAACCGTTCCCGTGCAGAACGATCTCCACACCTATACGTGGGAAGTGAATGGGGTCCGGCCTTCCTATCAGGAGATATGGAAGCTCAACCTTGACCAGGGCCGTTTCTTTAACGGAGCCGAGGATCAGGAGCGCGCCCATGTCTGCATCATCGGTGCGGAAAACAAGACCAAGCTTTTCTCCGGCGGCTGGGCGTTGGGAGAAACCATCCGCCTCAATGGTGAAGCCTTCACTGTTATCGGTGTCATGGCGCCAAAAATGCAGGAGGGCGACGGAGACGACAGCAACCGGAACATCTATATCCCTTTCAATACCATAAGCGACTTTGTCGACTCGAAATACCTCGATAGCATTTGGCTCGACTATCGCGGCGATCACGAATTGGTAGAGAAGGCCCTGCGCGAAACCATGGGCGCAGCCCATCATTTCCGACCCTCCGATCACAACGCCATGGGTGTGGCCAACCTCATGTCCCAGGTCATCGTCTTTCGGCTTCTCTCCATCGCGCTGTCCATTCTGCTTACCCTCGTTGGCGCGCTTACCCTGGGCATCGCCGGCATCGGCCTCATGAACATCATGCTCGTAGCCGTGCAGCAGCGCACCCGCGAAATCGGAATCGAAAAGGCTCTCGGCGCTCGCAGACACCACATCCTTATCCAGTTCCTTGCCGAGGCCATGGCCATCACCGGAGTCGGCGGCGTTGGCGGCATTGCACTGGCCTATCTGGTCTCCGCGCTGGTCGGCCGTATCACGTTTTACAGCGCCATGGCGAAGAATGCCGAGAGCGCGGACATCCGCCTCATCATATCGCCCACTTCGGTTGTTGTAGCCAGCCTGATCCTTATCGTCACGGGATTGGTCAGCGGCATGATTCCCGCCATCCGTGCTGCCAACCTAGATCCCATCGAAGCGCTCAGATACGAGTAAGCGCCGGGCCGGATGCCCAGGAATGCCGGTCAGCCCCTTGCAAGCTTCTTTTGCCGCTTTTGCCCGTACATCGCTTGGTCCGCTTCGGTCATCAGCTCATTCAGTGTCTGTCCCAGGTGTTCTTCCGCCGTGGCGTACCCAACGCTGAACGTAAGCGGAAATAGCTGCGTACCTTGAGCGTTCCGCACTGTGCAGGCTTCCTCCAGGCGATGGGCTGCAATCGAGATGGCGACGTGGCTGCATTGGCAGATCACCGCGAATTCGTCCCCGCCGATTCGCCCTATCACATCCGTCTCCCGGAAGGTCTCTTTGAGCAGTTCCGCTGTCTCATGCAGAAATGCCGAACCGGTTGCGTGTCCCAGTGTGTCATTAATGTGTTTAAGGTTGTCCACGTCGATATATAGCACCGACAGCGCGTTTTGGGTGCGCCGCGCCACCCGCACTGCGTGTTCACCCAGGATTGTGAATCCCCTGAGATTGTAGAGGCCGGTTAACTCGTCGCGCAGGGTTAGGTCGCGAATCTGCGTCTCCATTCGGTTCACATACCAGCAAAGAATCATCACCAGGACAAACGATAGCATCGCTGCAACCGAGGCGAAAATTGCCGTGGCATAGTGCTCGGGAATCCGATGCGTTTGCACTATGTGGGCTCGGGCCACTTCGCGAGCAAACGGCATCACCAGCAGAATGGGAGATAATCCCCTGGCGATTCTGCCACCGATTCCGCGTCCCAGAAAGATGGCGAATACACCCTCGTCTGCCCGGCGCAAGACGGTCAAAGCGGTCAGCAATGCCAGGCAAATCAGCGTCTGCGGTGCTACCTTCACAGTCGGCGAAATGCTGAAAAGACGCATCGCCCCAAAAAGGTACCCGGAGACGAGAATAAGGATCGACAGGCACAGGCAGAAGGCGACGAAATCGGCTACACGCGAAGCAAAATGTCTCTGCGAACGCAGGAGAAGCAATTCAATTCCCAGCAACGCATACCCCGTAGCCGACTGCGGTGACATTCTCCCCAGCATTCCAGGCGGCGGTCTTCTCTCATAGATGAGTAACGTATCAAAGCCCAGAGAGATGCGGAACACATACTCCACCAGAACGGCAGCGGCCAGCAGTACAAGCAGCCCGGCGAAGAGCAAACTGAGCCGTTTCATTCGCGTGGAACGTCCCGGCTCGGCGAACCAGAGGCTGAAAGAGCCGCAGATCGATGCGAACCCGGATTCCGCCGACATGAACTGCCAGCCGTGAGGAAGGATCCCTCCCACGGCTGGAATAAGCCACCCTGCTATAGTTACCACCGCGATCGCTACTACTAAGGCCAAAAAGGCGCGCCTGACCCAGGCCAATTTCCTTAGCAGGGCCGGGTCGGGTTCGCTCGGAGATAACGCCAGAAAGCGATTGGGCATCGTAATGGGCACGGAACTTCAGATCATCGGATCAAAAACTTCTCCAGGTTCCATTGAAATGTTATCGCGTTACACTTCCTCGCCGAAACTCTGTATTCTGCCTGTTCAACCGCTTGCCGTTTCGAGCCGGGAAGGGAAGTCCGATTTGCCGAGGAACCCAACCTCCCTCCGCGCTGATACACTCTCGAATGGCCGTGGTGCGCTTGAGACTGCGTCCTCTATTTGAATCCAATGACACCTATCGCCCCAATTTCGACCATCAATGACCTTTTTCGCCGAGTAGCCTTGGCTGCAAACCCGCGCGCCATTCTATGGCAGGACGAGTTTGAGCAATGGCAACCCATTTCCTCTGACCAGATCTACCAGCGGGTCCGCGCCCTGTCCGAAGCGTTTCTCGGCTGGGGCGTGCAAAAAGGCGATCGCATCGCGCTGGTGGGCGAGAACCGTTGGGAGTGGGCCATCACCGACTTTGCAGCGCTGGCCATTGGCGCAGTGGATGTGCCCATCTATCCCACGCTTACCGGCGACCAGGTAGCGGCCCTGGTTAGCGATGCCGCCTGCCGCGTTGCCGTGGTCTCCACCCGCCAGCAGTTCGACAAACTCAACGCCGTGCGCGCCAAAACGCAACTGGAACGGATCGTCATCATGGACTCCGCCGCTCCGCCCGAGGGCGCCATCGCATTCAGCACTTTGCTGGCTGGAGCCGACGAGCGCGGTGCCTCGCGCGATTCTGTCTTCGATGCGCTTGTCCGCGCCGTCGAGCCCAAAGACCTGGCCACCCTCATCTACACCTCCGGGACCACCGGCGAGCCCAAGGGAGTGGCGCTCACCCACGGGAACATTGCCGCAAACCAGAGCGTTGCCGCCGCGGAATTCGACTTCAATGCAACCGATGCCTGCATCTCGTTTCTGCCTCTTTCGCATATCACCGCCCGCGCTCTGGACTACGTCATGTATTCCTACGGAGCGCAGGTGGCCTATTGCTCAAAGTTCGACAAACTTCCCCAGGTCATGCGCGAGATAAGGCCGACCGTAATTGTTGGGGTGCCGCGGGTGTACGAGAAAATTCGCCAGGCGGTTGAGGGACGCTCCGCCGCTTCCGCCGTAAAGATGAGGATGTTGTCCTGGGCAATCAGTGTAGGCTCTCGGCACTCCGATGTGGTGTATGGCGGCCGCCGCCCCAGATCGATGGTTTGGAAGCTGGCCAACAAGCTCGTCTACTCCAAGGTGCGTGAGGCATTCGGCGGCCGGGTCAGAATCTTCGTCTCCGGCGGCGCGCCACTCGGAATCGACACCGCGCGTTGGTTTGCCTCGGTCGGGATTGCCCTTTGGGAAGGGTATGGACTCACCGAGACCGCGCCCGTAATCGCGTTGAATACGCCTCTCCACCAGCGCATGGGCACCGTCGGCCGACCGCTGCCAAATATTGAATTGAAACTGGCCGAAGACGGAGAGCTCCTGGTTCGCGGTCCATCTGTATTTCCCGGTTACTGGCAAAAACCCGCCGCCACTGCCGATTGCTTCGACCAGGATGGTTGGTTTCGCACCGGCGACATCGCCCACTTCGACTCCGATGGTTTTCTTTCCATCACCGACCGCAAAAAAGAACTGCTGAAGACTTCAGGCGGCAAGATGGTCGCGCCTCAGCCCATCGAGAACAAGCTCAAGAACAACGTGCTGGTGGCCCAGGCCGCATTGGTAGGCGACAAGCACAAGTTCATTTCCGCGATTCTTTCGCCCAATTTTGTTGCGCTCGAGGAGTGGGCCGCTCATCACGGCATCGAGACTAAATCACGGGCCGAACTCGTAGTCGACCGCCGCGTGATTGCGCTCTATGGCGATATTGTCAGTGGAGTAAACGGCGCCCTGGCCAACTTTGAGACCCTGAAGCGTTTTCGCGTCGTAGCCGACGAGTGGACCCAGGAATCGGGCGAGCTAACCCCTTCCATGAAGCTGAAACGGCGCGCAATCGATGCCCGCTACAAGTCGCTTATTGACGCCCTTTACGCGGACGAAGCGACCGCACGCGGCGAATTGGATAGGTGAGGCCCTTGCTGAGTTCTTTCCCAACCAAGCCGCGCTTGATCCACATGTGATGCAGGCCCCTGAAGAATGGCGCGCCCCACGCACCGACGGCCAGCATGCTGCCAAACAGAATCACCGCGTCGATGCTCACCCGGCCCGCGCGCGACCAGTAAGCGTCCGGCGCAAGGTTCAGCCAAAGCGCAAACTCGTCCAGGGTTAGCGCAGCGCCTACACCGTAGCTGATCGACATCAGCCGGCTCCAAAAAATGGACAGCTCCGTATGCGCCTGTCCCAAATCCAGCAGCCATCCATAGCCAACCAGAAGCAAGATGAGAATGCCCCAAACCAGGTGATGGATATGAAGGCCGCCGACAGTCACCCACTGGAAAGGCCCTGCTTTGTGGACGATAGTGCTCACCAGGATGCGAACACCGGCGAACGTAATCAGGAATGAGAGCGACGCAATAAAACTGCGCCGCCGCGGCCGGTCGGGGATGGTGGTGCGCACCAGCAGGCCCAGTCGTGTCAACTGCAACAGCACCAGCAGCAGCACCACCACCACAGCAGCAAACGCCAGCAGGATCAAAGCTCCAGTTCCGGGCATACCCTATTGAATCATCACCGCCCCGCGTTCCAAAGCGGGAAATGAAAATAAGCTGAACCCTCCAGGTGCGTGAGCCTGGTCACGATTTCACTTTACAGCGGCGGAGTACACTGGGTAAGGCGTCGAAACCGGGCAGTTTGTCCGGCCTAAACGTACAGCTCAGGGACATGCTCCCGGCTCGGCCAATGCTCCAAATGTTTGGATCAGCCGGGCAAAATTCTTCAGGAGATTCTGCGATGCGAGTTGCTTTATTGACCGGTGGCGGCGACTGCCCCGGATTGAATGCGGTCATCTACGCCGCCGTGAGAAAAGGCATCAACCACTATGGCGATGAGTTTATCGGCTTTCTGAACGGCTGGCGCGGCGTGCTGGACAACAACTTTATTCCCCTCACGCTGGAGAATATCGACGGCATCCAGTTGAAGGGCGGCACCATCCTCCACTCTTCGCGCACCAATGTTAAGAAGATTCCCGGTGGAATCGAGAAGGTCCAGGAGGTTCTGAAGATCAACAAGATCGATGCGCTGATTGCGCTCGGCGGCGACGATACACAGTCTGTCACCCTCTACCTCAGCGAGCACGGCGTGCCCAGCGTAGGCGTGCCCAAGACCATCGACAACGACATCAACGGCACCGACCAGACTTTTGGGTTTGATACCGCCGTCATGATCGCCACCGAGGCCGTCGATCGCATCCACACCACGGCCGACTCGCACAACCGGGTGGTCGTGGTTGAAGTAATGGGCCGCGATGCCGGCTGGATCGCATATGCCTCAGGTGTGGCCGGCGGAGCACACGTAATTCTGGTTCCCGAAAAGGAAATCGACATTGACCACGTGTGCGCGCTGCTCAAGTACAACTACGATCACGGCAAGCACTACGGCGTGGTGGTGGTAGCCGAGGGTTGCCACCTCCCCGAGGTTGGCCAGGTCATCGGATCCACCCAGGTTGACTCCTTCGGTCATGCGCGCCTGTCCGGCATTGGCGAGGCGTTGGCAGACTTGATTGAGAAGAAGACCGGCTTTGAGACCCGTTCTGTGAATCTGGGCCATACCCAGCGCGGCGGCGTTCCCACGGCTTTCGACCGCGTTCTTGGCCAGCGCTACGGCCTGCACGCCATCGACATGGTCCACGACCAGAAGTGGGGCCGCATTGCCGTGTTGAAGGGCCTCGACATCACCGACATTACCATCAAGGAAGCCATAGCCACCAACCGCCGTCTCGACCAGCGCTTCTTCGACGTGATTGCCGACCTGGAAGCGAAGGTATAGAAGCCTAAGGGAACCAATGAGGATGCGGCCGAATGCCTTCGCTCCACAGGCATCGGCCGCGTCCGGATAACACGCCCAATGTGGTAGATTCAAGAAGATAGACCACGCGCAGGAGAGATGGCCGAGTGGTTTAAGGCGCACGCTTGGAAAGCGTGTGTACTTTAACGAGTACCGTGGGTTCGAATCCCACTCTCTCCGCCATACATTTTCCTATCTAGTTGAATCGAAACGTAAACAATTGAAAACAAACTGTTTAAAGAAGTTAACTTTCGTCGCTATCGTCGCCATATTCGCCCTAATTCTTCCATTTACCCGCGATTTGCACGACAAAACGGCACATGCACTACAAAGGACTCTTGTTGCCAAAGAGCCAGTCGGCCCTGGGAACAACATCCCAGGGCCGATCTTAACCTCAGGAAGGAGAACCGATGCTCCGTATAAGCATCTGGTTCCACCTTGTGATCCATGCTCGCCTGCACTGGATTGCCGCTCTGACCTACTCGTGTTTCCAGGCAGGATCGCTGATCCAAGTCAGAATTAGGCAAGAATGACAGCCGGCCATCGGTAAGATTGACTCGTATTTTCACGCGGCATTCATTCGACAGTTGGCATGGAATGCCAACTCTTGATACACTTCGTGCGAGGAGACAAACGATGCCCACCAGGAATATCAGCCTGCCGGAAACCCTGGACCGGTTCGTGGAAGACTCGCTCAATTCGGGCCGGTACGACAATGCCAGCGAGGTGGTTCGATCCGGGCTACGCTTGCTCGAGCAGGAAGAGAGAGTCAACCAGGAGAAGTTTGTCTGGCTTAAGGCGGCAATCGAGGAAGGAATTGCCAGCGGCATCGCGCCGGATGGCTCTCGGGAGCGAGTTCACCGGCATATTGAGGAACGTGCGGCTAAGAAAGAAGGCCGATTCCAGTGCTCCAATACAGACTGAGCGAGAATGCCGAAACCGACGTGCTCGGGATCGCCGACTACACACTAGATACCTGGGGAATGAACCAGGCCCTGAAGTACATCGACAATCTTTACGATCACTTTGAACTGTTGGGGCAGCGGCCCGCTCTGGGCCGGCGCTGTGTTTCCCTTTCCCCTGGACTGAGTAGATTTGAAGTTGAGAAGCACGTCGTATTCTTCCTTGAGCAGGTTCCTGGCATCCTCGTCGTGCGAGTCATGCATGAATCCATATTGCCGCTGCCGAGGTACTTCAGTGATAGTTCAGCGCCGTCTTGAACCCTCACGGCCGTTTGCCCTGAACGCAGAAAATCCCCACCGGTTTCCCGGCGGGCTCATTGTTCCGTTGCTTTTTGTGCAACACCTTCTTCTTGACCGCGGTCACAGTCGCTTTGGCCGTGTCGGCCTATACTAGACAGCTTTTGAGAGTCAGGAAATCTCATTCCGATTGCCCGACTTATCAACTCTTGGAGCGGTTGAGGGTGCTGTGCGGAAAGAGTCGGAAGCCAACTCCGGGTTGTAGCTTTGGCGGAGCCAGACTTCCGAGAGAGAGAGGCGGCCGCCGGCATTTCCCAGGCACCGATCGTCTGGCCGCGCACGGCGTTGTGCTGCTGATTCATTGAACCGCCGAGCTGTCGGCAGCCACCGCCTACTGGCTTCACCTTACGTTTGCGGCCGAAACTTTGGTTCATTCTGGTTATGCAGTAGATTGATCAATAAGGACCCGGCCAAATAGGCTCCGCGACCGGCCATCCCGAGAAGAGCCCATTGGGGGCGAGATCTCAAACATGAAGCCAATACCGCGGCAATCGCCGCCCGGAGAGGGCGACGGGAGAAGCTGAAGTAGCGAACCGTACCGGCGTGGCCGGGAGTAGGACCCTGGCGAATGCAAGCCTACCGTTTAGCGGAGGCCAGGGATGCAACGAATTAGGACCCGGTCCGGCTTGGCAGCCTCCCCGGTGTTCCCGAGTCGGATCCTTGTGAGGGACGAACTCAAACCGTAGTGAATCTGTAGGGAACCACAGCGGTGGGTTAGAGGTTGATTCGCCTGGAGCGAACCAGGCGGGGTGGTCGGAGAGAAAACCGGCAGCGTAAGCATTCGACGGCGCACACCTGCACACCTCACCTGACATCGCAGACCAGCATCCCCGCCACCATGGATGTCAAACAATCAGGTGAATAGCAATCAGGTGAATAGCAATCAGGCCCCGACTGCGGGGGTATCCGAGCAGAACTTCCACTTAATCCCCTGTCCGAATTTGCTGAACCGGCTCTTTTGTAGGTAATGGAAGCACTATCCGACGGCCGCGCAGCCGTTTACCAGAAGGTGCCGCACCCGCCGTCCGCAAGGAAAACACGATGAAACCTCGGCCGATCCGCATTAACCGTTCATCGTTCGCAATTCAGCAAGTCCGCAATGCTGGCGCTCTTCCTTCTCCGATTTCCACGGCAATCTTTGAAACACGCTGTACTCAATCCGATTCTGCTCCACCGTTGAAGCGTTCAACAATTTCACTTCCTCTTCCTGTTCAGCCGGTCGGCAAGCATCCACATCAAGTGAACCAGTTCATGGATGAGAACGGAGACCTCGAATATGAAGGCTGATGAACCCAGCCGCACAGCCTTGATGATCGCCCGGCAACGAGCTGCTCATCAGCTGCTCGATCATGGCTCAATCCTCTACGACCCATTTGCCATGAGAATCCTGCGGGAAGACGAACAGGAGGTGCTTCAAATTGCGAACAAGCACCCCTTGGCCAGCATCGGACGTCTGTTTACTGCCGCGCGAAGCCAGATTGCGGAAGATGCTTTGTCAAGAGCTGTCGAAAGAGGGGTTCGGCAGATCGTCATCCTTGGCGCCGGACTGGACACTTTCGCTCTCCGCAATCCCCATCGTGCGCTGGAGATCCGTATCTATGAGGTGGACCACCCCACGACGCAGGCAAGGAAACTTGAGCGCCTTACCGACGCTCAAATCACCGTTCCGTCAGGTCTTATTTTCGTGCCAGTCGA
>Ga0302320_10027809_pt1 | contig 10882 bp, 8 predicted proteins | sample Bog_T0_3_FD_202130 | JGI IMG/M metagenome (GOLD analysis project Ga0302320, IMG submission 202130) | Peat permafrost microbial communities from Stordalen Mire near Abisko, Sweden - Bog_T0_3 | ecosystem: Environmental > Terrestrial > Soil > Wetlands > Peat | place: Sweden: Abisko, Stordalen Mire... | reverse complement strand
TACTCCATCTGTGTGGTGAACGCAACGGGTCGAAGAGAGAACCTCGACCAACGCGCACGCGTAGCGTCTGCCGCGCGAGCGGCTTCGTTCAAACGCCCTTCGATCCTTCGATCCATTTTGGCGCAATGGTGCGGGCGGAGCGGCATTCCCGAGACGCTTTTGTGTTATGGAGGCGGCGGGGGGCAGGAGATGCTCGACGATGCGCTGCGAAGGCGAATCGATCTGGACCTGTAGTTAGTTATAGTCTAAGTTTTACAAATCGGACAGGCATGTACTGCTGGCTTTTCACGTCCCTATCGCTCTGCGGAAACGTAAACAGCGTGCTGACATCCGCAAGCGGAGTGGGTTCCCGCTCCAATATGATTTCGATCAAAGTAGTCGTGTAGGGGAAGAATAGCCGGGCATCCACCCCGACGGTCGTAAGATCGAGCTTGACCCTATTTGTTTCAGCAGGCGATGGCGTGAGTGCTGTCGCATTCGGAGCCAGTTGACCAACGTTGCTGTAGGCTTCGCATTCGAAGTATCAGGGGCACTGACGGATAAATGGGTCCTTCAGGGTGAGCGCCGGCTGCGGCGGGGGCGCCGTCTCAGCGAAAACGGGAAGGGCGAGGGCCTGGGTGACGCCCAGGGTCAGGGCTGGTTTGCGTCCCTTGACGCAAAAGCCTACCCCTATCCCGATTTTCTGCCGATATGTTCACCGAGATGTTCCTGATGCCCGCCTTATGACCTTCTTACGCCGTTCCGCGTACTCTGGCAATGGTAATAGAATTCCTGTGACACCCCTCGAGCCCGGTCAGCAACTCGACCACTACCACCTCGAAGCCCTGGTAGCCCGTAGCGGTATGGCTTCGATTTTTCGAGCTACCGATCTTCGCTCCGGCGAGACCGTGGCCATCAAAGTTCCCCACCCCGAGGTCGAATCCGACCCCGTACTCTTCGATCGCTTCCACCGGGAAGCGGCCATTGGCCGGGAACTTGACCATCCTTCCATCATGCGGGTGTTTCCGGAAGAGAAACGCAGCCGGGTTTACATGGTCATGGAATGGGTTGAAGGCAGACCTCTCCGCCATATCCTCCACGAGGAGGGCAAAATGGAGGAAGCCCGCGCCCTACGCATCGGAATTGCAATCTGCGATGCCCTCGATCATATTCATTCCCGCGGCGTTGTCCACCGCGATCTGAAGCCGGAAAACATCATGATCGCCTCGACTCCCGCCGGACATGAGTCCGTCAAGCTGATTGACTTTGGGATCGCCGGTAAGCAGGGCGGCCGGCGCCTCACCTTTGGTAGTTTCTCTAAACTCTCAGGCACCGCCGACTACATTTCGCCGGAGCGGGTGAAAGGGAAACGCGGCGATGCCCGGTCCGACATTTATGGGCTCGGTGTCATGTTGTTTGAAATGCTGAGCGGAGCGCCCCCCTTCGAAGGCGCCAACCCGCTGGTAGTAATGAATAGCCGCGTGAACAACATCGCGCCCGTCCTTCGTAGTGTGAATCCCAAACGCGGTGTGAATCCCAAAGTCGCTCAGATCGTTGGCAAAATGCTCGAGCGCGATCCCGAGCGCCGCTACGCCACGGCCTTCGAACTGGCCCTCGATCTTGACCGCCCCGATCAGGCGGTTATCCAGGCATACGCCGCACCCAGCCCGCTGCAAGGCAGAAAAGCTCTCTTTTACTCAGGCCTTTTCGCTATACCCACGGCCCTGTTTGCCTTGCTGTTGCTCTTTGCAAGACACCAGTAATTGGCAAGACACCGGTAATTCCGGCACTAAGGCAGAACGGTCAGCGGCACCGAAGCTTCCGTGTTTTCCCACCGCAGCGCCAGTGTACCTTTGTTCCCACCGCCATTCGCCAGTTGAACCTTCAAAGTTTCCACCGGTTCTGTCAGCGATTTCACTGTCATCTTCGTACGCCCAAAATCCAGCGAAGCATTGTAATCGAGGTGGAACTGGCCGCTCTCTTTGTTGATAATCAGCGTCCACTCTTTTAGATTAGGAATCGTCCAGATACTATAGGTCCCCTTAGGTAATCTGAGGTTGCCGATTTCGAGATCCGCTTCCGTGGTCAGGCCCGTTGCGACGTTCGCGCCCGTGCACCATACCTCGTCAAACGGAACCAGTCCGCCCATGATTTTCCTGCCATGCGCGGAAGGCGCGTAATACGCCACCGTGATCTTCTTTCCGGCGATCGTGATCGCAGACGTGGTGGGAGGGCTCGTATAACGTTGTCCATACCCGGCAACCGTAAGAATGGCCGCAGCCACAAGGGCGGGGAACAGGGAACGAAACCGCGGCATAGAATTCTCGCCTCCACGATTATGCTATCGCTTTTCTGCGCCAGAACACTGCCAGACTGATTTCGACGGACCCTGACTGTGCGAAAATAGTGGCGTATGTCGAGTTCTTCCTTTAGCGCACGGTTTCTGTCTGCCCTGCCGCTCCTTCTTTCCTTTGCGCTTTCCTTTGCGGCCAGTGCGCCGGTGAATGCTCAGACCATTTCAGATTTCCCGGACGGAAACGGCAAGCAATTCGTGCAGCAAATCTGTATGCAGTGCCACGAGCCGGCATTCCTTTTGCGCCAGAAGCGAACCGATACGGATTGGAAAAAGACCGTAACTCGCATGTCCCAAAAGGGCCTCGGCGGAGCGGTTGAAAACTATGACGCGGTAGCTGCCTATATGTTCAAAAACTTCGGCAAAGAAGAAGACAACTCCAAAGTCAACGTGAACAAGGCCTCTGCCGATGAAATTGCAACCCTCGGTCTCACGAAGGAAGAAGCCGCCGCCGTGATTGGATACCGCGATAAGCATGGTGATTTCCGTGAATGGGGCGACATGCTGGTGATCTACGGTGTCGACGGCCGGAAGATTGAAGCCGCCAAAGATAAAATGACTTTCTGATGCTGATCTCCCCAGCGGGGATCAGGTCGCTGATATACTAAATAGTTTCGATTAAGACAATGCCTAAACGTACTTTCCAGCCGAACAACCGTCGCCGCGCGAAGACGCACGGTTTTCGGACGCGCATGAAAACTTCCGACGGCCGCGCCGTACTCTCTCGCCGCCGCGCCGCGGGTCGTAAGAAACTATCGGTCAGTTCGGAAATAAGGTAGCCTGGGATCCCACGGCTTCCCTAAGAGTGTCCGGCTACTTCGATCGCGCGACTTCCGCAGGGTTTATGACCGGGGTGCCCGTTATACGTGCCCGCTGTTCGCCGCTTTCTCCTTCAGTGAGAACGGCGCATCCGGTGCTGGTGGCGGCCCTCGCATCGGCTTCACGACGCCAAAAGCGGTCGGGAAAGCCGTCATACGGAATCGCATCAAACGCCGGCTGCGGGAAGCTGTGCGGCTGGAACTGGAATCGCTGAGTCCTGAGTGGTCAATCGTCTTCAATCCGCGCCGGAAAGCTCTGGAGTCTCCTCTGCCCGATTTACAGGCGGAAGTGAAACGGCTGTTTCTCCGTCTCGGAACCCGCTCCGAACCATCCCCGTCGTTATCTTTGCCGGTCTCCTCTCCGGATATAAGCGCCTGATTTCACCTTTTCTGCCTTCGGCCTGCCGTTTCCATCCCACCTGCTCGGTCTATATGAAGGAAGCAGTTGAGACTCACGGCGTTGTGCGCGGCGTTTGGCTGGGCTTGCGAAGGCTCGGCCGTTGTCATCCCTTTCATGCCGGCGGAGTAGACCCGGTTCCTCGCTGAAGAGTGCACGATGAGTTCTCCTACGCCTCCTAAAAAAGAAATTTCGAGCGAAGTCCGAACGGTTATTGCGTTCGTGCTTATGGGCCTGATTCTGGTCGCTACGCCGTATGCCTATCGCATGTTCGGTATCTCGACCGGATCCGCCCCCGCTGCGACCCTGGCGGCCAAGTCCGCAGTTCCGTCAAAAAGCTCCACGCCGCTGGCGGCCGGAACGCCCATGACGACGTCCGCCCCGTCTGCTTCGGACAACTCTGCACCCGCAGGCGCCCCACCCGCAGATGCCATCACCGCTTCCGCTGAAGAAGATCAGGCGGTAGACACCACGCGCTATCACGTTGTCTTCTCGAATCGCGGAGCGGTGGTCAAAAGCTGGACGCTCAAAGACTACAAGGATTCCATCGGTAAGCCTCTCGAATTGGTCAACGGCCCCGGTATAGCCAAGACGGCTTACCCTTTCAGCTTTTATTTTCGAGGCAACGCTCCGGCGGATCTCAATAAGTTGCTCTGGGTCGCCCATCCGCTGCCCGGCGGTCTCGGAATCCGCTTCGATTATTCCGACGGCAAAACCGTAGCCAGCAAAACCTTCGCCTTTCAGCGCGACGGCTACCTGGTTCAGTACAGCGATGACGTCACATCGAACGGCGCCGGCGTGCCCCATATGGCCGAATGGCGCGGCGGCTTCGGTGATATGGCCGTGCAGAACGCATCCGGTCAGCAGGCAACCATTCGCTACGATTCGGAAAAGAACAAGCTGGTGCGGGATGCCGCCAAGACCGCTAAAAACGGTCCTGCCAATGCCGACGGCGAGTTCTCTTTTGCGGGCATCGACGATCAGTATTTTGCGGCCGCATTTCTCCCGCCTCCGAGCACTGCTATTTCGACGACCACTTTCGACGATATCGTTCCTTCGACATACAACAATTCCGACCAGCCTTACCCCGGTGTTGCCGTAGGCGGCGGTGCGCGCAATCAGTTCGCCGTTTACATCGGGCCAAAAGAAGTCAACATGCTTCACTCGGTGAACCCCCGGCTCGATGGCATTGTCGACTGGGGCTGGTTCGGCGTCATTGCCAAGCCTCTGTTTCTGGTGCTGCACTGGATGAACGATAATTTCGTACACAACTACGGCTGGTCCATCGTTCTGCTTACTTTTGTGATCAATACCGCTCTGCTGCCCATTAAGCTGGCGAACTTCAAGTCCATGCGAAAAATGCAGGCGCTGCAGCCGGATATGACCGCCATCAACAACAAGTACAAGGGCATCAGCATGAGCGATCCGCGAGCTGCCAACAAGCAGCAGGAGATGATGGATCTCTACAAACAACATGGCGTCAACCCCATGGGTGGATGTATTCCGATGTTGATCCAGTTGCCCTTCCTCTACGCGTTCTATAAGGTTCTTGCAGTCACCATCGAAATGCGTCACGCCAGCTGGCTCTGGGTAGGCGATCTGTCTCAGCCCGAACATTTCGGCATTCATTTCCTGCCGCTGATCATGATCGCCAGCAGTTTTCTGATGACCAAAATGACGCCTGTTCCCGCTACCGGAGGCGACCCGGCGCAGCAGAAAATGATGCAATTCATGCCCCTGATGTACGGTGTCTTCTTCTGGTCGATGTCGAGCGGACTGGTGTTATACTGGACCACCAGTAATCTGGTTCAGATCGCACAGCAATTCTTTTTCAATAAAACAGCGGCTCCGGTTGAAGCCCGGGCTCTGGCTAAGAAAGTAATTCAAAAGGACGGCAGGAAGAGGGCTTGAGTCCCAAGTATTCGGTTCAGGAAACTGGTCCCAGGATCGAGCAGTTTCTCAAAAAGATCATCGGGAGCGCCGGCTTCGATCTTCAGTTCGCTATCGAATCGGGCGATCATTCCAACCCTGAATTCGAAAGTCCCGATCTCACGATCAAGTTCACGGGTGACGACGTGGATGCCCTGCTCGGCAACCGCGCGGAACTGCTCCTGGCCCTCGAACTGGTCACGCAGGAGATGCTGCGGCTTCATTCCGACGACCATTCGCGTATTTCCTTCGATGCCAATGATTACCGCGCCCTGCGTATCGAAGAGCTCCGTCTCAGCGCGGCCACCGCGGCGGACAAAGTGAAAGACTCCGGCGAACCTTTCCGCTTCAATCCCATGAACAGCCGGGAGCGGCGCGTGCTGCATATTGCGCTGCGCAACGAAACCACTTTACGCAGTGAAAGCGCTGGCACGGGCCCCTACCGTCATGTGGTGATTTATCCGGCAGGCATGGCCTCTTTGCCCGACCCTCCTATTCCACCCCGCTCGAGTTTTGGCGATCGCGATCGTGAGCGCAGACCCGGTGGCTTCGGTGGTTCACGCGGTTCCGACCGTGGTTCAGATCGGGGACGCGGCGGCTTCGGTCGAGGTGGTTCTGATCGAGGACGCGGCGGCCGTCCTCCCCGTGGAAACCGGTAATCGCCGATCCCGCGTTCTGGCCTTATCCGGGTGCGTCCGGCATTGAAACTCAACGACACCATAGTTGCCCTCTCCACTCCGCCTGGGCGTAGCGGCATTGGAGTCGTCCGTCTTTCCGGACCATCGTCTGCCCGGATCGCAGCAGCCTTTATCAATCTTCCGGGCGATCTCCGCTCCTGGGGCGCTACCCTTGGCAAACTGCTCGATGAGGACGGCGAGTTAGTCGACGAAGTCGTGGTGACTTATTTCGCCGCGCCCCGCTCTTACACAGCCGAGGATGTCGTCGAAATCTCCTGCCACGGCGCTCCCGTCGTTCTCCGGCACTGCCTCGAACGAGCGGTCCGGTTCGGTGCCAGGCTTGCCGAGCCAGGTGAATTTACATTGCGCGCATTTCTCAACGGGCGCATCGATCTGCCTCAGGCCGAAGGCGTCCGTGACCTGATTGACGCCACCACTCTCTATCAGGCCCGCATCGCCGCCCAGCAAACCCAGGGGTCGGTTTCACGCCGCCTCGCTCCCATCAAAGCCCAACTCGTTGAACTGATCGCACTCCTCGAAGCCGGTATCGATTTCGCGGAAGATGACATCAGCGTTGCCCCCTCTGCTGAAATCCTGCGCCGTGTCGACCCCATCATCGCCGCTGTGCGCGGTCTGGCCGAAAGCTTTCGCTACGGCAACCTCGTTCGATCCGGATTCTCGTTAGCCATTGTCGGCAGGCCTAACGCCGGAAAAAGCAGTCTTTTCAATCGACTCCTGAAGCAGGATCGCGCCATTGTCACTGACATTCCCGGCACTACCCGCGATCTGGTGGCGGAGACGGCGGAATTCTCCGGCATCCCCGTGCGTCTTGTCGATACCGCGGGAATTCGCAAGAGTGCAGAGAAGATCGAGCAAATGGGAATCGAGCGCAGCTTCGAAGCCATGGCGGATGCGGACCTGGTTCTCGTGGTGCTCGATGGCTCCGCGGAGCGAACCGCCGAAGATGATGTTTTGATTGCCCGGGCCCGATCGAATGGCCCTTGTCTGTTAGCCGCAAATAAGTGTGACCTGACCCCGTTCTTTCACGGTGCCGGTGAGCTCGCCGTGTCAGCGCGCACCGGCCAGGGGATCGCCGAGTTACAGTCTGCTATCCCGGCCACCCTGGCCCCCGAGGGATGGGGTGAAGTGGGAAGCGGGTTCATTACCAGCGTTCGGCACGAAGGGCTTCTCCGGGAAGCACTCTCCCTGCTGGAGAAAGCCCGAGAAGCGGCAATCTGTGATATCTCACACGAATTCCTGTTACTGGACCTCTACTGCGCACTCAGTCCGCTCGACGCAATTACCGGCGCTACTACGGCTGACGATATCCTTTCGCAGATCTTTTCGAAATTCTGTATTGGCAAATAAAATCTTAATGGGATATAGTGCCTTCCGGGGGACGTGCGATGCCAATTCCGCCGCAGGATGGCGTCACTCCGGACGACGATGAACGGCTGGCCGAGTTGGCCGGCGCCATTCTGCGCGATGAGACCGAGCAACGTCGTCAGCTTGCCAAGTATCTGCACGATACTTTGCTTCAGACGCTGGTCATACTTGCGTTTAAAGCCTCCGAGGATCCATCGACTTCACTTGTGATTGACGAATGTTGCCGCCAGGCGCGTGTCATGGCCAGCCTGCTCTTCACTCCTTCAGCCGGCGACGGCGATTTAACGGGTTTCATCGCTCCGATACTCGAAAGTCTGAAGCAGGATGCCCGAATTCACATAGAACTCAAATCTCAGCGGCTCCCCCCATCTATAAATCCAGCCATATCCTCGCTGGTTTTCGACCTGATCATGGAATTTGCCAGAGACCTTATCCTGCAATCATCGGAATTAATGCAAATCATTTATTTGTCTGAAGATAAAGGGTGGATTATTCTGGACTTACCCAGCCAATGGGGAAGAGTGGACCACGTAGAGTCCACCTTGTCGGCACTCAGAATCAAACATTTGGGCGGAGGGATTGAAAGGGACGGTAGCCACGGCAGAATGCGCGTGCAACTACCGTTGGGGTCCCATGAACGCTCGAATCCTGATAGCTGACGATCATGAACTGGTAAGAGACGGAGTCGCCCATGTGCTTGCGGAAGCTCATCCCGAATGGGAAATTGTCGCATCTGTTGGGTCGGGCGAAGAGGCGGTCGAGCAGGGGAAGTTGCTGCGCCCGGACGTAGCTGTCCTCGACCTCTCCATGCCCGGCATCAGCGGATTAGCCGCGGCCGCGCAACTGATCGAGGCTATCCCCGGCATTCACATTCTGGTGCTCACCATGCATTCCGCGGCGCCCATTCGCCGTCAATTGGAAAAGGCGGGCGTCCAGGCGTATCTCGCCAAAAACGAAGCCCCGAAAATGATCGCCTCTGTTGTGGAAAGAATACTCAGGGGCGAGCCTTTTTTCGCCTCCGAATCCGCCTCCCGCAGCCTCGCCGACGTCCAGTTTCCGGAATATATTCCCGTGCAATATCTGCTTACGGCTCGGGAACTCGATGTTCTCCGCCTGCTCGCCGAGGGCAGGAGCAATAAAGAGTTGGCTGGCGATCTCGACATGAGTGTCCGAACCGCCGAAAGCCACCGGGCCAGTATTCTGGCAAAACTACAAGTAGAGTCTTTGGGCGACCTCGTGCGACTCGCCGTGCGCGACAAAGTGGTCTAGCCACCAGGGCTCTACGCTACCGGCCATTGCCTTCTCCGCTGGCTACAATCTGACTGACGCGGGAAAGCTGAGCGTATTCAGCCTTTGCCAGTCCAAGCACTGGAACATCCGGCTCCGCATCCTTCCACAAGTCAAAAAATTTCATATACTCTTCCCGGCTGCCCGCGGCATTACCTTCCAAAGCCAGCGCGCGCGCCAGACCGAGATGCGCCAGAGGAAGGTCCTCCGACAGGGGATCCACCGTGGGGTGATTGACAATCTTCCGGAACTCGGCTTCCGCCTGCGCATATTGTTTGTCGGCAAGATAAGCCCGGCCCCTCATTGCCGGCAGATCGAAACTGCGCATATCGTAAGGGAGGGACCGCCGCAGCGCTTCGACAGCCTCCGCCGGTTTACTCCGCGACAATAAGATGGCTGCCTGAATCTGCGGGCCTCGCACATACTGCCAGAGCGTGTCCTCCGGAAACTTCTTCAGATCCTCTCGCAGCAGAGCCTCCGCCCTCGCGCTCTCGCCAGACTCGGCAAACGAAACGGGTACGTCAGTGGAACCGTCGATCGGCGGCAAATCCAGCAGCAGCTTTCGCGCCTCGTCCGTCATCCCCAGTTCGGCCTCCAGCCGGGGAAGTCCCCCCAGCATCCGGTCCGCCCGTTCCTGCATGCCGCGGTTTCTGTATCCATCCGCAATCTGGTTGAGTAAATCCCGTCCGGCCCTTGGTCTGCCCTGCGCAAACGTCATAAGGGTTTGCTCCACGGTCAGGAAGGGTTCCGCCGACGTTCCCTTTGCCCAGGCAATCTGTTCGTCGGTTGCCGCCTTGTCGCGTCGGGCGAAGCCCATCTCAAGCAGCAATCCATGAATATCCGCCCCATCGAGCTTATGTATGATGGCCTGCTGGCAGGTCGCCAGTGCTTCGTCCATCCGGCCCGAACGCATTTGAGCTCGCGCCAGAACTACGTATGCAGCGGCATTGTTTACATCGATCGCAATGGCGCGTTTTGCCGGATCGATGCTCAGATCCGGACGCCCGATCTGTGTCTGCGCATTTCCCAGACTCGTCCAGGGAGAGGACTCGTGGGCATACATCTCCGTCCACAGCTCATAATCGCGGATGCTCTCGTGCAGGTCCCCGGTCACCTGTGTGTGATACCTGGCGGTAATGAAAAGACGGTCCGGCTCATCTGCAAGGTCGCGCAGTTCGTATGATCTCCGGCATGCGGCTGCGCTGAGACCCGGTTCTCCCAGATTGCTGTAAATCACTCCCAGATCGCTGTATGCGATGGCGAAGCGCGGATCGAGTTCGATTGCCCTCTTAAACGGCGGAACCGACTCCTGAAACTTGCCCGCCATTGCCAGCTCGTGGGCCTGCGTGTAGGCCTTCAGCGCGTCCAGCGAGCCGGTTTCCTTCTGAAGCAGCGGCTTATTGAAACGCTGCAGAGACTTTAGCGGTTCGCCCAGTCGCTTGCGCATATCGGCCGCCACAGAGTCCACAGCCCTGGGAATATTGTCGCGGCTGTCGGCCTCCGCCTTCGTTTGCACCAGGTCGAGTCCGCTCACGCAATCCGACGCTGTAAGCGTAATTAGAAATTTTTGGCCGAAGCGCGCGACGATTCCGGCTAACACCGCCTGATCGTCCATCCGCTGACACACCTCGCGCGCTACCGGAGCGGTCAGTTTCTCGCCGGCTGGCCGTTCCATCTGCTTCAGAATCGCCCTGGTCCTGGCGTCAGGCGCGATCGTCAGAAAGGGGGACTGTTTCAGGTCGATTGCAAGGGCAACGTTCAATGCTTTATCGAAACCCGTATCGCCCGTCGTGTTCTCAAAATCGGCCAGCACAATTCCGTGGTGATCGCCCGGCACCGTTCGGTTGTACCGGAACCATCCCGCAGTTGCGGCGGCCCCAAGGACAATCGCCATTGCGGCCACCCCGAACCATAGCCTTCGATGACCGACGATAGGCCGAACAGTTTCGGCTGCCCTTTCCTCGACCGGGGCAGCGACGGCCGGAACAGCGGCAACCGGAACAGCGGCAACCGGAACATCGAACCGGTAACCGCGTCCCGGGACTGTGACGATGAT
>Ga0302320_10027808_pt1 | contig 10883 bp, 7 predicted proteins | sample Bog_T0_3_FD_202130 | JGI IMG/M metagenome (GOLD analysis project Ga0302320, IMG submission 202130) | Peat permafrost microbial communities from Stordalen Mire near Abisko, Sweden - Bog_T0_3 | ecosystem: Environmental > Terrestrial > Soil > Wetlands > Peat | place: Sweden: Abisko, Stordalen Mire... | reverse complement strand
CCGACGCCCACGGTAACTGGAAGGTGGTGCTCCCGGCCATGAAGGCAGACGGCAAGGCCCACAGCATGACCGTCAGCGGCAAGAACAAGATCGAGCTTGAGGACATCCTCATCGGCGACGTGTGGATCGGCTCCGGCCAGTCGAACATGGAGTTTGGCTTGGGGGGCAGCATAGGAGCCAAGGAAGCGATTGCTGCCGCCAAATGCCCGCAGATCCGCCTGCTGCACGTCGAGAAAGTGAAGGCACCCCAACAAGCCAAGGACATTGTGGTGGCTGGCGGCGCGAAAAGAAAGAAGGGGCAAGCGGCTCCACCCACCCCCACCGGCCCGGCCTGGAAAGTCTGCACTCCGCAGAACGTGCCGGGCTTCTCCGCCGTGCTCTACTATTTCGGCCACCGGCTGCACAAAGACCTCGATGTGCCCGTGGGCCTGATCAACAGTTCGTGGGGCGGCTCACCGATTGAGCAATGGATCGTCTCGGGGCCGAAGGGCGGCGGCATGTACAACGGCATGATCGCTCCGTTGGAGCCGTTCGCGATTCGTGGCGCAATCTGGTATCAGGGCGAGGCGAACGTCTCCATTGGCCTGAAGTACGCAGACAAGATGAAAGACCTGATTGAGGGTTGGCGGAAGGTCTGGGGCTACGACTTCCCCTTCTACTTCGTCGAGATCGCGCCCTATGCAGGTTACAAAGCGAGTTTGCCTAACCTCTGGGAAGCCCAAGTGGCCAGTCTAAAAGTCCCGAACACAGGCATGGCGGCGACGACCGATCTGGTGGAGAACATCAAGAACATCCATCCCAAGAACAAGTTCGACGTAGGCAACCGCCTGGCCTTGTGGGCTTTGGCCAAGGAGTACGGCAAGAAGGAGATCGTGTACTCGGGGCCGCTCTACAAGGCCATGAAGGTCGAGGGCGGTAAGATTCGGCTCTCGTTTGCCCACGTCGGTGGCGGGCTGAAGTCGCGGGATGGCAAGCCGCTGACTGAGTTCGAGGTCGCTTCCGCGGACGGCAAGTTCGTTCCCGCAGAAGCCAAGATTGACGGCAAGACGGTCGTCGTCCAGGCCAAGGAGGTTGCCTCGCCCACTCAGGCCCGCTTCGGCTGGCGAAACGAGGCGAATCCGAACTTGGTCAACAAGCAAGGCCTCCCCGCCTCACCGTTCCAGACCAACAACTGGCAGGGCGGAACCGGCGAGTAAGTAGCAGGTGAAAGGCGGCGGTTGCTGGCCCAGAAGTCCCGGCTGCTTCTGGAAGCGTTCCGGGCCGGGTGGCCAGTGGCCGAGGCTGACTGCCCGTTGCGGCAGGCGTTAGTGTCCGAGATTGGCGCGAATGATCGGCGCTGAGAGCATTTCGTTCTGCTGGATGGCGATTTCAGTTGCCTTCGAGGAGTCCACATAGTCCGCATACAGGAGATTGACGACACATCCAAAGCGATTCGGGATCTTCAGCTCCTTGACGGCTGCCTCCAGGTTGCGATTGGCTTCGGCGGCGTAGTCCCGAACATTCGTCGCGGGCGTCAAGGTCCACGAGAGCAGGAAGAGGTCACACGGCACATCGCGTCGGGTTTTGCACTTCCCATCGTAACGATTGAACTTATCAAACTGGTCGGTCTTCATGGCCGGGTATGTCATCATGTTCGAGTATTGATCGTAGATGCGCAGATCCCCTTGTTCGGGATGCTGGGAATCCCAATCCCGGTAGACCCAGATGCCCTCACTGCGATGTTCCAGCAGATATCTTCCGTCGCAAAGCACCAGAACCGCGCCGGTCTGTCCCACATACTCAGCGAGCGTAATGTCGGCCAGCCGCTTGCCTCGTGGCAGCGACTTGTAAAGCCACAGGCCGAGACTCGCCTTGATCTGCCCTATCAGGCCCTTGTAGGCTTCGTCGTGGAACCCCTCGTAATGTGAGAATTTCAGGATTACGAGTTCACGATGACCCTCGCGTGCAAATCGCCGCACGTCCTGTAACACTTCGGCCAGGTCGGGGCCTTGCACCGGGCCGTGATGGATGACGAGCCTGCCATCGTGCCACTGGGGGCGAAGATCAAAGTAACGGATGCCGTGAGACAACTGTTTATAGATGGTCAGATCCTGGGTCTGAGCGAGCGATTTCAGAAACCCGCTTTCATACATGGCCGAATCGTGGGACGCCGGAAGCACGAGGCGCTTCAAGGGTCTGCCGCCCAGCGACTCCAGGCGATCTTGCATCCACCGTGCTCGCTTGTCGGCAGTCGCAACAGGCGTTGCAGGCACGCTGGTGCCCCGCAAAGCGGGATTCCTTCCGGTCTCTTCCGCTTGGATCGACGATGCTGTTCTTTGGCTGGCGGCAAAGTCCGACGACAAACCGATCAAGACCAGGATCAGGACGTTGGTAGACGTTTTACACACGCTTGTCTTTCTCGCGCAAAGGGTGGTAGCAAGCGGATTTGACTTGGCAGCGAAACGAGCGACAATGAACGGTGCCACCCTAATGATAACGGATTCGACTATGAAACGCTCCCTCGGTGCCAAGACGCTCGTTTACCCCACCCCGACATGGATTGTCGGTTCCTACGACGCGCAGGGCAAGCCCAACGGCATGGTAGCCGCCTGGGGCGGCATCTGCTGCTCCGACCCACCCTGCGTGGCCGTGTCGTTGCGGAAGGCCACCTACAGCTACGGCAGCCTGATCGAGCGGAAGGCGTTCACCGTCAGCGTGCCGTCGCAGAGCCAGGTAAAGGAGGCTGACTATTTCGGGCTGGTCAGCGGACGGGATACCGACAAGTTCGCCGCCACCGGCTGGACACCCATCCGCAGCGACCTGGTTGACGCTCCCTACGTCCAGGAGTGCCCGCTGGTGCTGGAGTGTAAGGTTCTGCAAATCTACGACCTGGGCCTGCACACCCAGTTCGTCGGCCAGATCCTCGATGTGAAGGCCGATGAGTCTGTGCTGGACTCCGCTGGGATGCCGGACATTATCAAGGTCATGCCGATCATCTTCTCGCCTGGCAACCGGGTCTATTACGGCGTCGGCGACTCGTTGGGCCATGCCTTCGCGGTGGGAAAGGAAATCTGACGGGGACGGCCCCAGGAACGCCGCTGACGGCCTCATGCCCGTCCTGGCCCGACAGTCGCCCCCACCCGCCAAGGCCGTCAGACTCGGCCCAAGAAGCGCACGGGGCATCCGGGCGATCCGACTGGCGGAGGAAAGCATTTGTTGCTAGCGAGTTAGGGTTCTTTGGACGGTAGCTCCTCGTACGCAGCCTTGACTGCCTCGTTGCCACACTTCCGCTCAAGGCGACGAACGATGAAGTGGCCACGGGCCATGTCCTGAAAGTGATCTATGAACATTGTATTCACCAGTGCACCGCCAATCCCGCCAATGATGGGCACTATTTGGGCCATTGCCTTCTCTGAAACTTGTATGCCAAACCGAACGCCAATCTGCGTAATGAACCGTACGAGCGGCGGCGCTGTTTCTTGGACGATGCTACGCTCAGCGAGGTACTCCGCCGCTTCCGAAAATGCCTTTGCGAGTGCTGCACGCACGGCGAAGTAACCCGACTTCGATGCGTCATCACTGTTCGTTCGCCCGCCAAGAGCAAAAACCTCCAGGCATGCGAGCTTCGTCTCCACAGAAGTAACATCCTCACCTTCGCTTCGGGCCACGTCTGCAATAGATCGCAGCATGATGGTTGTGGAGATTGGGAGTTCGATTGCCAACCCCGGCAGGCCGAGGGCTCCACCCGCCATCCCGCTTGCAGCGATCATCATTTTGTGGAGCCAATTCGACGACTCCTGTTGCCCTTTTGTTATTGTCAAGATGGCAAAATGAAGTGCGACCTCTAGTGACTTATTGGTCGCACCCGTGATTATTTCCGTTGCACCATGAGGCAAACAAGCGAGCCCCTTTCCAATTGGGCTTCCCAGTGCGTTTGCCACCCTGGCCGCGAAGCCTGGGTTCTCAAGAAGCTGCTTTGCATATTGCAGGTCTATGAGATCGTTCGGCGATAAGTATTCTGCGGACAAGATTATTCTCCTTGACTGCTAATTGAATAGGATCAGCGTTCGTGAACATTCGCCGTGTTGGGCCCACTAATGCGGTCTCGGCCTCCCCAGCCTTCCATGCCCATCAATCACCGATCCCCGCAACGTACCCATCGGCGGATAGCACATCGGCCCCCAGTCCTCGTCGGCCCCGTGGTCGATCCACACCAGCAGCAGCGCCGGGAGCAGCTGCTGCATCATCGTGACGCAGTGCTTCAGCGACGTGCGGTTCAGCTTGCCGCCGTAGGTCGCCGCGCCGTGGACGAGTTGGCAGCGCATGACGTAGACGCGGGCCAGGATCTCGTCGAGAATCTGGGTCCAACGCTGCTCGATGTACCAGGAGTGCGCGTTGTGGGCGGCCTTGCGCGATGACTTGGCCCGAACGACGGTCGGCTCTTGCCAGAAGTACGCGCTGACATATTCGTCGTCGAACAAGGCCAGCACCAGCCGCTTGTGCTCTTGAAGCATGGCTGCAACGTCGCCCTCGCGGTCGAGCTTCAGAATCCGGTCGATGAACGCCCGCCAGCTTTCGCGGTCGGGTTTCGGTTCCCGCTTCTGGCAGTCCCACTCGCCGTAGAGGGCATTGAAGGCGATCCACAAACTGACCAGGTTCAGGTCGTGGTCCTGGCCGTCCGGCATCTGCTCCACGCGGGCCATCCAACTACACGCCCGGTGGAAGCGGATGGAGGTGGCCTGTTCGCCTTTCACGGTTGCAAGACGCTCTTTATGGGGCTTCCAGCGGTGACGAAGAACGTGGACGGTTGGAACGGGGGCAATCTCAGTCATTTCGTTCATGCCTCTGTGTTGGGAAGTGAAGGCCGTCCGTTAGACTACCGAAGCCGACCGTCAAGCGGTGACAGGTCGATTCGCAGATCAAGCATCTTCTGTGACAACTCCGCTGCCGACAGATGACGCGAGAGATAATCCAGGAGATCATCCTGTCGAGGCTGGCCGAACACCATACGGTAGACCGCAAGCGCGTGCTTGAGAGGAGGAAGTAGTTGACGGTCACGGCTCATTGGCAGTAGTGGCAAGTGCCGCTCAATCTTGGCACCGTCTGGCACCGGGTACAGCCAATAAGGAACCAGGTCGTTCTTGCGGCCCGGCTCGGCAACTGCGGCGTCAAACATCGCCGACCAGGGATCGGCACTTGGATGCTGCCAGATTACATCCGTATGCCGACTTGCGACATTCTTACGAATTGCGTGGCCTTTGTAGCGGTGAACTCTCCCTTCCCGCTGCTCCAGATCCACTGGATTCCCCGGTAGATTCCAGTGAACAACAGCGTGACAGTATTGGTGAAAATCAAGCCCTTCCTGACCAATGGAAGTAGTTGCCAGGACAAACGGCCAGAACGGCGAATTGAACGCGGCACGCACATGCTCTTTGCGGCGACGAGTGCTCTCTTCTTCTGATTCGTCATCGCCAAATCTGAGAGCAAATCTGGCTCGCATGATTCTCGGCGTGACTTCAATCTTCGATTCCGCGTCCGTGCTAATATCGTCCACGCGAGGCTGTGAAACGCGAAGCGTTACGGCCTCGGTGATCGCGGCAGCCAGGTCGTCGGCTTTGTCGCCTATGTCTCGATCGGCAAGGCTACGCGACTCGTGCAGTATATGGGTGTATTCATCCAGCACTGATTGGAGACAGCCGTGGATGCTGTATTCGAGTATGCGCCGCCAGTAGGGCTCTTCGGCATTGAGGCCGCGAATCATCGCCGTGACTTCCGGAAAATTGAACAGCGTTCGGATTGCCCAACCGATATTCGCCGCGGCAAAACGAACCGCATGGTCCGAGATCGCCGCTTCGCCATTACAAACTCGACTGAGCGATCTAAGCGCGAGGTTCGCTGGGCCGCCCAGAGCCATTTCAGCAAGAACATGGCTGAGATCCGCCGGGGGGCGTCCGAGACGAGAGGGGTTTGCCACTATCTCCCTTGCCCGCTCGACATGTTCACTCCAGGCGCTGTCTTCCGTGCCATCTCGCCTCGGTACGTGCTCTCCCCGCCACCAGTATGCTAGATCCTTTTCCTCGAACCAAGCCTCGACGATTCGAGCGTCGTGCTCTGCATCCAACAGAATCGGTGCCGCCCAATACCAGTCCGCGTCCGCTTGGCCGCTTTCGGCTCGCCCTTCGATCAGGCTGCTCAATGCCACGTCGATGTCCTGGCGGATGCGCTCCAAAAGGGCTTCCGCACCACTCTGATCCTCGCTCCCAGGCCCATTGCCCAACCGCAGCGGATCGAATTTCTGGGCGAACCACGAACAGGGATATATCAGGCCCAGAACCGGCATCCCAGTTAGCCGCCCCTGAGATCGACTGAACTCCAGGAGCCGGGCACGCCGTTCGCGAGCTTCGGATGTGTTCTTCGCGTTCTTGTTAAACGAAAGGAACATTTGACGCTCGGCGGCGTAACTGGTGAGGCTGGCGATCGCCTTGGGCACGACCTTCCAGTTAGAGAAGATCAATCGCTTGGTGTACTTCGACAGTTCCACAGCGCTGAACACGCCCCCGAGACGATAGTAGGGAACGCATGGCGGAATCCAAAGAAGTCGCCACAACTCGCAACCCTTAAACGAAAGAACATCCTCCCAAAGAGCCCGCAGTTTGGGATTGCCGGCTTCAACCTCCGCATACTTCTGGATCTCGCGCCAGGACAAGAGTGTATCTCGTGCCGACGACAATCGCTGGGCAAGCTCCCGCGCCTGTCTCTTGCCCCGGTGAAGAGCCGGTGCTATATCATCGAAGAGCCGCTTGAGCTAATAGCCTTCCATGAAGTTGAGGAGGTAAGGGGCCGATTTCCAGTATTCCACCTGATCGCCAAGGGCCTCGCCGTGTCCTTCGGTTTCGAGCCACTCGACGATCCTCGCGAGCTGCACGTAGCCGCTTACGTCGGCTGGTTCAATGCGTATTGGATCATGGATCTCTTGCAACATTCCGTCGCGGTCGGGCGAAGCGGCCAACCGTTCGGTGCGAACCATTACACTCCGCAGGGTCTGTTCCAGTGCAGTCCTTGCATCAGCGGTTCCCCGTCCGTCGCCCTCCGCTAAGGCGTACAAGTGGCTTCGATAGTCCTTGAGCAGCCCTGCCAACGTCGATTTTTCTTTGTCGGGCAGCAAGAAGGCCATCGTTCGCAGGAACTCACTATAGTGGTCGTCCCGCCCCACTTCAGCGCCCGAGGTATACATCTTGTAGGGTGTTGCTGAAAGCAGAATCACTCGCACTTCACGCCAGTCGAACAGTTTGGCTGCCAATTCCCCCGCTTCGTCCGTCCCGTCGAGAAGATTTCGGAAACGCTGGAACTCGTCGAGGATGATGAGATCAGGGGAAAGGGAACGGATGCAAGTTTCTGCCAACAGCGCTCGCATCTCGCCGATAAATGAACGCACCTCGCCCTGGATCTCGGGATCAACGCGCGACCAGGGCTTGGATTTGGGCATCTGCCGGCACAGTCGGTTGAAACGGCACTTGAGCGTTTGCCGGTTCTCATCACGGCAGTGTTGAATATCGTCACGCAGAGCGGCGCGGAAATCGCTCATCAGCCGACTGGAAATGGTCGCAGTATCGAACCGGTTGAGCATCTGCCGGAAGTTCTTCGACGTCATTCCGACTTGGAATACGTTCTTTGCGGCGGCTCCCTGAAACTTCCATATCTTGCGGAGCATCCAGTAGAGCAGCACCCGCTCCTCCTTGCGTCCCGTGGAGTTCTTCAAGTCAAAGGACGTGCCGGGAGTAAGCGCCACGAAATTGAGAGGGTTCTTACGGAGATCGTCAACGTACTGCGGCAAGAGCGTGATCCGCTCCGGAGTTCGGAAGTCAAAGTCCTTGCTAAGCTGGAGTCGCCGCACATTCTGCTGGGCGATGTCCGAGTTTGAGCAGATATAGACGATATTGATCGCATCCTTCTCATTCCATAGCTTTTCGACGACCTTCGCGACAATCCCGCGGGCCACCAAAGTCTTGCCCAGCCCTACTTCATCGGCGATCAAGAATCTCCGAGCTGGTTGCTCGTCGAGATACATCCTCCGGAAGACGTGCGCGACGGAATCCCGCTGAAAATCCTTGAGCCCGGACAGAATCTTCCCCACGTCCGGACATTTGACGATCTTGCCGCTCATGGTGTAAGTGCCTCCCGAGCTTGCCACACCGGCCGCCACACTTCCCCGAATCCAGGCGGGATGAGCAAGCGCCCTTGCGGTGTTTTTTCCAGGTCGCTGATGAGCTGCGCGATTCGGTCGAGCTTCGTTGGGTCCTTTGTCAGAGACCGCAAGAGTGCTTCCAGAAGCGGCAACTCAAGTGGACCGCGGTCATCGGTGCGATGTGGTGATTTGTTTCTCTTATCGTCCTCATCAAGGATCTCAATCGCTTGCCGGGCATCCCAGCCATCGTCAGCGAGTAGCAGCAGCAGATAGCGCATCACTTGGTCGCTGTTGCGAAGAAGGCTTAGCATGAGCCGCTCTCGGCGATCGGTCGGCTCTCCGTGAAGCGGCACGTTAACCACAAACTGGCGCTGCTTGCAGCGATTCTCCACTTCGACCTCGACGCTGAATACGAAAAACGAGGTAATTCCCTCGAAAGCCAGCCTTGTGAAATGCGCTGTTGGTGAGGTTGAGTCGAGCGATTGCCGCCAGTGGTCCGGGACCGTCACCGGGCGGCAGGCGACCTTTGCAGTGGCCCACGAGTTCGGCACGGGAGTGTCAGCTTGCATCTGGAGGTCGAACAAGTCCTCGGCTTGCGCGCGGATCACTGTTGCCTGCAATCCATGGCCTGCAATCGCATGCTGCATGCGATCAAGTTCGCGGTCGAGCCGATCCTCCACCTCATCCACTTCCAACACAGCGGGAGGCACAAAGGCTTGGAGCAGGTTCCTGAAGCTCCTTCCATCGTCGGCATCCAAAATTGCGTCAACGCCACACGTTTCTAGCGCGCCGGACAATTCAACCAGAAGCTCCGTGTTGCCGTCGAAGGCGGCATTGGTGGCGTTGGCAGAGCCTGACCAGACGTAGCCACGATCACCAACATCCGCGACGTAAACTTTGGCGTGCAAGCCGGAAAGCGACGACCCCTCGTCGATCTCGTTCGATTCAGCTTCTCCGTGCTCGATCTTGGGTTCGTCCGTTGCCTCGACCTGGGATTCCTTTGGTTCAGCTTCCTCCAACTGGACCTCGGCGGCGGGATCGAGCGTGAAGATAGCTTGTAATCGCTTTATGGTGTGTGGCGAGAGCGAAGCAAGTTCATCCGTCCGGGAAACGACCGTAACTTCCCGATCCTTGCTCGCCAACCGGCTAAGAAGGGCATCCGATACGAACGGTGAAACAACGAGCATCCGCTCGATTTCCTCGTCATCGGCGATGAATGGCCACGGCCTCTCGCCATCCAGACCGAGGGGCCAGAACCGAACCTCGTCAAAGCCTTCCGGCAAGTCGAACTCCACATGAAGCAATTCGTCTGCCATGCGCGTTGGCTCTGCGGCGTCCCACAAAGGCTGACGGACAGCAAGTTCCGGCAAGCGCCGCAGAAACCGGGCGAGCGGGACGTTTAGCTCGTTACGTCGGCTCCGAGGCTCATAACAGCCTTCCAGAACCAACATTGTGTCCCAGGAACGGTCGAATGTTAGATTACGACTCGGGCACAGCAACCGATAGAGGACGGGCCATTCGTCGCTCGGCAAGTTTGTTGCGGGCGCCAACCGTAGCAACCACATCTTGGGGTGGAATACACGGCCTTCAGTCGGCGCCTGCACCTCTACAACCGATTTTTCGAGATACCCGAACAACTGGCGGTGGCGAGTTGGAACTTGGATTTCCCCGGCTTGGCAGAAGAGCGTGATGTGCGAGGCGTGCCGACGAAGTGACTCCAGCAGGGCAAACGGGCTGGCGACTATTCGCCCATCCTTGTTCTCGCAATCGAAGAGGGTGAAGGCAAGTGGCGTGACCAACATCGCCAGAAGGTCGACACTATATGTGGCACCTACCGCCGCGTCAAGACGATAGCCGGCTGGCGGTCGGAGCAAATCAAAGAGCAGACTTCGGTCGTGCGGCGCCAACATTGGTTAATCCTCTTGCTGTTCTCTCAGAATGTCGTCAATGATGATGGCCGCCTGCTGCCATCGGTAATTCAGTCGACGATCGCCAGAATGGCCGCGCCATCCGACGAGCATCTTCTCATTCCCAATTCGGGCACGAGCCTTCTTAATCGACTTCTCCCGCTCCCGGACGATGTCACGGGCAGAACGACCGTCAATAAGGGCATTTGCATTTGTAGTGTTCAGCACGAGCTGATACCAGCGATCTACAAAGCTCCGAGTGGGAAACGGAATGAAATGTCCTTCCGCGTCATGCACGACCTCCCAGAAGCGATCGCGGTTGGCCGTCACTGCCGAAGATCGCACAACTACAGATTCCTGCCACCATTCCGTAATTCGTTGGCGGTATTCCGCGGCAAGCTTTGCGGTCTCGGTCCGCGACTCGGCCAGCAGCAGGTTGTAGACGAGGACCGCTCCGTGCATGATTTCTGAGAAATGCTGTGATTGGTCCAGCCACTCGCGAAGCCGAACGGGCAATTCCGAGTATGCGGGATGCAGCCAAGGAAACTCCGCGTCCTCCGACTTGGCGCCGTGTTCGACGAAATAGGCCATGAGGCTACTGGGAACCTTCTGGCGGATTCGGTCGGTGAGGTATTCGGCCTCTTCGTCGCTCAGATCGAAGTTGGCGTTGTCGGGAAAGTCATCAGGTGGTTCTGGGAGGTACGGGTGCCAGTTCCCTGTTAAACTTGAGGGCAAGACCTCGCCATCGTCCGGCTGGACGGTGTCGTCAATGCGGGCGTAGTAGCCATTCAGCCAGCGATGGTATTCCTCCT
>Ga0302320_10027806_pt1 | contig 10884 bp, 9 predicted proteins | sample Bog_T0_3_FD_202130 | JGI IMG/M metagenome (GOLD analysis project Ga0302320, IMG submission 202130) | Peat permafrost microbial communities from Stordalen Mire near Abisko, Sweden - Bog_T0_3 | ecosystem: Environmental > Terrestrial > Soil > Wetlands > Peat | place: Sweden: Abisko, Stordalen Mire... | reverse complement strand
ATACAGTTTTTCAGGGATAAAGGCGGAGATAAAACTATTAATGGTTTGATCCCTTCCAATTTTTTGGCAATGACTGATCAGGAACTGACGGCATATGCCGCGACCTTGGATGGGCAGAAACTTAAAATAGCTATTTTGAACAAACTCTATCCGGGCCTTACCCCGATGATCCAGAATTCCGGATATACCATCTTTGTTGACCGGGATATCCGGCGCTTGTTCGAATTTTATCAAAAAGACAGAACCGAGCCCAATGTGAAGGATGAGGATGTGGATCCTATTATCAGGTTTGGTCTCAATAATTATTTAACAAAAGAAAAAATTGCGTCTTTCGAACGTAAAAAGGATGAAAAAGATCAAGGGATATTGCAAGAAAAAGGAGCGATGGTAGAGAAAGAATTGTTCATGTCCCATGATGGGAAGATGGGGTTGAAAGAGTGGATCAAAAAAAGATATCAAAAAGAAGGTTGGAATCTGCAGTCTTATCCGGTGAAGTCAAAGACGGTGAATGTGGTCAGGGTGTTGGGTTGGGCCGTGGCGATCGGCGGGCCTATTCTGGCTTTGGGGACCTGGCTGTTTTCCGGTATTAATTTCCCCGTATTCGGAGCCGCGCATCTGTCAGTTCTTTCGATCTTGTTTGGATATCAGATACATGCCATAGCGCAGTATTCTGACTATCACCTGAAAGGCTGGTTTAATTTAATAAAGCGGATCATAGTGTCTGCCGGGAATTATAAATATAAAAATGACCCTACAATGAAGAAACGCATCAGGACCAAGGTGCTTTTTCAGACGGCCTATCTGAGTGTCTGGGCGGCATTTTCACTGGGGCTTACGGCTCTTGCAGGGTATTATTCTGCGGGGGCTTTACCTTTGGCCGGCTATCCTGTGGTTGGTTTGATCCTGCTTTTGACCTGTCGGGTAAATATCAGAAGTTGGAACTATTTGTTCACAGAAGGTGCCGCCACATCCATTTTAAATAAAATGAAGGTCCGCACGGTCAAATCCATCAATGACATAACCGGTGAGCACATGGAGATGATACAAAAAAGCAAGTATTGGCAGCTCTTTTACAGAAGACTGCTGGTAGATGCTACGCTCAGGAAGTTTCATAATACTGATAAAGAGACGGCAGATGCTGTATTGGCTGTTATTAGTAAAAGTTCTCCCCAAGAGGCTGCGGATGAATTAAAAAGGCTCAAACCCCAACTTTCCCAGCGTGCCCAAGAGGAGATCGTTAATTTCTTTAACAAAATGGTCATGGAAGTTAATCTTGCGCTGATAAAAGCTGTAGATATTGAAACTGCAAAGGGAAATAGCTTTATTGATCGAATCATTAATAGCAGAGCAGCGGCCCGTAAGTATAAGACTGTCGAAAGCAAAATGGATCTTTTTGCTCTATATGTGGATAGCATGGATGTCGATAAAATGCTGCCGATCATTTATAAAGGAACAGGTAAGAAACGTATTCTGCCGACGATGGAATTTTTGGATGGTGAGGATATTGAAGGGGAGATGGATCTCAAAAGAGTGCTTCTTGATTCGGGCTTTTCTTTGTTCAAGAGACAATTTAATGACTTATGGGACATTTATCTGGATACGGGATTAGGGCAGACGGATTGGTTCCAGGAACTATCTGCTGAAAAACAAAAAGATTTGTTAGATAAACTCCGCTCCCCGGAGATGACCCTTCGGGAAACTGTTGACAGAGTGTTATTAAGGAACATGGAAGAAAAACAGCGTGAAGCGACGATCATCAGGTTAAGGGAGAAAAGAGTTGAACATCTGGAGAATGTTTTGAAAATAATGGATGATCCGGAAATTATAGCCATGCATGAAAAGGGCGATAAACAGGAGGCTATTGATAAAAAAGTTGTTGCAAAGGTCAAAAAGCTTAGGGAAACAGCAGAAGTGGCCGAGATCAATATCCTAAGCGAGGTCATGCCCGCAGTTGATGTAAAAGCTTTGCGTAAAGATATTCTGGATGAGATCAATTCCAAATGGATCATGTTTAGGGCTGATGGATATTTAAAGACGCTGGAATTTGCAGAAGCCGCTGGTGTTGCCGGGATGAGCGCGTTTCTGGAATATAAGAAAGGTGCAATGCCTACTCCCGAGGAATTAAGCAAGCACATTATGTTCGTTCATGTGCATGAAGATATAGACCCGGATCTTTCAAAGGAGAAAGTGGACGCTAAAATTGCAGAGCTTAATGATAAATTATTGGAAGCTCAAAGGATGGGGGCTGATAAGAAGGTAATTGATAAAATAAAAGATGAGATCAAGGCTATCAAATTATGGGGTGGAACCGATCCTGAAACATTAGTAAAAAAACTGGGCAATCCCAAGCGGGGGTATCTTGTAAACAAACTTCTGGATAATAATGAATATTTAGCCGGTGAGTTTGATGAGAAAATGACAATTGAAAAGTTAGTCAATGCCCTTAGACAAAGGATCTCAGATATTCCACAAGATGCGGGAATTGAGTATATTAATCAGAATATTTTGACACTCAGAGACCTTTATCTTAAATATTCCCAGCTGACCATGACGGCAGATGACCTCGTTGTCATTCAAAAAATAAGAGACAATGATATTACAAATAGCGAGTTAATGAGATTTAATCGCAGTTTGATCGATCGGGGGGATCCTGAAAATTCTCCGAAGAATCAAAGACTGGGCAATAAGGTCCTTGTTTCTACGATGGATTATAAGGAGGGCGACCAGCTCGAGGATGAATCGCTTTCTTATAGTTATCCTAAAGAGCAGGGAAAGCGTTGGACGGTCAAGACGGATAAATGGAGCATTACCGCGCGGTTTATTGAGAACTATTTATTGAGAATAGGGAAAACTGATGCCGTTGTTTTTAATCTTGACCGGGATCATTTCTTCTCGCCGGTTGATTTTATGTCCATGCCTTTAATGGGAGATAAATTCATCCAAGATGAAAGATTAGGGTTATTGACCGTTGATCTGGAAATGAAAACCGGCTATGTCAGCGGGGCCGCGATGGATCATAGCGTTGGGGAAGATGTGTTCAATAAAAGGACTTTAGCCGCGGAGTCTGAAACCGCAACGCATGCCTTTTACGGCCCGGGGATCATCCGCTGGAATCTTATGAGACGGATGGGGGCGTATATGTCTAATACGGAAGATGCGGCCGGCGGCCACGAGGCTTTGATGATGGGGTACCGGGCGGAAAATAGCCCGCGTATCAGTATCGGCAGGCCCAGGGAAATGATGACCGGGTCAATATACTCATTTCAAACCAGGTTTGGCGGCCTGGCTTTGGATGAAATGGCAACACCGCATTATCAGAAACTGATGGATAGCGATGAGTTGCATTGGACAGAGAAATTGGGCTTGTTCCAGAATTTTGATTTCTATGTAAATAAACCGCTTATTCCCAGGTATAATTTATTGATCTTTGTGGCCGCTTTCTTCCTGAATCTGACACCGTTCTCGTTCATGGCCATGCCGTTGATGCTGATCAGCATCCAATCCATACTTGCTGAGGCTATTACGGCCGGCAGTGTCCGGGTTTTTACCGACAAATTTGGATTCTTGAAAGGTTACCGGAAATATGTCCGGCAAATGTGGAGTCTGATTTTCACCTTTGTTATTCTTATTCCTATCCATGATGAAAAGGTCAGGAATGCCTTTTTAGGCGCGGCCGGGGATTTTAAAGGGGGAGTTAAAGACATCATATTCCAGAAGCAGTCTTTTGAAGAACTGTATAAAATCTTTCGGACCACGATCAGGTGGGGGGTATTGTTAGGAGCGCTGGCAATGTTTTCACCTGCTCATCCGTTCGGTCTTGTCAGTCAGATCTTCTTTTATATATTCCCTGTATCATTTATTTTTGGCCCCTTTATGAAGAATGGTCATTCAAAACCATACGTGTCATTGCCGATCCTAGGATCCATAGCAGCAACGGTGATTGCCTCTGGAGTAGGTTTTATTCCCCTGGGGATTTTTCTTACGACGATGGCCGCAATATTTGGTGTTGTTATGTGGTTTGGATCTCCGTTATCGGGAGTCAATGAAAAATTTACCACCGGTATTTTTATGGGGGTGAGGGGAGTTCTTCAGGTTCTCATTTTCGATCCTCTTCAGGCGATCGGGTCATTTATAAGTAAGCCCATACAGGATCGTTTGGCGGCTAGGGAAGCAAAAAAAACCGAAGAAGCGAAAGAGGTCAAGGCTAAAGAGGCCAAAACCGTGACAGGGCCTGAAACTGGCAGTGTCCCTGTTGCGCCGGCAGTGCCGGCCGTTAACAATGCTCCGTCCATTGACAGGGCCATGAGTAATAGGATCCCTTCCATGCCTGCCAAGCGCGGCGGTATTGATCTTTCCAAGACTGATGTGGAAGTCCGTTCATCAGGTGAGTTTATTCAGACCGCCTTTGATGATCCCGCAATGTTGCGTTTATTGTTGAATTCAGATGGGCTTACGCCTATAATTTACGATATTAAGACCATGACGCCTGCTATGGTGAATAATTTTGTGGGATTGAATTAATAAGTCTATATGACGGAGGGATCTATGAAGTTAAAGTTAAAGAAGATATCAGTAAAATCATTCATTATCACTTTCTCGACGATCAATCTAGTTGCGGGCTTTATTATAGGTTTGATAGTGACGGTGATGTCATTAGTAGCCCCTGATGAACAAGTGCCTGCAGTATTTGGGGTATGGGCTATTCTGACCTTCCCTATTCTTAACGCTATTCTAGGCGTGGTCTCAGGAGCTTTGATAACCGGCGCCTACAATATTGTGGCCCAGCGTATGGGAGGCATAGAACTGGAATTTGAAGCGGTCCAGTAGGTTTTTGGAAAAACTTGGGTAATAATAACAAGGGATTGAGAAAATAATTTTAGAACGCCGCAAGTTGTTAATATTAAACATCTCAAATTGGTGTCAGATACCAATATTTGCGCCAGAGATATTCTCTTCCTGATTGAACAATTAAAACAGATTTTTAAGGAAAATCAGCAGTGATGTAATCGGGATGCGTAGTTTTATAAAACATTCTGGACAGCATTGATAAAGTCTGGTATAAAAGTGTTTCGTTTTGATCATTGTTTTAGGGCCTTTAGCTCATCCGGTAGAGCATCTGACTCTTAATCAGAGGGTGGCTGGTTCGAGTCCAGCAAGGCCCACCATTTTTAATTATTATGTCTTCTAAATCTATAGATATTGAGTCTCTCAAAAAGCAGGCGGTAGTCTTCCGTCGTGATATTCTGGAAACCCTGGAGCTTGCCGGTTCCGGACATCCGGGCGGTTCTCTATCTGCCGTTGAGATTTTCCTGACACTGTACGGCTATCAGATCAACCATAAGCCTAATGATCCCCGCTGGGAAGATCGGGACAGGGTCATTGTTTCCAAAGGGCATGTCTCTCCGGTGGTTTATACTACGTTGGCGAATTTCGGCTATTTTCCTAAAGAAGAACTAAAAACTTTCAGAAAATTCGGCGCGCGTCTGCAGGGTCATGTGCATACCAAGGTGCCTGGTGTGGAATTTAATACCGGTTCATTGGGGCATGGCTTGTCTTTTGCCAATGGCATTGCTTTGGGAGCCAGAATGCGCGGCAAAACCTTCAAGGTCTATTGCATCATGGGGGATGGAGAGATCCAGGAAGGTTCTGTGTGGGAAGCCGCGATGACCTCAGCCCATTACAAATTGGACCATGTCTGTGCCATTGTAGACTACAACAAGGTGCAGGAAAACGGGCCTACCAATGAAATTAAAAATTTGGAACCATTGGCTCAAAAGTGGGCGGCGTTTGGCTGGAATGTGTTGGATATTGACGGGCACAGTATTGCTGCCCTAAAAGGGGCCTTTGATGAATTCACTAACACTAAAGGCAAGCCGACGGTGATCCTTGCTAACACGGTCAAGGGCAAAGGCATTTCTTTCATGGAAGGCAAATGCGGCTGGCATGGTAAGGCGCCGAATAAAGAACAATTAGCCCAGGCTTTAGCGGAGTTAAAGTAATGGACATGAAACCCACCCCTACTAGAGACGGTTTCGGCGAAGAGATGGTCGCTTTAGGCAAGATCAATCCTAATATCGTGGTCACTTCCGGCGATCTGGAAGATGCGACCCGTGCTGAATATTTCAAGAAAGAATTCCCGGAGCGGTTTTTTAATTTAGGGATCACCGAGCAGGATGTCATCGGTACTGCCGCAGGTTTGAGCACTCAGGGCTATGTGGCTTTTGCCACGTCCTTCGCGGTGTTCCTGACCAACCGCGCCTATGACATGATCCGGCTGGATCTTTGTTACAATAATTGTAATGTGAAGGTGGTGTGTTCCCACGGAGGGGTTACGGTCGGTGAGGACGGGGCCAGTGCCCAATGTCTGGAAGATTTCGCTATCATGCGCGTGTTGCCCAACATGAAGGTCATTTGTCCTGCGGATTATCTGGAAGCTCGGAAAGCCACCCGTGCTATTGCAAACACCTTTGGCCCTTTTTATATGCGCACTTCCAGAGCGCCGCTTCCTATTATTACCAAAGCAGAAGATGTTTTTGTGGTAGGTCAAGCCAATGTCCTTCGCACCGGTAAAGACGCGACCGTTATTGCCTGCGGCGTTATGGTGGCAGAAGCTTTATCAGCGGCGGAAAAACTTAAAATTGAGGGCATTGATCTGAAAGTGGTGAATATGCATACGATCAAGCCCATTGATGCCCAGATGATCGTCAGCTCAGCCAAAGAAACCGGGGCTATCGTTACCGCAGAAGAACACCAGATCACCGGAGGCTTGGGTTCTGCGGTCGCTGAAGTTTTAGCTGTGCAGTATCCGTGCCCTATGGAAATGGTGGGGGTTAAAGATTCCTTCGGTGAAAGCGGCAGCCCTGCCCAATTAATGGCGCATTTTGGATTAAAAGACGTCAACATCATCGCCGCTGTAAAAAAAGCTATTAGCAGAAAATAGATCGCTTCATTTCTTCGCTCCTCGCAGCAACAACCTTATGAAAGTGAAGGATATCTTATGAAAACATCCAAATTACATGAAATCGCACAACTAGGACAGAGTTTATGGATCGATAATATCAGCCTTTCCATGATCGCCAGCGGCAAGCTTAAATCACTGATTGATCAGGGGCTGCGCGGGCAGACGTCCAATCCTACTATTTTTAAACAAGCCATTAGTGCCGGCAGCGATTATGATGCCCGGATCCGCCAATTGGCGCTGACAGGCAAATCCACCTTTGAAATTTATGATGAATTGACCATTAAGGACGTGCAGGATGCGGCCGATCTTTTCCGGGGCGTCTATGACAGTACCCATGGTCTCGACGGGTATGTTAGTTTGGAGATCAATCCTAAATTAGGCAATCAGCTTGATTCACAGTTAAAAGAAGGTATTCGTTTGTGGGAAAAATTAGCTCGACCCAATGTCATGATCAAGGTGCCGGCCACCAAGAATGGTTTGGGTGTGGTCGAGGGGCTGATCGCCCGTGGGATCAACGTCAACGTGACGTTGATCTTTTCGGCGGAACAGTATCAGCAGGTGGTGTGGGCTTATTTGAAAGGATTGAACCGGTTGATGCAGGAGGGCGGAGATATTAAGAAAGTCCATTCGGTCGCGTCCGTCTTCGTCAGCCGTTTGGATTCCAGCATTGACAAAAAGCTAGAGGGGGCCTCAGTGTTAAAAGGTAAGGCTGCGGTATCCAATTGTGAGATCATTTATCATAAATTCCAGAAAAGTTTTAGCGGCAGTGAATTCAAGGCATTAAAGCTTAAGGGCGCCAATATCCAGCGTGTGTTATGGGCTTCGACTGGCACCAAGGACCCCCAATACAGCGATATCAAATATATTACGGAACTGATCGGTGCGGATACGGTCAATACCGTGCCGGATAAGACGCTGGAAGCGGTTTTAGATCATGGGATAGCCTCGGTCGTCATGCCGGGTAATGTGGCCGCGGCCCAGAAAGTCGTTGAAGAGCTGCGTCTTTTGGGTATTGATGTCGGCATGATATGCAATCAATTGCTTGATGAGGGCTTGGCGGCCTTCGAAAGGTCTTTCGAAGAATTAACGGCGTGCATAGAAGAGAAATCCCGGCAGTTATGCGCCAAATGATTCATTAGAAAATTTTAATGGAAAAATTCTTAGAATTTGTTACATTATAGCTGCGTACTGACAAAAGACCTTTGCGGTGCATACTATTAACATGGGTAAGAAGATATTCTTATCAAAATAAGGAGGAGATATCATGGATAAAAAATTAGTGGTGATCGCGGCTTTGGTTTTTGCCGCAGCAAGTTTTATGTTACCGGGAGCCGTGAAAGCTCAAGATGCTGATAACAGCGCTATGATGAACAGCGATTCAGGCAGTGGCACGATGAACAGCGATACCGGTGCTGCTATGAATATGGATAACGCTGCAGCTCCGGCGGCACCCGCAGCTCAGTAATTCTCTTTTAAGGGAATTGCCGTAAAGAATAACCCCGTATGTTAAAAATATGGGGTTATTTTTTTGCTGGCGGGCGTTCAACGGATGTATTATACTGAAATTTATATGGATGCTTCGTTTAAAAAGACCCTGCTTATCGTGATAGCTTCGGCGGCGGGCCTGGTTTTATTGCTCGCGGTGGTATTACTTTTATTTTTTAACGGGCAGTATGACCGCTATCAGGATGACCAGTATAAATTCTCGATCAAATATCCCAAGACCTGGAGAGTAGTCCGGCATCCGCAGGCAAATGTGGCGGTGATATTTGTGCGCCCTAAAGATACGAAGATGGACCCGGTGCGGGAGAATTTTAACGTCACCATTCAGCCGGTCCCGACCACGCTTCTTTCATTGCCGACTTTCAGCGCAAAGATCAAAGAGCAGATGACGGCCGTATTCGGAAATAAAATTCAGATCGGTGAGGATAAGCCCCTGCAATGGGGATGGCGCCAGGGCCATATGATCGTTTTTAAGGCCCCCAAACCTGATCATCTGGTCATGGTCAATGCGTGGGTCCTTAAAAGTGATCAGGCCTATATCCTAACCTTTATAGGAGATTTGAATAAGTACACGCAGGATGCCCCCGTGGTGGATGGAATGATCCGCTCGCTTGAGCTGCAATAACCCTTTGTTACAATCCCATTCGTTCGACTAAGAATTCTTTCAGGCTATTGCATTGTAAATAAGGGTTGGTTTGTTTTTGATGGCCGATGGTGTCGGTCGTGGTGGGGCCATAGTTATGCCCGGTATAGAGGACAGTGTCATCGGGGAGTTTCATGAGGACATTATAGAGGCTATTATACATGACCTTGGGATCACTGCCGGGCAGATCGCAGCGCCCGCATCCGTCGATAAAAAGCGTGTCACCGGTGAAAAGCTGCCCCTGGGCCAGGAAACAAATACAGCCGGGGGTGTGGCCGGGGGTATAAATAACATCAAAGCTGATCATTCCTAGTGTTAATTTGTCTTCCGGGCTGACCTCGATCAGGCCCTGGACGCGGGGTCTGGAGATCTTAGGCTCAAGTTTGGAAATATAAACCGGCACAGGGTTGAGGGACAGCAGTCGGCCCAGTCCTTCGATATGGTCGGGGTGACAGTGGGTGAGAAAAACTTTAGTGATTTTATAGCCCAGGCGTTTGGCTTCGTTGACGAGAAAATTCACATCCCAGGCCGGGTCCACGATGGCCATTTCTTTAGTTTCCGGGTCGCCTAAAAGATAAATGAAATTATTAAGAGGACCGATCTCATATTGCTGGATAAGTAGCCTTGACATAAAAACCCCCAATCGTATAATAAATGGTGACGTCTACCAATTATGTACCAATTATTAATAATTGGTAGACGTCACCATTTATTATACATCACAGACGGAGGTTAATCAAATGGCCCTTTTAGAATCCATCAAGATCCCATTAGGCACCATCATGCCTGATTTTGAATTAAAAGATGCGTTTGGAAAATTATATAAGTCTGCCGGCCTTTTTGGCGAGCGCGGATTGCTGGTGGTCTTCACCTGCAATCATTGCCCGTATGCGCTGGCGGTGTGGCCCCGGGTGATACGACTAGCACTCTACGGCAAGGGGATGAAGGTCAATTGTGTGGCGATCAATCCCAATATCAATCCGGATTTTCCTGATGATGCCCCCGATAAAATGGTCCTGAAGGTCAAAGAGCTGAACATGGATTTTCCGTATCTGGTGGATGAAACCCAAAAGGTGGCAGACGCCTTCCGCGCCCAATGCACACCGGATATATATTTGTTCGACAAAAATAAGGCGCTGGTCTACCATGGCCGTATCGATGATAACTGGAAAGACGAGGCCCTGGTCACCCGCGAAGAATTAAAAGAGGCGATGAATAATATGTCTGCCGGCCGTCCGGTCACGGTCAAACAAAACCCTTCGATGGGTTGTTCGATCAAGTGGAAAAGTTAAAAGGTTTTTCATGTATAAAAAGATCATAGTGCCTCTGGATAATTCAGCAACCGACGAAACGATCTTGGTCCACGTTCGTCAACTGGCCCGGGCAACCCAGGCGAAGCTGGTGCTGGTGCATGTGGCCGACGGGTTTGCCGCGCGTCTGCAGGACCAGTTGAACCTGGCAGACTCCGAAGAGATCAAAAATGATCAGGCGTATTTGAACGAAGTGTGTGCCGGTCTGCAAAAAGACGGCTTTGAGGCACAGGCGATACTAGTACAGGGCAAAGAGCCGGTAGACGGCATTTTATCTGTTGCGCAGGAGCAGGGCGGGGATCTTATTGCCATGTCCACGCATGGACACCGGTTTATTCAGGATATTATCTTAGGCAGTGTGGCCGACACTTTGCGTCATAGAACGGATATTCCCATCCTCATGATCCGTTCTTCTTTGAATCTCAATAGGTAACAGGGACCTGCAAAGCAAGGAATAGGGAATATTG
>Ga0302320_10027805_pt1 | contig 10884 bp, 5 predicted proteins | sample Bog_T0_3_FD_202130 | JGI IMG/M metagenome (GOLD analysis project Ga0302320, IMG submission 202130) | Peat permafrost microbial communities from Stordalen Mire near Abisko, Sweden - Bog_T0_3 | ecosystem: Environmental > Terrestrial > Soil > Wetlands > Peat | place: Sweden: Abisko, Stordalen Mire... | reverse complement strand
TTATCATCCACAAACAACTTCCCTGAGTTCACCGGGCGCATTTGTCCGGCTCCTTGTGAAAGCAGTTGTGTTCTTGGAATCAATCAGCCACCAGTTGCCATAGAGGAAATCGAAAAAAATATTATTGAAAGGGCATTTGAAAAAGGGTTCATAAAAGCAAAAAAACCGAATATAAGAACTGGCAAAAAAATAGCTATTGTTGGCTCAGGGCCTGCAGGGTTAGCTGCTGCCGCACAATTGAATTATGCAGGCCACCATGTCACAGTGTTTGAGAGAGATGATGCATCAGGCGGGCTGCTGCGCTATGGCATCCCTGATTTTAAGCTTGAAAAATGGGTGATTGACAGAAGGGTGAAGTTGATGGAAGAGGAAGGCGTTATTTTCAAGTGTAATGCAAATGTGGGCGTAAATATCAGCGTCAATGATTTGCTCAGGGAATTTCATGCGATTGTGCTTGCAGGAGGCTCAACAATTCCCAGAAACCTGAATATCCCTGGACGAGATTTGAAAGGCGTCTACTTTGCGATGGATTTTTTGAAACAGCAGAATAAAAGGGTAAGCCATATAACTTTTAGTGAAGAAAATGTTTTTGCAACAGATAAGAATGTTGTTATTATTGGTGGTGGCGACACTGGCAGCGATTGCGTAGGCACATCTAATCGCCATGGAGCAAAATCTATCACTCAATTTGAATTACTGCCAAAACCTCCTCAATCAAGAACTCCATTTATGCCATGGCCTACTTATCCGATGATTTTAAAAACATCTTCCTCACATGAGGAAGGATGCGACCGCGACTGGGCAATTGCTACAAAGGAATTTATCGGTGACGACAATGGCAATTTAAAAGCTATAAAAACAGTTAGGCTTGAATGGAAGTTTACTGAGGATGGGAAGCCTGCTAAATTTGTAGAAATTTCCGGAAGCGAAAAAGAAATGCCTTGCGAGCTTGCATTATTAGCTATGGGATTCCTACACCCGCAACACGAAGGATTGGTTAATGAATTGGAAATCGAGAAAGATGATCGTGGGAACATAAGAGCTACAGAGAAAGATTATCAAACTAACATACCAAAAATTTTTACGGCGGGCGATATGCGAAGAGGTCAATCTTTAGTTGTTTGGGCGATTAGCGAAGGCCGCGAATGCGCCCGGAAAGTTGATGAGCATCTCACATTTCATTCGTCACTTGAAGCCAAAGATGAAAGCCTCATAGCACTATAAAATATAAATGTTGCTTAAAACAGATTATGAACCATTCTCAAAAAGGATGGTTTTTTTATTATTATTCATTAACCAAGAAAAATTCATTGATAAATGACTATCAAATCTTTGATAGCTATTTATCATATAACATATATTTATATATTAATAATCATTAATCATTCATTAAATAATTTATTTATTTTAGCAAAATGGAACATATATATTTAATATATACTTCATATGGCTTACTTATTCTTCAGATGCTGCTATAAGAATTGATATTAGCTATTCAAAATCGCTGACATAAAAAATTTAGGGAGTCGTTTTTTTGTAATTGTTTTTTAATTTTTAATACTAAACAATGGGCTTATTGCAACTATTGCCTTTTAAGAAATTTTTATAGCTAAGCAAAAAGATTCAATATCAAAAATGGCAAAAGATTCAACCGAAAAATCAATTATGCCTTTCGCAAATTCACCAGCAAAAGTCCCATATCCCGTTATAATCACTGGCCCTATCGAAAATTATGACAGATTCAATTTTTTAAAACCAAAAATTCAAAACAATGCTATTTACAAAATTAATTTTGGAGGGAAATGGTGGAAAAAGGCCCTCCCTGCCTATTCAAATGTCAAAAGTCGAAAAATGGCGTCTTTGGCTTAGCATGTTCGGTGGAAAAATCATCGGGTTGTGCCTTGTTTTGCTGGCAATGGGTTTTTTGCCATCAATCCTTGGGGGCACACCTGTTCACGCACAAGGCGCCGCTCCCGCATATACAGCACATGAAACGAGCACGATGAATTCAATCAACACAGTATGGACGCTCATTGCGGCATTTCTTGTATTTGGCATGCAGCCTGGTTTTGTTATGCTAGAAGCTGGTTTCGCCCGTGCGAAAGAAACAGTGAATGTGCTTATGGAATGTATTTTTGATACCTGCCTTTGCGGTCTGTTATTCTGGGCTTTCGGCTATGCATTTATGTTCAGTCATGGCAATGGTTTTATAGGATATCATTGGTTCTTCCTTACAGGCACAGATTCAGATGGCGGCCTGGCAAGTGGAAGTTACTTAACAACAGGCGTGCCTGTAATCGCCCACTGGATTTTCCAATTTGCTTTTGCAGACACCTGCTCGACGGTAACCTCAGGAGCTATGATTGGCCGCACTGGTTTTCGTGGAGATATTTTATATAGCATTGGTGTTACTGGTTTCATATACCCGATTATCGGTCATTGGGCATGGGGACCAGATGGTTGGTTGGCACTCATGGGAAGCACAGGTAATTTGTTCGCTTCACTGGGTCAGGGTTTCCGCGACTTTGCTGGCTCAACGGTAGTACATACTATTGGCGGTATGGTGTCACTGGCTGGCGCAATTGTTTTAGGCCCAAGGCTTGGCAGAATATTTAAGAGAGATGGTGGGGGGCCAATGGCACCACATAACCTTACAATAGCCGCGGTAGGAGGTTTTATACTTTGGTTTGGCTGGTATGGTTTCAACCCCGGCAGCACACTATCAGGAATGGATATGCAAGGTATCGGCCGTGTTGCCACTAATACAACCCTCGCAGCATGCGCAGCCGGAATGTCCGCAATGCTGGTAGGGCTATGGACTGGCCCAACCAAAGGCAAGTTCGACCTTGGCATCACTACCAATGGTTTTCTTGCGGGTCTTGTTGCTATCACTTGCCCCTGTTATTGGGTCGATCCCGTTGGCGCAGTCGCCCTCGGCTTTGTAGCTGGCATTGTTGTAGTGTATGGCCTCTATCTACTTGAACATTTAAGGATTGATGACCCGATCGGGGCTGTTCCTGTTCATGGATTTGCTGGAATATGGGGCACATTGTCGTTGGGCTTTTTTGCATCTGGGAAATTTGGAGCATCAGGCGCAACAGGTGCTGATAATTCAAGCCCGGTCGCGGGATTGTTCTATGGTGGCGGCACATCAGTACTAAAAGCTCAGTTGATAGGCAGCGCGACAATTACTGTTGCAACTTTTGTAGTCGCTTTTGTGATGATGTGGCTAATCAGACAATTACCTCACCCCTGGAACCTTCGTGTGGAAGGAGCAGGCGAAGCAGGAGTCGGTGGGCTGGATGTATGGGAACATGGAACTGAAGCTTACGATATGGATGAAGCGGAAGATTCTCTGCCCGTATCGGCTAAAGGGATCGGCGAGAAGTTGCCCCATTTAACATCTTAATTTTATTTCTTTTTTCTAATAAAATAAAAAGCGTTGTGAAATGATATCACAACGCTTTTTTAATGTTTTCTATTTTGAGATCAGCAACCAAATCAGGCATGTCTTTTAGTCCCTAATAAGGAAAGGAAAAGAACCATCACTGCCAAAAAGAAAAATATTTTAAGAAGAACAGAGGTTGCCGTCAGACAAAGGACACCTAAAACAACTGACAAGATCAAGAATACAGGTGCAAGCTTTAACATAAAACTATTGTTTAAAAATTAAAAGAATTGATCGTTTGTGGTGCAAAGCTTATACAAAATAATCATTAAAACAAAGGCCGGCGCTGGGTTACGTAAGCTTCTAATGAATTATAATAAAAAATAATAAGTATTTTTTATTATAATTTTAATAAATAAAATAATATCCAACATTTTTTTTGATTTCTGCGCGCCTTCTTTAGCGGTTAATAACTACATAGAACATTAAAAAGCAGAAAAATTATCCCAAAAAAATTTAGAAAAATCCAATTTTTTTTTAAGAAGTTAATCTGATATTTATTGATTGTGGATGCTTTACTTACTACGAATTCTAATGATCTTGCTGAGAGCATGTTCAGGCAATAAATCCCTTTTCGCAAAAAATTGATAAGTAGAGTTGAGATGCATGACCGTTAAAAATATTCCATATGTGACAGGCGATGTTTGATATCAGGAAAAGCAAAACTAATTTCAAAACTCATTGAAAATTCTCTCATTTTCAAGCTGAGTTTCTCGCCGCATTAATTATACCGAATGAGCTTCTTATGATCAGTTTTTCGTAAACTTCACGCATGGGGTCTTTTGCATCAGCCTCCTTTTCGAGTTGCCTGAATTTAGTTATGGCATATTGTTGAAGTGTGCTCAATGGCAGCACAATCCTTTCGCGCATTTGAATAGATAGTTGTTCTACTGGATAGTCAGCCATCAATTCGTTTTTACCTGACAATTTTAAGAGATATTTCTGCGTAAGCTCAAATTCATTAAATATCATCGACCATATTTCTCCGTAGACTGGATCTTTGGAAAAATGTTCTGTCAGCGGGAAAAAACATTTCTTCATTGCCATTTCACAGTTGTCAATAAGTGTTTTGAAGAAAGTGGAATAATCATATAAATGCTTTAATTGAGCCCATTTCGCTTTTTTGTCGAGGGCTTGCAATGCAGAACCAACTCCATAGTACCCTGTCACATTTTGCTTTAGCTGGCTCCAGGAGCCCACGTAAGGGATAGCGCGGAGATCCGCAAAATCTAAACGGGATGAACTGTTCCTTTTGGATGGCCGGCTTGCGATATTTGTTTCACTGTAAAAACGGAGCGGGCTCAGATCATTCAGGTAGCGCAAAAAATATGGATGATTTTTCAAAGCAGAATAGGATTGATAACTTTCATTAGCAAGCTCCTCCAACAAGGCCTCTTCGTCCTCCTGCATAGTAATTTCCTTTGAAGAAAAAAGCTCGTTCGAAATCCCGGCATGCACCAATTGCTCCATATTATACTGAGCGGAATCTATCGTCCCGAAATTTGAGCTTACAGTTTGCCCCTGTACCGTTAATTGTATTTCTTTATTTTCAATATTCTTTCCCATAGAGGCATAGAACTTATGTGTTTTGCCACCGCCTCTTGCTGGCGGGCCTCCGCGGCCATCAAAGAAAACAACATCAATGCCGTTCGCACGTGAAATTTCTGTAAGCTCTTCTTTAGCTTTGTAAATGCTCCAATTAGCCATCAGGTAGCCTCCGTCTTTTGTGCCATCGCTGAACCCAAGCATAATCGTCTGCTTGTTGCTGCGGATTTTAAGATGCGCCTGGTAAACCTTGTGCTCATACAATGTCTTCATGATCTCAGAAGCATTTTGCAAATCTTCCACTGTTTCGAACAAAGGCACAATATCTATATGCAATCCGCCTTTCTTCCAGCCACCCAATAAAAACAATGCATATACTTCCCAAATATTCAATGCGCTGTTGGTGTGGCTGATAATATAACGGTTGCACCCCTGCTCCCCGTTCATTTGCTGGATCTGCTTCACTACCGCAACGGAACGCAAAGTATCTTTTATCAAAGCATCTTCATATAATTCAGGTTGTGCATTGCCGTTTATTTTTGAAAGCAAATTGATTTTTTCATTTTCTTCAAGCTTGCTGTAATTTTCAGGGAGCAGGTTTTGAACGGATACCACTGCTTCAAGTGTCTTTGCATGAATTGAGCTATCCTGTCTGATATCCAGCGTTGCGAAATGCAGGCCAAACACTTCTACTTTACTGATGAGGTTATCTACCAGATGCAGAAAAAGATTGTTGTGCTGATAGATGATTATTTCTCTGATCTTTTTCAACGGAGAAAGAATATCTTCTTTATTGAGCAAGTCTTTTTGTTCAGGAATAAAAAGATTATCATACAGTTTTACTTCAAGGTTAGCAATGATGGTATCAACGCCTTTAAAAGTCAGGCGTCGTTTCAATCTTCGCACATCGAGATAATAGCACTTTATAATTGCGCCGCGCAGTGCATCGGCTACCTTTAAAGTAGTATCTGCAGTTACAAAAGGGTTGCCATCCCTGTCGCCGCCGGGCCAAAAGCCCATTTTAATGACCGGGTTATTTGCATCAAGCGCATCCGGAAACTGATCTTTCATAAATGAAATAATCCTTCCTGCCGCCTGGTAAAAAACATTTTCAAGATACCAGATCAGGCTTACTGCTTCATCGTAAGGTGTTGGCTTTTGCTTTTTCAGGAAAGGAGTTTTTCCTAATTGCTGCATGAACGTATTGATCTGGTTTGCGTTGTTCTCAATCACAGCCCTTGAAAGATCATTAATGATGCCAAGTACTGCGCCGGGGTAAAATTGTGTAGGATGTGCAGTGAGCACCAGATTCACGGAATAGTCTTTCAATTTTTCAGCAAGCTCTTTTTCTTTATTTGAATCACTCACCTGAGATGCCAGATGCCTCAGCGTGCCCGCGCCGCCCATATCATTGACGTCTTTAAAAGCGGCATCTTCCACCGCATCGAAAAGCACAATCTGCCTTTCCACATATTGAACAAATCGGAACAAAATATCTGCACGTTCACGCTCATTGGTATTCGTTGTATGTTTTTCAAAAAAATCTTCGATTATTTTTTCGGGGCTCTCTTTTCTCTTGTAAGCATCTTCACAATAGGTAAGTAACAGAGATAAAAGTATTCCGGTCTTTTCGATGCGGTGGAATGGGAGCGAAGTAAATAAGCTGTTATACAGTTGAAATTTGATGCCAACCTGATGCTTAAACTGCTGTAAACCCTGAGATGACTGGTAACTCATAATAACATTTAATATCATTCAATAATTCTTACAGCAACCCTCAATCATTCGAATAGAAAGCTGAAAATACTTCATTTTTACTAAAATAAATTGACCGCTAGCTAATTTCTTCATTTCATTTTATATATCTTCGCGCCATATTAAAAATGCCCGTTTCATCAGAACATATTACTATTTCCCTGACTATCGTGGCAACTATTGCTACGATGACTTCAATTATTACAACCACCACGATCCGCTGAAAGCGGATTATATATTTCATATTACCCTTGGGCTGTCACAGCTACTTTCTGAAAGGAAACCATTATTCAAACAACCATAATCTTAAATAAGAATTTATATGCATGTCCTAAAGTTCGGAGGCACGTCAGTAGCTAATGCAGCGAACATCAGCAAGACAATATCCATTATTCGGGAAGCGGCAAAGAATGATAAAATAATTGTTGTTGCATCAGCGCTTGGAGGCGTCACAGATATTTTGTTGCTGAGCGGGAAACTTGCAGCCGCTGGTGATGAATCTTACAAACAACAGTTGCAGGTTATTGAACTGCGCCATCTTGAGGCAGTAAAATCTTTGATACCGTTGACACAACAAAGCAGCGTGCTCAGCATGGTGAAAAAGCGTTGCAACGAAATTGAAGACATTTGCAACGGCATTTTTTTATTGGGTGAATTATCAGATCGCACAAAAGACAAAATAGTAAGCTATGGTGAATTGCTCTCCACGCAAATCATATCAGAGCACCTAAAAATGACGGGCATTGAAAATACCTGGAAAGACTCGCGCGAACTGATCACAACCGATTCACAATTTGGCTTTGCTATTGTTGATTTCGGCACGACTAATAAAAAAATCGGGGATTATTTTTCTTCCTCCGATAAAAAACTATTTATCGTACCTGGATTCATTGCCACAGACGGCAAAGGAGTGACGACCACATTGGGCAGAGGTGGCTCCGATTACACTGCTGCTATCATTGCTGCAGGTGTTGATGCAACTGTCGTTGAAATCTGGACTGATGTTTCAGGTATGATGACTGCTGACCCGAGGATTGTACCTAACGCAAAAGTCATTCACCATATTTCCTACCAGGAAGCTATGGAGCTTTCTCATTTCGGCGCGAAAGTAATTTATCCGCCTACCATTCAACCTGTTATGAGCAAGAGCATTCCGGTGTGGGTGAAAAATACATTTGCGCCTCACGACGCAGGAACTGTTATTGAAAATACTGTCTCTAAAAATGAGAATAACATACGTGGTATTTCAAGCATAAATAAAATCGCACTTCTTAGTCTCGAAGGCAGCGGCATGGTAGGTATCCCTGGTTTTTCGAAAAGATTGTTTGAAGCTTTATCAAATCAAAAAATTAATGTGATCCTTATCACACAGGGATCTTCTGAGCATTCAATTTGCGTGGCTGTTGACGAATCAAATATTCTGAAAGCCAAAGAAGCTGTTGACCGTGCTTTTGACCATGAAATAAATAAAGGAAAGGTCGAACCGCTGTTTGTTGAAGAAGCACTGGCAATTATTGCCCTGGTAGGTGATAACATGAAAAACCATCCCGGCGTCAGTGGAAAAATGTTCGGAGCATTAGGAAGAAATGGAGTGAACGTGCGTGCCATTGCACAAGGTTCTTCCGAAAGAAATATATCTGCTGTGATTGCTTTCTCCGATGTAAAAAAAGCGATCAATATTTTGCACGAAGAATTTTTTGAGACCACCTATAAGCAACTGAACATCTTCATCGCAGGCGTCGGAAATGTCGGCGGAAAATTTCTTGCTCAATTAAAACAACAGGAACAATACCTTGAAGAACATTTGCGGTTACAGGTAAACGTGGTCGGCATGGCAAATAGCAGGAAAATGCTTTTTGATGATGAAGGCATCGACCTGGATCATTGGAGAGAATCGCTGGAACTTGGAGAAGCAATGAACCTCGAAAAATTTTTCAGTACCATCCGCTCGAAAAACCTGCGCAATTCCTTATTTGTTGATATAACCGCAAATGATGAAGTTGCAAAATGTTATGCGCAGTTGTTAGAAAAAAGCATATCGGTAGTAGCATGTAACAAGGTGGCTTGTTCATCTTCTTACGACTACTACAAAAAACTCAAAGGGCTGGCGACAGAATATAATTGCCTCTTTCTCTTCGAGACAAATGTCGGCGCAGGTTTACCGGTTATTGGCACGTTGAATGATTTGCTTCGCAGTGGCGACAAAGTGAATAAAATAGAAGCCGTCCTCAGCGGCACATTAAATTTCGTTTTCAATAACTACAATGGAGAAACGAATTTTGCTGAAATTGTAAAACAGGCACAACAGGAAGGCTACACTGAACCAGATCCCAGGCTTGACCTCAGCGGCTCGGATGTGATGAGAAAAATCATGATACTGGCAAGAGAAGCCGGAGAGAAAATGGAAATGAGCGATATTGAAAACAAGTCATTTATGCCAGCATCCTGTATGCAGGGAACTGTGGAAGATTTTTATATTGCTATGGCAAAGGAAGATGGCCATTTTAAAAAAATATTTGAGGCCGCCGCCAAAGAAAACAAAAAATTAAAGTTTGTAGCAAGCTTTGAAAATGGGAATGCATCTGTGGGTTTGCAGCATGTTGGGCCACAGTCCGACTTTTATCATTTGTACGGAAAAGATAATGTAGTTTTATTTTATACCAATCGTTATCCTGATCAGCCGCTGGTAGTAAAGGGTGCAGGCGCCGGGGCAGAAGTAACAGCGTCAGGCGTGTTCGCAGATGTAATAAGAGCTTCCAGGGCTTAAAAAACAACATCCAAGAAGCAACTCACAAGATGTAAAAAAAATTAATGAAAGAAGTAAAAATATATGCGCCGGCAACGATTGCCAATCTTGTTTGCGGATTTGATGTGCTTGGCTTATGCCTTAATGAGCCATCAGATATTATGCATGTGAAACTGCTTGATGAAAAAAAAGTGGCCATACACAGTGCGGACGGCTATAAACTTCCATTAGACCCGACACAGAATACAGCAGGTGCGCCACTTCTTGCTATGATTGAGGAAGCTGATTTGCAGGTAGGCTTCGATGTTACTATTGAAAAACATATCAAGCCCGGCAGTGGCATCGGCTCAAGCGCGGCCAGTGCAGCAGGTGCAGTTGTTGCAGCAAACATTTTACTTAATCATATTTTTTCTAAAGAAGATTTAGTGCGCTTCGCCATGTTCGGTGAAAAAGTGGCATCAGGTGTTAAACATGCAGATAATATCGCACCCTGTATTTACGGAGGCGTTACTTTAATCCGTTCCATTTTCCCCCTTGATATTATTTCGATTCCTGCGCCCTTGTTATATATTACCGCTGTACATCCACAGATAGAGGTTCGCACTTCTGATGCACGCGAGATTCTTCGCAAGGAAGTACTGTTAAGAGATGCCATCAGGCAATGGGGGAATATTGCCGGGCTGGTTGCAGGTCTGATGAAAAATGATTATAAACTGATTGGAAGGTCGCTGGAAGATGTGATCATAGAACCGGTAAGAAGGATGCTTATCCCTGGTTTTGATGAGGTAAAAAAATCAAGTATTAAAGCAGGCGCATTAGGTGGCGGCATTTCGGGATCCGGTCCTTCCATTTTTATGCTTAGCAGGGATAATTCGACCGCTAAAGATGTGGAGAAAGAGATGCAGAGCATTTATGACAAAATAGGTCTTACATATCGCACCTATGTCACCACAATTAATAATGAGGGAATAACCATCATACCAGAAAAAAAAAATAAAGAGAATCAAATCTGAAGCCAAAAATGCTTTATCATAGCCTCAACAGCCAAGCACCAAAAGCAAATTTTAAAGAAGCAACAATCAAAGGGCTAGCGCCTGATAAAGGATTATATTTCCCTGAGTCAATTCCTGTGTTATCAAAAATTTTTTTTGATAACATCAATGAATATTCAAAAGAAGAAATTGCATTCCATGTCATTCAGCCATATGTAGGGAATGAAATCCCTGAAAGCGAATTGAGGAAAATAATTGAAGAAACCATTGCTTTTGATTTTCCATTAGTGAAGGTTGATGAAAATATCTTTTCACTTGAATTATTTCATGGACCAACACTTGCTTTTAAAGACATAGGAGCCCGATTCATGAGCCGTTGTCTTGGCTATTTTGTAAAA
>Ga0302320_10027803_pt1 | contig 10884 bp, 26 predicted proteins | sample Bog_T0_3_FD_202130 | JGI IMG/M metagenome (GOLD analysis project Ga0302320, IMG submission 202130) | Peat permafrost microbial communities from Stordalen Mire near Abisko, Sweden - Bog_T0_3 | ecosystem: Environmental > Terrestrial > Soil > Wetlands > Peat | place: Sweden: Abisko, Stordalen Mire... | reverse complement strand
AGCAGCGAAGCTGGCGCAAGCCAAGGGGCTTCAGTTCGGGTTAGCGGCTGATTGGCATCTTTTGGCGGACTCGGAGCGCAACCCCGCGAGGCTCTTGCAGCACGCGAATGGAACGTACTTAGTAGCAGTGGCGGAATAACGCCGCTAAAGGATAAAGGAGCTTGTCATGGAAGAACTCGCAAAACACTTTGCCGATCTTGCCGAGAAGTTTAGACCAGCCGTAGCAGATGCCGCGAAAGGTGCGGTAGTTGCTGCGGTTTATTCGAACTTGGTTGGATCTCTGGTAGCACTTGCACTTGCGGGGGTGTTCTACAGAATCGGACGATGCTTATGTAACACGGAAGATCCAGATGGTATGGGGGCTGGCATACTGTTCGGTGGCTTGGCCTTGCTGATAAGTTTGATATCTGCGTGCGTTTTCGTTTGGTGCTGGATTGATCCGTGGACCTGGATTGCATTGCAGCATCCTGAAATTTGGATTGCCAAAAAGGCTTTTGGGCTATAAAAACGCCGCTTCGTGAGCGAAACTAGCGCAAGCCGAGAGGGGGAGACTATACGATAGTGCCTCTCCCTCCCCCTACAAACCCAAAGGAACCCCTTAATGAACACCTCGATTCAAATAATGGACGTCGCAGAACTCACCTTTGCGTGTCACCGCTACAGTAGCAATCTGGGACCGGGCGGATGGCTCAAAATCACGGCCAAGGTCAGCCCCCGCGGAGGCGGGAGCGGAGCCGCCAGCCCCACCAACGCCGCTTCGTCCGATGTGGCGTTTCATACCTTCGACGCAAAGGTGCTGGATCACTTTAACGACATCGCAAGGGCTCTCGAAGGGCCTTTGGTGCCCGAGCCCGCCGAAGGCGAAGCCTGGGAGCCCTCAAGATGATCGAAGACGTACTGGCGCAACTCGCCGAAGGAGGGTTTCTTGTGTCGAATACCTTCCAGACCCCCGAAGGTCCCACGTGCTTCGGTCGGGAGCCCTGGAAGGTGTTTCTGCGGAACTCTCGCAACACGCGGACGGGGATGGGACTCGGGGGAACGATGGAGGAGGCCCTCAGGGCAGCGCTAGATGCCGCGATGAAAGGCCCGACGTATCATCAGACCCTCAATGCGGCTCTTACAGACAAGTCGAGCCAGCTTAGCCCGCCGAGGTTTCCATCCAGGCAGGTGATACTGCAAGATCTCAACGGCGCAAGTGCCCCCGGCGAAGCCCCCGAAGATTTGTTCTAACCCCGCGAAGCAAAAGGAACTCCGCTTCGTGGGCGAAGCTCTCCCCAATGCAACTCCTAGAAGGAACCCCCAAAATGAAACGCATGTCAATCGCCGAAACCACGCTCCAGCGGCAGATCGAGAATTTTCGCAAACAGAACGCCAAGCTGGCGCAAGAGACCGCCAAGATGATAACCGAGATGAGAACAGTCGATACTGTTATTGTTGCTCTCGAAGCGGAGCAATCGAGACTGCGGGAGCAAGCGAGACTGCGAAGGCAACGCGAAGTGGCGTCGGCGAAGCCGAAGGGGGCGTAGAAGTCCGCCCCGGACAGGGTGTCATAGTGACACCCTGGCTCGGGCGGCCTCACTGCCGCCCCCCTTGACCCCGCCCCAGCCACAAACTAAACTGCCCCAACCAACCAAACGGATTTGCACCAATGTCAGCCTTCCCCTCCTCGCCCACCGCCCGCCCGATCGCCTTTTACAACTGGCTGGTTATCCTGGCACTTGCGTTTATCGCATGGTATGCCGCGGATGGGTTAATGCCGTAGGCGCGACACTGCGAAGCCTCCAACGAAGAAGGAACCCCCCAAAGTGCCCCCTCCTAAAAGTGTCAACATCGGCCCGTATACGTTCCCTTTGACCCCAGGGTACTCCACAGGGGAGTTTGTCATCGGCGCCCCCGAGCACGAAGTGTTGGACGCAGTACGCGCCGAGAGGGTCCGCAAAAAGGGCTTCAAGGTGTTCGAGAAGCTTCGGGCACGTTCGGGCCGGCGCACGCTCAGCGAAGGCGAACTTAGCCACCTGACGGAGGCCCTCGTGACGTTCGACCGCGAAGTCCGCCTGGAACGCCTCCAAGGGGCTTCGCCTGACGCCTCGTTGAGTCCCCGGTTGGCACTGGAGCCGGGCGAAGCTCTTCCGGACTTCAGCGTCGGGGAATTTGACTCGGAGGTGACCCGCCTCGCGGAGTTGCGTATCGCGGCTGAGGAGGCCTCGCGGGGGGCGAAACTGTCCGAGCCCTCGCGAAGTGCCGCGTTGGAGGCCCTCCGAGAAGACCCCCTCCTACGCGAAGCCGCAAGGGCTCGGATCGAAGCCGGGTTGACCGAGCGCGAGAAGATGCTGGCGGAGCTGTTCTGAACGCCGCAGGTGCGACACTGCGAAGCCCTTCAACGGAGCCCTCCGCGATGCCAAAGTACGACCTGGAGTATTGGCGCAATCGGGCTCTCCTTGCCGAGGCGGCGCTTGCGCCGGTGACGAACGTGCCGAAAGAATGGGAGCTTTCTGGCAAAGAACTCGAACTAGTAAGCGTGTTGCTAGACGGAAAAACACACCAATTCGGCGAGATCATTGATAGGATTTATTTCAACCAAGACGCGCCAGGGGATCCCAACGGGGCGATCAAGGTGTTTGTGTATCGTATCCGCCGCAAGCTGCGTAGGTTTGGGGTGGAGGTGAAGAATGTTTGGGGACAGGGGTATTATCTAACACAGCGAAGCGAAGCGCACGGCGAAGCGAAGCCAAAGGAGCATACACAATGACTATCACCCCAGCCCTGCTAGACGAGATCGAGGAGACGCTTGAGTTTTGCGCCGAGCGCACCGCATTTAGCCACGTTCACGCTAAACTGGCGCGCGACATACTCAAAACCGCACGGAAGCGCGACGATGTGAAAGTAGCGCGCGATGACCATGCGCCAGGACTTAGTTCGCTCGTTATAGGTGAGCCCGTTGAGAAAGTCGGCGGTAAATACGGTGGCCCCGGTAAACTCGTCGCACGATGGACCGACGAGCACGGCGAAGAAATGAACGTCGTCGCACATCGGATCGAAGGCGGGTACGGCATGTTCAAACATGTCTATCCGGCGAAGATGGTTGTTCCTCAGGCGCCGCGACAACCAGAGCCCGCCCTCGCCATGTCCGCCGAGACGAAGGAGCCGGGGAGATGAGCGTCGGCGGCAGGCTGTTGGAGATCAAATCGCACGTTTTGCTCGACGCTGACGACCCTAAGTTTCGGCGCGATGTTCTGCGCCTTTGGGTTATCGACAGAAGCAACTTCGAGACGATCGTCTACGCCGAGCCGGTCGAGTCCGGCGCGCCGTTGCCTCACCACGCTGAGGAGATTTGGTGGGGCAGTGGGAAAATCTACTTTGACGGCGACAAGAAGCACCTTGTCAAAGTAGGGTATTCGACGGGAGCCCCGACCGATGACCGCTGACGACAAAATCACCGAGGCATTCGCGAAGGTGCGGGGGTTTATCGAACACGAACGCGAAATGCGGGAGTGTTGCACTGATCTGCCCGACTACATGTGCGCGCCAATACACGCCAAGGCCGCCCTTGATCGCATCGATGATGCCTACCGATCGGCGTGCGATGGCGAGAAAGCGTGTGATGAATGTAGCTTGGTAACAGACAACGCCGACCTTCGCCGCCAACTCGCGGAGATCGGCCGTCGTGTCGCGCGGGACAAAGCCGCCATCGTCGCATTGAAGGAGACACTGTGATGAAATCGCCTATGGTCGAAAACGCCGAATACATCAAAGACAAGAGCGGCTACACCGAATTGATGGTCCTAAGTTCGGCGGCCGGGTACTATGTCGGGACGATGTTCAATGAAGTGGACGCTACTGGTAGGCTGGTGTTTCAGGAGCCGGGATCGCGCGACAGCGGCTACTACCGAACCGAACAAGAAGCCGCGAGATTCCTTGCGTCGCTGCAAATCGTTGGCGACGACTGCGCCGCGGCTATGTTGAGGAAGCACCCATGACCATCACCAACGAAGCCGTAGAGGCGGCGAACGCGGCGTTCAATCGAATTCACGCCACGTGTGAAGACGCCGTGCGCGCCGCCATTGAGGCAGCCGAGCCGTTCATCACGTCGGAACTGCGCGCAAAGCTGGCAGAAGCACAGACGGAGCGGGACCAATGGAAGTTGATAAGTACGGCTAGCGCGACATCATCGCAAGCCGTTGCAGATCATAACGTCGATCTTACGGCCAAGAACGCCGACCTCCATTCTCAATCTCTGGCGATGATAGCCCTTCGCGCAAAGCTGGCGAGGATCGAAGCGGCGGCGAAAGAGGCGGTTCAGTGTTTCTTCGATCTGCAAATCGAAAGCCAGGGCGTTTACGGGCTGCACCTAAACGGAGATCTTTCGCCTTGGCCGGAATTGTCGAAGGGCGGCCGATTCGAGGAATGGACAGCGGGGATTGATGCCCTTCGCGATGAACTCACAAAGGACTGACGATGACCATCACGCGCGAACAACTCGACGACTGGGAGATAATCGCTGAGGCAGCAGAATCGCTCGGCGTGCAGGACTGCGACGACGTGACCGACATGAAATACTATATCGGGCACTTCCCACCGTCAGTGGTCAAATCGCTCATTGCCGCGCTCGCGGAAGCTGAGGCGGAACGGGACAAGGCACGAGCCCTTCATCTAAAATGGATGCGAGAGCGTCCTGTTGCGCCGCATCCTATCGACCAGATGAACAACTTGGAGAAATTCCTGCGCGAGGACCGTGACGATGAGATCGCCGCCCTCACGTCCGCGCTGGGGAAGGCGCGGGAGGCGCTCGATTGGATCGCAAAGTTCTACCCAGGAACTGTGCCAAAGGAAAAGATGGTTGAGTACTTGATCGACAACTACAACTATAATCGACAGCGTGCTATCTCCGCCCTCGACGCGATCAACGAAGCCACGGGCTTTGCCCACAACCCAAAAGGAACCTAACTGATGCTTATGCCAACAAAGTTTCGAGCAACGCCACCCGAAGTCCGCGGGGACCAGGGCCGTGGGGGTCTCCTCGCTGCGGTTTATCGGGTTGACACACAAGAAGCCCAAGAAGCCCAAGAAGCCCGAATCACCGACGACCAACTGGAGGCGGAGATGGCTGCAATAGCGATCGAAGAAACTGCAACTGAGATCGCCCTGAGGCTTCGCGGTGAAGCCCGCCGAGACGCCGCGACGGTGGTAGCGCGAGCGCGGCAGCGAAGCGGCCAAGACCCCGTGGTTTGGGATGTGCTTGGGGCGGATACGCAACGGCTCATAGAGGATCTTCTGTTGAGGGTCCAGGGAGCAAAGCTCAGTGAGATTGATCAAGCTTTTGCTTCGGGAGCGAAGCCCGAACGAGCCGCGATTGCAGCGTCCGCGAAGGTCGAACAGGCGCTGCGGGCGAAGCCTTCGGGGGCGAAGCCCACCCCGCAGGAGGACCCTTCCGATGACACTGAATGACCTGGTTGGCATCATGTTTCGCGCTTCGCAAGCACAGCACGGGTTTCTCCTCCGGGTGAGCGATCCCGCAAGGGCAATGCGAGCGTTCGCGAGGGCTCGGGAGGAATCCCCCGAAGCGGAGTTGCCGCCGGTGAGGTTTCGGGAACTCCGAGGGCACCCCGAAGGGAACCTAGTGGTGCTGAGGGGCTCGGCGACCCGCGCGAAGCGCGAAAGCGACGTGGCACGCGAAGAGGAGGGCTTGTTCTAATGTCCCGCAAACACGACGAAGCCACCGCATCCCGCCACATCGAGGTTTACGAAACCGACTGGGAGTTCTTGCAGAAGCACTTCGGGCGCCAGAGCGAAGCAAAAGTCGGAGTAAGCGTGGCGATTCGGCAGATGATCCGAAAGGGGGTTAGGGACTACCAGGAGAGGCTTGCGAGGAGGTTGGACAGAATCGCCCAGGCGAAGCCTCCGCAAGGGGGGCAGGCGGGGCAGAGCCTGGATAAGTTCTTCGCAAGCAACGTAACAGAGGGCGAAGGGAGCGAAACCAATGACATATGACGAGGCGAAAGAGGTCCTTCGGGAACTCGGCGCCAACTTCACGGATAAAATCTTGGAGTACAGCGACGATACCCGATACATCTACTGGTGCCACGGACGGGCAGTTGAACTGGACGGGGTGTTTACCACCCAAGACCTCGAAGCAATTGTCACTTACGTAAAAGGAACCCCTCGTCATGGCGAATGAATTCCCAACATCCCCCGAGGTCCTCGGCGAGGCGTCGGCGTTTTCGCTGAGCGATCTCGCGCTGATGTCGCCCGGGGAGATGGGGCCTTCGGCAGAAATGGCATACATAAACGAGCTTCGGGCGTATCGGGAGCGCTACGAGAGGGCTCTCGGGGCAAAGGGGGTCCGGGCGAAGCCCGGCGCAAGCACGAAAGCAGCCCCCAAGACCTCCCTTGCGTTGCTCGATGTGGCTTTCGGCGACGACAGCGACGGAGGATTTTGACCACCATGACAAACATCCTCGAGCTCCCGCGGACCCCGAAGGCTTCGTTCTACGGAAACCAATTTGGCGCCAACGGCGAGCAAACCCGAGTAAACGCCTCGACGTTCCAGACGTCCAAAGCGTGTCTGAGGAAGTACCTCTACGAGGTTCTGCTTGCCCGCCGCAAGCCCGAAACCGACCCGCACTTGCGCTTCGGGACGCTCATCCACGCCGCAAAGGCGCTGTTTGAGCTGAACAAATCCCGCGGAGCTTCGCACGATCTGGCGCTCCAGGGGGCCTTTAGGTTCTTGCTCCGTGAGACATGGGATGAAGTCCGGGCGAAACCAGGGTTCACCGAGGATCCCCTAAAGAACCGCTCGACGCTGCTTCGGACGTTTGTGTGGTATGCGGATCAATACCGCGATGACACTTTCGAAACAGTGATGTTGCCCTCGGGGGCTCCTGCAATCGAGGCCCAGTTTGAGTTTGACTCGGGGGTCCGAAGCGCGTCCGGCGAGCCTATGACTTTCGTCGGGACCATCGACAAGATCGGCAAGTTCAACGGTGTGACGTATGTTGGTGAAACGAAGACTTCTTCGTCCGCGAGGTTTTTGACCGCGCAGAATTACACTCCGGATGGTCAGTTCTCGCTGTACACCTGCGCCGCTTTGGTCTGCTTCGGCATCGAGTCCGACGGAGTGGTGCTCGATGGGATCGAAATCGGCACGAATGCCACGGCGTTCCGCAGGGTCATCGTGCCGAGGCCCCGTGAGGTGCTAGAGGAGTGGTTGCGAGACGCAAGGGTGCATCTACGGAGGCTTTCCGAAGCCTTCGGGCGGAACGAATGGCCCCAGAACGACGCAGCGTGTGGCCTCTACGGCGGATGCCGCTTCAGAGGGGTCTGCGGGGCAAACCCAGCCGAACGCGCGGGGCTCTTGGGCCTCAGCGACGACAACACTGCAACGAAGGAGAACCAAAATGTATCCGACTAATTCGGCACCAATCGGGCCAAAAGCAGGCTCGGGCTCACAGGCGCAATATGGGATGCCGTGTCCCCCTTCGGTTTCACGCGAGTGCCTCGAAGGGCAAATCGCTACACTCCACGAGATGCTGGATCGTTTGCAAAGTTGCGTACACAGCGCGATAAGGCTTGCAGACTGCATTGGTGGCACGGAGCCCGAACGCAACCCTTCGCAGGGCCTCCAAAGCGAACCCAACGGTTTGACCGGCAAACTGGAGATTGTGTTGGTCATGTTCGCCGAGATGCTCGGGCAGATGGAGTATCATCTTGGAAGAGCCGAAAAGTCCCTGAGGGGCTAAAGCACCAGCAAGGGGGAACTTCGCAATGAAACTAACATCCGGACGAAAGTTATACGTCAACAATGAAATCGTCGGAATCGATCCCTACGGAGAAGTATATGGCGGGTACGATAATTCGGGAGTGGATTTGTATTACGATGAAAGTTGCAACGAAGACTGCCCGATCCCCGCAGCTGATCGAATCGAACTTGCGCAGATTATGATAGCCCGTTGGCAATCCTACCTAACAAAGGCACTCTCGGAATGACCACCTTCAATGAGCCCCAAGAAGAACTCCCGAACAAGGTGATTTACCTCGGACACTACGGGGCCGGAAAGACAGGTTCTCTTGCGTCCCTCGCGGCGGCCGGCTACAACGTCCGAATCCTTGACATCGACAAGAAAACGCAAATCCTCCGGGATTACATGCTGAACACGTCGGCGAGTATCTACCGGCGCGAAATGCCCGGATTGTGGACCGCCGCGCAAGCGGCGGGGACCGCCGACCGGCTTAGTTTCGTGTCGCTCGACGAAACAATGGTCCTCGCAGGGGCGAAAGGCAAAGAACGCTATGTCCCCAAGGGCGACCTTTGGGGCAAGGTGATGGAACAAATGAACGACTGGCGCGACGGGCCAAGCCGAAACTTCGGGAACATCGGCACTTGGACGAGCCAGGACGTGCTGGTGATCGATGGCTTGAGCCGCATTTCCCAAGCCGCGATGGATCAGCAACTGGCGCTTTCGGGCAACATCACCCGCTACGGCAACGTGCCGGGGGACTACCGCCCGGACATCGGGGCAGCGCAAATCATGATAGCAAGGTTGCTGCAAACCCTACAGAGTTCCGCGGTGAAGTGCCACATCATTGTGATTTGTCACATTGCCCTCACGGCAAACGAAGTTGGGGTCTCTGAGGGATTCCCGCAGACGGTAGGATCGAAGTTCGCGCCGAAGATCGGCCAGTACTTTTCTCATGCGTTGCTGGCGAAAGAAGTCGGGGCAAAACGGGTCATCCAGACTTCCGCCGGCAGCATGGTGAAGCTGATGACCCCCGCGCCTCTTCGGGTCAAAGCGGAGTATGCGCTTGAGACGGGGCTCGCGGAGTATTTCAGGGACGTGAAGGGTGAAGCGAAGTTAGGAGGAACCCTGAAGTGAAAACCGAACGGCAACAACGTCAATTCGAGTTCTACATGAGCCTGGCAAGCCTCCGGGGCTCTTGCGCCGTCGCCTTGCATGGCACCCTCGTTTCGGACGAAGCGAAGGGGCTCATTCGGAATGTCCTGTGGGCAGCCGAACTGGACCTCCGAAAGAACTACCGGGAATACCAACAGAGCTACGGGTCGAAGGATCTGGTGGATCTCCTGCCGGAAGAACCGGGGCAGGGTGAGGGCTTCGCTCACGAAGCCTCCAGAGGAGCAAAACAATGCCTTCCAAAGAAGTAATGAAAAAGTTCGCCAAAGGCAAGTTGCATTCGGGCTCCGCCAAAGGCCCCCTTGTGACATCGGCGAAGCAAGCAATTGCAATTGCGGCCAGCGAAGCTGACGCCGAACGCACCAACGGCGGGAAATACCCCGAGGCGAAGAGCCGCAAAGGAAGGGACTCCAAATGACGACTCGTGAAGACAACGAGGCTGAAGCACTCCGCGAAGTCTACCTCGGAGACGGCCTATACTGCCGCTTCGACGGGTATCAGTTTGTTCTTCGTGCTCCTCGCGAACACGGCGACGACTTCGTTGCACTGGAGCCTCCGGTGCTGAAGAAATTCGAAGCGCATGTGAAACGCATTCATGTGCTTCAGGCAAATTCGGCCGCCTAGGCCGGGTGAATGGGGCATCCTGCTCCGAACGCGAAACAGGGCGGAGCCCGTGACGCGAAAGTAACGTAACACTGAAAGGTACTTCTGATGGTTGACATGCTTGCTTTGATGAACCTTGAGACCTCCGAAGCGAAAGCCCCGGCGGAGTTGCCCGACGGGATCTACCCCGTCATGGTCGTCTGGTGGAAAGTCGGCCCGTGTCGGTGGAACGAGACGTTGGGGACCATCACGATCGAAACGAGGCCCATGCGGTTCCCCGAGGGCGTCGAAGGGGATTTCGACGTCACCAAGCGCCGGATCTTCAAGGAGTTCCATGTGGACCCCGCGAAAGTCGATACGTACTTCTACCTCAATATGTTCGTCGACGCCTGCGGCATCGCCCGCCGGGGGAAGAGGCCCTCGGAGTACATCCCCGAGTGCATCGGACGGGAAGTCGAGCTGAGTTGCGTGCGGCGGAGCTACACCAAAAAAGACGGCACTCCGGGCGAAGCGGCGGATGTGAAGCTGGTCGTTGACGGGCGGGTTATCACGGAACGTCGCAGTGACTAAGCGGGGTTCGGGTAGGGGTTCGGGGCGGTAGCCCCGACATAAAGTAGAGAGGGGTTTCGACCCCTCCTTTCAACGCCGTAGGCACAAAGTCGCAGAAGGAACCTCTCTCCGTGCCCATCACGAACATCTTCGGTCGAATGCCCCTTGAACACGTATGGGTCGAGCGAAGCTCGCGCCAGCGGAGAGACCCTGATCCTGAGGCCGGGGGGCTCCTACAAAGCATCGCGCTCCGAGGGGTTATCTGCCCGGTGATCCTCGAGGAGGTCCCGGACGAGCAGGGGTATCACATCCTCTACGCCGGCGAGAGGCGCTACGCGGCTTCGCTGATGCTCGGGCTCAGCGACATTCCCTTCCGCTTCGCCAACTCGCCCTCGCAAAGCGAAGTCCAAATCATCGAGTTCGAGGAAAACGCGAAGCGCAAGGATTTAAGTTGGCAAGAAACCCTCCAGAGCGTAGTGCGGCTTCATTCGCTCTTCCGCGACGAAGACCCCGAGTGTACTTTCGAGGCCACCGGCGTAGCCCTCGGGTGGGGCGACGGATCGACCGTGGCGAAGTATCACTTCATCGCAGGGTTCTGGCAGGACGATGCGGTCCGGGCCTGCAATACGGTGAACGAAGCTTACAACCTCCTCCAACGACGGCAGAAGCGCGCGCAAGCGACGAAACTAGAAGAGTGGCTTGAGGGGGTCGCTCCTGGCGAAGCCTCTGGCGAAGCCTCTGGCGAAGCCTCTGGCGAAGCCTCTGGCGAAGCCTCTGGCGAAGCCACCGAAACCAACCTTGAAGGAGATTTTTCGCATGACGGACC
>Ga0302320_10027801_pt1 | contig 10884 bp, 11 predicted proteins | sample Bog_T0_3_FD_202130 | JGI IMG/M metagenome (GOLD analysis project Ga0302320, IMG submission 202130) | Peat permafrost microbial communities from Stordalen Mire near Abisko, Sweden - Bog_T0_3 | ecosystem: Environmental > Terrestrial > Soil > Wetlands > Peat | place: Sweden: Abisko, Stordalen Mire... | reverse complement strand
TTATCCGGGCTGTTGAAGGTGAAGATCGGGCCTTGGTCACAGAATTGTTCGAGGTCTTCCTTGCAGCTTTCACAAACGCGGCAGGAATCCACCAGGCAACCGACGCCGGCGATGTCGCCTTCCTTGAACTTCTTGACGTGCGCGCCGGCTTTCGTGACGCGTCCGATGATTTCATGGCCGGGCACACACGGATAAGTGGTGCCCTGCCATTCGTTGCGGACGGTATGCACGTCCGAGTGACAGACGCCGCAATAGAGAATCTCGATTTGCACGTCGTGTTCGCCGGGATCACGGCGTTGAAGGTTGAACGGCGCGAGCGGCGTCGTGGCGCTTTGGACAGCGTAAGCATTGGTTTTCATAAATTGATTTACTCGGGAAACTGTATCATTTGGACGCGGAGAAACGAATGGGGTGAACACCCCATAAGATTCAAACCTGCGGAATTCCGGACATGGCATCCGGCTCAACACAGCTTGGCGTGAGCATCAATCTTTTCGTGCGGATATGGAAAATGGCAGTTTGATTAAACGAGACGGCAGATTGATTCAATCAACCGGCAGAGGCGTCACATTTTCCGCCGATGGCATCCATTATTTTCGCTGACGGTTTTTGGGGGAAAGGCGTGCCCAATATCCGGATACGGAATGTCTGAAAATCACGCCGAGAACCATAATGACCAGCCCCGCGAGAATCAGGTAAAGCGCCGTGGGACCCAGCCAGGCTTCGAGTAGTTTCCACTTCTTCCCGAAACAATAGCCGATCAAGATGTAAGTGGTGGAATAGGCCGCCGATCCCGTGACATTGTAAAACAAAAAAGTGCGCCAGGGCATTTTCGACATGCCGGCCAGCAGATTGACCACGACGGGCGGAAATAAAAAAATGAACCGCGCGATAAAAACTGTCTTGGCGCCATGACGGTTGAAAAATTGTTCGGGCCACTTCATCCGTTCGGGCGTGAGATGGAGCCAGCGGATTTTTTCCAAGCTGCCCCGGCCCAGCCGCCGCCCCAGCCAGAAGGCACCGATGCCGCCCAGAAAACAGGCCGCCGTTCCGGCCACCACGGGTTGCCACAGCGGATCCCCGGTTTTCCACAGGACAAATCCGGCTCCCAAGAGAATCGTTTCTCCCGGCAGGGGAAAACCGAGGTTGTTCAAAAACGCGACGATGAAGACGAGCACATATCCGTAATGAGGAATGTGAGGCAATAAAGAATGCAGCCAGTGGAGCATATTCACCGCTCGTGCTTGATTGCCAGCCACCGCCTCCGCTTCGCTTCCGTCTTCGCAAAGCTTCGCCGTGACAGGTCGTCGCGGCAAGCCGCAGTTGAATTTTCATTTCTTTGCGCCTTGGCGTCTTTGCGTTAAATTCGCGTCATGCAACTTGAGAAACTTGATCCGAAAAAAACCGCGTTGCTGACGCTCGATTGCCAAAAGGGGATTTTTGGATTTGTCCCCGGCGCGGATGCCATCATCCCCCATGCCGCCAAAGCCGTGGAATTTGCCCGGCAGCAGCCATTTCAAATCATCCATGTGGGGCTGGGATTTTCCGAAGGCCATCCGGAAATTTCGGATGTTGAGTCTCCATTCAAGCGGGTGATGCAGAACAATCTTTTCGTAAAAGGCACCCCGTCCGCCGAATTTCACAGTGCCATCGCGCGCCCCGGAGAACTGGTGGTGCATAAGCAACGGGTGGGCGCGTTTTCGGAGAACCAGCTTCACTTGATCCTTCGCACGCGTGGCATTGAGAATCTGGTGTTCTTCGGAATTTCGACGAGCGGCATCGTTCTCTCCACGCTGCGGCGCGCGTTCGACCTGGATTACCGCTGCGTGGTGCTCAAGGACGCGTGTTTCGACGCGGATGAGGAGGTTCACCGGGTGCTCACCGAAAAAATATTCAAGGCCCAGGCCACGGTCGTGAAGGTGGATGAATTCATCGCGTGGCAGGGGGCATCTTGAAGTCAGAAGTCAGAATGAAGAATGGGGAAAGCAGGTGCCTGCGCATGTGCGCATAGTGGAGCAGGCTTCCAGCCTGCCATGTCCGGCAAACAAGGTTGGAAAATCTTCCGCAGTTTCCCGGTGGCAACTGACAGGCAAGATGCCTGTCCCACTAAAGATTGGGAATATCTTCCGCAGCTTTCCGGCGGCAACTGTCAGGCAGGATGCCTGTTCCACTACCGCCGCCAAATGCCGGGGTTTTACGGCTCCTGGCCTTTGCGTCCAAGAATAATCAGCGTGCGGACGGGAATGCGAAAATCGTCGTTTTCAAACCGGATGTCCAATCCCGCCAGGTGTTCCTTGGGCGCTGACGTCAGCCGTGCCCGGATTTCTGCCTGCGCCTCCGGGGCGGTGCTTCCGACTTCACACCAGCGCCGGACGGTCAATCCCGTGGGAATTTCCGTCTGTCTGGATTCCAGCGCCTCAATCGTGAGGCCACTGGCTTCAAAAAAAAACCGCCAGCGGGCGGCGGTGTGGCTGCGGACATGGGTTGGGTCATGCAGCACTTCAATTTCGTGGTTCAAGTCATCGAGGATCGGGTTTTCGTTGCCCTCCAAATCAATCACTGCCACGAAACCTCCGGGCTTCGCCAGCCGTGCCATTTCCCTGACGGCTTTGGCCGCGTCTGGAAAGTGGTGCGGTGCCAGCCGTGAAACGACGGCATCAAAGGAATTGTCGGGGAACGGCATGGCCTCGGCGCAGGCGTGAACCGTTTCCACCTTCACGCCCCGCTCCTGCGCCAATTTCTCAAACTGCCGGAGCATGTTGGGGGCCGCATCAATCCCGACAATGCGTTTGGCTTTGCCCGCAAAAGACAAGGCCAGATGGCCGGGGCCGCAAGCAACGTCGCAGACAGAGGCGGGCTGCTGCCGCGACAGCATTTCATGCAGCCGCCGGATCGTGGGGCTGCTGGCGTGGACTTCACTGCTGGCGTATTGGCCGGCAATGGCGTCAAAGTGTTTGGGTGCGGACATTGACATTCGAGAGTGACGGATTTTAACAACCCGCCCGGTTGCGTCAACACCGGGACCCTGCAACCGGAACCATGTAAAAGACTTTCAACGCAAAGACGCAAAGGTGCGAAGGCGCAAAGGTTTTGAAAACTGACGCTGACCGACCAAGGCTTCACAGTTTGGTGAAGGCACGCTGCTGGCAACTCTCTCCAGATTGCGGAAGTTAGGATAAACGGATGGACACGGATACCAGGCCTTTACAAAAAACCATTGCGGTAAAAATGGAGGGGACTTCGATGCTCCTCGTTCCAAGCTCGTTGAGCCGGTGCAAAATCACCAGTCTTTCCCGCAAAACATCCCGAAGGGCGATTGCGCGGATTCAATGTCCGTCCTTCCCATCGTATCAACGCCTGTCGTCGCGCCTTGGCTGGACATGGCCATTGCGATCCGTCCGGTAACGGTCATTGCGGATGGCGTGTGCCCGCCAATCGGCATGGCCTCGTTCCCATCCATGGAAACGATCCAGCCGGAAGGGATCGCAGAACAGCCAGACATTGCCGGGGCCAAGATAGTAATACTGGTCGCCCACGAGGCCGACGTATTCGTAACCGTCCCAGGCGTAACTGTCCGGAACCATCACCGGAGCCACTTCCACCGGTGGTGGGGCGACAACCACCATTGGTTGCGGGGCCACAACCACGAATGGTTGAAACGCCACCCGTCCATTTGGCTGAACGACACAGCCGGACACAAATCCTCCTGCCGCGATTGACAGGATAAATACGCGCAAACGTTTTGTTTTCATTGGTCAATGACGGTAACAGGGGGGCGGCAGCCGAACAATGGGGTGAACACCCCATGGCAAAGAGGGCAACGTGTTGTTTAAGCCCGAACGGGACACTGACGGAATACTGCGCGCATTGAACTGATCCGGCGGTTGCGTTATTTTCTGCGGATGGCAAAAAAACCGGCGGCGGGAGTTGTGGCAGCGGATGCCGACCCGATGCCTTCGGCGGTTTCAATCGAGGCCATAAAACGCTTTTTGCCGTGGCTGGTGGCGGTGGCCTTCTTCATGCAGTCGCTGGACACGACGATCCTGAACACGGCGGTTCCCGCCATTGCCAGGGCGCTGGGCGTGGCTCCGTTGAGCATGAAGGCGGTGCTCTCCAGTTACACGTTGAGCCTGGCGGTGTTCATCCCCATCAGCGGCTGGATGGCGGACCGGTTCGGCACGCGTCGGGTGTTTGCGTGGGCGATCGGGACGTTCACGCTTGGCTCGCTGCTCTGCGGCATTTCGAACAGCATCCATCTGCTGGTGGCCTGCCGCGTCCTGCAAGGGTTCGGCGGCGCGATGATGGTGCCGGTGGGGCGGTTGACGCTGGTGCGGACGTTTCCAAAGTCCGAGCTGATCCGCGCGATGAGCTTTGTGGCCATTCCGGGCTTGATCGGCCCGATGCTCGGCCCGGTGGCGGGCGGTTTCATCGTAGGCTATTTTCATTGGCGGATGATTTTTTTCATCAACCTGCCGGTGGGTTTGCTCGGGCTTTACCTGGTTTTTCGTAATCTGCCGGATTATCGCGAAGCGCATCCGCATCCGCTCGACTTCGCCGGACTGATCCTGTTTGGCACGGGCATCGGGCTGCTGGCGTATGTGCTGGAGGTTTTTGGCGACCATTCTTTGAGCAAGGCCACGATGGCGGTCTTGCTGGCGGTTTCCGTCGTTTGCCTGGCCGCCTATGGAATGCGGGCGGCGCGCATTGAGTTTCCATTGCTGCGGCTGATGCTGTTTGCCATCCGGACGTTTCGTGCGTCCGTGAGCGGCAGTTTTTTCACGCGGCTGGGGATCGGCGGAATCCCGTTTCTTTTTCCGCTGCTGTATCAGGTGGGACTTGGATTCACGCCGATTCAATCCGGCCTGCTCATCATGCCGCAGGCCGTCGCCGCCTTGAGCCTCAAAATCGTGCTGCGAAAAATCATGAAGCGGTTCGGTTACCGGCGCATCCTGATCTCCAACACGTTGATGCTTGGGGTGATGATCATTTCATTTGCGATCATCGGCGCGGGCACGCCGGTCTGGCTCATCGTGCTGCAGGTGTTCATCTATGGCGCGTTCACGTCGCTCCAATATACCAGCATGAACACGCTGGTCTTTGCGGATGTGACGGAGGAAGAAACCAGCGGGGCCAGCGCCATCACAAGCACGGTGCAGCAGATGGCCATCAGTTTCGGGATTGCGACCGCCTCGCTGCTGACGGCGCTGTTCATTCCCGACCGGTTTCACGCCAGCGCGCCGCAGATGATTCATGGCATTCATCTGGCGTTCCTGATTCTCGGCGGATGGACCATTTTATCGGCTCTGATTTTTTGCGAGCTTAAAAACAACGATGGCAGCAAGTTGAGCCTGCACAAGGCGCTGCGCCATGATGAGTGAGGACGGACGACAGAAGACTGGGTGCGGGTGACAAAGCTGAAATTTGAAAATCCGTGTTCATCCGTTCATCCGCGGTTAAGAATTCATTCGCGTGGTTCGTGTGGTTCGCGGTTCACCTCATCCGGCCTGCGGCCAGCCGAAGCCCGGCTCGCCATTTCTTCCCATCCGATGCGGAGAAGGAACTTGTTTTGTGGGACGCTACCCACGGTTTCAACTGTGGGCTATTGTTGGTCGCCACTCCGTGGCTTGGCGTCTTGGCGGTTCAAAATCTGCGTTTCATCTGTGCCCATCTGTGGCCAAAACTATTTCACCCGTGCGCTGACGGGCTGGCTCCATGGCCCCTGGCCGTGGGCGTTGGTGGCGGTTACACGGAACCAGCATTTCTGCCCGCTTTTCAACCCGGTCACGATGCAGCTCTGCCGGATGCCGATGGCCACCTGCTTCCATCCACGCGTCGCCGCCGGGGCGGTGGTCATCTGGATGGTGAAGGCGTAGCGGCGCACGAGCCGTTGCCAGCGCAGGCTCACCGCACCTTCGGATTCCGTGCTGACAATGCGCATCAATGAGGGCGCGCCCGGTTTGCCCACCGGCTGCTTCGCCTTTTTGACTCCCACGCCCGCCGCCAGCAGCGCCACCGGATCACCGCCGGTCAGCATGGCAATGACGACGGCGGCCATGGTCGTATGGTTGCGCATGGCGGCCACCTTTCCATCCCGCTTGGCCAGGGCCGCCCGCAAGGTGGTCTTCAAAACCTCCACCTCGGCCACCGCATCCGCCGCCTCGGCCACGCTGGCCGCGACCGGATGGGGGGTGAGCGCCTGGCGCTGTTCGGTCGGAAGCTTGGCGATGCCATTGGCTACGCGACGGGAAATGTTGATTTGTTCCAGGATTGGACGATTGCCAAAGCCAAGTTTGAAGCGTTTCATGTTTGTGTAATGAGTTGATGGACAAATTTAACCATTTTTGGCGGCGAAAGGATAAAAACAGCAATCAACCGGCATTGGTGTCCGGCCAAAATCATTAAATCGGTCGAAAATCTTATCTTTTCACCGGGAAAAGAGATTTGATTGCCCGGTCATTTAACCAAGTCTGCCTTTGACATTGTAAATAATCAATTTTTATTTCCAATGTGGTTCATGGACTTGATTAACTCCATGAGAAATCAACAAAGAATCGGCAGCGACCTTTGAATGAAACTCAAGGACCGGCATTGAAAACCCAGCGATCAAGTTTGAAAGCTGACCAACCTTCCAATAATCATCGCAAATCAAACAAAATCAGCAAGGAACCTTAACGTGTCGCGGAGTTTGTTAACCTGAAAGCTCAACAATATTGGAAATAAAAATAGTTTATTTCCAATGTAAGATAGCAATCTTTGATGGTTATTGACCGAAAAAACACCAAAACCCGTCATTTTAATGCTTTATCCGAACGAAGATTAAACCCGCGATGCAACCAACTCGAACCGCTTGCCAGGGCGGAATGGCGGCTGGTTCACCGGTTGAGTTTGCCAGCCGGGCCGGCGAGTGGGGCGTTTGTTTCAAGTCTTACGGTGCCGGAAGCCATGTGCCATCCGGGTCATAGGTGGTGATGGCCTTGGCGATTTTCACGGTCTGGGGCCCGAGATTTTTTTGAGAAACTATGCCAGTTTGATTGACGATGAAAGTCATCACCCCCGTGTTGCCCCATTCGGCCGGCCAAGCGACCAGCGCAAATCCGGCAATCATCCGGCCGTTGATGATGTAATTATATTTGCCGCTCAGCGCGTGTTTTCCCTGGCGGGTCAGGATTTTGAAGTAGTAGCCATGATACGGCACCTGCTCGTCGTTCAGCATTGTGGCGGTGCGATGATAACCTTCCACGCGGGCCTGCGCGATGAGCGGTCCCAGCGGACTCAACTCCTCGCCCGGTTGATTCGTCGGCCAGAAAAGGCCGTCGTGGGTGCCGGGCGTGCTGCGCAGGAACTGCGCGTAGGCCAGCACTCCGTCTCCCATGCGATCCTGGCTGGCATATTCACGTTGCGCCACCACATAGGCATTGCACACATTGAGCGCGCCCATTTCGTCCATGCCGATGCGGCGCGCGAGAATCTCTTTGCTGCCGGCGGCGGTATCGAAGTGCCATTGCGCACCCTCTTTGACGAGCGGAATGGGAAATGGCCAGCCGTCCGTGCCAATTTCGAGCGTGGCATTTGATTCGGAGTTGTTGACCAATTGCGTTTTTTCCGCCAGGTGTTGGACGAACATCTTGAATGCTTCGGTGGCCTGGACGACATCGGGCGAAATCAACTCGTGTCCCGCCGGGCCGAAAATTAAACGGATGGCGTTAGTGTCATTATTCCGTGCCGCCGCCACCAAAGCCTTGATGGCTTCCTGCGGCGTAGCGAAGGTCTGTTCATCCGCAGCCGGCGCGCGAACTGGCAGCGTCAGCGTCAGGCAAGTCAGACCGAGACCGGACGCCAGCGACAATATCTGCCGCCATCCTGTGAGTGAGTTTGTCTTCATTGGTGATGTATTTTTGAAAATCATAGGGATAAAAATTAACGCTTGCCGCCATCACCATGGCTGCCGCCACCGCCGCCACCGCCACCGGGGCTACCGCCGCCACCAGAGCTACCGCCGCTAACATGACCGCCGCCACCGCCACCTCCGCCAGAGGGTGCTGGCCGCGACACCGGCGCAGAATGGGTGACCGACTGCATACTTTGCTGGCCACGGTTGCTAAAGCTTCTCGTCTCTTGCGAATTTTGAATGCCAATGAACGCACCATTCGATTCAGGCTTGCTGACGGGCGCGGCACGCTCAACTGGACTAGGCGTGGCACGCTCAACTGGAGCGGGTGTGGCACGCCCAACTGGACCGGGCGCGGAACGGGAAACACTCTCCGAGCGTTCAGCTTGCTGCGCCACCGGGTGGGCCAGTTGCTGTCGTATGGCCGCCGGAGTTGCCGCACGCGAGGCCGCATTCCCGCCATAACCCCGGTCGCCTCGGTTGGCCGCAACTGCGCCGGGATGATAGTCTGATCGCCAGACGCCCGTGTGGCCCATGTCCCGCTGGCGTGAAGATTCATGCCACCAATTTGCGGGACGCGAATAGCCGCGGCCCCAGAAAATAAGATTGCCGGCTCCCCAATTACAATCGTAATCCATCCATAAACCAAACGGCCAGCCGATGCCGAAGGTGATAAAGGGCGCGCCATAAGGTGCGTCATAATAAACCTGGTCTGGCTGATAAACCGGCACATAAATCACCTGTGGATCCGCCGGAACAATTTCAATGTCGCTGCCGTCAGCAATCACCTGTTGCTGTGGCGAGGATTGCAAGTTGCCCAGTTTGGAAGCCGTGGCGCGCAGCCGTTGGATGGAGTTCATCACGTCCGGCTGTTGATTGAGAAAGGCCTCTCCCGCCTGGGTCGTCCAATTCAAGTTGTCATCCATCCATTTCAACACGCTGGGATAGCGGGCCACGGCCTGGACGCTTGCATCCCATGGCTGCTGGTCAATCTGGTTGGGGTCGCCGCCGCCGGTGACATAACGGTCGGCCAGCACAATTTGCGTGGGCAGGGTGGACGCCGGCAGAATTTCGGCAATCAACGGGTCGGGATAGAGCGCAATCGGCCCCAGCAACTGGTCCAGTTGCGCGGCTGGAAGCGCTTGATAGGCTGGCATCGGAGGCGGAACCGCCGATTGTCCCCGCACCGACATGGTTGTGCCAGCCAGCAGACACAGCAGAACAGGAATTTTGATCAATAAATTCATTGTGATTTTAGAATTTTAACCGGCCAATTTGTTTCATCACACAATGACTATAAGTCGAAACCTTTGGCCGCCACTATGGGGTGTTCACCCCATCACAGGAGTCGGAATAAACTGTTCAAACAATGATCACCGGTGTGGTAGCTATACCGGCGAGGCTTGACACGCACCACATTTTTTCCGTGGACAAGTTTTATTGGGAAGGTTCGCAGACGCGACCGCATTTCACCCTCCGGCTTCGTGAATTGCGGTGCCGTGGATACCGCTCCGTTCCGCTTGGCAAGGACACTACGAAACTGGATCAAACAGAAGCGCTCGCCATTGAGCGCGAATTGGGCAAAAAGGCGCGTTACGGTGGCAGGGTATTCAGCGAACGATGGCAATAGAGATTTGAATTATGAGAGCGCCCCTGCCGCTTGGCAGACTCCATTTTTTTGGGCGGCCATCTGCCTCGCCGGTTTCCGTTTGGATGCCATTCGCACTGAACGGGCATTTCTGAAATCGGAGCGGCGGAACATCTTTGTGGAGTCGCGGCATTTTAGAAATGCCCGTTGAGTGCGCCGCCGTATAGGTTCGGTCGGATGTGGCGATTTGTCTGGCCGGTTGCTGAATGCCTGGAAGCAAGCCGGCCAGTCAAAACGCCGTGCCGAATCCTTCATTGGATGTTTGGGCACATCGCCCGGCTTCCTAACCGCGCAATCGTTTTCTCTGCGGCCGGGTCAGCGTGCCCAGCCATTCGCGCGGGGTGTAGATGTCAATGCCGAAGGGTTTTTCCAACTCCGTCAAATTCCGGTCGCGGGCAATGATCGAATAGCATTCCTGCTCGCCCAAAGCCGCCTCAATGAATTTGTTGTCCTTGGGGTCGCGGCACACCTTGTCTTGAAACGGAATCGGCGTCACCCACAAGGCTGACGTTCGCAGGGTATTCAACCAGAGCGAGGTATCCGTCGTGAAGTGCTGCTCCTGTTTCACCCGTTCCAAGACCGCCTCGTATTCGGCCAGAATTTCTTCGGTCATCACTGGCGTCATTATGCCGCATAGCCATGCCTTGAGGCAAAGGCGCGGCTCGTGACGCCAGAAGACGCCCGCCACGAAAACGCCGGTGTCAATGACGGCCAGATTCATCACGCACCTGGCGCAATGCCTGATTGACAATGGCTGCCGCCTGAGGAGGGGAATGTTTGCCGACGGGTGTTTGTCTCAAAAGTTTTCGGACGGCCTCTCGTCCGGGAGGCTTGATGGGACGAATCAACAGGCCGTCCTTGCCCAGGTCAAACACGTTCAGGGGACCGCCGCGCTCCAACCCTTCCCGTTCACACCACTCCAGCGGAAACACCGTCTGGCGTTTGCTGGTCAGGGTCATGGTCATCGTTTTTATCATGGTAAGGATTTATTACCTGAAAAACCTCATTTGTCAAGGGTTTGGCCCGGATTTCACCTGTATAATATTGTGCCCTTGATATACCAGACCGGCAAAATTTCCTGCCAAACTCTGCAAATGACGATGAAAAACATGAATCGAAATATGGTCGGCGGCGGGTGGACGGTAAAGGCGAAATTCCGCCAATGCGAGATTCGCGGGCAGAGGCGGCAGCGAGGGCGGTTTCCCTCAAATCATTTTTTCGCTGTAAGGATTTATTACCATAAAAACGCAATTTATCAAGGGTTCCGCCGCAATTGGCCGGTAGAAATTTGTGCAAACCTTGCGCCAAGCCGTCGAAAATTTCTGCCAAACTTGTCAATTGACGATGA
>Ga0302320_10027798_pt1 | contig 10885 bp, 8 predicted proteins | sample Bog_T0_3_FD_202130 | JGI IMG/M metagenome (GOLD analysis project Ga0302320, IMG submission 202130) | Peat permafrost microbial communities from Stordalen Mire near Abisko, Sweden - Bog_T0_3 | ecosystem: Environmental > Terrestrial > Soil > Wetlands > Peat | place: Sweden: Abisko, Stordalen Mire... | reverse complement strand
GTTGACTTACTTTTCTTACAGTTCATTCCTGATCTAAGATCCTCTTTTTTAGCAATAAAAGAAATAATGAAACCTCCCTATTGATATTAATACTCTGCTTTGCTACCTTTACTTCATTTTGCTATCCCTTGCTGGTTATCAGATGATGTTGAGGTTCAGTATATGAGTGTGGATGGACCAAGTATTTTTTCTTTCCTACTTTCGGGTATAAAAAGTCGTTCGATTTCTATAAAATGAAGATCAGATATGTATGTTTTTTTATAAAAATTCAATACATAGTTAGTCTGATTTTTCTACTGAATGCTGGTACCCTTGACAAGAAAGGGAACTTGATGATTAGAGAAAGGACAGTTAACCAAAGCTTCCAAACGGTCAAAGGGACTTACAAGATGGTTATCAATTGACTTTGGCCTAGGTCTTGGAATTTCATAGTGAAGTTGGTTCAGTCAGAGAGGTCACGAGAAGAACAGAAAGGTGTGAGCGAGCGATCTTAATAAGAAAAGGGTTACTTTTTCATTTTTTTCACAAGCACGAACTATATTATTACTTTAACCCCACATTCCTACTATATTAAAATAACTTCACTTGCTCACTTACCCGCACTCGCACTTCTCATCATAATTCCCTTTTTTTCCTCATCTCCAAGCTATCGGCGTTTACTTGGCTACTTGAGATAGACCTCACTAAAGAATGCACCTCAAGGCAGCCCACCGCCAAGAAAGATAGGTAATGGTCTGTGTGTGATTAGGAGTCAAGTGAAAGAGATCGGATAGACGGTGAGTGAACAACGTTGATTGAAAGAAATGGAAGTACTCCTACTCGTCACATTCCAATCCGTTATTACTCGCTGGGTCGACATGAACATGAGAGGCTTTCGTTGAGAACAGAAGATGTAGTAGCTTTCCTCTCCCGTTGGTCTTAGGCTCCAGCTTTAGTTGTGTCTCCAGCATCAGTAGTAGTAGTAGCTTTCCTAACATATGCCGATCCCAGATATAGAAAGTATGAAGCTATCCTATAGGCACTTTTTATTTAGCTGTCTCCACCAACAGTATTTGCTTGTGACCTTAATTCATCACCTCAAACACCTAACTAAAGTAGGTGAGTTCAGGTAAAGTATAAGTGTGAACTGTGAAGGAAGTGAGTTCCCAAATTCAAAGAGAAAGTCAATTTGCAGGTCAACAATTGATTTGATTTTCCAGCTTTTACGACCTCGTTAACACCTATCTCAACCTATCCCCTTTCCAACTACTCCGATACCTGATTCTACTCTCCCACAACTCAAAAACAGCAAATTCATTGAAGCAAGAACTGTCGGGTGACCATTATGCAGCTCTCATGCACAGTTATATCACAGCCATCTCTTGTACAAGTCAACAATTGACCTCCTTTGTTACATATAATGCACTGGTTCTGTTCTGAGAAGGGTATCTGAGAGCCCATAAAAAAACTCTCGCAAACATTCAGGTCATCCAACTGGTCGGCATTGGACCTCAAAATTGTCTCGTTTTCATTTGGGTTGGAATGCTCGTCTGTGGGAAAGGTTCTTTAAGCTGTAATGATAGAAAAAAAAGTCTAATTACGGACGGAATTCATTCAAGTAGTAAATCATAAATTATATCATCTATATGGAAAGGAAACACTTCATATGAGCTCCTAGAGAACCCCCCAAAAATCATGTATAACATAAAAGAGAAAATCTCCTGAGCACCTACGGAATATATCAGCGGAACCCCTCCTCTCTTAGAAATTCTCTAAAATAGCCTAATTTGCCTTATAACCCATTGATGATGATAAAATGGAGCAACTCAGCAAGACAGGGCACATATCTCCTGCTTCGTCGGGGCATAATGGTATTGAAACTTTTCAGTGGTACACAATGCACGATTTCCCCCTTATTTGCATCTTTCTTCAAATGAGCGACTCAAATTTGACGTGTTTCACTTCAAAAGTAAAAGAAAGAAGAAAAGCAAAAGAGTACCACTGTTGTGGGCTTATTTTCTTGCAAAGGTTCACTGGCTGTCTTATCAGCATCAAGGGCGTTCTGAGAAGGCAGGTTTTTTGAGGCGTCATTGTGAAAAGACTCAGCCAAATCAGCCGACCTGGGGCTGCCAATCACCTCCCGCTCTTCGTCCACAATATTATCTTCTTGCCTCCTCCAGTTCCTCGTCCACAATATTGTCTTCTTGTCTATGACTTGAAGAAGAACCTGGAAGACGATTTAGCATGAGCTCCTGAAACATATTCTTTCAACTGAAATAAATAGGAAAGAAGAACAGAAGAGGCAAGGTTATAGTCAGAAGAGATATTCTTTTTGTCGACACAAGGTATTTTACTGGTACATGAATGAAGAGCCATTATTTACGAACTAATGTGGTGGATATGCTGGTGTAGCTACCAATTTGACCTTTTTTACCACATTCCTTTTTTTTCTTAATGTTAGCTTGAGTGCTACATAGCTGTAAAGCCGATGGTACACAGAAGCCTAATTGAGATTGAATTGAAGAAATGCATGGTAACCCAAGCTAATTTAGGTTGTTAAGGCAGTACATTTTTTCTCTAGTTGGCTGAGTTGGGCATTTGATGTGGTCAGAACATTATAGCAGTCTGTTACCGTGCATTCAGAACAGGCACCAGCATATTCCAGCTAAAATAAAAAAAACACAGCTAAATTAATTACCAGATCAAGAGAGGGTTTTGGCAACACGGATCTCTTCTGTGAAATAAACTGTCTGATGTCATCGCTAATCGGTACGATTCTACTTTGTGAGGGATGGATCGATAGGCTTTACAGATAACAAAAGAGAAAGGAATTAATTCAGCTTTACCAAATAAGCAACTAAAGAATAACCCTTTTCAAATAAAATTGGCAAGTAAGCTCTTAAGATAAGAGCCATGCTCTCACCTCTAACTAAACCCCAATTACGGATACTACAATACTTTATACCTGGTGAGAAATTTGACATCTCTTCCCTATTGTAACTCTGTAATGAATGAATGCTAAATAGTGAAAATTTGCAACAAGTATGCAATGCTCATGATGTAGAGCAAGCTAGCTCTGTAACGTTCGGATTTTTCAATTTTGATGATTTAGATTTTGATTGGAACTCAGGAGTGCAATCGGGGCATATATGGATGGGGCACAAAAAACAACACCGATCCACAGCAAAACATTAATAAAACAGTGGATAATATTCAAAGTGATTGTAGGACATGCATGAAATTGCCCAAAAAGAAAATAGTAAAATACAGGAAAAATGTTGGATTCATGTACCCTTGTCAAGTTCTGCCAAAGAAACTCCACACTGGATTGGGATTGGGAGATGTTTATTGTACCGCCCGATATATCCTTCGTACCTACAATACCTCTACTCGTGCATTCCTCCAGATATCTCAACGCTCATCTCTCCCGTACCGATTCAGGCGCCGCCGTGTAGAAACTGGGAATTCCGTTGATCAACTCTGAAATAGCGTAGCACCAAAGGAGAACAGGAAGAATCATAAATAAATCGAATGAAAATCCGATCAAAATCAAAATATATTATTATTTCCAGTCAGGATAACCTTTGAGGAGAGGAAGCTCGGCTTGTTTCGAGTCGGCTAGGGTTTCGATGATACAGTATCATCCTAGAGACAGGGGCGAAGGAGAAGAGGCAGCAGTAGTGGCGATGGGTAGAGACAAGGGATCGAGGAGAGATTGGAGCGGATGGGTTTGGCGGGGTCTGTTTTGCGGGAAGAAGTATGGGCAGAGCGCAGGAAAGAGGGCTTCGATAGGGAGGGTTTTGAGGAGAAGGATTTTGGAAAGGAAATCTAGAAGTTTCAGAGAGCGAGAGAGGCGAGAGTCGAGAGACCGGAGAGACGAAGTCACGACTCACGACAAAACTGGCAGCAAGAAAGAGAAATTCAAAGAAGGCAGGTAGTTGTGTTCAAAAGAGGAAAGTTGGGTCTATCGGGGGATTTTAGAGAGGGGTCTTATATAATTTTCCAAATAATATAATAATATTAAGAATCTGTCAAACCATATATATAGTTTTTTGACTCATACCATTTTAACGAACTTATCCCCTTAATGTCTTTTGAGCACACCAAGATTAATGCCAAGGCCTAGAAAAAGGTGGCTAGAGAGATCAAAACCGCACATGCACTTGGACTTCGCATTTCACATTAGAAAAGTTTGCCACTTTTTCAAAAGGTCCTTGTATTAGTTTCAATTGAGAGTTAAGCCTCATCCATTTAATCGCCTCATTAGTGGGCCGAAGACCAAAAAATGAGGTGGGCATGTTATTTTGGAAATTTGTGAGATGGAAAATGGTCTAGTAGCTTAAGTGGATGCACCTTTATGAATGAGTTCACTCTTTGAATCAAAATATTTTCTTGATACGCAAGTAAGTATTAGAGGATTGCTAATTGAAATACTTTATGGGTTTCGTTTGTTGTCAAACTAGTATAAGTCCAATACACAATAGGTCTCAGTTTCTTTTTATTTGACTTTTGCTTTTTTTCTTTCCTCCTTATTCATTCTTTCGTTTTGGTTCTATTCTGGTTGGTGCGGTAATATAGTACTGGAGAGGTGCAATGCCATTATATATTTCCAGGTACACTTGGTACTTATAAAGATTGCAATCCATGAGTGTTGTGCCTTGATACCAATTCTGTTTATTCGAGAAGAAAAAAGCAAAATGAATTGCTTAAACTCCAGAGTCTGGGATTCTGATGATCATTCTATATTCAACGTATTTATGATGAAATATATGGTATATGTTGTTAGGAGCTTCATGACATTATGGAGAGCTTTTTTCTATCTTATTTACAATTAGTAATACATTGTTTTCTAGTTCAAGCAAAATATGACATAACTCCATCCAATTCATTACTACTAATTGCAGATGTCGAATAAAATACCACTAAGGCTAGTACAAGCTCTGTTTCTCTAAGGGAGCTCTCACCAAAGAAAGGCCATGGCTTCCTCAAACAAATCTCGAGAAAAAGCCAAAGACAGATGAACTTGATCGCCTGGTAAAGCTGAAAGAGGCAGAGGAGGACGTCAAAAGAGGCTGAAGGGTTGAGACACATCATCCTCGCAAAAAGCACAAGAATCGACGAAGAATATTCCAATCGGGTCTCTTCTCTAGGCTGGAGTCAGAAGAGAGGCGAAAGAGCAAGAGGACTCTAGATAGAGTCTACAAGCAGTTCTGAAGCATGAAAGTTAGAATGGAGAACGAGATAAGAAACCTGATGTTGAAGATGGAGGCCGCGAAGTTGAATCTTAGGTAGAGAAGGGTTTCCTTCCAAGTCAAGGAGAAATAGCATGGCGAGGACTATTTATTTCACCTTGGAAAGCTTTGCAGATCAGAGTAGTAAAATGCTGGCTTCATTTATAGATCATATAACTAATCAGATCAAGAAAGACAGATCATGGTTTATCATATATTTCCAGAATTTCTCTCGCTTTGACGGGATTCTGCTAATAAGGTATCTCGCGCAGAAGAAGCCAGATGACGGAACGGAGAGACCTAGGATGCTCCTTTCATTCTAATACCATGCTAATTTCGTACTTTCAATAGTGCCATGATGTCACGCGGGAGAATTCCATGTCCTTAAACGAGCGACTTGCACTGCAGCTCAAGTGTTTCAATTCAAGTGAAACTAGTGGTGCTCAATTTGCTGCTAATCGGACCTTCTAACGTTGAACCGGACAACCTTTTTGACCTTCACCTCGGATCACAGCTTACACATGGTTCTGATGCCCGTGCCTCACAACCTTCACAAAGTAGTGACTCATCAAAATGCGTAAATGTTCCAATTCTTAATCTATATGATTTCCTCACACTGAGATTAATCGACCGAATTTGTGAACCACCCATAAGTCCACTTCGGACAACAAGCTAGCAATGCAATGGGTATTAATGCGCAGAAATTGTAGCAACCCCACTAATTTACTCTACTTCCCCTTTTGGGACATCAATAAAGTCCCCACTGAACCTACTGATTCACAACCTCATTACCGCCCACTGTTGCGCCGCTACGGGTACCCACCCGGGCCGTCGATTCTTGCCCCCCGCGGAGAAGTAGATGAATGGGTAAAGTCAAATGCAGAGAAAGATCGTGTTGTCTTCCAACAAGGCGATATTCTTGTTACCAGAGAAGAAGGCTCTCGTTTGTTGTGGGGCAACGATCTTCCTGAGAAAGTAAACTATCTACAAATTTGCCCCTAACCAGATTTCCTTCCTGAAACCAATCTTGTTAACAAAACAACGAGGTTGTTAATGTAATGCTATTATGCTTTTTCTTCCGCGAGGAAAGGCAAATGGTGATTGGAAGTCCGCATTTGACTGACTAATTCATTTTTTGCCCATTTGGAAAGCGCTCTTAGCACTATTAGCTAAACATTGTCTTATTCCTACAGCGAGTCATCCCATACCTCCCTACTGTAACTTGTGAAGCGCGGTTCAAATGGACCAGGGCTGTCCGCTTTCACAACCTTAGGTGGCTTTTCGTCCCAAACTTGTTTTTGGTTCTTTTTGTTTTTGATATGTCCAAAAGATCGCTGGATTTGTACCATCCAATGGTGTCAGATGATCAGACCCTTACTTTTGCTGATAGTGTGATTAGACCTTGGAAACATTTCATAGCGAAGATCAGTGAGAGAAACGAAGTTGCTGCATGGAGTCTCCGGTATGAAAAATGCACACAACACTACAACAGGGAAAATTCTGGCATTATGGTGGTCAAATATGCGGAACTTATATCTGCAAACCAACCTCTTTTTTCGACACCCACCGCTCAGCTGCTGGCAAAGTACCGTTGTGCTTACACAACCTCCCTAAATTATCTGGAATTAACTTAAGTAAAGTATAGCATTTTTGGTTTCCCCACGGTTTTTTGGTTCTATTGAATGGCTGCTATTAAATACTACATTATCAGTGAACACATTGGTATGTGCAAAGTTGCTTTTTTTTCTTTAAGTGTAGAAGGAACTCTTACTATTCATAACGGTCAAGTACCAGTCCTGCAACCCGCTTCAACGTTCTAAGGACCACAAATGAGAAGATAAGATACCTGGTTCGCTGCGATTCCAATTCCAGATCCCTACCTAGTAGGAAACCTTTCTTTCCTTGAGTCCGGAAGGCAGAGCGAGAAAGAAAAATGTGCGTACGAACAGCTACAACCATCCATAGATCATTTTCACCTTACACCTATTCACTTCAAGAAAGAATTACGGGTACCGAGGTTGAATCTCAAGAATTGACTAGTCTTTAAACCAATCTCTGTTGTTTGGATCGCTACCAACCGTTAGTTATTCAGACTTCGTTCACTCCTAAACTGAAGTTTAAGCCAAAGATGTGAAGAGGAAGTTGAGTAGTAGGATGATCAACCAACTCAAGGATGGTCAAATTAAGTTGAGTAGTAGGATGGATGAAGTGATTGAGAGGCTAAGTAAGCTGTCAGAAGATCCACAAGGCTTGGTAGAAAGGATGGAGAGTAGGTTTGATAAAAGATTAGAAGAAAGGATGGACGAAAAAGTAAAAAGCCGATTAAGCACTAACTAATGCTTTGAAGCTTGAATAGAAGCGAGCGAAAAAAGCATTTTCCAAAGTGGGTTGTCCCCGCGTGATGTTCTAACGTTGTCGTAGGTAAGGGCAGCGGAGTTGTTCAGTAGTTGCGCCACCGGAATTGGCAATGGTTAGTAGAGTAGTCCCACGGCTGCCATTAGAGAAAAAACTCGACAGGGCTTGTGCCGCGAAATCACGGTTGGGTTGCTCGTCGGGTTGGACAGAACAGGAATGGAGTTAAGTACGGCATCTGAGCGTATCAAATCTCTCTCTTGGAACTGCAATCGCGTAATCATTCTCGCCTTTTATTGTCGGCTTTGGCTAGCCCATTTCCTTTCAGTATAAACTAGAGTGGAACGTTTGCTAGACCTTATTTATTTTGTAGTACAGATTTTTGGCTTTTTGATTAGGACCTACGAAAATTTTACCGGGTATCCCCTGCTTCATAAGTTGGATTTAGAACTCGACTATACTACAACCTCTGCTCCTGACCTACCAAGTGCTAAGCTTACCTAAATGTTTATACTTTCTCGTGGTATTCAAGTCTTTTCAACTGATTATGAAACTCCTTCATTTCGAAGTATGGGGAGGTGGCTTTAAAGAAGGAAAGGAAGAAAAAAGCTCAACGAGCGTCCATCGAGCCCCAAACCTGATATTCCAAGCGCTCAGACGAGGACAAACCAATCGAATAATCGACGAGTTTCAGGAGTTCCAAAGGTCGGAACTTGGCTCATAAAAACGAAGTACCCTTCCATGAGAGCAATGGTCCATCGAAGAGGGATTGCTTTTCTAGCTAGCATCTTCCCTGGTATCGCTTCCCCGCCCGTACTTTATACCTGAAAGAAAACTTCACACCGCCCCCCTTTGTAGGCCACCTGAGCATAAGGGGTAATGCGAGAAATCTCACATACTCGCACTTTTATAAGCCCTAAAATCATATTTTTTCTTGGTGGTGAGTGAATTGCCTCGAACGAGGAGATGGAATCATATATTTGGTTCTTTCAAGTTTGGTTGGCTGAAATCCATGGGGAAGAGGCCACCGGACGCAATAATTACCGATCAATGTACTCCTATTTCTGGCGCAATAAAGGAGGTATTTTCCTAAGAATATGCCAAAGACAGCACCTATTGCAAAGGAGGAAGAGCTGGCGCATCGATAAAGGAAGAATAGAGTATTTTCAGATCTATGATTGAAGGCATAATCGTCTAATTGTTTTTCAAGTGATTCGTGCACTCAGGTAGGAAAGAACTATGCTATTAAACGAGAAGGTATTAAAAGAAAGCCTGTCTTTGAGCTCTAGACGAACTGGATGGGTCGATTCTCTTACAAAGCACGAGGAAAGACAACAAGCATCCTCTAAATACACCAATGGCAGCTGTCTGCCCAACTTCAGTAATTAAGCACTCCGCGACAGATGGTAACTTAGTCCTACCAACTTCTTCCTTCATTCTTGGGTAACCATTTGGTACCAGGGTGGGCTAAGGAAGGTTTCCTTGTTCCTGTTCTTCAAAATACCCACTACTTTATGTATGTAAAGATCACACAAGATCGAATATGACCGTTATTAAAAGACAAAAAGAAAAGTATGCGCGGGAAAGAGTGACTTAGGAGAGAAAATAGAATGAACATTATTGCCACATATGATTTTGAGAACCCTGGTGAGGCTCTAAAGATACATTTGATGGCTTGTGCTTGCGAGTATTTTCTTAAATAAGAAATGATTTTCTATTTACCGCCTAAAATGGGATGTTTTGGAAAAGGTCGTGTGTCAAGCGAATATTCGCCGGTCCTAAGGTAAATCGAAAAACCTTACAAGAATAAGAGTTATCTGTCAAATCTATGAAAGCGGATTGGTAAAGATTCAGCCGCTTAAAAGAGCCCAGTATCCCAGGGAGTTATACTTTTCTGGAGCATCGCACCATAAAACTTCAGAAAATGTTTCGATAAGCAGAAAAGCTGGAGTTGGCTTGATAAGCAAGGTAAGGTTTTGTAGGCGGGTGTATATGCCCTCATCATCTAGTGGTTTAGAACATCCCTCCTTTCGGTCTTTGACCGTTGAACTAATGAAAGGACTTTTCCTTCACTCCCAAAATTTTACTAAGGAACTTTCATCCCTTGGGAATCACATGAGAAAGAATTCCCTCTTCTTCCTCCCATAGTCAAAACGTATGAAATGCGTAGTTGATAACAACAAAAAAACTAACGCTAGTGCCAAGGGTACTAACCATAGCTATGATTCTTCCATCTGTCAAGAAAGAGAGAACAGTCGCCACGTTCATATTCTTTTCGCACGCTAACTGGCTTCTCTAAATCAAGCCATAAATAAGACCTACTCGCAGGCTTCCATACCTTAGAGAAAGAACGTCGGCATTAGGCAGCATCCGCACGAACTTGCTTTTTCGCATACATGAGAAGAAGGGCTTCTAGAGTACAGGCTTGCTTGGATGCCGACCAATTCTTGTTGAAAAGTGGAACATGAAATGCTTATCTGAAAAGCAAGTAAGTAAGTCTGATTCTTGAAAAACGTTGAGGTCAAGGGGAAATGCTCGGGGATAGAATTTGGTAGAAGTTGAGATTTAGAAATAGAGACAAATTTGGGAAAAGCGCCAGAATGCAGGAATTCTTTTTTGACCTCGGTGAGTAACGGAGAAAGAATTTCATTTACCTATTTTGGTACCACCAAGAGGATGCTTCAGAACACCCATGGCTCACAGACAGCGGACTCACATTCACAAAGGAATCAGTCAGTTACGTGCTCTGCTTCGGATATTCCAAATAGTATGGATCACTTCATCAAACAACATGAGAGTCTACGTATTGCCAAGAGATTCATTGAGTTCTGGAAGGGCAAATCCCCTGGCATCTTCAATTTTATGAAGTTGGTCAACGAAGTAGGATGGTTTGCTTCTTTCTTGGAAAAACCTTTCCGTTATAGAGGTTTTCATTTCACCACCATACAAGATTATATGACTCTGAAATCCATCTTTGTTTGGGTTTATAATAAAAAAAAAGAAACATAGGATCTCTCTATCCGTTCCTACCACCATTAGGGATCGAAGGAAGACGTTGAGAGCTACCTTTGCGTCTTTCATTCACCAGATAGATGCCTCCATAGCGGGTGTTGTCATCCGACAGATATGTTATTTAGAAAATTGAAGTGTACCTATCTACACTGTACATGACTGCTTTATTAGCAATTCCCTCCATTATCATAAAGCTAGTCAATGGGGTCACCTTTAGTTTTTCCTATCTCACTTATCTAGTTGTTCCTATCGCACCACTTATCAGTTAGTACTTTCATCCAAGTTAGTTCACATTCAGCAGTGGCCTTACT
>Ga0302320_10027797_pt1 | contig 10885 bp, 17 predicted proteins | sample Bog_T0_3_FD_202130 | JGI IMG/M metagenome (GOLD analysis project Ga0302320, IMG submission 202130) | Peat permafrost microbial communities from Stordalen Mire near Abisko, Sweden - Bog_T0_3 | ecosystem: Environmental > Terrestrial > Soil > Wetlands > Peat | place: Sweden: Abisko, Stordalen Mire... | reverse complement strand
CCGATGATGGCTCAATGACCGCTGCTGTAAAAACTGTTATGCAAGAAACGGGACGTATCGATGTGCTGATTAACAACGCGGGCTACGGTTCCTATGGGGCGCTTGAAGATGTGCCGCCGGAGGAAGCCCGCCGACAATTTGATGTCAACATATTCGGCCTCGCCCGCCTGACCCAACTTGTACTGCCAGCAATGCGCGCGCAACGTTCCGGGCGGATCATCAATATATCTTCCATCGCCGGAAAGTTCGGCGAACCCTTCGGCTGCTGGTATCACGCCACCAAGTTCGCGGTGGAGGGGCTTAGCGATTCTTTGCGTATGGAACTGCATCCGCTCGGTATCGATGTCGTCGTTATCCAGCCGGGAGCGACCCATAGCGAATGGGCCAAGATAGCCCACGACAGTCTGATTAAGTCTTCGGGTGACGGCCCCTATGGCAAGGCCGCCTCCGCGCACGCGAAAATGATGGAATTAGGCCATCAAGGTTCAATTCCTGCGCCGCCAAGTGTTGTCGCCAGGACCATCGTTCAAGCGGTTCAGTCGCGCAACCCCAAGACCCGCTATGCCACCGGAGGATTGGCGGGGACAATGTTGTTCCTGCGCCGCGTTCTTTCCGACCGCGCCTTCGACGCGATGTTCCGGATGATTGAACGCCAAATGGCGAAGCCGGCGTAGAAAAGAGGGTCGTCGTGACAAAATCGGGAACTTAAAAGATTTGTGACATTCGCAATCTTGGGAGTTTGTGTTTTGTGGCAATTATGAAGTTCAAGTATGGAACCGGGAAAGAATATCCTGATCTCGGAGCCATACCAACAGAGTCTTTTTGTCCTAGAAACATTGATTCAACTGGACTATCCGCCCGGAAATCTTGCCGTTGCGAATAATAGCGATGTTTATTTCAACTACCATCCGGTCGCTAAAAGTAGAACGTTTCTCGCCTGCAACCCTTTTTCAAATGGTCGCGAGACACCCATCTCAACAATACTAATTTACGCCGCGTGCCCGCTTTGCCGTACTACAACTGCCTTTTGATGTTGCAGAAGAATCCGGAAGCCAAGTCCGTGCGTGATCAGCAGTAGGGGCACGATGAGGGTCGGAATGAAATACGTCGCACCCAACTGCCCCGCCATCAGCCCAGCGTGATTGGCCTGGTAGAACGCATTGAAGAGATCGGCTGTACCCCAGAGATTGAAGAGCCACGTGATGGCAAAGCCGGTCGCACTTTGCAGCGATATCAGCGCAAGCAAGGCGAGTATCGCCGCTACCAGGTCCCCATAAGCCGCGGAACGCGCGAAGGCAGATGGCAGGTCAGGCGATACGACCCCTGGCACCAGAAATGCCAATCCGATGAAGCGGAAGCTGTGGAAGATAAGCAGAGGCCGCAAGGCTTCGACCCGTGTTCGGAGCCGGAGTTCCGGCCAGATGTACCGGGCGGCGACGATTCCCCACGCGATTAAACTGAATGCAATGCTGATGAAAAAAGCGAGTTGCGTTTGCATAAGCTCCTCCTATCGAGATTCCAGCCATTGCGGGCGGCTGGTGGCAGAACTGCCATTCTTGTTGACTGCAAACTTGGCGCGGTCGGTGATTCCGTGGTCCCGCCGCCACACTTCGGATTCGGGCGCGACCTGCGGCTGGGATGGGAAGGGACGGCGCAGCTCACGATCATAGCGATCAAAATTGAAGCCCGGGCTGAGCGGGGCGATCATGAACTGCGCGAACTCTCGAAGCCAATTGCCGAGAGTACGCTCGTTGCGGGGTTGCGCCGCATAGCGACGAGCGATCGTCTCAAAGTCCTCTGGGGAGCGCCCGGTCACATCGAGTACATCGGTCGTCGGTGCACCAAGCTCAAAGGCGCCGCGCTTGTGATCATCGATGTAATAACGCACATTGCTGAAAACATCGATCGGCAATCCGGCCATACGTGCGCCCTTCATGAACAGCCACGGCGGGGTGGGCACGACACAAGCTTTGGGCCAGCCTCCGGATGCGATTGCGCCAAGGACAGGGCTGGAAGCACTGCCACAAGCAAAGCGATCACGAATTTCATTGGCTTTTCCTCTCGGTTTAGTTTGGCCGCGTTTCTTCTCATAAGAGTACGCACGTACTCTATTGGATGAAAAAAATTATTGTTCAGTGAAGCTCTTTACGAAAAAGTTTCTCGCGTCCATCAAAATCTGCTCCCGCCGTTCAGGGTCCGAACTGACGCGGGCCATCATCAACACTCCCGCCATGCTGGGGAACAACAACCTGATCTTCGCTTGTTTCTCTTCTCGCGTCTGACCAGGCATGAATGGCAGGAACCGCTCACGATACGCTGCCAACAACGCTTCGATCTTTCTCCGCACGGCTACCGGCTTCCGCGCGAGTTCCGGCCCGAGGGCGGCGCGTACGCAACCGGTTCCCGGAGAATTTGCGTGGCCCACGCTTAGATAGCGCTCGATGATCGCCCGCACCGCCTGACCTTCCGGCGCGGACTTCGCAACTTCCACCATGCCCCTTCCCGTTTCGTCGAGTGCCCGTGCCACCGCTTCCACGAACAGGTCGTCCTTGCTCTTAAAATGCCGGTAGAAGCCGCCCTTTTTCAGCCCTACCTTCTGCATCACGGTGCCGATGCCGCTGCTGTCACCGCCGCGCTCGCGGAAAGAGCGCGCCGCCACGGAAAGAATCTTCTCGTGATTCTCCGCTTTGTGCTCTGGGGAATACCGCATCAATTAAGAGTACGAACGTACTCTAATGTTGTCAAGGCCAACTTTCTTACAGCACGGCACAGTGGACTTTCGGGACGTCGCCGATTCCTATGCCGCTGAAGCCGACTCCCTCCTCCGATCGAGTGCCGGCAGAAGAACTTTCACAAGCGCTTCGTCAGAGAACGGGTTCTGCCCTGAGATCAGCTCGCGATCTTGCAGGACATAGCTCGACCATGGAGCGAGCACGCTTACGTCTCCGCCCGCCGTTTGCAGGGCGAAGTCCGGGTAGAAGAGAACCTTGCCACCAATCTCAAGCGGCTCCCGTTGCTGCTCTTCCGCGGTCGAAAAGATCGTCATCTTATATCCAGCATAGATCCAACCCTGCGCCTTTTCGTGCGCTCCGGCGGTATCGCCCGCCGCCAACGCGGCGACAAACTCCTTCGAATTCGGAAGCGCCGAGAGCAGCGAAATCGGGCCATGGCAGAGCACCGCCGTAGGCTTGGATGTTTCATGAAAGTGTCTCATCACGATGCCGGCATTGGGATCGTCGAGCAGATCGATCATCGGGCCATGGCCGCCCGGGACGAAAACTGCGTCATATTGATCCAGGCCCGATGCGATGACATCCGCGATGCGGCTTGGATCTCTGAGCCCAGCCAGGCCGTCGCGGAATAACATATAGTCCTGAAGCTTGGCCGCGTCCCCGCCGAAGAAATCGGCGACCTCTGAATTCACATCCGGTTGGGGCGTGTTGCCTTTGGGGTTGGCGAACGTGATTTCGTAGCCCTCCTTCATCAGGGCGCGAACCGGAACCGTCAGCTCGTTGAGATAGTAGCCAGCGCCCTTGTAACACCCGCCATCTTTCAAGGGCAAGCCACGACCGCTCGAGACCAGTACTAAGACTTTTCCTTTGGTTGTCATTTTGTTCTCCTCTTTGAAATTGAATTTATCTTCCGAGCTGCTCTTATCAGCGGCAAGTTAATTAAGCCAGAAGGGCGACGACGAGTCTATTGGACGAACGTATCGACAATACCAAGGTATGGGCTGGAAAGTCGCGGTTTGGTTAGGGGCTGGCCGATCTCTTCTGGCACCCGGCAACGCCAAAGGTTTTCTGTTACAATGTAGGTACGTTGCTACATAAAACGGCTGGAGACGAGGCATGAGCATTACAAAACTGTCGAGTCGGGACTTTAATCAGGACACTAGCAGGGCAAAGAGAGCCGCCAAGCGGGGTCCCGTTTTCATCACGGATCGAGGCCGTCCGTCCCACGTGCTGCTCACGGTGGAGGAGTATCAAAGGATCACGGGAGGGCAAAAGAGTGTTCTGGACTTATTGGCGATGCCAGCCGCCGCTGAGATTGAATTTGAGCCGCCTCGTCTGCGGGGTAACCTGCACGAGCCGGCAGACTTAAGCTGATGTACATCCTGGATACCAATGTAATTTCAGAATTAAGAAAAGCCAGGAAGGCGCATCCCAACGTCAGAAAATGGGCCGAACCCTTACCCTCGGCGAGCCTCTACATCTCGGTCATTTCGGTGCTCGAATTGGAGATCGGAATTCTTCTCATCCAGCGCCGCGACAAAGAGCAAGGCGCGATCCTTCGTGCGTGGATGGATCGTCACGTGTTGCCTACCTTCTCCGGCCGTATCCTTGCGATTGACACCGCCGTTGCCCAGCGTTGCGCGACGCTTCACGTACCGAACCCTCGCTCCGATCGTGACGCCCTCATCGCAGCCACAGCCCTGGTGCACGGTCTGACCGTCGCGACCAGGAATGTAGCCGACTTTGGGCGTACCGGAGTCAGTGTCCTCAACCCTTGGGAAGCTTGAGCTTGACCCCGAGAGCATCGTGTGGCATTACTTTTTGGAAGATGTAATGGGAGAACGATGGAATCCGCAATCACCATCAAGGGCCAGGCAACCATTCCGAAACCTATCCGCGAACATCTGGGGCTGCGGCCGGGCGATCGGGTTAAATTCTTCGTACATCCCGACGGCAGCGTGGTCTTGTTGCCGAAGCTCCCTGCTTCGGCGATACGTGGCATGGTCAAGTCCCGGAATGCCCGGCCTGTAAACCACCGAGCAGATGACCGCAGCGAGCGCCGCGAGCGCTTCACGCCGAAATCCGCGAGCCGATGATCGGGCTTGATACCAACGTCCTGATACGCTATCTCACTCTCGACGACCCGGTTCAGTCAGCCAAAGCCGCGGAGGTGATTGACCGTTTGACACCGAAGAATCCAGGGTTCGTCAGCATCGTGGCCACGGTCGAAACCGTATGGATACTGGATCGCGCTTATTCTCTGACCGCTCAGGAAATCTCAACCGCAGTGGAACGGCTGTTACCGGTTGAGGTTCTTTCTATCGAAAACGAGCAGCAGGTATTCACTGCCATGGTCGCGCTGAAACAGGGGCGCGGATCATTCTCGGATGCGCTCATCGGGGAGCTCGGTGTGCGCGCAGGATGTGCGCGCACACTGACGTTTGACCGAAACGCGCTCCGACTTCCCAGCTTTGAGATGGTGTAATCGACGTCGGTTGTGTCCCCGGCCCCCACACGCGCACTACTTCAAAGACCCCAAATCAATCACAAACCGATACTTCACATCGCCCCTCGCCAACCGCTCGTAAGCCTGATTGATGTCCTGAATCTTAATCATCTCAATGTCGGACACAATTCCATGTTCCGCGCAAAAATCCAGCATCTCCTGCGTCTCGCGCAAGCCGCCGATAATCGATCCCGCCAGCGCGCGCCGCCGGAACAACAATCCTCCCACCGCCACCGGCAGCGGCGTCGGCGACGCCCCCACCATCACCAGCGTCCCATCCAGCTTGATCAAATCCAGATAAGCATTCACATTGTGCTCGGCTGAAACCGTATCCAGAATGAAATCGAAGCTGCCCGCATGCTTCAACATCTCCGCTTCATTCTTCGAGATCACCACTTCGTCCGCGCCCAGCCGCCGCCCATCTTCTTTCTTATTCGCAGAGGTTGTAAACAGCACCACGTGCGCCCCAAACGCATGCCCAAACTTCACCGCCATGTGCCCCAGCCCGCCCAACCCAACCACCCCAACCTTCTGCCCCTTGCTCACCTTCCAATGCCGCATCGGTGAGTAGGTCGTAATCCCCGCACAAAGCAGAGGCGCGGTCGCGGCCAATTCCAAACTCTTCGGAATGCGCAACACAAACGCTTCATCCACCACAATGCTTTCGGAGTATCCTCCGTAAGTCACGCCGCCCAAGTGCTTGTCCTCGGCGTTGTAAGTAAAGGTCGGCATGCTGTCGCAGAACTGCTCGTTCCCCGCGCGGCAATTCGGACAGGTACGGTCCGAATCCACCAGACACCCCACACCCGCCAGATCCCCTTCCTTAAATTTCTTGACCGCTCTTCCCCTCTTTACCACGCGCCCCACAATCTCATGCCCCGGCACGCACGGATACACCGTCGGCATCATGTTTTCCCACTCATTGCGCACCTGATGCAAGTCGGAGTGGCACACCCCGCAAAACAAAATCTCAATTTGCACATCGGTCGGCCCCGGCTCGCGGCGCTTGATCGAAGCCGGCGCAAGTCCCGAACTCGCGCTCTTCGCCGCATAAGCTTTCGCGGGATACGCTGTGGTTTCACTCTTGCTATCAGTAGCAACTGCAATTACAGTCTCGCTCATGTTTTTAGAATTCTCCTCGCCTCATAGATGGCAAACACGGCCCCTGGGTTCCAAAAATGTTCCAGAATATCTCCCCGATAAGTTCCAGAAAAATTGTGAATCAGGTAGCACTAGAAAGTGCTCGACGATCGCTCACCCGCAAAACCCTCACTCGCAAAACACCTTAACCCTGACCTTCGTAGCTTCGTCCTTCTGATCGACATCGACGCTCAAATCGTTGAGTTGCTCAATCAGATCTTCAAGGTTTTCCGGCTTGATCTGGCTCAGATCAAATGGAATCCCCTTCTCGTGCATCGCCACATTCGCCCGCTGCAGCGCCTGCGCCGGAATCAGCCCCGCCAGCTTCACCCCGGCCCGCAGCAATTGCATCGGCACCCGCACATTCACCTTGGTCGGACCTTCCTTCCCAATATCCTCAGCATCCACCTGGACACGAAGATATTTGGGGCGTCCCTTGCTCGCGGATTCGGAAGTACCCGCCGAAGATAACCCCGCAGGCCGCTCCTCGACCGCGGTGATCAGCCGTTCGGCTTCGTCGGCGCTGATCTTCCCCTCCGACAACATCTGCAAAATCTGACGCCGATTCTCGTTCACGATTCTTCCTCCCGGATCTCACTGCTAAAAAACGCAAATCGAAATTCCCGCGCTGCGCTGATCGAACTCAAACTCCGCGTCGTTCAGCGCGCATAGAACTTGCCAGGCAACCGAGAACGCCCGCAACGGATTCACCCGGCAAACCAGCAAGCCAACAAAAATGACCGGCGACAGCAAAACAGCCAGCGGCACCATCAACACCCACAGCAAGAAAAGCGGAACCCACAAGCGAACCGTTCGACTCTGCCGCCCGCGCAAGCTGATCACCGCCACCAATGGAATCATCGCAACCCCTCCATCTCCCGGATCGCATCGTCGACCGAGATTTCCCCCCGCCGCAGCCTCTCCAAAACCTCGCTCTTCGATGGCGTCGGATCCGACTCCACAAATTCCAAACTGTCCGCAATTCGCGTGAGCCGCGCCTTGATGGTCGGATAGCTCACCCCAAAAACCCGTTCCATTTCCTTGATCGAGCCATGCGAGCGCACGAACGCGGTGATAAAAATCTGGTCTTCTAAACTCTGCCGAGCCAACTGCGGCAGCTCAAAACTGCCCTCGATGGCAATGTCCTTATCGATCATTCGGACCCGCTCGACAACCATTCGCTGTCCCTGCGCCAGCTTCGTAAGTTCCTGCCAGTCATGCGCAGAATTGCTGATTCGATTCATCTTCCCCGTCCGTTGAACAATCTAGCTTTAATATATTAATATTGTCAAGCATTAACTTAAGTTTATTAATTATATTAAGCATTTATGGTTAACTTATCAATACATCGTGCTGCGGCAAGGGATGTAGCATGGAACGATGTGGGACGGAAAAGAACCTGCAAACGCGAGGAACTTCCTTAAAGTATGTTGGAGTCGAGGCCGACGATGAATTGAATCCCGGGGATTACCTTGCCAACCAGCTTTTTATCATTCGTGAGAAATAAATCCGTGCCAGCGTTGGCTGCACAGGCGAGGTGAATGGCGTCTGCGGAGGATACCTTCAACGAGCCTCTGATTCGGCCGTACAAATCGGCTGTTGCCAAAGTAAACGGAATCACCTCCGACACGGCGATTTCAAGCTCCACTTTTGCCCGTTGTACGCGCTCTTGGTTGGCACCGCGCCGATAGGCGCCTGCGAACACCTCGCCGAAAGTGAGGGCTCCCGTGAGCAGCTGATCATTCCGCTTTTGCATTTGCGACCAGATCGCATCCACTCTTCTCCCAAACTGCGGATTTCCCTCCAGCCAGTAAATGAAGAGCATCGAATCCCAGTAGATGCGGCTCACAAATCTTCCAGGGGATCTTTCCCCGGAGCGTAGAAGTTGGCGCGTTCCTTGCGAAGATAATTCTCGCCTCCGCCCAGTTCGGAAAAAATGTCTTTCATCGATCCTCGGAGCCGATTCCAGGCTTCCTGGCGATCCATCTGCAAGCCATCGTGTTTTGCGCCGACGACTTCGTAGGTAAAGGTAACCGTGGTGCTTTGCCCGGATGGAGGCCCCGTCTTCGATAGGAGACGCAATCCGTGCTCCCTTAAGAACTTCTTGGATCCAAGAGCCGCGCACACCAGGGGCACCCGGTTGTTAAGCGCTAAAGCTCGATGCACTTCCCCAGCGTTAATCGCCACGGTCTTCTCTCTTCGGCGCCGGGCGGCCGAAATGTACTTCTCTTCAGCGTGGCGCCGGATCGCGTCCGAGCCAGAATTGGCCCCAGCCGCCGGATATTTTTTCATGCATGCTATTCTTGCAGATGTATGCATAGCATGTCAAAAACCTCTTGACTGGCTCGGCTACTCTTTGGCAGCAGACTGACGCTTACCGTGAGCCGTCATCTTCCCTCGCATACGACGATGCCGCATGAGCAGAGCTGATGACGCCGTGGTTGGCAGTAAATCGCAATAGCGCTCAAACCGCCCGGTCAAACGGTGGAACATCTCCCATGGCGCTGTGATGGGGATTCAAACCGTGGAAGCGAGGATTCACGGCGTCCCCCGGAACTTTATCGATGTGATCTTATTCCTTACCATCGGAGTCCTTCTGTTAGCGCTTCTGCCGGCAAAACCACAGCCGGGCGCGCCGGGAGTCGCGTGGGAGGGCTGAATGATAAAGTGTCCGTATGCGATCAAACCGATCCGTGCCACCCTGTGTGGTAATTCCTGTGCTCATCTACCCCGACCCGCGCGCAGCGGCCGCTTGGCTCTCAAAGGCTTTTGGTTTTACCGTCCGACTCCGCATCGCCAATCACCGCGTCCAGATGAAAGCCGGCGATGGCTGCTTCACCATCGCCGAAGGCAACGCCATACCCAACAACTCGCACATCACCCAGGTTCGCATTGAAGATGCTAAGGGTCACTGCGAGCGCGCGCGCCAGAACGGTGCCACCATACTGACGGAGCCCCAAGACCACAATTACGGCGAGCGCCAATACAACGCTCAGGACTTTTACGGCCACCGCTGGGACTTTACGGAGACCATTACCGATGTCGCTCCTGAAGAATGGAGCGGCGGTGCATTTCATCTTGAGTGACTCGATTCCGAGCCGCCTTCGAGATTCGGAACTTGGCCCGTATCAACCGAGCCGGGTATTACCGGTTTGAGGTGCTGGATAATTATCGCGAATCGCTCATTCACCCCAGCACTGGGATTCTAAGCGCAATCGCTGATTTCGTCAGTCGCTGCCCGAGATTTCGCCAGACACTGCCCCCAGAACATCGCGGGGGATATAATCCCGGCGTGACGCCGCCTATGAGGCTGCCCTCGTTGCCTGTTCAGAGATTTCTTAGGGCAGGACCTCATAAGTCACGTAGGCGAACCGCATGGCGTCTGGAGCCCAGGAGTTGACGTTCATCGTTCCCTGGCCGCCGATGGCCTTGACGAGCGTGTTCGCGGACGCCGCGACCTCTCCATGGTTGATCGCGACGAGTTTGAGCTCAATTGGGACAGTGCGGGGATTGTGGGTTGGCGTACCGCCGGGATAGCCGATATACACCATCTTCCTGCCGTCCGGCGAGATGTGGGGGAACCAGTCCTCGAGTCCATCGCTCACAACCATCTCGGCCTTCGCATCGTTGCTACCAGCCCCATCGAAGGGGAACCGCCAGACCGCTTCCTTGCCGGATCGATCGGAGTTGATGTAGATCCACTTGCCGTCCGGCGAATAGTCCGGGCCGTCGTCATGGTGAATATTGGACGTGAGCTGCTTCTCTGCCCCTCCCTCGGCCGGCACGCTGTAAATGTCATATTGTCCGCTGCCGTTACGCTGGGCCACGAAGGCAAGCGTCTTGTTGTCCGGCGACCAGCCGTGAAAATAGCTCGGCGACTCGGGCGCCACTAGTTTTACGTTGCTGCCATCGGCGTCGGCCAGAAAGACCTGCGATCCCTGATGTGGCGGAACCGTAGCGGAGAAAGCCATCTTCTTGCCATCGGGAGAAATGCCCTTATCGTTATTGCATTGAAAGTTGGCGGGCACCGCTAATCTTTGCGGCTCGACCCTGCCCTCCTGTTTGAGGACGAGCTTATAAATTCCCCCGCCAGAGTTGGCGATGAGGTACTTACCGTCTGGAGACCAGTTGGGTGCCTCCCATATCGAGTCCGCAGAATAAACCAGGCGCGAGGACCCTTCGCGCAAATCGTAAATGAAGAGACGACTGCGCAGGTGCGGAGCGGAGGGGGCTGCTTCTACGTGGGCCGCAGAAGATTGCGCCCGGAGAGCAGGACCCATTAGAAACAACGCGATCAGGGTCAGTTTACACAATTGCAATTGGATCGAGAGAACGTTCATGTCGATGACACTCCTCTTGGTTGGAAATCGCACGGCCGTTCCCTTGTTGCTTGCGCCACGCTTGCGCGCACCGCAGTGCGAGCGCTGCTCCGGTCTCACTCCACCCCGCCACCGAGCTCTTCCATGATGCGCTAGTGCGAAATGGTGTAGCCGATCGCTGGCGCGAA
>Ga0302320_10027795_pt1 | contig 10886 bp, 6 predicted proteins | sample Bog_T0_3_FD_202130 | JGI IMG/M metagenome (GOLD analysis project Ga0302320, IMG submission 202130) | Peat permafrost microbial communities from Stordalen Mire near Abisko, Sweden - Bog_T0_3 | ecosystem: Environmental > Terrestrial > Soil > Wetlands > Peat | place: Sweden: Abisko, Stordalen Mire... | reverse complement strand
GGCGTTGCATTGTCAGCTAAACCTCGAAGGCGGCATGTGTTCGAAAGCAGAGACGTGGGTGTGGGGAAATGTCTTCAGCGGTCTGGAGAGCGACCTCGGGGAATACACCAGACAGCAGCCTGGTTTAAGCAACATTCTCCGACCGGGCTTCATTTTGGCGCTGATCATTCGTGGTAACGACAGTGCGGTGGTTAGCGCACATGGCATTACGATCCGCAGGGCCTCAGTCTGCGAGCCCAAAACGTCCCTCGACGACCCGGACTGCTCCGAGTTTCCCCCGCGCAGTGTCATTATGCGCAATCCGGACCCGGAGCTTGCCGGTATGAGTAGCGCCCCTCCACTTGATCTGCGTGACGTGCGCTTTCGTGGTGCACTTGTACTGCGCGATGCAAAGTTTCACGCTGACGTTGAATTGGGCGGAGCCCATTTCGAGCAGGCACTGAACCTTGACGGCTCCCGCTTCGAGGGCGACATCGACGCCTATCGGTTACAGGTTGATGGCGGCTTGACCATGGTTCAGACTATGATGGAAGGTAACTTTGAGGCAGACGGAGTGCGCACGGGCGGTACTGCAAATTTCTTTAATACGACAATCAACGCAGGCATTCATCTTCGTGGTGCACACATCGGGAACGATTTAGATTTTGGCAATGTCACGGCGAACGGCCCACTTATCGCGACCGACCCGGCGCCGCGCAGCTCGGTGGAGCTGCCACGCAGCGCGGTGGACATCAGCAACGCCCACATCGCCGGCCAGATCTATGCGACGGGCGCTAAAGTTCGGAACGGCAACGTCGACCTCAGCGGCGTTGTTGTGGACGGGAGTATCTGGATGGAGGCTGGAACTGAACTCGCCTGCGGCCTGAAGCTGGAGCGCGCGGCTATCCGCGACGACCTGATGCTCGGGGCCGGGAACTTCTATCAGGTGGACCTCACCGGCGCGCGGATCGACGGAGCGTTGCGACTGGAAAGTGGTGGAAGGGAGACGATATGGAGTTCGCGTGATGCAAAACACTTCCACAGCTGCAATCATGTTTCTGGACCGCCAAAGCCCCAGGAACCAAAGCCTCAGGAGTATGCGAGCTGGCTGGTTTTACGCAATGCGCAGATCTATGCGATTCGGGACAAGAAGAATGGCTGGCCTGACTGCGTAACACTTGCAGGCCTGACCTATGGCCGTCCGCCTCAGGATCTCTCGAGCGGCGGGCAGTCCGATTCCAAGCCGCAACCGGCATTGCGAACCTGCCCCCCGGACACAGATCAGCCCAACTCGAACGAAACAGTAACAGCCCGAAGTGTGGCGTGGTGGGACAACTGGCTGGCACGAGACCCACAGCTTACCGAGCAGGATTACGCGCAACTGGCAACCGCGCTCGATAACATCGGTAACAGTGACCGGGCTGAGGGCATTCGATATGGCAAGCGGATTTTCGCGCGTGACCGAAGCGACGGCTTTTTTAAGAAGCTCGTGATCGACTATCCTGCGATGATCTTTGTTGGCTTTGGTATCGGAAGCTATGCCTTGCTCGCCCTGGTATGGGTTCTGGTTCTGGTAAGTGCCGCGGGCTGGCTTTTAAGCAGGCGCCTTGTGCATCTGAAGGAATTGCTGCAGAAAAACCACCTCGACACGGGCGCCCTTGACGAGAAGGGTTGGGTTTGGTGCGTCTTTGCGAGCCTGCAAACGATTCTGCCACTGATCACTCTGTCCCAGGCGATGACCGACTTCCTGCACAATCCGCTTATTCCCGGCCAGCCGGACACGCGACCGCTTCTGGCGGAAATCGAGCTCTGGTTCGCCGGACTTGCTGTTGCGGGGCTGATTCTGAGTGGTTTTCTATTGCAGGGGCTGCGCAGTTATTCCGGTTTGTAACAGGGGCGGGTTTTGATGGCGGCTCGCCATCCACACCCGCAGGCGTGGATGCCTACCGCCGTTGGCGTGACGGGGCAGCCGGCCAGCTTTCTGGAAAGCGCGGCGGTGACTACGCGGCCATCGACACCTCGCAATCCGGCATGCGGCGGGTTTGAGCCTTTCGCCTCCGCTCGGAAGCACGAAGTCAATTCACGGGAGCGTTATCCCCAGAACCTGTGGATAAAGCGGTGAGCACTTTCAGTTTAGAATGCGGAGATCCGCGCCGAACCCGGGGGTCGAAGTGCATGCTCAATCTTTGTGCAAAGCAGCAAGTCATTGATTTTAAAACAGACTGCTGCGACGTGAATGAGGTTCGTTAACCTGTTGTTAACTATCGGTCAGAGCTGTGGATGGACTGCCAGGGCAGATTGCGGATCCGGCGGCCGAAGGCGACAGTCCGTTCGCGTCCGGCGTTCCGCTCGGGCAGGACCGCATCGTGCGCAGCGCCTGAGCATCTCAACCAAAGGAATCCGATGGCCCCGAACGATAACTGGACCCTCGATGCGGCGCCCGACCTGAATGGCAGGGTGGCGATCGTGACCGGTGCCACGAGCGGGATCGGTTACGAAACCGCTCGGGGTCTCGCCTGGCGCGGTGCGACCACGATCCTCGCCGGCCGCAATCCCGACAAGGGAGCCCGAGCGCTGTCGCGTATCAGGGCGAGCGTGCCGGATGCCAAGGCCCGCTTCGAGATGCTCGACCTCGCCAGCCTCGCCTCGGTGGCGGAGTTCGCCAACGCGGTCAGCGCGGCGCACGGGGGCGTCATCGACATCCTGGTCAACAATGCCGGCGTGATGGCCCTGCCCACGCGCCAGTTGACCCGGAATGGCTTCGAGCAGCAGACCGGCGTCAACTACCTTGCCCATTTCGCCCTGACCGGGCGGTTGAAGGACGCGCTTTGCTCGGCCCCCGGCGGCGGCAGGGTGGTGAACGTGACCAGCCTCGCGCACCGCCGAGGCCGGATCAACTTCAATGATCTGCAATCGGAAAAATCGTACAGCCCCGGCGGCGCCTACGCCCAAAGCAAGCTCGCCATGCTGATGTTCGCGCTCGAGCTTCAGCGCCGGGCAGAGCAGAACCAGTGGAACCTGCGCAGCATCGCAGCCCATCCGGGCTGGGCGAGGACCGAGATTATCAACAGCGGCATCGGCGGCGGTGCGCCTGGGTTAAAGGCGATGCTGATCGACCAGGTGTTCGCGTTGGTGGCGCAATCAGCACGGGACGGCGCGCTGCCGTCGCTGTATGCCGCCGTGGCGCCGGAGGCGAAGGGCGGCGCCTATTACGGCCCGACCCACTATGGGGAAACACGTGGACCGCCAGGCCTGTCGCGCGTTTTCCCGCAGGCCGCCGACCGATCTGCCGCCTCCCGCCTCTGGGTGTTGTCGGAGAGGCTGACCGGTGTGAGCTTCAGCACACCTCAACCGGCGCATCCGCCAGCGTCAGCATGATCCGGCCATCATCAGCAACCCGCACCGGATAGGTCAGCAGCCGGTAGTCCCCGGCCACCGCGCATCCGGTTCGCAGGTCGAACGTGGTGTCGTGCAGCGGGCACACCAGCAGCGTGCCGCCCAGCAGCCCGTCCGCCAGCGGTCCCTGCCGATGTGGACACCTTGGTTCGGTCGCAAACCATTCGCCGATCCGGGTCCGGAAAACGGTGATGACCAGGCCTTCCACGTCAAAGTTGCGGCCCTCTCCCGGCGGCACCTGGGAGACATGGCCGATCGCGCGCTCGCCTCTCATTTCAGTCCTCCATCTCCAGAACATCTTCAAACTGGTTCGCCGTCTTTGGCTTCGTCCGTTCCTTCCACGGATCGAAAGCCGCGGCGACCGACTTTTCCATTGCCGCATCCAGATCGGCCGCGATCCCGTCGCTGTCTTCCAGGACCACCGCACGAATCCGTTCCAGACCGACGCGCGGGATGAAGGTGTAGGTCCGCTCCTTGTATTTGGCGTTCTCACGGTAGTACTGCATGAAACGACCGGTATACAGCAGCACCTCTTCCTCGCTGTTCACCGTGCACAGCAGATCGCCTTTCCGAACATGCGCGCCGGCCGCGCCGCCGATGTAGATCTCCCACTTGCCGTCGCCGATTGCCACCGCGCCGACGTCCTTGACCATGGCTTCGGAGCAGTTGCGCGGGCATCCGGCTGTGGCCAGCTTCATCTTTCCCGGGGTATCGAGGCCGCGGAAGCGGTGCTCGATTTTCTGTGCCAGGCCCATGCTGTCGCCCAGGCCGAAGCGGCAGAATTCGATGCCGATACAGCTCTTGCAGGTGCGGTAACTCTTGGCCCAGGCTGATCCGGCCGGCATGTCCAGCGCCTGCCAGACCGCGGGCAGGTCGTGCTTGGCCACGCCGACCAGATCGATCCGCTGCCCGCCCGTCACTTTCACCAGCGGTACGGCAAAATCTTCCGCGACCTGCGCAATGCGTTTCAGTTCGGCCGGTGTGCAGATCCCGCCCGGCATCTCCGGCATCACCGAGAACGTGCCGTCCTTCTGGATATTGCCGTGCACGCGGTCGTTGATGAACCGCGCATCCCGTTCGTCCTCGTATTCATCCGCCCAGATCGTGGCCAGCATGGATGCCAGCGCCGGCTTGGCCACTGCGTCCTCCACGCCGCCGCCCAGTGTCGCGAAAACCGACGACACCGATTTCAGCCCTTGCTCCCGCACCGCTTTGACCAGTTCCGGTTTTGTCATGGGAATGGTCGGCACGTAGTAGTGGACTGACGGATCTTCCTCGGCGGTTCCGCCACAGAACCAATCGACCAGCTCGTTCACCAGCGATTTGCAGGATCCGCATCCCATCCCCGCCCGGGTGGCCTTCATGACCGCCGTCGCGGTGCGGCTGCCGCCGGACACGCAATTTCCAATCGCGCCCTTGGTGACCCCGTTGCAGTTGCAGACCTGAGTCTCGACAGGCATTTCGTCCAGCGTCACCTTCTGCGGCGGCGCGCCCATGTCGAACAGCAGAGACAGCCGTTCCTCCGGCAGCTTGCTGTCGCGGTCGAATGCCTGCATCAGGAAGGCGGCCTTGCTGATCTCGCCCATCAGGATCGCGCCAACCAGGCGCCCGTCCCGCACGATCAGTTTTTTGTAAATGCCGCGGCGAGGCTCAGCGAACTGCACCGTTTCGTCGTCGTCGTTCGCCGGATTGGTCAGCCCCATGGAGGCCAGTTCAACCCCCATCACCTTCAGCTTCGTCGCCAGTTTGGAGCCATGATACATCGCGGTCGTGTCGGTCCCGGTGATGTGGTCGGCAAACACCTTCGCCTGCTCCCACAGGGGCGCCACGAGGCCGTAGACCTTGCCGCGATGCTGCGCGCACTCGCCGACGACATAGATGTTGAAGTCGTCGACCGACCGCATGTGATTATCGACCGCGATGGCCCGCTCCACCGTCAGGCCGGCGCGAACGGCGATCTCCGCATTCGGCCTGATCCCCGCCGCAACCACCACCATCTCGCAGTCCAGCGTTGTCCCGTCCTTGAATGCCAGCCCCGTCACCGTTTCATCGCCAAGAACGTGCGTCGTCGATTTGCCGAGATGGATGGCGATACCCATCTTCTCCATCGCCGCACGCAGGATCGCAGCGCCCTGTTCGTCGAGCTGCGCCGGCATGAGCTGGTTGCCGATATGCACGACATGCACTTCGCAGCCATGGTTCAGCAGTCCGCGCGCGGCTTCAAGGCCCAGCAGACCGCCGCCGATCACCGCAGCCCGCTTGCTGTTTTTTGCCTTGGCAATGATGCCGTCGGTGTCGTCGAGCGTCCGGAACCCGAACACGCCGTCCTTCAGGGTGCCGTCTTCGTTTCTTGATCCTTCCATCGGCGGTATGAACGCCCGGCTGCCGGTGGCAATCAGCAGCTTGTCGTAATGCACCTTGATGCCGGTGTCGGACAGTACCTCCCGCGACGGCCGGTCGATGTCGGTAATCCGAGCACCGGCGTGCAAAGTTATGTTGTTCTCGCCGTACCAGTCGAGGGGATTGATGTATATTTCGCTGGTGTCCTGCACGCCGCTCAGGACGTTGGACAGCATGATGCGATTGTAGTTTCCGTAAGGCTCGTCGCCGAACATGGTGATGTCGAACTGGTCGGCCCCGCCGCGCGCCAGAACTTCCTCGACGGCACGCGCGCCTGCCATGCCATTGCCGATAACAACGAGTTTCTGCTTGATCATCTCAGATTTCCACCAAACCCAGATCGACGATCACGGTGCCGCTCAATCCCTCCGGGGCCATGATCATCAGATCGAGCTTCGTTTCGGGTTCAAGGTCTTCCACCACGGCGAGCTGGACATGAGTCGCGGCCTTCGCGCCGATGGGAAAGTACCGCATCGGCTTGCCGTCCCGCGTCAGCACGACAGTGATCATCTCGGCGGTGCTGTTGCCGCCACGAAAGTACAGCGGCTGCGCGCGCTTGTCGGCTGCGACCGTATAGCTCGCCGACGTCAGCGGGACCGGCCTGTCATATCCGGCACCGGTGAACGGGATGACCCCCTGAATGAACTTCGGTTCTGAATCGATCATGAGTACTCCGCTGGTTGATCGTCGGGCTCCGCGCGCACCGCGCAAACCTTGAATTCGGGAATCCGAGCGATGGGGTCGAGGGCGGTGTTGGTCAGGAGATTTGCAGCGCCTGCGCCGCCCCAGTGGAACGGCACGAACAGGGTATCCATGCGGATATCCGGGCTCAGCCTCACCTTCAGGGACATCTTTCCACGCCGTGTCGTCAGCCGGATCACGGCACCTTCGCGCACACCCATGTCGCGTGCCGCTTCGGGATGCATTTCCACGAACGGCTCGGGCTGGGCTTCGGCCAGTTCGGGAACCCGCCTGGTCTGCGTTCCGGACTGATAATGACCCATCAGCCGGCCGGTGGTCAGGAAAAACGGATAGTCAGGATCAGGGGATTCGGCCGGCCCGCGTTGCTCGACCGGATGAAACCGGGCGCGCCCGTCATCCGTCTCGAAACGGGTTTCAAACAGGCGCGGGGTTCCCGCATGGCTCGTTTCGGGGCAAGGCCAGAACACGCCATCTTCGGCCTCGATCCGTTCGTACGTGATCCCGTCATAATCCGCGATCCCACCCGCCGAGGCTCGGCGCAGTTCAGCGAACATCTCGCCGTTGGAAGCACTGAAGTGTTTGCCGGCGTCCAGGCGGTCCGCGAGGCCTTTCAGGATTTTCAGATCGGTCCAGACACCATCCGGCGGCGGGGTGGCGCGGCGCCGGAGCAGGACGCGGCCCTCGAGGTTGGTCATCGTGCCGTCTTCTTCCGCCCATTGTGCGGTCGGCAGCACCACGTCGGCGAGTGCTGCCGTCTCCGAGAGGAAAAGATCGGCGACCACCAGGAAATCCAGCGCCGGCAGGCGGCGGAGCAGGGCGCCGGCATCGGGCGCGCTGACCACGATATTGGAGGCCATCACCATGAGCCCCCGCACCTTGCCGCCGACCGCCGCCAGCATCTCGTTGGCGGACAATCCGGGTGCCGGCAGGCTGTCGGGCGACACCCCCCAGACCGCGGCGACCTGTTCCCGGTGCAGCTTGTTGTCGAGCTTGCGGTAGCCCGGCAACTGGTCCGCCTTCTGCCCGTGTTCGCGCCCGCCCTGACCGTTGCCTTGCCCGGTCAGACAGCCGTAGCCGCTGTTCGGACGCCCGGGACGTCCCAGCGCCAGCGCCAGGTTGATGAGGGCCGCCACGTTATCGACGCCGTGGCTTTGCTGTTCGGCGCCGCGGGCGGTCATGATCATCGCGCTGGACGCTTCACCGAGCGCAACCGCTGCCCGGACAAGCTGACGTTCAGGGATCCCGGTGATCCGCTCGACCCGGTCGGGCCAGTACGAGGCGACGATACGCCGCACCGATTCGAATCCCGACGTGCGCGACTCGATATAGTCGCGATCGATCAGGCCGCGCTGGATGGCGATGTGCAGCAGCCCGTTCGCCAGCGCCGCGTCGGTGCCGGGTGTAAGCTGGAGGTGCAGGTCGGCTGCCTTCGCCGTGGCGGTGCGGCGCGGGTCAGACACGATCAGCGTGCCGCCGGCGAGTCGCTGCGCGTCGAAATACTGCATGATCGGCGGCATCGTCTCGGCCGGATTGGCGCCCGCCAACAGGATCGTTTGCGCTTTCGGAATGTCGGCCAGTGGAAACGGCAGGCCGCGATCGATGCCGAATGACCGGACTGCCGCCGCCGCCGCCGCCGCCATGCAGAAGCGGCCGTTGTAGTCGATGTTGGCGGTGCGCAGCGCGACGCGGGCGAACTTCCCGAGCGCATAGCCCTTTTCGTTGGTCAGGCCGCCGCCGCCGAACATGGCGAATGCATCCGCCCCGTATTTGGCCTGGACGGTCCGCATCGCCGCGGCGATCCGGTCCAGCGCGACGTCCCAGGAGACCGGCAGCAACGGCGCATCGCGGGCCGTCCGCGCCAGTGGGGTTGTGAGCCGGTCCGGCGCAGTGAGCAGCGATGCAGAGGTCCATCCCTTGCGGCACATCCCACCCTTGTTGGTGGGGAAGTCCCGCGCGGCGACCTGCAGCTCACCGTCCTTGTGCACCAGCATCATGCCGCACTGGAGCGCGCAGTAAGGACAATGCGTGGCAACAGGGCCAGGCACGGCGGAACCGACCGCCATCCTAGACCCGAGCACCGAAATTGGTCCCCGGATTGCCTGAGGTGCGCGGCTGATCGGGCGGGCAGCACTTCGGCGGCAGGGTGATCACGACACCCGGCTGTGGCGCCTGCGGATCGCTGTCAGGGCCGTGCAGCCGGTCGAGGAGTGGCTCGGATGGGACGATCGGCGGGCCGACTTTGCTGGGCCGCTTTGGGGCGGTGAGATCCGCCGGCGCGTCATCGACGAGGCCGGGAAACGCGAGGGCGAGGCGTGGGAGGGGGACCGTCAGTGCCTTTTTGGCAGCATTGTCATGCAGCTCCTGGGCACTCGGGACAGCAGGCAAGGTCGAAACCATGAGGCAGACGTCGAAGTGGAAGAAGGCCGCGGACAGACGCGGCGAATGCCCGGCATGGTGATAGTCCCGATTGATCATGCAGTCCCGATCGGCTGGAAAGGATGACCACGATAGAGGCAGATCGCGAGGTGTTCAAGAGGGATGACTTTTAATCAAGCATGAACAGCGATAACGGCGAAGCAAATGATTTTTTAATAATCATGTGATCGGGCGTGAAGCTCAGTAATGCACATAATTTAGTCTGAACGTGGCCGGTCGCGGGTACGGACGGCATGAGCGTCCTGCAACAGAACCTGCTGCCGCAATCCACACGCAGCGCTAACGGGCCACGGCAGCCCCGTGCATGACTGTCCGTTCGGGATGAGCAAATCTGGCGCAGCGACTTGCGGCCGCAGGTCGGCCGTCCAACCGGGCGATGGCGAGAGCAGGACTACGGGAGCGCCAACGCCCCCGTCAGGTCCCCCATCTTCGGCAATCCGTTCGCCGCCAGCGCGGCGTCTCGCGTGGCGATCCCCGGCAGCACCGGCAGATTCCACCGGTTGGTGATGAACCGCAGGATCGACGTGGTGTCGTATTGTGTGTGATCCACCGTCCCTGGCCGAGCGAAGGGTGAGATGATCAGCGCAGGGATGCGCGTCCCCGGCCCCCAGCGGTCGGCCTTCGGGGGTGCCGCGTGGTCCCACCATCCGCCGAACTCGTCATAGGTCACGACGATCAGCATGTGGCTCCATTGCGGGCTGGCCTTCAACGCGGTCAACAGGGCCGCAATATGGCGATCGCCATCGGCGACCGACGCATAGACGGCGTGCTCGTTGACCGATCCTTGCGGCTTGTAGAACGTGACCGGCGGCAGCCGCCCGCTTTGGATGTCGGACACGAAACGGGACGCCGGCAACACCGCCGGATCAATCACCACGCCGGCATCCAGCAAATGCGCCGCCCGGTTTGTTCGGCCCTCCGGGGTCGCGGGGTCGAACGCCGCGAAGTAGTTGAACGGCTGATGGTGATACTGGAAATTCGGCACCGCGCTGGACGGCCCGGCGGCGAACGGCGGATGCGACAGCGCGAAATCCCAGGCGCCGGCATAATAGGCCCAGTCGATACCGGCTTTGGTCAGCAGATCGCCGATCGTCACCTCGGTCTGCGGCACCAGCGTCGTCGCCGACTTCAGATCGATCACCTGCTGCGCCGTATCCGCGTTTCCGCTGGGCGGATACGGCGGCATCATCGTGTTCACCGCGAAGAAGTCGGGGGTCAGATTGCCGCTGCGCACAAACACCGGCGGTCCGTCCAAAGCCGAGGCCGGCGAGTTCGGCGCGGTTGGCAGCGACACGCCGTCCGGGTTGACCACCGAGACGCTGGGGTTGGCCCCGCCGTTCGGATTGATCCCGTCATGGCCGTAGAACGGTGTGCAGGAGCAGATCAGGAAAACATGATTGAGGAACGAGCCGCCGAACGCGCCCTGAAAGAAATTATCCGCCAGCACATATTCGTGCGCCCAGTCCCAAAGCGGCAGGTCGGCCTCGGGCGCGGGCGTGAAATAGCCCATCGTCATGCCGCCGGAGTCTGCCCAGGCGGCGAACATGTTGTTGGCGCCGCCGTTGATCTGCATCTGGTTCTCGTAGAACCGGTGGTAGAGGTCACGGTTGGTGTACTGCAGCGGGTCGGTGTCGGCGGGACCGCCGGTCTGATACAGCGCGCCAACGTCGTAGGGATGATTGAAGCCGTTCAGAAAAGTTGCGGTCTGGCCTTGGGTGATGGTGACCGGCGCGACCGGTGCGCCCTGCAGGACGTGGGATGCGATGCCACCCCAGACCGCCGGCAGACCGCGCAACGGCTTGCCATCGCGGTCCAACTGGGTGACCGCGGCCGGCGGCGCGGCGGCCAGACCGTTGGCCCCCGGGAAGGTGCCGTAGAGATTGTCGAAGCTGCGGTTCTCCGCATAAATCACGACAATGGTCTGGATATCGTCGTAGTGCGGCGTTGCGGCCTGCGACGGCGAGGCCGCGAGA
>Ga0302320_10027794_pt1 | contig 10886 bp, 9 predicted proteins | sample Bog_T0_3_FD_202130 | JGI IMG/M metagenome (GOLD analysis project Ga0302320, IMG submission 202130) | Peat permafrost microbial communities from Stordalen Mire near Abisko, Sweden - Bog_T0_3 | ecosystem: Environmental > Terrestrial > Soil > Wetlands > Peat | place: Sweden: Abisko, Stordalen Mire... | reverse complement strand
GCCAGATCACCATCTTGTAGCCCATCGCTTCGAATTCGGAGGCAGTGAAGAACGGCGTGCGGCCGAACTCGGTCATGTTCGCCAGCAACGGCACGCCGGGCAGCCGTGCGGCGACCTCCTTGAACATCTCGGTCGTGATCAGGGCCTCCGGGAAGATCGCGTCGGCGCCGGCCTCCATGAACAGTTTCGCCCGGCCCACACAGCCATCAATGCCCTCCGACGCCGCGGCGTCGGTGCGGGCAATAATATAGAGGTGACGCCGAGCCTTGCGGGCGGCGGCGATCTTGGCAGCCATGTCGTGCGGGTCGGCGAGACGCTTGTCATTCAGGTGGCCGCATTTCTTGGGCAGCAACTGGTCCTCGATATGGACCGCGCCGGCGCCAGCGTCCTCGAAACTGCGGATCATGTGCATGACGTTCAGCGCTTCGCCGTACCCGGTGTCGCCGTCGACCAGCAGCGGCAGCCCGGTGGCGCGGGCGATCTGGCGGACGAAGAAGCAGACTTCGTCCACCGTGATCATGCCGAGATCGGGGATGCCCATCGAGGCGGTCATCGCAGCGCCGGAGAGATACAGGCCCTCGAACCCCGCCCGTTTTGCCTGAAGCCCAGCCTGACCGTTGTGGGCGCCGGGAAGCTGCACGATCCCGGGTCGGGCGAGCAGCGCGCGAAAGCGGTCTCCCGCAGGGGCGGTGGGAAGGTCGTCGGCGACGAGGTAGGTCATGGTTCGGACTCCTTTTCGGGTCCGGATAACGGATCGGCGGAGAGAAGAACAGGGTGCGTCCCCGTTGGACATTGCTGATGAGCCATGATAAGCTAGCTTGTACTGGCTTGTACGAGGTATCGATGCACGAGGTTGGCGCCTTTGAGGCAAAAAACAAGCTTGGCCATTTGCTCGACCTGGTTGAGCGCGGGGAAGAAGTCATGATTACCCGCCGGGGGAAGGAGGTTGCGCGGCTGGTGCCCGCCCGAGCGACTGTCAGCCGCGACGACGCTCGCGCAGCAGTAGCGCGCATCCGTACCCGTGCGGAGCAGCAGAAGCTCGGTCGTTTCGAGTGGGATGAGTGGAAAGGATACCGCGACGAGGGGCGTCCGTGAGCCTTGTTCTCGACAGCTCCGCTACCCTTGCCTGGATTTACGGAGACGAAACGACCGCGCCGATCCGCGCCGTGTTTGATCAGGTCATCGAAGCGGGTGCGATCGTGCCCGGTCTATGGAGGCTGGAAGTCGCCAACAGCCTGACGATGGGCGTCAGACGCGGCCGCATCGATGCGGATTTCCGTCGGGCGGCTTTGGCCGATCTGGCGCTGCTGGACATCGCGACGGACCAGCGCACCGATGCGCAAGCCTGGGGCGAGACGCTTGCCCTGGCTGATCGCTGCCGGCTGACCTTGTATGACGCGGCTTATCTCGAACTGGCGCTGCGCCGGACGCTACCGCTGGCAACGCTTGATCGGGACCTTCAGGCCGCAGCGCGAGCGCTTGGGGTTCGATTGCTCGGGGGCGGCTGAGGCGGCACAGTCGGGCCATGCGATCCGGGGCTGCTTGGCCGCCGCAATCGCACGGTTGAGCAGCAGGCCGCCAACGAACGGAGGCGGCGATTCGCTGTACTCAAAACCTTTATTCGACACTGTGATACGTAAAAAATTGCCGATAGGCTGCGCGAACCCGTTCGTTCAGAGTATTATTTTCACCGAATATTCCCGTTGGCTTGCCGTTCGGATCATAGCCGGCGTACCACCAGTCAATGCCAATCCCCTGCTCCTGTGGCCCGAACACCGGGCCCCCAGCCCCGCCAAGGTTGCCGTTGGCATAATCGATCATCGTTCGCGCCCAGTTTTTATCCCCCTCGGTCAGCATATCGCCGCCCATTTCGCCAATCCAGACGGGTGCGATATTGCGTGAAACCAGATAACCCCAGGTCTTGTTCATCAGGTCCACCTTCGTGGGACCGCTGTCGGGGCTGAACCCACCGATCTCGGTAGGATAATCGTGCACCGAGTAGACCAGTTTGTTGGGCACCAAAAGGTTGACGGGGTATCGTCCGGCAATCGACAGATCCCCCCACGGCGCCGGCCATCGCCGGTCGGCGAGGGAGGCTCCGGTCAACGGCCCCTCGCAAATAATCAGCTTGGACGGGTCAATGGCCAGGATGGCATTGCCGACCCGCTCATACATGTAGCGTATATTGTGGGTAGGATTGCGGTTTCCGGGTTCCCAGGTAGACTTGCCGTACTCCAGCGGCTCATTCCAGATGTCGTAGCCAATGACAGTGTCGTTATATCTGTAATGCGTCGCAACGACCTCCCAGTCCTTGACGAATTGCTCATCGGTAACCGTGCCAGGATCATCACAGCCATCGGTGCCGTCGCTCGCACCTCCGAGGTCATACCATAGTCCATTGACTTGCTGGGCGAAACACGGTTTCCAGAGCGTTCCTTCGGCGGATTCGTTGCTGTGATCATCGAGAATCACCCGCATGTGAAGCTGGCCCGCGGCGAGGACCACGCGATCAAGTTCCGCAAGTTTGTTGTCGCTTTTCAGCGACCGGTTGCCCCAGTCCAGACGGATCGTGTTGAACCCGGCACCAGCGATCAAGGCGATTTTGTCGCTGACGTCGCTGAACGCGCCGATACTCAGAATCCGTACGGAATGATCCTGGGAATCAATGATTTGATTGCCGCGGGTCGATAGCGGTCCGGGCGGCAGCATGGGTGCGGCGCCCCCCAGCATCATCAGCAAAGCAAGGCCTCTCACAACACCATGATCGTGGCGCACTGTCATACTTCCGCCTGACAAGATTGATTATGCTATGCACAGCATAGAAAACGGCGCAGCCCGCTACACCGCACTGAGCACACTAGCGATATGATAACGAATGAACACAAAAATTCCCGTTATCCCAGCGCGGATCTTCCAGCCGTGTCCGCTTTACGGTAACCCCGAATAATTGAACGCGCGGGCACGGCAAACCGGAGCACGATCGACATGACAGATCTCGCATACAGCACCGTCAGCCAACTCTCCGCGGCCCTGGCGGCGCGCAGGATTTCGGCGTCCGAACTGGCCGAACAAATGATTGGGCGCATAGAACTCTTGGACGGGCGCACCAATGCAGTCGTCGTCCGGGACTTCGCAACAGCTCGGGCGGCCGCGCATCAGGCCGATGCCGCCTTGCTCCAAGGTGAACGGCGCCCTTTGCTGGGTATACCGATGACCGTCAAGGAAAGCTTCAACGTCACTGGCTTGCCCACGACCTGGGGGATACCGCAGTTCAAGGACTTCCGCCCAAAGGAAGATGCCGCTGTGGTCGAGCGTGTCAAAGCGGCGGGCGCGGTCATCCTCGGCAAGACAAACGTGCCGCTCGGGCTGGGCGACTGGCAGTCGTACAACGACGTTTACGGGATGACCAGCAACCCCTGGGACCTCGGCCGCACACCGGGCGGCTCGTCCGGCGGCGCCGCCGCTGCCCTGGCCGCCGGCTACACACCGCTGGAAATCGGCTCTGACATCGGCGGCTCGCTGCGTGCGCCCGCCCATTACTGCGGAGTCTACGCCCATAATCCCAGCCGTGGCCTGGTGCCGGTGCGTGGCCACGTGCCCCCGCAGGTGCCTTCACTCCCGCGCGACAGCGATCTCATGGTCGTAGGGCCGATGGCTCGGTGCGCCGCGGATCTCGATCTGCTGCTCGATGTGATCGCGGGCCCCGATACGCCCGCGGCGGCCGGTTACCGTCTCACACTGCCGCCGTCCAGGCACGACAAGCTGCAGGACTTTCGGGTCCTTGTCGTCGACACGCATCCGCTCCTTCCCACCGGGAACGACGTCGCCTCGGCCATCGAGCATTTAGCGGCCCGCCTCGAACCCACCGTGGGCAAAATGGCGCGGGCCAGTGCCCTGCTGCCGGATCTCGCCATGAATGCGCGCATCTTTATGCAGTTGCTCGGTTCCGCGTTCGGCGCGGACATGCCGCCCGAGGAGTATCAACGCTGGCAAGCGCTCTCGGCCTCATTCGCGCCGGGTGACAACAGCCTGCGCGCCATCAGCGCCCGAGGCCGGGTCCTCAGCCACCGCGACTGGATCATGGCGGACCGGATCCGTGAGGGCCACAAGCAACGCTGGCGCTCCTTGTTCCAAGACTGGGATGTGGTCGTCTGCCCGATCCTGCCAACCCCGGCGTTCCCGCATGACCACTCGCCACAGGGCGCGCGACGCATCAGCATCGACGGCCGGGACTACGACTACGAAGACCAGTTGGTCTGGGCCGGCGTCGCAACACTTCCGGGACTGCCGGCAACCGCGATGCCGATCGGCCTCTCCCAGACCGGGCTGCCGGTCGGGGTCCAGGTCGTCGGACCTTTCCTGGAAGACCGCACGACCATCGCCTTCGCGAACTGCGTCGAACAGGCCTTCGGTGGCTTTGTCGCACCGACATTCGGGAACTGTTGAGCAATATGCCCGAAGCCTACCTGTCGAGATCCGCCTCATTGGGAGGCAGAAAGGTCACGGTGACTCGGCAATCCACCAACGGTTCGGTCTTTCTCTCGCTGGTTCTGTATTGGATGACAACGCTTGCCCCGTCAGAGAAGGCATAGACCGTCTCAGTCACATATTTGGCAGTGAGACCCAGCACGGTTTGCTCGAAAGATCGCTTAAGATCTCTGCGTCGGCGAGAAACATTCGGGGGCCCATACTGATCTGTCAGCCACGACGCCGCAGCCTCCTCCTGATGGAGGCAATCGAGAACATCGTGATCGTGCCAAAGTCCTTTCCAGTTACCATCGAACGGCGTGAGCCGGATCGCCCGGATGTGCGTGTCATCCTTTGAGAAGAAGATCGTCCCTGTGTAAGCTTTACCGGCAATCTCGATTATGTCGCGCACTGATTCGATGAAACCATACTCTCCGCCAATGTTTGATTCCTTGAGCTTGTCCTGACCCGCTTGCTTCACCTGCGCCCTGCTCATATCAAAGGTGAAGTCACCCCACCCTTTGAGAGTATCGCGGTCCTCTGACGCCGCCACACAAAGCAGTGCCGCAACCGCGCAGACGTGTCGACGCATCGCCTTACGCATGCCTTTCCCTTGCAGGACGCTGAAATGCTGTCGCTTCAACCCACTCTCTGGCGTTGCAACGTCCACCGGGAGACTTTGGTCGTCCGATTCCAGACGTCATCACTATGAGTCCGGAATAAACCGTTGCAGCCCCTTTTGCAACGTTTGGCGTTGATCGCGGCCTGAGGGACGAGATATCGTCTCAGGAGGGGACGATATCCCGCCCCGTCTCATCACGCCCCGTCCCATCACGCCGCGAACCGGAACGATCGGACGACCAAACAGGGCTGCCGCGATGTGATATACGTAACTGGCCAGCCGACAGCCGGTACCGCGGCCTTACGCCGCCACCTTCCGCTGCTTCGGCCAACGCGCGGCGACCTGCGGCAGCACCTCCTCCACCAGCCGTTTCGTCTGCGCCAGCATCTCCGCATCGCCATCCGCGATCGGGCGCAGAATGAACTTCGACGCGCCGGCCTCGATGTAGGCGCTCAGCCGCCGCAGGATCACATCGGCGTCGCCCATCGCGAACAGGTCCCTGGGATCGCGGCCGGTGCGCGCACGGTACTGCTCCATCACCTTCGCCACACCCGGATCGTCCGGCCCGCCGAAACGGAACGCGAACGCGGCGCCGTAATGATCCTCATCGATCGTCCGCCCGCTCACCACCAGCGCTTGCTTGATCCCGGCGATCACCGCTCCGACCGCCTCCGGCGTCTCCGGCCCGGCCTGCCAGCCGGTGCCAACCCGAGCGGTGCGCTTGATCGCGGCCTCGGAGGAACCGCCGATCCACATCGGCAGATCCGGCTGCACCGGCACCGGCGCGATCGAGGCCTTCGTCAGTTTGAAGTGCCGCCCATCGAAATCCAGCGCCTCGCCCGACCACAGGCGGCTGATGATCTCCAGCGCCTCATCCGTCTTGCGTCCGCGCGTCGTCGTATCGATGTGCATCGAAACCCATTCCGCCCCACGCGGACTGCCGATCCCGAAACCCGGCAGCAGCCGCCCGTTCGACAGCACGTCGATCGTCGCGCATTGCTTCGCCAGCAGCACCGGCTCGCGCAGCGCCACCGAAACGACATTGACCCCGAACTTGAGCCGCCGTGTGCGCCCGGCGATGGCGGCGAGTGTCGTCATGCACTCCAGGATCGGCGTCCGGCTGACAATGCGGTCGGTCTGCCAGATCGAGTCCAGCCCGCCTTGCTCGCACAGATCGACCCACCGCCAGAACCCGTCCGAGGTCTGGAACGGGTATTCCATGATCCCGACACCGACCGCGATATTGCGCGCCATCCTCGATCTCCTCGCACATGTCAGACGATGCTGCTGCGTTTCGGAGCCCCAAGCAATGCCCGCACAACAATGCCCGCACCGGTTTCCCGTCCCGCCCGAACCGCGCTAGACTCTTCCGAAGCGACCACAAGCGCAGGAAACCACCATGCAACACGGGACCTATGAGCACATCACCGTCGATGTGGCCGGCAATATCGCGACGATCGAGGTCCGCCGTGGCCCGAACAATTTCATCGATACCGACATGGTGGCGGAAATCGCCGACGCGCTGGAGATCTATGACCGCACCCCCGACGTCCGGGCGATCGTGCTCTGTTCGGAAGGCAAGCACTTCTGCGCCGGCGCCGATTTCGGCAGCCGCGGCCCCGACGGAGTCGCACGGGCCACCAAGCGCGGCCGCCATCTCTACAAGGAAGCGCAGCGGCTGTGGCGGACCGGCAAGCCGATCGTCGCCGCCGTGCATGGCGCCGCCATCGGCGCCGGCGTCGGCCTCGCAGTGATGGCGGATTTCCGCGTTGCCTGCCCGGAAGCACGGTTCTCCACCAACTTCACCCGCCTGGGTTTCCACCCCGGTTTCGGCCTCACCGCCACCTTGCCGCGCCTGATCGGCGGGCAGAACGCCGCCATGCTGATGTACACCGGAAGGCGTATCACCGGCGAGCAGGCCCTCGCGATCGGCCTGGTCGATTACTGCGTCCCGCTGGACCAGGTCCGGTCGAAAGCGGTGGACGTTGCGACGGAAATCGCCGGCTCCGCCCCGCTCGCGATCGTCGCGACCCGCGAGACCTTGCGCCGCGGGCTCGCCGACGCCGTCGCCCAGGCAACCGAACGCGAATACGAGGAGCAGGACTGGCTGCGCAACACCGCCGACTTCAAGGAGGGCACCAAAGCGATGGGCGAGCGCCGGCCCCCGAACTTCCAGGCACGCTAAGGGCGGCATCGCCAACAAGTGCGTCAGCACGCCGACAAAGCTGCCCGCTCAAACAAAGGCGCTAAGCGGTTTAACGGTTTGTTAAGACTTCCCCGATAGGACGGGGGCCTCCAGGACGGAGGCCCCAGCGTGAGCCACTCACTCCGCGTTTCCCGCCTTCACGTCGCGGCCACGATCGACATCGTTCTGTGGCGCGTTCTGGCCTTCGCCCGGTCCCTCAACGGACGCTCGCCCTGGGCGTCCAGGCAGCTCCGCCGCGGCGTTTTGCTGCTGTGGTGGACCGCGACATTCCAGCTTCACATCCATGCCCGGTACTGGCTGCGCGCAAGGCACCTGCGTCGCATCACGCCGGTCGCACCACCGGCCCCCGTGGTCGAGACCATGGATCCGCGCTCTCTGCATCTGCCATTTTCCGACGATCCGGTCGTTTCAGTCGTCGTTCCGACCTATGGGCATGTGCCCTTCACCTTGCGCTGCCTGGCCTCGATCGCAAACCACACACCCGCGTTGCCGATCGAAGTGATCGTCGTCGATGATGCCTGGAAAGGTGCCGACGCCGCCGACCTCGATCATGTGCGCGGCATCCGGCTGATCCGCAACGAAACCAACCTCGGGTTCCTGCATAGTTGCAACAAAGCGGCTCGTCTGGCGCGAGGCCGCTATCTCTATTTTCTCAACAACGACACGCAAGTGCTGGATGGCTGGTTGGAGCCAATGGTGTCACTGTTCCAGCAGTCACCCGGCACCGGGGCTGTCGGAGCCAAACTGCTCTACCCGGATGGCCGCTTGCAGGAAGCCGGTGGCATTGTCTGGCAGGACGGCTCAGGCTGGAATTTCGGTCGCCTGGAGGATCCAACCGACCCCGCCTACAACTACGTGCGGGAGGTCGATTACTGTTCCGGCGCGGCGCTGATGGTCGAGCGCGCGGTCTTCGCCCGACTGGGCGGTTTCGACGAACGTTACGCGCCCGCCTATTTCGAGGACACCGATCTTTGCTTCCGCCTGCGACGCATGGGCCTGAAGACCCTGTATCAGCCGGCAGCTCAGGTCGTGCATCACGAGGGCATCTCGCACGGGCGCGATACCGCCGTCGGTATCAAATCCCATCAGGTCGTGAACCGGCGCACCTTCGTCGGTACATGGGCAAATGTCCTCACCCAGGAGCATTATCGAAACGCCGAGAACGTGTTCCGCGCCCGTGACCGGACCATGGGCCGCAAGGTCGTTCTGGTGATCGACCATTACGTCCCGACGCCGGATAGGGACGCCGGGTCGCGCGCAATTATGTCGTGCCTGCATATCCTGCTTCAGGCTGGCTTCGTGGTGAAATTCTGGCCGCACAACATGAGTTACAGCCCAGGATACACCGAAGTCCTGCAGGGCATGGGAATCGAGGTCTTTCACGGCCCCCGCCAGGCCCCGTTCGAGACCTGGATCAAAACCGTGGGCAGCGAATTCGATACGATCCTGGTCAGCCGGCCCGAGGTCGCCGAGGACGTGATCCCGCCGATCCGCCGGCACGCTGCCCGGGCCCGGGTCATCTATTACGGTCACGATCTGCATTTTCGCCGCATGCGCCAGCAAGCCGACGTTACCCACGACGAAGCCCTCCGGCGCCTCGCCGAACACATGCGCGAGCGCGAATACGCCATCTGGCGGCAATCCGATCTGTCTCTCTACCTGTCCGAGGAGGAAGCCCAGATCGCCTCGGCGCTGCAACCGGACGCAAACATCGGCTCGGTCGTGCCGTATTGCTTCGATCACTTCGCCGATCCCCGATCCGCGCCGCCGGGACACGAAATCATCTTCATCGCCGGCTTCGGTCACCCGCCGAACGAAGACGCCGCCCTTTGGTTCGTGAACGAAATCCTGCCGTTGATCCGAGCCGAAGTGCCGGACGCGCGACTGTCGGTCATCGGCTCCAACCCGACCGAAAAGGTGCAGGCCTTGGCAGGCGACGGCATCACCCTGTTCGCCAATGTCACCGACGCCGAACTCGAGGCCGCTTACGATCGCGCCCGCGTGGCCGTTGTGCCGCTGCGCTGTGGCGCCGGCGTGAAACTGAAGGTGGTCGAAGCGTTGCGCGCCGGCGTCCCTCTGGTCACCACCCCGGTTGGTGCGCAGGGTCTGCCGGGATTGTCCCAGATCATCGCTGTCGAAGACGACGCCGCATTGTTCGCCGCTGCCGTCGCCGCACTGCTTCAGGACGACATAGCCTGGGAAAAAAGCAGCCAACAGCAGGTTGAATTCGCCCGTCAACGGTTTTCCCGGGAGGCCATGACGGCCTCGCTACTCGCCGCACTCCGCGGCGGTTGCCAGACAGGCTCGCCCGTGGCTGGATGACTCCCCAAAGGGGGAGAAAGCGCCATGGCAAGCGAGCAGCAGGACCGTAAACCATTTCACCATCCGCGCGTTCGTCCGGACTGGCTGGCAAAGCTGACCGAGGAGGTCCTCGACCCCGGCCAGCCGATCATCGATCCTCACCATCACCTCTGGAAAGCGCGCCCAGACCCGTACCTGCTGGCCGACCTCGTCGCGGACCTTCGCACCGGCCACAACGTCATCGCAACGGTCTTCATCCAGTGCCGCTCCGAATACCGAACCGACGGCCCTGAGGCGATGCAGCCCGTGGGCGAAACCGAATTCGTCGCCGCTGCGGCCCGGGAATGCGAAAGTGGCGCATACGGCAACCTGCGCGCCTGCGCCGGCATCGTCGGCCACGCCGACTGCCTGCTCGGCGAGCGGATCGATGCGGTGCTGGAAGCCCACATCCAGGCCGGCGGCGGCCGCTTCAAGGGCATCCGCCACAGCGGCACCTACGACCCCGCGATAGCCCCGACCGCACCCCCCGGCGCGCCTCCTGGCCTCTACCGCGACACCGCGTTCCGTGCCGGCTTTGCAAGGCTGCACCGCCTGGGAATGACGTTCGAGGCCTGGCTGTACCACCCGCAACTCGATGATCTCGCCGACCTGTTACGGGCGTTCCCGCAACAGAAAGTCGTCCTCAACCACTTCGGCGGCCCGCTCGGCGTCGGTCCCTATGAGGGCAGGCGTGCCGAGGTCTTCGCCCGCTGGCACGCCAGCATGATCGAACTGGCCGCATTCCCAAACCTGCACATGAAGCTCGGCGGCCTCGCGATGAACGTCAACGGTTTCGGCTATCACCATCAACCGCTGCCGCCCTCATCAGGCGAAATGGCCGCAGCCTGGCGTCCCTACGTCGAAACGGTCGTCGAAGCGTTCGGCCCCGATCGCTGCATGTTCGAGAGCAACTTCCCCGTCGACAAGGGCATGTGCAGCTATCCCGTCCTTTGGAACGCCTTCAAACGGATCGCAGCCGCCTATTCGCCTGACGAGAAGGCCGCGTTATTCCATCGGACGGCACAGCGGTTTTACACGCTCGAGACCCCGGGGACACCCTAAACCCCGCCCCAGACCTCCCGCGCCACCTCCACACACCGCGCAAGTTTCGCCCATTGCTGGTCCTCGGTCAGCGTGTTGCCTTCCTCGGTCGAGGCGAACCCGCATTGCGGGGAAAGTGCCAGTTGTTCCAGCGGCAGATACTTCGCCGCCTCATCGATCCGCCGCTTCAGCGTATCCTTGCTTTCCAAC
>Ga0302320_10027792_pt1 | contig 10887 bp, 9 predicted proteins | sample Bog_T0_3_FD_202130 | JGI IMG/M metagenome (GOLD analysis project Ga0302320, IMG submission 202130) | Peat permafrost microbial communities from Stordalen Mire near Abisko, Sweden - Bog_T0_3 | ecosystem: Environmental > Terrestrial > Soil > Wetlands > Peat | place: Sweden: Abisko, Stordalen Mire... | reverse complement strand
GCGGAGGTAGAAGAAGGCTGCATCCTCGCCCTCGATTCCCGTCGCCAGGTGCGCCGGGCCGGCCGCCGCACCCTTGCTGCGCTGCGCCGCCCATTTGATTGCACCCAACGCGCGTTCCTGCCAGGCAATTCTCTTTTGCTCCAGCCATCCCATGGCTCGTCATTCTCGGCCCGCTGTCCCAAACGCGCCATGCGGCCCGTCACAGCGATTGCTGCCGGGCCGCATCCGCGCACTTCGGGTTGGCTTGCGTCCGGCCCTATCCTCATGGCCGGATGCTGTTATGCGTTCACTGCCTCCAGCTTCTGGGCCTGCTCGTGCTCCTTCTCCGCCAGGGTCAGCGACTCTTCCAGAATGTCGAGGGCAACCGTGGCCTCCTCTTCGCTGAGGATGAGCGGAGGACAGAGCCGGAGCGTGGTCTCGCCGCACCCAAGCACCATGAGCCCGCGCTCGAAGGCCAGGGTTTCCACGCGATTGCGCACGGCCGCCGCCGGCTCGCGGGTGGCCTTGTCTTTCACCAGCTCGACGCCGATCATCAGGCCCCGGCCGCGCACGTCGCCCACCATCGGATGCGTCTGCTTCCAGCCGCGCAGCCGCTCCAGCATGAAGTTGCCCACGCGGGCTGCGTTGCCGATCGCCTCGCGTTCCAGAATGCCGATGGTGGCGAGGGCCGCGGCAATGGAAACCGGGTTGCCGCCAAAGGTCGATGCGTGGGAGCCAGGGACCCAGTCCATGATCTCGGCCCGGCTCATGCACACGCCCAACGGCATGCCCGAAGCGATTCCCTTGGCCATGCAGACGATATCCGGCTCCACGCCGGAGTGCTCGATGGCCCACCACTTGCCCGTGCGCCCCGCGCCGCATTGCACCTCGTCGACCACCAGCAGGATGCCGTGCCGGTTGCAGATGTCGCGCAGCTCGCGCAGGAAGTTGTCCGGCGCAACCACATAGCCGCCTTCTCCCTGAATCGGCTCGACAAAGATGGCAGCCACTTCCTCGGGCGGCAGAATCGTCTTGAAGAGCTTCTCCTCGATATAACGCGCGCAGCCGAGGCTGAAGGCCTCTTCTTCCTGAGCCCCGCCGCTACAGCCCCGGTAGGCATAGGGATAGCGGACATGGGTCACTCCCGGAACCAGCGGCGCAAACCGCCGTTTCTGCTGCGGCTTTGAGCCCGTCAGCGAGAGCGCGCCCATGGTGCGGCCGTGGAAGGCGCCCAGGAACGCGATGATGTTCTGGCGGCCGGTATGGTAGCGCGCCAGCTTCATCGCGCATTCAATCGCCTCCGCGCCGGAATTGCCATAGAAAAACCTGTGCGGGCCCGGCATGGGCGCGACCGCGGAAAGCCGCTCGGCCAGCTCGGTTAGCGGCTCGTTGTAGAAATCCGTTCCGGAGATGTGGATCAGTTCGGCGGCCTGCTTCTGGATGGCGGCGACCACCTCCGGGTGGCAGTGCCCGGTGGAAGTGACGGCAATGCCCGCCGCAAAGTCGAGGAATTCGTTGCCGTCCACGTCTTCCACACGAATGCCGCGTGCGCGCTTGGCCACCAGGGGATAAGAGCGTGTGTAGCTGGGCGAAATGAGCCGGTCGTCGGCTTCGACGGCTGCCTTGGCCTTGGGCCCCGGCAGGGCCGTGTGGAGTTTGGGCCCGTATTGCGCGTAGAGCTCTTGCTTGGTCATGTTCTTCTCCTTGATGAATGGCTGTCGCCCCGAGCGATCGGTGAAGGGTTGCCCTCCCTGCGCGGCCTGGAGCGTTTCCGTCCATGGGCCGAAGCAGTTGCGGTTGTCTTTGAACTTGCCGGGAGGGAGACTTGTTCTGCTGTCGCTGGATGGATTCAGTGCGCTCGCGGGGAGCCCAAATCCCTGAGATGACGTTCATTGAAACGGACCCAGCAGAGTCCTTGAAGGGCAGGCCGCGAGAAGCATTGCTGGCGCTTCCGCTGGCCGCTGTTAGTCGCTGGCGAAGAGGCTCGGCCGCGTGCGTGTCGGCAACACGCGCAGATGCCGCCGCGGGCAGATGCTGCGCTCGCGCGAACGCGACCAGCGCTTGGCGGCCGGTGCAAGCAGCATCGCGTTGGAAGTGCGCCTTTTCATGGGAGTCCCGTTGGACTGAGGATAGAACAGATTTACAGATTCTGTATAGACTCTTTACGAATCGGGCCGCGAGGACCGCGCCCGAAAGCCCCGAAGAACCGCTGCCGCATCCACATAAGAGCCCGTACTCTTGACATTCCAAAGCGCCCGGCGCATCATTCCAGTAGTTTAGCTATGGGAAAGACCGAAATCCCGCCTGGCACGCTGTACATGCTCATTTTGAGGAGCCTGGACCGCAACGGCCCTATGCATGGCTACGGCGTTGCGCAGCATATCCAGCAGATGTCCGAGTCGGTGCTCCAGGTGGAAGAGGGCTCTCTCTACCCTGCTTTGCAGCGGATGCTCATCAAGGGCTGGGTGAAGGCGGAGTGGGGCCTTTCCGAGAACAACCGCCGCGCGCGCTTTTACAAGCTCACGCCCGCGGGGCTGCGCCAACTGTCGGCAGAGGTGAAGGAATTTGCGCGCGTGATGGAAGCCATTACGCGCGTCATCCAGCCAGCCTGAGGACGAATGCTGGAAAGGGGCGACGCACATGGAACGGCTCGGGGAACTCGGGCGGCGCATCTGGTTTCTGCTCCGCGGAAACCGCTTCAACGCGGAGATGGAAGAGGAGATCCGCTTTCATCTCGATCGCAAGGCCGAACAGAATCTCGATGGTGGAATGAGCGCGGACGAGGCTCGGTATGCGTCCCGGCGGCGCTTTGGCAACGCCGCGCTGCTCAAAGAGAAGACGCGCGAAGCCTGGGGCTGGAGCGCTCTCGATCGCCTCGCGCAGGATGCGAAATTCGCGTTGCGCGCCTTGCGCCGCAGCCCCGCCTTCAGCCTGATTGTGATTCTCACGCTGGCCTTCGGCATCGGCGTGAATACGGCCATCTTCAGCGCGGTCAACGCTCTGCTGCTGAATCCGTATCCGTTTCCACAGCCCGACCGCATCGTCTCGGTTGAGGCGCAGCACATCAGCGGCAAGAACAGCAACACCGGTTACCAGGATTTCCTCGACTGGCAGCGGCAAAACGCCGTGTTCGACGCCATGGCGATCACTCCCTGGACGGGCGAATACACGCTCACCGGCCAGGGCGAGCCGCAGCGCGTTGCTGGCGGCGGAACCACGCCCGATTTCCTCCGTGCGCTGGGAGTCCAGCCGATCCTGGGACGGTTTTTCACTGCGGACGAAGACAGGCCCGGCGCGCCCAGGCTGGCTGTGCTGACCTACTCCGCATGGAGCCAGCGCTTCGACGCAAGCCCAACCGCGCTGGGACGCACGCTTGTGCTCGATGGCCAGCAGTACACCGTCATCGGCGTTCTTCCGCGCGGCTTCGCATTCCCCGGCATTGAGACCTGCGATTTCTTCACGCCCTTGCACGGAGCCTCTTCTCTGGGCCGCACGCAGCACCAGTACGGCGTGCTGGCGCGGCTGAAACCGGGCGTCTCCGTCGAGCAGGCGCAGAGCGACATGAGTACGATTGCTCGTCGCCTGGAGCAGCAGTATCCCGCAACCAACACGGGTTGGGGTGTGAAGGTGCAACCGCTCAGCGCAGCCCTCGCCGAGGATGTGCGCACGCCGGTCACCATCTTCGCCTGCACGGTGGGTTTTGTGTTGCTTCTCGCGTGTGTCAACGTCGCCGGTCTGCTGCTGGCGCGCACCTCCGGACGCGCCAAGGAGATGGCCATCCGCGCATCGCTCGGCGCTGGCCGTTTCCGGATCGTCCGCCAGATGCTGACGGAAACCGTGCTGCTCGGTGTCGCGGGCGGGGCAGCGGGAATTTTGTTGGCGCTCTGGCTCATGACCGTCCTGCGCAAGGCCGCTCCCCAGGAGTTTGCGCTCGACACATCGCTGCGCCTGAACTCCGCCGTACTCCTTTTCACTCTCTCCGTCTCACTCCTTACAGGAATCGTCGCGGGCCTTGTGCCGGCGTGGAGCGCTTCCCGCGCCGAGCCGAATTCGACGCTGAAGAACGATGGAAATGCATGGGGCCGGGCGCGCTCGCGCAATCGTCTTATGTCCATGCTCGTCGCCGGTGAGGTGGCGCTCTCCGTTCTGTTGCTGGCCGGCGCGGGGCTGCTGGTCAGGAGCTTCGTTGCGGCGCTCCACATCGATACAGGCCTCCGCGCGGATCGTGTCTTGACATTCACGCTCGACCTGCCGGAGGCGAAATATAACTCCAAGGACAAGGTTATGGCGTTTTACCGGGATCTTGTGGAGCGGCTCGACCAATCTCCGGGGGTTGAGTCCGCTGCCGCCATCATGACCCTGCCCATGAGCGGCGGCATGACCGGCGGCGCCTTCCAGGTGGAAGGAAGACCCAAGGCCGCGGATTGGGTGGACACCATGGTCCAGTACAACGCGTCCATTCCCGGCTATTTCCATGCGATGGGAATCCCCATCCTGCGCGGGCGCGATTTCAACCAGCAGGATTCCGCTTCATCCCTGTCCGTGGGCATTGTGAACGACACGCTGGCGCGGCAGTATTTTCCCGGCCAGGACCCCCTCGGCCAGCGCTACAAGGACGACTACGACGGCAAGTGGCGCACCATTGTCGGCGTAGTGGGCAGCGTGAAGCACCAGCAGCCGATGAAGCCGCCCGTTCCTGGCGTCTATGCGCCCCATGCGCAATGGACTTCCTCCTGGATGACCGTCACGGTGCGCGCCCATGGCGACGCTGCCGCGCTCACCAATTCGGCACGAGCGGCGGTCCACGGTCTGGACCCCGACCTGCCTCTGGTGAAGGTCCGCACCATGCGCCAAGTCGTTTCCGACTCCATCGCGGAGCAACGCCTGCTGATGCAGTTTCTCGTCGGATTCGGCGTCTTTGCCCTCCTGCTCGACGCCATCGGCATCTACGGCATCGTCGACTACTCGGTCCGGCAGCGCACGCGCGAGATGGGCATCCGCGTGGCTCTTGGAGCTTCGTATCAGAGCGTGATCCGGCTGGTGCTGCAACGGGGCACGCTCCCCGCGGCAGTGGGTGTGCTCGTAGGTCTTCCGGTGGCTCTGGCGGGTTCCGGCATACTGCGCGCCATGCTTTACGGCGTCAGCCCGCGCGACTGGGCAGTCTTTCTCGGAGTCCCGGCCGTACTGCTTCTGATTGCCGCGGGAGCCAGCTTCCTGCCCGCCCGCAGAGCGGCGAAAGTGGACCCCATCGGCGCGCTGCGCTGCGAGTGACCTCAGTAATTGGCTGGGTGGTTCAGGACGCGGACTGCTGGCTGGGTTTCTTTCTCAGCAAAACTCCGCAAGAAGCGGGAAGCGATTCAGTCGAACTCACGCTACGATTGAATCATCCCCATGGCCAACCCCCCGGTCCAAACAGCACATCCCGAAAAGAAGGCAGCATCAGCGGCTTCCATCGTGCTGGCCTTTGCCAGCGTGTACTTTTTCTGGGGCTCGACCTACACCGCCATCCGCATTGGAGCGGCCGAGATGCCGGCCTTCCTGCTGGCGGGCACGCGGTTTCTGGTTGCCGGAGCGATTCTGCTGGCCTGGTGCCGCTGGCGGGGGCTGCGGCTCTTTTGGCCAGCCGCAAATATGTTGCGCCTGGGCCTGATCGGCCTGCTGCTGTTGGGCGGAGGCAACGTAGGCCTGGTGTACGCCGAGCGCACCGTTCCCAGCGGCATGGCCTCGCTGGTGCTGGCCGTCGTTCCCCTTTATGTGGCTTTGGTCGAGATGTTTCTGCCCGGTGGCGAGCCGCTCCCCGCCCGCGGCTGGCTGGGGATGGCGCTGGGCTTCGCCGGTTTGGGCGCGCTGGTGTGGCCTTCGCTGCGCACTGGCCTCGCCGGCGACCGCACCTTGCTGCTGGCCCTCGGCGTCCTGCTGGGCGGTGCGCTCTCCTGGACGGTCGGCAGCATCTTGTCGCGGCGCTCGAAGCTGCCGGTGAACAGCTTTGTGGCCGCTACCTGGCAGATGCTGGCCGCCGGCGCCTTTAGCACGCTGGTGGGAACAGCCCTGGGACAGTGGCCCCAATTCAAGGTGAATACGGCTGCAGTGGGCTCGCTGGCCTGGCTCATTACTGGCGGATCGCTGCTGGGCTATACCGGGTTCATCTACCTGCTGGAGCATGTGCCGGTCGCGAAGGTCACGTCCTACGCGTACGTAAACCCCGTAGTTGCCGTGCTGCTGGGGATCTTCATCCTGCACGAACAGCCCGCCCCGGCTGAGTTTGCCGGCATGGCCGCGATTGTGGTGGCCGTGTTTCTGCTGACCACGGCCCAGGTCAAAGCCAGGAGCAAGACGCCGCCCGCAGAGGAGCTGGAGCAGATGCCGGCGGAGTAGCGAGCAGCGGTCCGGCTACTTGAGCACCATGCCCAGACCGACGGCGACGACGCCGGCGGCAGACGCGACAATCCCCAGGTACCAGTAGATCTTGCTGCGGGTGAGCAGCGTGACCGAGCTGACAACCAGGCCGATCTCCAGCAGGGCCTCGCCGAGATCGTAATAGTCGGCGCGGCGCTCAGCCAGGCGCACCTCGGCTTCGAACTCTTCGGCTTCCTTCTTCAAGTTGGGCAAATCTTCAGCCCACTTTTTTTGATGGTCCGCGTCGTCGGCCGAATCTTTCGCTGCTTTGGCGGCCTTGTCCTTGTCGGTCAGGGTGAAGAGGCTCCGCAACTTCTGGGCGGCGGCCAAATCGCTGGACCGGATCTTGACGGCCTGGTACTCATTCCACTTGTCGCTGGCCTTGGCCTGGTTGAGTACCGCATCGGTGTGCGTCCGGTGGCCGAGAACAGTGGTAACCGCTACCAGGACGGCGATCACGCTCATGAAGAAGGCTACCGGGCGAAGCCCTGCTTCGCCGCCCTTTTCCGCCTGCTCCTGCAATTCACCTACTTCGTTGGGTTCCATGGTTTTGGCCATCCTTTATTTTTTAGAGGTCGCTCGGCTTCAGCCCTGTCCGCTTGGCTATCTTAGCAAGCATCTTCGGGCCTATTTCCTCTTGATCGTGAAAAGCCCAGGTGAATTCATTCGGATAGTTGGGGTGTTCCAGTTGCCGATGGGAACCGCTCTTGCTGGGCCGGGGCTTCTGGCGCCAGCCGATGCGCAGCAAGGCACGCCAAACCTTGGCTGCGCGCGTGGATGGCCACTGACTCATGCAAGGAGCCTATGCCAAGGCAAACCGCACTTGATCGGGGATCGATTGATTGGCATCGATTTGGTCGGCAACAACACGAAGCGCGAGAGCCTCGACCCTGGATTGCGCCTCGGTGCGGGTGCCTCCGTAGGCAAGAACACCGGGCAGACTTTCGATCTCCGCAATCCAGCGGCCATCTTCCTCGCGATCGAATGTGATTTCGAACTCCATGGGAAAGACCTCCAATGGCAAACGGTTGGCTCAAGGATAGCAGTTTGCGTCCCCCGGCGTTATTTCCGCTTCCAGCGTACGCCGTCTTTCGAGTCCTCGATGACCACGCCCTTTTCCGCCAGTTCGTTGCGAATCTGGTCGGCGCGGGCAAAGTTGCGCTGCTTTTTGGCCTGCGTCCGCTCGGCGACCAGGACATCGATAGCCTCGTCGGTCAGCGACTGGCGAACCAGCAGTTCCGGAGCCACATCGGCCAGGCGGCCGGCTTCCGCGGCCCACTCCAGCGCCCGGCGCGTTGGCTCGGCATCGCGATCTTCCATCACGTCGAAAACCGCATCGAAGCTGGCCAGAACGGCAAGAATCGCCTCGCGGTCCCTGGTGAAGAGCTGGCCCTGGTCAATGGCCGAATTGGCGGCGCGAATCATCTCGAAGATGGGGGCGCGCGCCTCGGCAGTGTTCAAGTCGTTGGCCAAAGCGGCAAGATAACCAGCCTGTGCCGTCTCGGCCACGGCTTGCATGGTGGGGCTGGCGCCGGGCGTCAGATTGGCCTGCTTCAGCCGCTGCGCAAACGTCCGCAGCCGCTCGATGGCGTTGGTCGCCTCCGTCAGGCCATCGAACGTGAAGTTGAGCTGGTGGCGATACGGCACGGAAACCAGCGCCAACCGGATCGCCGAGGCCTTGTACCCCTTCAGCAGCAGGTCGCGGAGGGTATAAAAATTGCCCTCGCTCTTCGACATCTTGCGCCCGTCCACCAGCAGAAAGCGCACATGCATCCAATGGCGTGCAAAGGGCTTATGGGTCGCACTCTCGCTCTGGGCGATCTCGTTTTCGTGGTGCGGGAACATCAGGTCTTCCCCGCCCGCATGCAGGTCGAAGCTGTCTCCCAGGTACTCCATCGCCATGGCCGAGCACTCGATGTGCCAACCGGGCCGTCCGCGGCCAATCGCCGTATCCCAGGAGGTCTCGCCGGGCTTGGCAGCCTTCCACAGGGCAAAGTCGCGGGCCGAATCCTTCTCGTACTCGTCCACGTCGACCCGTGCGCCGTCTTCCATGCCGCTCAGGTCCTTCTTGCTCAGCTTGCCGTACTCCGGGAAAGCAGACAGGCGGAAGTACCAGGAACCGTCCTCGGCCTGGTAGGCGGCGCCGGCGGCGGCCAGCTTCTGGACCAGCGCAACCATGCGCGGAATATGCTCGGTGGCGCGGGCGATGACTTCCGGCCGCTGCACGCCCAAGGACTCCAGATCCTCAAAGAACGCCTGCTCGAACCGGGCCGTGTACTGTCCGATGGGAATGCCGGCGGCGGCGGCGTTGCGGATGATCTTGTCGTCCACGTCGGTAATGTTCATTACATGGCGCACCGCGGTCCCGGTCAGCAGAAGAAAGCGGCGCAGTATGTCTATCTGCAGGAAAGTACGGAAGTTGCCGATGTGGCCGTAGTCGTAGACCGTGGGTCCGCAGGCGTACATGCGCAACGCCTGCCCGTCCATGGGGACGAGCGGGTCCACTTCTCCTGTGAGGGTGTTGAAGAGGCGAACGGTCATCGGATGCGGCACGGAAGGCTGGCTCATACGGGGGCAGATCGACTGCGGCTCTGGGACTAATCGATTGTAGCAAGGCGGGCGCTGGAGGCGGCCGGGACCGAACAACCTCCTGCAACCGCCTGTTCACAATCCTGCCGCGAGCTCACGCTATGCTCAATGCATGGTTAAGCTTCCCGCCGTTCTTCCTCTGCTCGCATTCGCTGCGCTTGCCCCAGCATTGGCCGGCGCGCAAGCTGCCTCGGCCCCCTGGAGCTTCGCGGTCAGCGGAGACAGCCGCAACTGCGGCGACTTTGTCATGCCCGCCATCGCTGCCAAGGTGAAAGCGGAGAACGACGCCTTCTACTGGCATATGGGCGACTTCCGCTGGATCTCGTCCATCGACCAGGACATCCTCGCGATGCAGCCGCCCGGCAGCCAGCTCACCAAGGCCGACTACCTTGAGCACGCCTGGGACGATTTTCTCGAACATCAGATCGCCTCTTTCGCGCCCCTTCCCGTCTTCCTGGGACGCGGCAATCACGAGAACAACAAGCCCATGACCAGAGAAGGCTACCTCGCCAAGTTCTCCTCTCTTCTCCGCCGCCCGGAGATCGAAGCCCAGCGCAAGACCGACGGCGGCAGTGCGGATGTGGTTGAGCCCTGGTATCACTGGACCCGCGATGGCGTGGACTTCATCACTCTCGACAACGCCAGCCACGACGAGTTCTCCGATGCCCAGCTCCGCTGGCTGCGCTCGGTGCTCGACCGCGACCTGGCCGCCAACTCCGGCATCCGCACGCTGGTCGTAGGCATGCATGAAGCGCTGCCCCACTCCACCAGCTCCGATCACGGCATGGACGACTGGGACCTCGGCATCCGCACCGGCGAGCTGGTCTACACATGGCTCTTCGATGCCCAGGCAGCCGGAGAGCATGTGTACATTCTTGCCAGCCATTCGCACTATTACTCACCCAACATTTTCAACACGCCTTATTGGAAACAGCACAGCAGCACAGTGGTGCCCGGCATCATCATCGGCAGCGCCGGCGCGCACCGCTACCAGCTTCCCAAAGGCGCAGACAAGGCTTCCAAGACCAACATCTACGGCTATCTGCGCGGAACCGTGAAGTCCGATGGCTCCATCGACTTTGCGCTCCATGAGTTGAGCGAGAGCGACCTGGTCGCGGCCAGGTGGCCCAGCGCGCCTCTGGACGCCATCCACGAGTGCTTCCTTCACAATTCCGACGAAGCGGGGAAGTGAGCCAGACCGCTCAGTCTTTTCAGGCGAACCCTGCAATTCTGCCAGTGTGCGCGATGTTTGGGCACCCAGCCAAGGATAGCTCCAGGCGTCGAAAACCAATTGCGGGAGTCACCGCCGCTGGAAGCGTATGCAGGAAGAGGCCATCCAAATGGATGCGGCAACAAAAAGCGCGTTTAGCGTCGAACATTATCTTGGGACCGAAGGCGAGGGGCGCAAGATCGTCCGCCTGAAGGCGAAGCAGCGTTTCTTCGTGCAGGGCAGTCCGGCCGACTCGGTCTTCTATATCCAATCGGGCCGTGCCAAGCTCACCGTCATCTCAAAAAAAGGCAAGGAAGCCACGGTTACGCTCCTGGCAGCCAATGACTTTCTGGGCGAGGAGTCGCTCACGACCGGGGATCCCATTCGCACCTCCACGGCCACTGCCATTGTGGCGTGTACAGCGCTCAGAATCGCGCGCGCGCAAATGCTGCATGTCTTGCACGAGGAGCACGCCTTCTCCACCTTCTTCTTGAACTTCATGCTTCTTCGCGGTATTCGAACCCAGGCCGACTTGATCGACCAGTTGTTCAATTCCAGCGAAAGGCGTCTGGCGCGAATCCTGTTGCTGATGGCCGACTTCGGCAAGCCAGGCCAGGAAGAGTCGCAGATTCCTCACGTCACCCAGGAGACCCTCGCCGAAATGATCGGCACAACCCGATCGCGCGTGAGTTTCTTCATGAATCGCTTCAGGA
>Ga0302320_10027790_pt1 | contig 10887 bp, 7 predicted proteins | sample Bog_T0_3_FD_202130 | JGI IMG/M metagenome (GOLD analysis project Ga0302320, IMG submission 202130) | Peat permafrost microbial communities from Stordalen Mire near Abisko, Sweden - Bog_T0_3 | ecosystem: Environmental > Terrestrial > Soil > Wetlands > Peat | place: Sweden: Abisko, Stordalen Mire... | reverse complement strand
CGCCCGGCGTCTTGCGTTTCACCGGGGCAAGCGCGCTGTCCTCGATGATTTTTTCATTTATGCTCGCCCGGTATGGTGTCCACGGCATCTTCAGGGCCGGCAAACCGTGGCGGCTGGTGGTCTTCATCCTCTTCACCGTCCTGGGGCTTTTTGGCGGGTTTCGTTCGTTGCTGATGTATTGCGCCCTGCTCTTTACGATTCAATTTTACCTGGAAGGCCTGCACCGCACCAGGCTGCTGCCGGTTCTGGCCTTTGCCGCACTGCTGGCCGCGCTGGTCTGTCTTCCCATGGCAAGTCGGCTGCCCTACACCTTCCAGCGCGCCCTCTCCTTCCTGCCCGTGAACATTGACTCCGCGGTGCAGGCGGACGCGCAGGCCTCATTGCAATGGCGCTTCGACATGTGGAAGGCGCTGCTGCCGCAGGTGTCGGATCACCTGCTTTTGGGCAAGGGCTATGCCATCAACCAGGAAGATTATCAAATGATGGGACCCGATTCGTCCTTTCGCAGCATTGACCCCGCCGAGCAGGCGCTTGCGCTCTCCAGCGACTACCATAGCGGGCCGCTTTCGGTCCTCCTGCCCTTCGGCATCTGGGGTGCCATTGCCTTTCTCTGGTTCCTGACCGCCGGCGTTTGGGCGCTCCATCACAACCGCCTTTACGGCGACCCGGCTTTGCGCGGCATCAACAACTTTCTCTTCGCCATGTTCCTGACAAAAGTCATTGTCTTTTTCTTCATCTTCGGCGCCCTCTCGGACGACATCGTGGTCATGACCGGACTCCTTGGTTTGAGCGTCAGCCTCAACGGCGGCATCTGCCGCCCGGATAAAAAACCCGCCACGACAACCGCGGATGCCCCGGCGCGCATTCCGGCGCGGTCACAATTAAAACCGGCTTTTCAAAGATAAGCATTTCCCGCGGGGAACCCCGGGAGCGCGTCCGCATTGAAACCCAAACTGCTCATTGTCGAATTGTGGGGGCTGGGCGACCTGGTCATCGCCACGCCGCTGCTGCGCGCCGCGGCAGAACGCTTTGACATCACCCTGCTCGCCAAGCCCTACGCGCTCGATTTGCAGCGCCGACTGTGGCCGGGCGTGCGGGTCGTGCCCTTTGTCGCGCCGTGGACCGCGTTCAAAAACAAATACCGCCTCTGGCAATGGCCGTGGTTGGAAATTTCCCGCCTGTGCCGTCAACTCGCGGCGGAACAGTTCGCCTCCGGCCTCTCCGCGCGCTGGGACCCGCGCGATCATCTGCTCCTGAAACTCGCCGGCGTCCGGGACCGCATCGGCTTTCCGCGGGTGGGCAGCCGGATTTTTCTGACCCGGCCACTGGCGCGGCCCGAACCGGAGGCGCATCGCTACGAATCGTGGCGTGCCGTGGCCCGCGCGCTGGATATTGAACTGCCGCCGCGCGAGAAAATCGCCATCCCCGCCATTCCTCGGCGCGAAACCGTTTTGATCCACAGCGGCGCGGGCCAGCCCGTCCGCGTCTGGCCGCTGGAAAACTACCGGCGGCTTGCCGCGTGCCTGCGCGAAAACAAAATCGCGGTGCAGATTGCCTGCGACCCCGACCAGCGGGACTGGTGGCTGCGGGCCGGTGAAAACAGGGTGGCCGCACCCGCCACGGTGACGGAGTTGATCGCGCTGACCGACCTCGCCGGCGCATTCATCGGCAACGATTCCGGCCCGGGCCACCTCGCGGCGTTCTGCGGCGTGCCGACCTTCACCCTCTTCGGCCCGCAACTGCCGGAATGGTTTGCGCCGCTGCACCCGGCGGCGGAATGGATGGAGGGCCGGGTCTGTCCCTATATGCCGTGTTCGGATTATTGCCGCTATCCCGCGCCACGCTGCCTGTGGGACATGCCCGAGGAGGAGGTTTTTGCGCGTGCGGAAAAATTCGCCGCCAGACACATCACATAAACCGGTTTGTCCCGGCGTTGCGGCTTGTGTCCGGCGGATTTTCCGTGTAGACGAAAGGTGACAAAATGAAAATCCTGATCTCCGCCGAGGCCTGCAACCCGTATGCCGGGTCGGAGAATTACTTCGGCTGGTCGGCGGTCCAGGCGCTGGCGCGCGACCATGACCTGTGGGTTTTGACCAGCCGGCGGAACGAGCCTGACTTGCAGCGCGCGGCGACAGAAGGCCTGGTGCCCGGCAATGTCCGCTTTGTTTTTGCCGGGGCATTCCGGCCCTGGCATCCCAACCCGCTGCGCGCCCGGCTGCAGGGCTGGCGGGAATACCTGCATTTCTCCAAAGCCATCCTGACGCCGGCCCGGGAACTTCACGCGGCGGAAAAATTCGACCTGGCCCACCACGTCACCCTCGCCACATGGCGCGTGGCCTCGCCGCTATGGCAGTTGGGCATTCCGCTTGTGTTCGGTCCCATCGGCGGCAATGAACATTTTCCGCCCCGGTTTTTCCCCATTTTAAGCCCCTCTGCGGCCGCCTTTGAACTGCTGCGGATGTCATCCAACCTCATTTCCCGGCTTTCACCCGGCGTCCGCGATTGCATCCGCCGGGCGGCGCACGTTTTCGCGGCCAATGCGGAAACAGAGCATCTGGCGAAAGCCCTGCGCGGTTCTGCGGACGGCGTATCAAGGCTGATGGCCGCTTTTCATTCAGATGAAAAAATCAACGGCCTTTCCCGCTTTGTTCCGAATAAAAATCCGGACGGCCCGCTCCGCCTGTTCGCAGCGGGCAACATGGAAGGACGGAAAGGCGTGGCGCTGGCACTGGCGGCGCTGGCCGGGGCAAAGGCCGCCGGGGTGAAATTTCACTACCGCCTCGGGGCGGGCGGGCCGGAGATCGCGCACCTGAAAAATTTGACCGCGCAGCTTGGGTTGAGCGCGGAGGTGGAGTTTGCCGAAGGCTTGAGCGGCGAGGCTTACCAGCGCGAGCTGGGGCGCACCCATGTTTTCCTGCTGCCGAGTTTTCGCGAAAGCGCGGGCCTGACGATGATGGAGGCGATGCTGGCCGGTTGCGTGCCGGTGGTGGCGGACTGCGGCGGGCCAGGCTCCATCGTCACGGAAGATTGCGGATTTAAAATTCCGCCGGTCAGCCGCCGCCAGATGATATCGCAATTGACGGATACGCTGATTACGATTGACCGCGACCGGAAAATCATCCTGGAAAAAGGCCGGGCCGCTTCGCGGCGAATCAGTGCCGGCTTTACGGAAGACAACTACCGGAAAACCATCAACGCGGTTTATTCATCGTTGACAGGCCGCGACGATGGGCGGTCTTGAATTTGTAAAAATCACCACGGACGTTATGAAACTCAACACACCGGGGAAACTGAACCAAATCGGCAAATTAATCACGCCCACTTTGGGGCGGATGGTCGCCAACCGGCGCGCCACGGGACTCATTGAACTGTCCAGCGCCTACCTGAACTGCCTGATTGGCAAGGGGGCGGGCACGGGTTGGGACAAGGGCGAGGAGCTGGCGGCTGCCCGGATGATTGAGCGAAAAAATCCGGTTATTCTGGACATGGGTGCAAATCAAGGGGACTGGACCACGGAAGTCCGGCGATTGACAGGGATGCAGGGACGCTGGCTGCTGGTGGAACCCTCCGCCGCGTGCTGCGCCTGGTTGCGGAAGCTGCCCGGCGTTGAGGTCATCGAGGCCGCTGTTGGCGAACGCGCGGGCAGGGCGGTCCTTTACACACCCGGCAATGAGAGTGGTCTGGCGAGTCTCCACGAGCGCCGGGATTCGCTCGTGCGCGGACAATCTTCCGCCGGGTGTGAAGTTCGCGTCACCACAATTGATGAAATTCTGGCGGAGCGGGAAATCGAACTGGTGGATCTGGCAAAAATGGACTTGGAAGGACATGAGCTTTTTGCCCTGCGGGGCGCCGCCCAATCGTTGGAGCGCCAGCGCCTCCGCGCCCTGACCTTCGAGTTCGGCGTGGCGAACGTCAACTCACGGACTTTCTTTCGCGACTATTGGGATTTGCTTACCGGCTTCGGATACCGGATTGAGCGGATCCATCCCGGCGGCAAAACGGTGCCGGTGACTGAATACTACGAAGACCTGGAATTTTTCCGGGGTGTCACCAACTATGTGGCGCTGGCACCGCAAAAGACCGCCCGATAATGTTCAGATCACAGCCGGTTCCGCCAGACTGCGGTGGGCCTGGGCACGTCGAAGGTCACGCGCCGTTCCGGACTTTGCAGCGTGTAAATGGAATAGCTCGCCGGCTTCAAGGAAAAATGCCCCGCCGCCAGCCGGCGCAGCCGGTGATGCCCGATCCAGACCGGTTTCAATGCGCGCAACCAGCGCGGCGTCATCGCGTCGGTTTCGGCTTTTTCACGAATCGCGTTCGGCTTCAAATTCATGTTCTCTCCGGTGTCGGCAAAGACGGACGTGAACGAATCGCAGACGGCCATCGGCACCTTGTTTTTCATCAGTGCAAGGACCCAGTGGAAATCCCCGATGTCGCGCCAGCGCGTGTCAAAAAAAATGCCGCGTTCGGCGACGACTTTGCGCCGGATGAAAACCGAACTGGTCAGCACGGGAAATCGGAACCAGATGTGCCACGGGTGCGGCACCAGCGATAGCCGGTGGCAGAGGTATTTCCCTGCGCCATCAGTGACGATGCTGCCGGCGAGAGCGACTTCAATTTTCGGATTCGCCTCAAAAAATTCGGCAACGGCTTTCAGCGCGCCGGGCAGGTATTGTTCGTCGCAGTTCAAATAAGCCAGGATTTCGCCGGTCGCGCGACGGTAGCCGCGGTTGATGGCATCATACATTCCACTGTCCTTCTCGATGAACGCCTTCACGCGCGGGTCGTGCGGGAGCCAGTCCTGCGTGCCGTCGTCGGAGCAGGAGTCCTGCACGATGTGTTCCAGTTCCACGCCCTGCTGGTCGGCGACAGACGCGACGCAGAGCTTCAGCCAACTCGAATTGCGGAAGCTGGGCGTGATGATGGAAAATTTCACCGATGCGGCTAGTTTGAATGTGAATCCGGAAATCCGTCCGGCGGTGAATTCGTATAAACGCTGTTGAAAAGGGTCACCAAATCCTTTTCCGCGGCATTACGGGGATGGTCCATGGAAACCGTCATCTTGGTCCCGTCATCGGTTGTCACAGTGATATCCCTGCCGAATTTTGAGACCGTGGCAGCGACGGGGTGGGGGTTGAAGACGCTTTCACCCCACCAGCCGTCTGGAACCGGCTGCCCAAGCAGGTGCATGATGGAGGGCGCAAAATCCAATTGGGAAAAGCCGTTGTGCACATCAGGATGGGGCAAAGGCTGCCCGCTGATGAAGGCCAGCGGGAGGCGGATGTAGAATTGAGAGGGATAGCCGGGAATTTGATTCAGCCCCTCGTTGTGCGGAAAGTTATGATCCGCCGTAAAGATGACAAGAGTGTCCTCCGTCAGCAGATTCCTGTCCCTCATTTTTTGGATGGTCTGGCCGACATCATAATCGTGTCTGAAAATGGCGGACAATATTCTGCGGGCGTAAGGGTCGCTGGTGGCGTTTGTCAGGGATGAAGGATACGGAGGATATTCCAGCGCGCTGTAATAAACGCGGGGAGGCGTATGGGTGTCTGCATTCATGATCTGGATAAAAATCTTTTTGTCGCGGTTGGCGGCAAGATAATCCAGCATGATGTCGTAAAGCTTCTGGTCCATCAGCCCGCGATCCTCGATGAAAGGGGCCAGTGCCGGATCTTTCTCCCACGTCAGGCTTCCGATGACATGTTTGAAGCCCATTTTTTTGAAGAGTTTGTCATTGTCGAGAAAAGTTTCCGGGCCGCTCGACAGGAAATAGGTTTCGTAACCCTGCACATCCAGATATTTGATCAGCGAGGCTTCAAATTGGCTCGTCAGAAGGCCTGCGATGTTGGGATGGCTGTTGAACGTGACCGCCAATCCGGGCTGTGTCGGCAGGGCAACGCATTGATAATTCAAAAGCATGTCGTTCGTGAGCGAAGCGTAAAATGGCGTGAGATCCGGCGGCAGGCTCTTGTTATAGGGCGCAAGGAAATCCAGCGACAACGATTCGGTTCCAAACATGATGATGTGATTGAAAGGTTTTAAACCGAGCGGCGGGTATGTTCGCGGCCCCAGCGGCAGATGCCACTTTTTCAAAGAGCCGGACATGGCCTTCAGGTCGTCGGCCGGATGCGGCATCAGGGGTTTCAGGCGATAAACAAACATTGCCCGGCAAAAAATCACGAGGGGGTTTTCTGCCAGCTTCTGAAGTTGAAAGGCGGAATCCTTGCGCCATACCCCTGTGACCGGCACATTGATGGCATGAGTGACGGTGTTGGCGACTTGAAAGCTTCCCCTGTCGCGCAAAATGGGGGCCAGCCAGAAAAGAAATGCCAGCAGAGACAAAACCACCACCCACCGTGAACGTAATCCGGCCAGTGCCTTCGCATTCCACCAGATAAGCCACTTCGCCAGGATTCCGCTGATCACGAAAAAAACTATCAGGATGACGATCCACTTCGTGATGAAATCCAGGAAATAAGCGGAACCGGAGGACGGGCCGATGATCCAGACAAAATACGGCCCGATCATCGTCTCCAAGAAATATACAAATCCAGAATTAACCGTGTAGAGAAGAAAATAAAACCACGCAAAAGCCGACGCCAGCCACCATGAGCGCAGATATTTTATGAAAATCACCAGTCCCAGCAAATAAACCGTTGCCGCATAAAGCCACGCATACGCCAGATATTCCCAGAATTTTACCGTGCTAAAAGAAAGATGGAACGGCCCCCAGGCCGTGATCCACAGCATTGTGAACTGGATGAGCAACGGCAACAGTTGAAGCAACAGGAGCAAAACCACAGGTGGAGTGAACTTCTTTAATCTCTTAATCATGTTCAAATGTATTTTTTGAGTATCTCAAAACCAATGGCCCGGACAAATGAAAATGGATTGCCATGATGGACTTTCTGATGACTGTTACACCACCGCCACACATTTTGAACCGCTCAAAAATCACATGGAACTTCCAGACGACGGAATCCACGGCCTATGCTGGAACACCTTCGGCGACAGCTTCAATTCCGGCTTAGCTCCGAGCAAGAAACCCCAACAACAAAAACCGGTTTAGATTCGTCATTTTGAAAAAATCGCGACCTTGAGTTTATGGGAAATGCCTGCCAAATCAATCTTCAAAATGATTTCGGCAACAAAATGATTGCTGGCCGAACGCGAATTGTGTTGAGGCCGTGCGGAAATTTTTTGCCATGAAAAAACCGGCGTTTAAACGTCCGTTTTATTTCTGATGTCTTCCACTTGAAAACGGTCGCCAAAGTATTTAGAACAATCACGATTGCGCCCGGAACCTTTGTGCCACCGGAATTCGCCGGCCCATGCCAAACGCGCGCGACGACACCTTCAATCCAGGCGCGGCCTGGCGGCGTTTGTATTCGCTGAAGTTGATTTTGTTCAAAACGTCGTTGACCGTCGCCGCGTCAAAACCGCGTCCGACAATTTCCTCTTTGCCCAGATTTTTCACGATATACAAATCGAGAATCGCATCCAGTTTCTCGTAAGGCGGCAGCGAGTCCTGGTCCGTCTGGTCCGGCCGCAACTCGGCGCTCGGCGGTTTTGAGATCGAGGCCGCAGGGATGATTTCACGGTCGCGGTTCACCCAGCGCGCGATTTTGTAAATGTCCGTCTTGAAGACGTCCGCCAGCGGCGCGAGCGCGCCGCACATGTCGCCGTAAAGCGTGCAATAGCCGACCGCCATCTCCGATTTGTTGCCGGTCGTCAGCACCAGCGCACCGAATTTGTTCGACAGCGCCATGAGCGTAACGCCGCGCAGCCGCGATTGCACGTTCTCCTCGGCTTCGTTCGGCTTCGTTCCGGCAAAAACCCTTCCCAATTGTTTTTCCACCGATTTGAAAACCGGCTCGATTGGCAAAACTTCGTGACGAATGCCGAGATTTTTCGCGAGCGCTGCGGCGTCGCTCAAGCTGCCTTCGCTCGAATAGCGCGCCGGCATCGAGACGCCCAGCACCTTGTCCGCGCCAAGCGCATCCGCCGCGAGCACGGCGACAAGCGCGGAATCAATGCCGCCGGACAAACCGACGACGACGGATTTGAAGCTGCATTTCTGGACGTAATCGCGGATGCCCAGCGACAGCGCGGAAAAAAGCTGCGCCTCGCGCGGGGGAAAATCATTTCTGCTTTCTGCTTTCTGCTTTCTGCTTTCGCCCAGTTCCGCCACCAGAATTTCCTCCGCAAATCCCGTTCCCAGCGCGATGATCTCTCCGCCTGAATCCAGCGCCACGCTGTGGCCGTCGAAAATCAACTCGTCGTTCGCACCGACGGCGTTGACTTGCACGATGGGAATCTTTTCGTCGCGGGCGACGCGCCGGAGCATTTCCAGCCGCATCCGCTCCTTGCCGTCATGCCATGGCGACGCCGAAAGATTCAGGATGATTTCCGCGCCCTGCGCGACGAGTTCCTTGACCGGGTCACGGCGATACAGCCGTTCCGGCCAGAAATCCTCGTCGTTCCAGATGTCCTCGCAAATCGTGATGCCGAGCTTGCGCCCGTTGAACTCGAACGGCGCGATGGTCTTGGCCGGCTCAAAATATCGGTCCTCGTCAAAAACGTCATAGGTCGGCAGCAGGCATTTGTGCGTGCGCCAGACGATTTTTCCATTTTGCAAAATCGCAGCGGCGTTGCGCAGCGCGCGGCCCGGCCGGTCGGGATTTCTGTCAACAAAACCGACACAAAGCGGGATCGCGCCGACACCCTTGGCGGTTTCAGCTAGCGCGGCGAGATTGGCCTCGATGAAGTCGGCGCGCTGGAGCAGGTCGCGCGGCGGATAGCCGCACAAGAACATTTCCGGCGCGAGGACGAATTCCGCGCCGAACGCGACGGCCTTTTCGTGACCGGCCAGAAGTTTTTTCCGGTTGGCCGCAAAATCGCCGACGGTCGGGTTGAGTTGGAGCAGGCCGATTTTCAATGTGGCGAGAATAATAACAACGAAGGATTTCTGAAACCATGAAATAAACGAATCGTCAGAAATGCCGCCCCAAAATCGTCCTTCGTTCTCGTCCTCGATGCTTTTCGATTACGATTGCGAGGACGACGAGGAGGAATCTTCCACACTGCGGATGGCCTCGGCCATGCCGGCGAGGTGCTGTTCGATGGTGAAGCGGCGCAAAAACGCCTCGCGCAGCGGCCCGGCAAGGTCCATGACGGCCAACCGGCGCAGCGCATCCGCGATCTGACCGGGCGATTTCGGATCCACGATACCGGGATAATCCGGCGGCATCATTTCGGGGACGGAACGCCAGCGTGTTGTGACCACTGGCAAACCGAACGCCATGGCTTCAATCAAATTGCCCGGCTGGTTTTCGGCGCTGTAATAAGTCGGGAAACAAAACAGATCGGCTCCGGCCAGCGCCAGCGCCTTGCGTTCGGCGGAAACGAAACCCAGACACTCCACGGTTTGCCTGAGATTGCGCCGCTGGATAGAATCGCGCAATTCCGTCTCCTCCGCGCCGGAGGCGAATGCACCGATCAGCGTCAGCCGGAAGCGCAGCGGCGATTTTTCGGCGGCCAGTTTTTCATTGGCCAGCACTACGCCATCAATCGCGTCGAACACGCCTTTTTCGCGCGTGCAATGGGCCAGGAAAAGCACGTTCACGATCCGGTCGCTGTCCTTCGCGTTTTGAAGGTCACCGGCCAGGATTTGTTTGAACACGGCGGCGCGAGCACGGCGGCGCGGGAGGATTTCCGTTTCAAATTGGGGGCACGGATCAAATATGCCGCCCGCGATGATGGCGATGCGCCGGGCGGTGAGCTTCTCGGCATCGCGACGGTTGAATTCCGACAGCACGATGCTCAAGTTGGCGTCCCGCATCCGCCGGTAGGTGTAGCTGCGCATGCGGATGGACACTGCGGTCTCCAGCCATTTGGCCAGACCCGCCGCGTGCCAGTGGAAGATGATTTTCTTGAAAAACGGGCGGCAGACCAGCATCACCAGCCAGTCGCGGTAAAGCGCCACGGATTTGCCGGGCGCCGGGACATAATAAAAATTATCCACGCCATAACGGAACCGGCACCAGATCGCCTGCAGGCAGTAGAACAAAATCAGGAAAATCTTCCCGGCCTGGAATTCGCCGATGTCCTCCAGCGTCCTGGAATAGCGCGCGTCAACGTGGTAACACTCGATGCCGAAACGATTGGGCGGCTGGTTCCGGAATTGCGCCTTGCGCCGGTTGCCGCCGAAGCTTTCCAGCATGAGCTTCACCGCGTAGCTCTGACCGTGGTGCGGCGGCGGCACATGGGCGAAGACAAGCAATTTCATTTCGGATTTGCGATTTACGATATACGATTTGAGCGCCTTGTGAACTCGGGAATTGTAAATCGCAAACCGTGAATCGTAAATGACGAATCGTGTCAACGTCCTCGGCGTCGGCGTCAGCGTGCTCAACCTGGAGACGGCGGTGGCGGCCATTGCTGACGCCGTGCGCGCACGGCGCAAGGGCTACATCTGCGTCACCGGCGTTCACGGCGTCATGGAGGCGCAGGACGACCCGGAGTTCCGGAAAATCCTGAACGACGCCTTTCTCTGCACGCCGGATGGAATGCCGATGGTCTGGATGGGGAAAATCCGCGGCCATTCCGAAATGCGCCGCGTCTATGGCCCGGACCTGATGCTGGATGTCTGTGCGTGGAGCGAGAAAAATCCGTGCCGCCATTTTTTCTTCGGCGGTGCGGACGGTGTGGCGGAAGCGCTCGCGGAAAAATTGAAGGCGCGGTTTCCCAAACTGGAAATCGGCGGAACGTTCACGCCGCCGTTCCGTCCGTTGGATGCGAAGGAGGAAAAACATTTTACGGAAACAATCCGCGCGGCGAAGCCGCACATTTTGTGGGTGGGCTTGAGCACGCCCAAGCAGGAGAAGT
>Ga0302320_10027788_pt1 | contig 10887 bp, 15 predicted proteins | sample Bog_T0_3_FD_202130 | JGI IMG/M metagenome (GOLD analysis project Ga0302320, IMG submission 202130) | Peat permafrost microbial communities from Stordalen Mire near Abisko, Sweden - Bog_T0_3 | ecosystem: Environmental > Terrestrial > Soil > Wetlands > Peat | place: Sweden: Abisko, Stordalen Mire... | reverse complement strand
CGTGCGCATCTGGCCGCATTCCCTTTGAAAGCGGCCGATTTCCTGATGAATGGAGCCGAAAGTCGGACTCGAACCGACGACCTGCTGATTACGAATCAGATTCAGGCTGTTTTGCACAGAGTCGCAGAATGTCGAATTATTCGGTTTATCTCTTTTATTTACAACACTTACAAACGATACGCACTTTGCATGATGCTGCACAAAAAAGCATTAAATTTCAAGTCGAAGAGGCACCAGAACAGCCACCAGATTACCTACTGATTCATGGGATTGACCAGTCAGATTAGTCGAACCAACGAGAGCCGTATCGGGTCGTGACTTCACTTGCGCTTCCGCTTCCGGGTGTCAGCCAGTAGTTCTGAACGCCCGACCACCGTCTTCGGGTTCTCCAGCTTTGGCGGGTCGGAGATTCCCACGAATGCACTGCTCGACTTCCATGGACTCAGGCTGTATATCCGTGAATCCCGCAGTGAGTTCACGCCCTCGCTCCACGCTGCCAGCATCCTCTTGCCGGTGTCTTTGAAGCCAGCCAAGCTGTTCATCATCTCGTGGACTGCCGGGGCGGTGTCGGCGACCGCATCGCTGATGCGCTCGACCATCAGCCGCTGCTCCTTCTCCGGGATGCCGAGGTTGGCGGTGATGAACCGTGCAAGGGTCTTGCCGGGGAGCCACGTCTTCTTGCCCATCAAGCCGATGCCGGGTGGGTTGTGCTGGTACCCGGCGTAAACCGAGGTCGTGAAGAAGTCGTAGGCAGGTGCAAGACTGGCATCCTCTCGCGACGTGTAGAGCAGCGCGATGTTCTTGGCGTGGCAGTCGGCGTTCCGCAGGGCGTAGGTTAGCAGCAGCATCGCGGTCAGCTTCTGGAAGGTCTCGTATTGGTTGCCCCCCTGCACATGAGCACGGACCGCCTTCGCGATTCTCTCCCACGTGGTCTCGTACTTCTGAGCAGGGCGCAACCCCAGCAGTGAACAAAAATCCTCCAGAGCACGGAAGGGCTTGCCACTCTCGTCCACGTCGAAGCGATGCACGACGAGGACATTGCCATCCTCGGAGAGTTCAGTCTTCGCCGTGGGCAGCACCTTCGCTACAACCTGCATACACAGGTGCTCGTTCGCAGTCGCGAACGGGAGCCGCGAAGATGAACCCTTGACGATGTGCCGGTGGGTCAGCAGAGTCGCCTTGGGATGCTTCCCCAGCCCTACCTTCTTCTGCATCTCTTCATCGAGAAACTTTGGCAGGACGCCCGAGACGCCGCTCCTCGCGTGTTCCCGCACTAGCTGCGAGAACGCCTCCTCGGAGTTGTCGCCCTTCAGGAGTTCGGCGACCTCAACCGGCTTGGCCGGTTCATCCAGCACCGCGCCTGGTGGAGCGACCTTCAGCCTTCCTACCATGTTGCGCCCAATGACTGAGAGCAGGGCAACCGGGCTGGCACCGATGTGCGGCCCGAACTCCTCTTGCAAAACTTGGAGCAGGTAGCCCTCGGGCAGGTTCATGCGGAAGATGGGGTGAAGTTCGTCGTCCCAAGGATAGGACTCGGTGCGGACGGGCATCGTCAGTGAGACAAGGTTCTCAGGCGAAGCATTCGGCGTGTAGGCCATGACGCAGCGGAAGTCGCCGACCTGCTCCAGTACGCCGACGTGCTTGTCGAGGACGTGAACATTCAGCTTCATGCTCCACCCCGTTCACGCCGCAACTCATCGAGGGTGCCAGCCGCCCCAACTTCGGTGAAGCTTATCTCCAGTCCAAGAACGGCGAGGACAGCCAGCAGCTTGCGTGAACCGAACTCTGTCAACTGCCCTCGCTCGAATCGCACGAGAGTCTCCCTTGTGAGCGCGGTACGGCTGGCGACCTCGCTCTGGCTGAGCTTGAGAGCCTTGCGCTTTGCCGCGACAGCCTCGCCGAGTTCCGTCAAAGTCTGCATGAGTGATATATACGTCACTCAGAGGAATTATTCAATTATAATGTGAGTTTTGTATCACTATTGCGCCGTGATTCCTCTCCGGTCTGTGGATTACTTTCGCTTTTAATTCGCCTATACTCGGGGAATGGCATTCGGATTCCCAACTGTCGACCGGAGACAGTTCGTCGTCACTTGCAAGCGGTGCCGCCGCGATGTGTCCGCTGGCCGGGACGACTTTCCATTTCAATCCATCACGGTCGAGTGCCCCCTTTGCGGCGAGTTGCGCCGGTACCTTCCCTCCGAGGTCTTCCTCGGTCGGCCAGACCAACTCGTCACTCGCCAGCAGAGAACCGGAGGCCGGTGATGTTCGACCCTGAAGCCGGTATGCCTCCGCAAGACAGAACCCACCGCGTGTACGTGTCCTTCCAAGACCGGCATGGCTGGCAATGCCAGTTCCTTGAGGCCGACCTTAAGACTCCCCTACCCAAGCGACTGCACTTCACATCCTCTGACAAGGTGGTCGAACTGGTAGAGCGCGGCGGCGGCATCACCGACCAAGAGAGCCGTCTCATGCTGGAGCAGGGAATCTCTATGGGGAGAGGCGGTGCTTTTCTGAGGCTCACCGACGAGCAGTACGCCGCGTTGAGAAAGCGATGAGTCTGCATTGAAGATACGAAGGACGGGAATGGAAGCGTCAAGGCTCTTGTATGACCGGAAAGAAGCTGCGAGACAATTGAGCATCAGCGTCCGTAGTCTTGATTACATCATTGCTGCAACCGCCGACTCCAGTTGCAAGGGGCTTCGGGTTGGTATCGTTCTTTGAGCGGTATAATGATTCCGACTTTCAAGTCCGAAACGAGGACACGATGAAGACTATGACCGTACGAGACATTTGTTCGGAACTTCTTGCTGAAATCCAAGAACTCCAAGCAAACCAGAGAGTGTTACTTGCTGCCTTGGGCAAAGCCGGTGTGACAATGAGCTACTTTGACGCCGGGGATGTGAAGAACATCGCGCTCCAACAAGCCAAGAAAGAAACCGAAATCATCCAAAAGAAGATAGACAGCCTTAGCGATTAGTTTGCTGCTCTAACCTCAACCACGACCGTAAACAGAGATTTGAGGAGGATTCACACATGGTATGGTCTTTCTTGGAAAAATTCCCAAATATCCAATCGGCTATGTTTATTAGGGATGAGATTCAATTGCAAAAGCGAAAAAGTGATTTGCAAGAACTCTGGCCGAAGTGCTTGTCTGCTACGGATGGAAACGTGGAAAAAGCCAAGGACATGCTTGTGGAGACTGTCCACAATAAACCTGCATGGCTTGCGGAAGTTCGACTAGTTGGCGAGTCAGGGAAAGCTAATGCACTTCGACACCATATAGACTATCTGTTGTCACGCACTTCGTTTTCTCCGTCTCTTCCCACCGCTTCCACTTCCGGGATGACGGCGAACCTGAACATCGAGTCAAGTATTCCCGGCGCGGACATTGAGATTGATGGTGCATTTGTAGGTAACACGCCCTCCACCGTGGCAGTAGCCACTGGGAGTCACCAAATCACCGTCAAGAAGAAGGGCTTCACCGACTGGAGCAGGACGCTCAATGTTATGGGCGGCACCGTTAAACTAAGCGCGGAACTGGAGCAGGAACAGCCGAAGCAGTGACGATTGGTCTACTTGTGTGCTATATCGTTTGTAGTTCCGTGGCTTCTAGAGGTCTGAGTGGGATTGACAATCGAGGCTTCTGTCAGTTCCGCCTGTTTCTAAGCGTGGCAATCCGGAGATAATGCAAGCAATCGAAGACTAAGGGCTAGTATTGCGGCGTGAGTTCGGAATGTAAGATTTGACCCCGGTATCATTCGATTGAGAAGGAGATTGTGTGGCAAACGGATACGCGGAAGAAATCAAGGCATTGGCTTTGATGTACAAAGAGAAGACTGAGCAGAAATCGGTTGATGCTGCTCGGCAAATTGAAGACCAGAAGACGATTCGCTTGGAAGCCCCGAATTTGTGGGCGAAGCTGCGTCAGCAAATCAAAGACAACGTGGACGGCTTCAACCGTGAGGTTGGCCGCACCGCGATTTCATGGGATGACATCCACTCAGACCGAATCGCCATGACACGAGTTGATGATGGGCTCAAACTAGAAGGTGGATTCGATGCGTCCATTTCAACTGCGTGGTTCCGCTGCCAGCCCGCGAAAATCGAGCTTTCCTTGACAACGACGGTTCAGTTTGGAATTGTTGAGTTCGCCGTGATTGACTCAAAGACATCCGCGATTCGCGTCAACAAGACTGAGGATGTTGCGAACGGGTTGCTTCGTGATTTTGTAATGCACTAGCCGTCCGCCCGTAAAGAAAGTAGAGGTTCCAAAATGCTTTGTTGCCTGATATGAGGAATCTCCCGATTTGACCCACTAGGATACAAATGCGGACTCTGCGGCGGGGCAGGCGACATCCCAACGGAGGAGTGTTACAGCAACGAAGCCACACCAAACAAGCGAACATGAGAGTCCCCACTAAACACAGAAAGACCCCGAGATTGATAGCCTCGGGGTCTCGTTGCGTGTATGTAATAGCGTCTTACTTTGCGGCGGAGACGGCCAGAGCGGCCTTAGCCGCCTTTTTCTTTGCCCGTCTAACCTTAGCCCAACGCTTTTGCTGCGCAGCAGCAATCTTGGCACGCCCCTCATCGCTCATGCCGCGCTTTGCGGTCTTCTTCGCTGGAACCTTTGTTGCCTTTGCTGTTTTAGCTTTGGCCGACTTCGCGGCGGTTGCCTTTGCTTTCGGTGCAGCGGCCTCCGCTTTCAAAACCAAGGCATGTGCCTTCTGCAATGCTTTGACGCCGCGCTCGATTTCAGCCAGTAGTTGTTTCGTGCTCATCCAAAATCCTCCTTTATAAGTTTACATGCAGATATGGTTGTCGGAGATGCAGACCCTCGCTGAGCCCGGAAGTTCTGCGCTGAAAGGGAGAGGGCTGATTCCTTTGAGTGAATGCCGGAACATGTTTAGCATCGCTCCGGTCAACGCCGGTAATGCTTTATTGTCGCCTCGAACTTGACAGGCGTAAACGACTTTGCCGACTCTCGCATTTGCGCGATGTCGTAGAAGGCGCGTTGCTCCGCAAGGAAGATGTTGATAGTGAAGTCTGCGTAGTCGAGCAATATCCAACCGACGTTGCGGTTGTCCGATGTTGGATTTAGACCCCAGTCGTTCTTGAGACGCAATTCAACCTCATCGGCAATAGCTGTGGCCTGTAGGTGATTGATAGCCGAGGTCACGACTGAGAAATCAGCCAGTGCCGAATCGGTCGGGGTGAGTTCAAGAATGCGGATACCTTGTCCCTCCATTCTTGTGCAAATCGCCGCCACCGCTCTGACTACCAGTCTCGTGTGTTGGATTCTCCTCGATTGCCGCCTCGAAAGCTTATCCCAATTCAGATGCACCAAGAATGCGATGAAGATAACTGCGGCAAGAACATTTATCACTTCCCAATCTGAACGCGCCATCCTGACGGGCAATACCGGGTTAAACAGGACTGCAATCGCGCCAAATAACCACGCCAAAGGAACGCGATGCCGAGAATGAAGTCTGGTTGCTATGTAGGCGGCAGAGCCGCAAATAATGACCCTGAGGAGCACGTACATGAAATACGGCCACTCGGTGAACGCCGCAATTAAGAGGACAGCAGCACATATACCCGAGTGAATAGTCTCGTCCCTCACTTGCCGGTTCATCAGCTTTGCCCCACAGTCCATCAAATAACGACAGCGGCTACACAGCGCATTGAATGTTGTGAAACGCCTTCCCGCCGCTCCGATTGTAGCCCCGTCGTGGTGTGGCGAACTGTTGGCGCAAGATGACTACATTGCTGATTCCGGATAGCAGGTATTCTCGCCAACACTGCCCTTCTTGCGATTCGCTATTGCCGCCCAAGAACCATGCGCTTAAGGCAAGATGCCCGGCATGGTTGTAAGCGACCATGTGAGGCTCAACAAGTCGGGGACCGGGTCTTTACCCAAGCTGTACTGAAACGAGATTAGATTCCGGCCTTGAATGGCAGCACCGATGGCTGTAACGCTCATAGTCACACGCTTTCCGGGGAAGAACGCAAGTATACACCTCGGCTCTCACCCGAAGCCGGGCAAGGATTGCTGCGGCAAAGACACCTTGGGTGAAGGCATCGAAGCAGACGCGCGAGGAATGGCTGGGCTCATTAGGCAGTAGTCGTGCTCGACCGCCTAAAGGCACGGATTCCACTCGCATTTCCGCTGTTGAGGGTTGGATTGTGGGGTGATGTGAAACCGATGTCCTTGCAAACGAACGACGGCGACGACGCTTCCAGCGCACATTACTTTAGTCGTGTTCCAAATAGTAATTGATTGTTGACGGCGTACAAATCAAGCAGTAGAGTCATTGCTTACGGGAGGGGGGACAATCACAAAGATGCAGCGATACTCTTCGAGCAACACCGTTCACGAGGTTATTGAAGCCTAAGGCTTCGCGCCCCAACTCCCATGGTTACCCTAACGCTGAGGATTTCACCGCTGGGAAGTAACCGCATTCTTTCACGTTGTAGTGCGTCCATCGACCCGATGCGTAGCGTGGCGTCCTTCAAATGGAGCGATGACACCATCGCCCAAGAAGCCCGTTGACGGGTATCGCCAACTAACAATCGCGGCTTGGAAGCATGAGTGAAAATGTTTGGGCACTCGCAGAAATGCGATGGCTGTAGTCCAACAATCAATCCATCACGGTGGCCGAGGCGCATTCGTCTCGGCCACCGTTGTTTTTGGGGGCATGAAGTGGCCGTGCGACCACCTCCTGTTGGACCCTGCTGAACTCGCCGGGACTTGCTTCTCTTCTACTGGAGCAATGAGGCCACGCCGGTACCGCCTAAACGCCTCCGGAGTGCAGGTGACATCTGGATAACGTTCAGCCGCTCAGAGAATGCTATTGCGCAGGACGAGTTCCAACTGACACCCGTAACGCATGAACATACCTACTCACTCCCCCGACGCCTCCAAACTTGATATGCTTGCCATGAGGGTCTACCAGTGCTTCGAAGGCAACGCACAATCCTGAAGCTCTTCAGCACAGCAGACTGTCCTGTTCCTGCGACCAAGCTTCAGAAGTACGTGTTCCTGCTTCGTCACGAGACCTTTCTCGGACGGGATGCAACCTTCTATGATTTCCTGCCCTACAAATACGGCCCCTACTCTTTTGCGGCACAACGCGAAGTCGAGGCCCTCACAGGCTACGGATACCTTTCACTTTCTGGTTCGTCTCTGGCCTTGACCCCCCTTGGAGCGCGAGAGGCAGTAAACGTGGACAGCGATACCACTCGTGCGGTGCTAACCATAGTGTCCAAGTACGGGAAGATAGGGCTTCAGCCGCTGCTGAAGGATGTCTATGCTAGATACCCTTGGTATGCCCGGAATAGTGAGCTTCAGGAACTAGTCCCCGATGGAGCGAAGGAACCCAAGAAGGCTCCAGTCGCGGTATACACCATAGGCTACGAAGGGCGTTCCGTGGACGGGTTTTTGGACAAGCTTCTTCATTCCGGCATTCGTCGCATTGTGGACGTTCGTGCAAACCCCGTATCGATGAAGTACGGATTTGCAAAGAGTTCTCTCTCTGCCCTTGCCGCCAAACTTGGCATTGGATATGTACACTGTCCAGAATTGGGCATCCCTTCGAATCGCCGCAAGGAAGTCCAGTCCGACACAGACTTCTTGAAGCTATTCAATTATTACGAGAATAAAATGCTGCCTGAACAGGAAGTCCATTCCGTGAAAGTGGCGGAGTTGATGAAGGCGATGCCTTCTGTGCTCCTCTGCATGGAGAGAGAGGCAGTGAACTGTCACCGTGGTCGTCTTGCCAACCGCATCTCGGCCCTTAACAAGCTCGAAGTTGTACACCTGTGAGATGCTGGAGCACCTGAAAGTTCTCATCACGGTAAAGACACACCCGATTCCCTCCTCCAAGTACGACGAGCTTGTTTGCACGGCTGGAGTGACTGAGGCAGGGGATTTTGTTCGGCTGTATCCAATCAACTTTCGCGACCTGTCGTACAGCCAGCAATACAAGAAGTACCAGTGGCTCGAAGTTGATGCCACGAGGCACACCGGGCGTGACTCCCGAAAAGAAAGCTACCGCCCACAGTGCGACAGCATCCGCCTTATCGGAGAGCCGCTGACCTACAAGGATAACTGGGCGGAACGTGGACGATATGCTTTGGCAAAATGCTCCCAATCGATGGAGGAGCTTCACGCCAAGCAAGACGCCGACAAGACTTCACTCGGAATTTTCAAGCCCAAAGAAGTGCGCGACCTCGTTTGGGTGCCCTCAGAAGTTGACTGGAAGCCATCGTTCAAAGCCGCACTGAGCCAGCAGAGACTTTGGGAAAACCGCAAGGCCAGCAAAGAACCTCCCCGCAAGGTGCCGTGGAAATTCCAGTACAAGTTCGCTTGCGATGACCCCCGCTGCAAGGGGGCACATCAAATGATGATTGAGGATTGGGAGATTGGTGCTCTCTATTGGCGGTGTATCGACGGCGGTGCGAGCCCCGCCGAAGCCTGTCAGAAAGTGAAGCAGAAGTTTCTTGAGCAGCTATGCGCGTCCGACCGGGACACTCATTTTTACGTAGGCACGATTCTGGCTCATCCGAAGACGTGGGTCATCATCGGCGTGTTCTATCCGAAGAAGACGGTTGCGCCTCAACAGGCTTCGCTGTTTTGACGATTGCACCATAGACGTGAGCGACTCATAGACTAAACCATGTGAACCACCTACTCGGCGGCGGAAAGACCCCAAAAAGCCCAATAGAAATGGGGGATAGGAATGGGGGTTTGTGAACCACCCCGGCAACGGGGTACCGCTGAACGGTCATGATGCCAGCCGATAGCCGCCTGAAGAATGAGCAAAGAGGAGAGGTTGGGCTGTTTTGGCGGTCTGAAGACCGGCACCAGCGGCCACCAGACACACAGCACCGACTTGCAGTTCCACCCCGCGCCGTTTTTGCGGCATAATGGTTGCTATGAGCAAGGTCAAGTCTCCCCAAGAAAAGAAGCGTGACTCTCTGCTGAACGATTGCCGAAACACGTATGGAGAGTGCCCGGCTTCCAGCCGCAAGAACATCCGTAGAGGAAAGCAGCTTTCGCAACAAGCATTGCGTCGTGCCGTCTCTGAGAAGCTTCGAATTGTTAAGGGCTCAAGTGAGGCGATGGACGTAGAAATGGCTCAGGACAAGGCGCAGGTTCAGTCGCTTGAGTATTCCCGAGCACTGTTCAAGAAGGTGCCCGACACTCCTCTGGCTGTTGTCCGCGATAGGAAATTGCAGAAACCTAGTCGAACGCAACAAGATTCTGAATCACCGAAACTCGCAAACTACTCTGAAGTCCTGCGGTCAGAGGCAAGAATGCTTCGCAAACTGCGTAATCAACCTGTAGCTGGTAAGCCAACTTTGTGAAGGCTTGTCTCTGGACATTCAGGAATCAAGGTCAACCGACCGTAATTGCGCTTTGAGTTGCCTGTGCATCCACTGGCTCAGAGGATTTCAACACCGGCTGAACAACGGTGCGACAAGCTGGCGCAGAGACTCAAGCCTTTGGTGCAGGAGTTCTGCCGACTCTGGCGTTGCCTCTATTTCTACAGGAGGCACTCCGTCGTCCGTGCTTCCCTGTTTGCCTTGTCTGGCGAATTCGACCCATCGCGACATTCCATCTATGTATTCTTCGAAAACTTCTTCAGCAGACTCAGCATCGTCCAACGGTAAATATGCAGACGGAATATCACCTACTGTCACCCACATCCAATCGCCAATTCCCTCTCGCGCTGGAACAATGTGCAGCAGAAAGACCGCGAAGATACCCGCAACCCCGCCTCCAAAATACGACTCCAATGCTGCATCGCACCAACTAAATGAAGTGCAGTACAGGACGGCTTCCTTCGCAGCGTTTCCAATCGCGTCTTTATCTTCGTCTTCAGCAAGAACTACGGCCATGGGGACTAAACCAGAAACAGGTGCCGCGTTCACTACATTAGGGAGTACCTCCACGGCAATTGCATCACAGTAGCAATCGTGGTGTCCGCACGACGCGGCGTAAAGAGCGTACCTCCGACCCGTGGGAATCTCGGTCATCTCCGCTTCCCATCCACGCCCCCGATTTAGCTTCTTGCAATCGCTCTCGCTTACTTCAAGCCGCAGCCTGTTTCCGGACTTCTCGCGTGGGGTGACAAAGTACTTTCCGTCTTCAAAGGGCATGAGAGAACAGTCTCCAAATGCAGTACAAATTAATTTCCGTCTCCGTGCGCAGGAGCAACTGAACTTCTACTTCCCACCTGTTGTCGGTTCGCCGGGGAGCAGTCGAATGGCGACACTCCCTGCGACAATCTCACCACCAAGGTTAATACAAGGGTCGATGGTCAGTTTGAAACCAGACTCAACCTTCTGAAGGTCGAGGCCGAAGATTATGTCTTGGCCGCTGAATCCTACCAAGTCGAGCTTCAAAATATCGGCGAGTATGAACTCGACAACTACGTGCTTCGTCTGGATATAGTACCCACGTTCATCTACTTGGTTGGTCGCTTCCCAAGTGTGGACACGTAGGCTCGAACTTCCAGTCAGGTTTGCTTCGCAACTCAGGACGGTAGAATCGTGGAACCCCGGCCAGTATCCGAACCAGTCGTACAACTCCTGCGCCCCATTGATAGCCTCTAGCTCAGCCGACATACCCATCAACAGTCCTCATTCCGCGCCGAGTGCTCCGCTGGTTCTACCATGGAAACCAGTTTACGCCCAGCCGGATGGGGCGCTCATCACGGTAGCAACTTGTCGCTGAGGACGTTGGGCGTTGGTTCTACTGGGAGTCTACGAGCCACTGGATGCCGATTCCTGTTCGCCGTCGCCGCTCGGGAGTTTGTAGCACCAAAGGAAGGGTAGCCAGCCACGGCTCAGAACTCGTCGTCATCATCCTCGTCATCGT
>Ga0302320_10027787_pt1 | contig 10887 bp, 14 predicted proteins | sample Bog_T0_3_FD_202130 | JGI IMG/M metagenome (GOLD analysis project Ga0302320, IMG submission 202130) | Peat permafrost microbial communities from Stordalen Mire near Abisko, Sweden - Bog_T0_3 | ecosystem: Environmental > Terrestrial > Soil > Wetlands > Peat | place: Sweden: Abisko, Stordalen Mire... | reverse complement strand
CGTGGCGACCCCTCGCCGCGCCGCTTCGAAGATAGCGTGTCGCTCGGCATGCTCCATCCAGACGAAACGCCCGTCGCCCTCGTGGCGTTCGTCGGTCTCGCGGACGCCATCGGGGAAGGTGTTGCAGACCGCGATCTCCGTTCCATCGCGGGCGAGGAGAACGGCGCCGACCTTGCGAACCCGGTTCGGACTCTTCGCCGCCGCGCGTAACGCCGAAGCCATGTGGGCGCCGGCCGGGGGCAAGCGCGCGTCTTCAGTCATGTTGGCTTCCTTTCGCTGCCGGTGAGGCGGGAATCGCTAGGATATCCGCTTCGAGGGCCCGCAATTCGTTCGACAGTTCCTCGGCGACGACGCTGATGTGGTGCGCGCCGGCGCGCGTGCGATGGACGAAGAGCCCTATCTCGCTCGCGGCGAGGCCTGGCTCCGCGAGCGGCCGATGCACCAATTCGCCGCGCGCGATCTCATCGACGAAGCCGGTCGGCGTGAAGAATCCGATCCCAAGCCCGGCTTTCATCGTCTCTTTCATCAGGATGAGCGAATTGGAGGTCACGCGCGCCGCGAATTGCGCGCCGCTATGCACGAATTCCACCTCCGACGCGACGTCGAGAAACCAAGTGTCGGACAGCATCACGACGGGATAGGCGGCGCAATCGGTCAGCGTCACCGTCGGCGACGCCGCCAACGGATGGTCGGCGCGCATGACGGCGCCGAGCGCGGTCTTGAGCCGCGCCGCGATGTCGTATTGGCGATGTCGCTGGTCGATGAAGATGAGCGCGATGTCATTGCGCGCCGCGCGCATCTCTTCGAGCTGTTCGCCCGGGTCGACGTCGGTGACGCGAAACGAAACGTTGGGATGACGCGCGGCGACGCTGTGAATGGCGCGCGGCACAACGCGCACCAGCAGCGAGGGTATCGCCATGATGCGCACCTCGCCGACGATGTTGCCGGCGATCGCGGCGATCTCCAGCCGCGTTCGGCGCCATTCGGCGAGCGTATTGCGCGTGTGGCGAAGCAATTGTTCGCCTGCCGGCGTCAGCCGCACGCCATTGCCGCGCCGCTCGAAGATCTTGACCCCGAGTTCGGCTTCGAGCTTCAGGATCTGGCGATTGACCGCGGATGAGGCGACATTGAGCTTCTCGGCCGCGCGACGGATCGATCCCACCTGCGCGACCTGATCGAGATATCGCAATATCGTCGCGTGCATGCCGCCGCCGAGGTGATGCCCAGAGAGCAGCGCCTATCACGAATTTAAGCGCTTCCCAACAGCGCCCGAATGGCCGTAGCCTCTCGAAAGCGCGCGCCTCGGGGCCCCGAGCGCCGCGATTCCGGGAGTTCCTCATGGCGACGATAATGTTCCCGACGCGACGCGGCCTCTTGAAGAGCGGCGCCTTGGCGCTGGCGGGGGCGGCGATGCCGGGCATCGCGCGCGCCGCCAATCGCCCGGTGAACATGCAACTCGGCTGGATCACCGGCGGCAATCAGATCGGCGAGGTCGTCGCCAAGCGGCTCGGCTATTTCGCCGAGGAAAAGATCGATTTCGCGATTCAACCGGGTGGTCCGAATATCGACGGCGTCGCCATCGTGGCCTCGGGCCGCTATGAGGTCGGGCAGGTCTCCTCCAGCCCCTCGCTGATGCTGGCGGCGTCGCAAGGCTTGCCGGTCGTCTGTTTCGCCGTGGGCGCGCAGCAGCATCCTTACGCTTTCTTTTCCTTGCCGCGCGCGCCGATCAAGACGCCGCAAGACATGATCGGCCGCAAGATCGGCATTCAGGCGACGGGGCAAGTGCTGCTGTCCGCGCTGCTGCGCAAGAACGGCGTTCCCGAGGACAAGGTCGAGAAAGTCATCATCGGCTCGAGCATGACGCCGCTGGTGACGGGGCAGGTCGACGCGATCAGCGGTTGGAGCACCAACACGACGGCGCTCAAAGTCCTGGGACCCGACTACACGACGATGCGATTGTGGGACCAGGGCGTGAAGCTCTACGCGTTGCCCTATTACACGACGCCGGATTTCCTCAAATCCAACCCCGACGCGCTCGCGGGTTTCCTGCGCGCGGCGGGACGCGGCTGGGCCTATGTCAAGGACAACCCGGAGAAGGCGGTCGACCTGCTGATCGCCGAATACCCCAATCTCGTGCGCGCCGACGAACTCGCCGCCGTTCCCGTGATGCTCGGCGCCGAGTTCAACGCGAGCACCAAGGCGAAGGGCTGGGGCAGCTTCGATCCGACCGTCTGGCAGGAGCAGATCGATCTGCACGACGAGCTGAAGCAATTCCCGGCGGGCAAGCCCAAGCCGGAGCAGGTCTTCACCAGCGCCATTCTCGACCTGACGGAAAAGGATCGGCCCAAGCTCGGTTGAGGACGCCCGCGATGGCTCAGTCCGCCCTGAAGCTCACCCCAGACCTCGTGACCGACGAGGAGCCCGCGATCCGATTGCGCGACGTCACGGTGCGCTTCACCAGCGAGCGCGCAACCACCACCGCGCTCGATCGCATCAACCTCGACGTGCCGCGCGGCGGCTTCCTGACGCTGCTGGGGCCGTCGGGCTGCGGAAAGTCGACGCTGCTGCGCGTCGTGGCGGATCTCATCACGGCGAACTCGGGCGAGATCCAGGTGCTGGGGGTTTCCGCCGCGGCGGCGCGGGCGCGTCGCGACATCGGCTTCGTATTTCAGGACGCCTCCTTGCTGGCGTGGCGCACGGCGCTCGACAATGTGCGATTGCCGCTCGAAGTCGGCGGCGGCGCCAAGCGCCGCGCGGGCAAGGACGCGCGCGAATTGCTCGCGCTGGTGGGTTTATCCGGTTGGGAGAATTCCTATCCCCACGAATTGTCCGGCGGCATGCGCCAGCGCGTCGCCATTGCCCGCGCGCTCGTCACCGACCCCAAACTGTTGCTGATGGACGAACCATTCGGCGCGCTCGACGAAATCACCCGCGACCGCCTCAACGAGGAATTGCTGCGCATCTGGGAGAATACCGGAGCGACGATCCTTTTCGTCACGCATTCGATCTACGAGGCGGCGTTCCTGGGCCAAAGCGTGCTGCTGATGGCGGCGCGGCCGGGCAGGGTGCGCGAGATCGTGCCGGTGCCGCTGCCGGTCCAGCGCTTCATCGCGATGCGCGAAACCCCCGAGTTCGTCGAACTCGCCGCGCATCTGCGCCGCGTGCTGGAGACGTGCTGATGGAGGCCGCCGCCCTCACCTCGCCGTCCCGCGACGCCCCGACTTCCGACGAGATCGCGCGCGAGCAATTCGCGCGCAAGCTGCGCGCGGCGGCGTGGCGGCGGCGTCTGCTGCCGATCGGCGCGGGGATCGCGCTGATCCTGCTATGGCAAGTCGCCGTGATGGTCTTTCATATCCGCCCCTTCCTGGCGCCCGCGCCGACGGCGGTCGCGGCGACGCTCTATGACAAGGCCAGCATGCTGCTCGGCAATCTCGCGCCGACCGCTTTCGAGGCGTTCTCGGGGTTCCTGATCGGCAACGCGCTGGCGATCCTCGCGGCGACCTTGTTCGTCCACAGCCGTCCGACCGAGGAGGCGTTCTTCCCGATCGCGGTGATGTTCCACACCATCCCCGTGATGGCCTACGCGCCCATTCTCGTGCTGATGCTCGGCAATGGCCTGGAGGCGAAAGTCGCCATCGCGGCGCTGATCTGCTTCTTCCCGACGCTGGTGAACATGACGCGCGGCCTGCGCGCGGTGAGCCCGCAACAGATGGAGCTGATGCGCATTCTCTCGGCGTCGAACACGGAAATCTTCTTCAAGCTGCGGCTGAAGAGTTCGCTTCCCTATCTCTTCTCGGCGCTGAAGATCGCCGCCGCGACCTCCGTCATCGGCGCCATCGTCGGCGAATGGATCGGCGCGACGACCGGCATCGGCGCGCTCATCATCCAGGCGACCTACAATTTCGACTCGCCGCTGCTCTACGCCACCATCGTCGTCGGCTCGCTGTTCTCGGCGGCGTTCTTCGGCGTGATCTCGTGGCTGGAGCGCGTTTGCATCACCTGGAACGTTTCCCATACCGGCTGAAGGAGGCCTCACATGATTGCTTCGGATTCTATCCAGGAGCCGGGCGGACCCGTTCCCGTCGTCAAGCGCGCGGACCTCGTCGTGGTCGGCGGCGGCCCGGCGGGCATCGCGGCGGCGGTCGCGGGGGCGCGCAACGGGCTCTCCGTCGCGCTGCTGGAGCGCTACGCCTATCTCGGCGGCCTCGCCTCGGGCGGCATGGTGCTGGTGCTCGACGACATGTGCAACGGCGAGGAGATCAGCGTACGCGGTCTCTGCGGCGAGATGATCGGCCGCATGGAGGCACTCGGTCTGTGCGTCACGCCGCCCGAAGCCGAACGCCGTTCCGACGAGGCGCTATGGCGCAAATGGTCGCGCTGGGGCGTGTTCGACTTTCACTCGCATCAGAAGCCGCAGCCGATCTGCTACGCCGCCGCCTTCGATCCCGACGGTTTCAAGCGCGTCGCCAACGACATGATCGCCGAGGCGAAGGTTGATCTGAGATTGCATAGCTGGTTCTCGAAGACGATCGTGGAGGACGGTCGCGCGACCGGCGTCATCTGCGAGACCAAGGCCGGCCGGCAGGCGATCCTGGGCAAGATCGTCATCGACGCCAGCGGCGATCTCGACGTCGCGGCCTCGGCCGGCGCTCCGTTCACGCACGGCTCGTACATCGTCACGACCGTGTTTCGTTTGGGGGGGGTCGAAACCGACGCGGCCGAGCGTTTCGAATATGAGGAGCCAGCCGCCTTCGCCGCCGTGGACCGCGAGGCCAAGCGCACCATCGGCGGCTCCTGGGCGAAGTGGTGGCTGAAAACGCCGTTGCCGGGCATCGTCTGGTGCAATTGTCCGCATATGGCCGGCTTCGACGGCGTCAGCGTCGAGGATCTCACCCGCGCCGACTTCCAGGGCCGCGAGCGCATCGCCGCGCTGCTCGCTTTCGTCAAGGCCAGGATGCCGGGCTTCGCAAACGCCTTCGTCGTCGATGTCGCCCCGCAGATCGGGGTTCGGCAGACCCGTCTGCTCGACGGCGTCTACGTCATGAGCAAGGAAGACGTGACCTCGCGCCGGCACTTCCCCGACAGCGTCGCGCGCGGCCGCGACTATTACTATCCCTATCGTTCGATGTTGCCGCGCGGCGTCGCGCAATTGCTCGTCGCGGGACGGCATTATTCGGCGACCTCCGCCGCGCAGCGCGACAGCCGCGAAATCCCGCCGTGCATGGCGATGGGCGAAGCCGCCGGCGTCGCCGCCGCGCTCGCGCTCGAAACCCATGTCGATGTCGCCGATATCGATGTCGGCGTTTTGCAGAAGCGGTTGCGCGCGCAAGGCGCCGATCCCGGCGACATCCCCGCGTCCAACGCGCTCGTCGCCGTCGCGGCGGAATAAAGGAAACCAAATGTCTCCACAGCAACCTTTGTCCGGAATCCGCGTCGTCGATTTCACGCAAGTGATGCTCGGTCCGAGCGCGACGCAGGTGCTCGCCGATTACGGCGCCGACGTCATCAAGATCGAGCGCCCCGGCGCGGGCGACCTCTCGCGCACCTCTATCCCGGACGATCCCGACGGCATGAACAATCCGGTGTTCCGCAGCCTCAATCGGAACAAACGCTCGATCGCGCTCGACCTGCGCAAGCCCGAGGGCAAGGCGATCATCTATGATCTCGTGCGCGAGGCCGACGTCGTCGTGAACAACTTTCGCGCCGGCGTGATGGAGCGCATGGGCTTCGGCTACGAAGAGCTCGCGAAGATCAACCCGCGTATCATCTGCGCGTTCGGCTCCGGCTTCGGCCAGAGCGGTCCGCTCGCGCACAAGGGCGGTCAGGACATTCTCGCGCAGGCGCTGTCGGGCGTCATGCGCCGCAAGAGCAACCAGGACGAACCGCTGACGATCTACGCGACCGCGCTCTGCGATTACACCGCCGGCATGCATCTGGTTCAAGCCATTCTGCTCGCGCTGCTGCAACGCGAGAAGTCCGGCAAGGGTCAACAAGTCGCGGTCTCGCTGTTCGAATCCATGCTCGCGATGCAGATGCAGGAAGCGGCGATGTGGCTGCAACGCGACCGGCATTTTTCCTGGGGCGGCTATCCCCTGACGGGCGTGTTCGAGACGACCGACGGCGCCGTCGTGCTGGTCGGCGCGTTCAAGACCAACCCGTTGCGCGACATCTGCGCCGCGCTGGAGATCCCCGATCTCTCGCTCGATCCGCGCTTCGCCGTGCATCGCGATCAGGTCGCGAACAAGAGCGAATTGCAGGCGATGTTCCGCGCACGCTTCGTCTCCAACAGCACGGAGCATTGGATAGCGCGCCTGGAGGAGCAGGACCTGCTTTGTTCGCCCGTACTGACGCTCGCCGAGGCGCTGGGCCATGAGCAGACGCAGGCCAACGCTTCGGTGATCGCGCTGCCGGGCGGCCTCAGGGTCGTCGGTTCGCCGCTCAGCATGGACCCCAGCGCATTCCAGATTCGGCGGCCGGCGCCCGAGCTCGGCGCCGATGGCGAGGCGGTGTTGAGCGAGGCGGGCTATTCCGCCGAGCGTATCGCCGCGCTGAAAGCCTCGGGAATCCTGTCGTGAGCGTGCGCTTCGAGATCGTCGATCACGTCGCCAACGTGACGATCGATCGACCCGATCGGCTCAACGCCATCGACGCCGCGGCCGAAGCCGAACTGATGCGGATTTGGGAAGCGATCGAAGGCAACCGCGAGATTCGCGTCGTCGTGCTCACCGGCGCCGGCGATCGCGCGTTCTGCGCCGGCGCCGACATGAAGGGCGGCTCGGGGGTCAGCGGCCTCGAATATTGGGCGGCGCCGCGTCCCGGCGGCTTCGGCGGCATCGCCTTGCGCGAAACGCTCGACGTGCCGGTGATCGCGCGCGTCAACGGCCACGCGCTCGGCGGCGGCATGGAAATGGTGCTCGGATGCGACATCGTCATCGCTTCCGAAAAAGCGACGTTCGGCCTGCCCGAGCCGCGCGTCGGCCGCCTCGCGCTCGACGGCGGCATCGCGATATTGCCGCGCCGCATCCCTCATGTTCTCGCGATGGGCATGTTGCTCACGGGCCGCCGAATCGGCGCCGCCGAGGCGATGCGCTTCGGCCTCGTCAATGAAGTCGCGCCCGCGGCCGAGCTCGACGCCGCCGTCGCGCGCTGGGTCGCCGACATTCTCGCCTGCGCGCCGCTGTCGATCCGCGCGGTCAAACAAATGGTGCGCGCGGGCGAAGCGCTCTCGCCGCGAGAGGCGCAGATGCTGCGGCTGCCCGCTTTGGTCGAGGCGTTGCGATCGTCGGATCAGGATGAGGGCGTGAAGGCGTTTCAGGAGAAGCGCGCACCGCAATGGCGGGGCCACTGACGTGACCTATGTCATCGTCGCGCCCTGCATAGACGTGAAGGACGGCGCGTGCCAGGATGTCTGCCCGGTCGAGTGCATCTACGAGGGCGGGCGGATGATGTACATCCAACCCGACGAGTGCATCGATTGCGGCCTATGTCTGTCGGTATGCCCGGTCGACGCGATCTATGCGGAGGGCGAATTGCCTGCGGAATACGGTCCGTTCGCGACCGCCAACGCCGAATTCTTCGGGCCCGGGCTGACGGCCTGGGGCGCGCCGCGCGGCGCCGACGCCAGTCATGTCAGCGCCCTTGATCATCCGCTCGTGGCGGCGCGACCCGTCAAATCGGCGGCGCGGGGGGATTGAGTTGCGAAGCCGATCACGACGGACGTGGAAACGGTGTCGCCGTCGCACTTCGACTGGGGCATCTCGACGCCCTCGAGCTGTCGTTCGAGAAGGCGCTCGAGGCGTCGAGGACGCCACAACGTGCGTGTTTACGCCGCCTTCTGATCGGCTTCGCGGACCGCGATTCCCGTAATCAGCTTTTCGGCCTTTATTTCCTCCTGCAGGATTTCATTCAGCAGCGTCGCGGCCTGAGGAAGTTTCAATTGCTTCGCCCAACCGACGAGGGCGCCGTATCGAGCCATTTCATAATGCTCGACGGCCTGTCCGGCCGCGATAAGGCCCGTGTCGATCACTTCGCTCGTCCCGAACTCCTCGATCGTTTCCTCGCCTTCCGCGATGATGCCCTTGATGGCTTCGCACGTCTTGGCCTGAGGCCGTTTTCCGATGATCTCGAAGACTTCTTCCAGCTTCTCGATATGACCCTGGGTTTGCTCGCGATGCTCGGTGAACGCATCCCTCAGCGCGGGCGACTTAGTCGCCTTCGCCATTTTCGGCAGCGTCTTGTAGATCTGCTTCTCCGCGAAATAGATGTCCTTCAACTGCGCGAGGAACAGATCGTTGAGCTGACTTTCGGCCATGGTGTTCTCCTGTGGTTCTGGAGATCACCAAACGAGCCAACAGGACGATCGTTCCCGCGGTCCGCGCTCAAAGGACGACGACGCGCGCTCCCTTCGCGACCCGCTGATACAGGTCGATGACGTCGGCGTTGAGCATGCGGATGCATCCGGACGAGACCGCTTTTCCGATCGACTTGGGCTCATTGGTTCCGTGGATGCGAAACAAAGTGTCCTTCTTGTCCTGAAACAAATACAGCGCGCGCGCGCCGAGCGGATTCGACAGCCCGCCGTCCATGTGCGCGGGAAGATCGGGGCTGCGCTCGATCATTTCCGGCGGCGGCGTCCATCCCGGCCAGAACGCCTTGCGGCCGATCTCGGCGACGCCTTTCCATGCGAAACCCTGGCGGCCGACGGCGATGCTGTATTCGATCGCGCGACCGTCGCCCGTCGAAAGAAAGAGCTTTCGTACATGCGTGTTTATGGTGAGCGTGCCGGGCGCTTCGCCGGTGGGGTCCGCGACGATCTTGCGAGACGTGAGGCGCGCGTCGACCTGATCGTCGAACCCTCCGGGCGTCGAATAATAGGGATCGGCGTCGGCCGGGAGATTGCCGAGTGTAGCGGACGCAGCGCCGGGAAGGGCGGGGGAAGCCCATTGCGCCGACGCGTCACCGTTGGCCATGAAGAACAACCCGACAGCCGACAACAAGATCAAACCGCGTGACATAGACATGAACCCCCCGCTGGAAAAGCGAAAATCCGAATCCGAGCCGTTCTTGGAGAATAATAGCGGCGAATTCGGGACTTGTCGCGTTTTCACAAAGAAGGGGGCCAGCCGCGGTCACTCGGCCGCCGGGCTTTCCAGGAACACACGGCTTTGCCGGAAGTCCGCCGGTTCGATGGTCACAAGTTGGTCCAGCGTCAGCTCGACGTCGCCCGCCGCGAAGCAACGGTTCGCCTGTCGAAGCCGCGCGCGGTCTAGCGCGTTGCGTATGGAACGCGCGTTGGCGAAATGCGGCCGAGCGCGGCGGATCGGAATGTATTCGCCGAGCGCCCGTCGCGCGTCGGGGCTGAGCTTGTAGTTGAGCGTGGCGAGCATCTTTTCGCCGATCGCGAGCAGGTTCTCGTCGGTGTAATCGGGAAAGTCGATATGATGCGCCACGCGCGAGCGGAAGCCCGGATTGGAATGAAAGAATTTATCCATTCTGTCGGCGTAGCCGGCGAGGATGACGACGAGGTCGTCGCGGTTGTTCTCCATCACCTGCAACAGGATCTCGATCGCCTCCTGCCCATAGTCGCGCTCGTTCTCCTGCCGATAGAGGTAATAGGCCTCGTCGATGAACAACACGCCTCCCATCGCCTTCTTCAGCACCTCCTTCGTTTTCGGCGCGGTATGGCCGATATATTGGCCCACGAGATCGTCGCGCGTCACCGCGACGAGATGGCCGCGCCTGATGTAGCCGAGTTTGTGCAGGATTTCGGCCATGCGCACTGCGACGGTGGTCTTGCCGGTGCCGGGATTGCCGGTGAAGCTCATGTGCAGCGTGGGGGCCTGCGCGGTGAGACCGAAGCGCTGTCGCACGCGGTCGACGAGCAACAGCGCGGCGATTTCGCGAATGCGCTGCTTGACCGGCGCGAGGCCGATCAGTTCGTCGTCGAGTTGTCGCAGGACCGGCCCCACGCCCGACTGCGCGAATTCGGCGGCGAGATTGATTTTCGGCGTCTCGCTCATGAATATCGCTTGCCTTCGGGGCGATCGAGCGAATAGGCGCGCGTCGCGTAGCGCTGCGTGCGGCCGTCGCCCTCCGTGCGCTCCAGCCGAAAGCCGTCTTCGTTGGCGGGGCGGTTGACGATGAAGGAAATGCGCACCGACTCCCAGCCATGCGAGGAATCGAACGCGGACAGCCTGATGTAGCGGTCGCCATACACTTTGCGGCAGGCGGCGAGCTCCATCAACACGCCCTTGGCGTCCTGGAGATCGAACATCGGCAGACCCCACATGTCCCAATAGGTGTTGCGGGGATGCGGATCGTCGGTGAATTCGAGATTCACCGCCCAACCCTTGTCGAGACAATATTGGACCTGGGTGAGGATCTGATCGTCGGTCAGATCGGGCAGGAATGAGAAGCAGCCTTGGGTGATGCGCATGGGAGGTCTCCTGTGCCCTTCTCCCGCGGGAGCGAGAGAAGGGTCGTTTTCACGAAACGCTGGCGGTCGGCACGTAGTCGAGTTGGTCGGTCGAGGCGTAGTTGAAGGTCACGTCGCCCCAGACGTCGAGCGCGGACCGCAACGGCGTGCAGGTCTTGGCGGCTTCGGCGAGAATGGTCGGGCCTTCGTTGACGTAGTCGCGCCCGGCGTTGCGCGCGAACACCATGGCCTCCAACGCCACGCGGTTCGCCGTCGCGCCCGCCTGAATGCCCATGGGATGGCCGATCGTGCCGCCGCCGAATTGCAGCACGACGTCATCGCCGAACAGATTGATGAGTTGATGCATCTGCCCGGCGTGAATGCCGCCCGAGGCGACCGGCATCAGCTTGTTGAGCGAAGCCCAATGCTGATCGAAGAAGATTCAGTGCTCCAGACACAACGGATTGAAGTCC
>Ga0302320_10027784_pt1 | contig 10888 bp, 5 predicted proteins | sample Bog_T0_3_FD_202130 | JGI IMG/M metagenome (GOLD analysis project Ga0302320, IMG submission 202130) | Peat permafrost microbial communities from Stordalen Mire near Abisko, Sweden - Bog_T0_3 | ecosystem: Environmental > Terrestrial > Soil > Wetlands > Peat | place: Sweden: Abisko, Stordalen Mire... | reverse complement strand
GAACGGCAAATTGCTCTTCGGAGTGCATGCTGAAGATGATCACGGGGAGTTTGGGCCGGTCCGCCCGAATATGCTTGAGCACCTCGAGGCCGCCGCGTCCTGGGAGTTCAACGTCGAGGATCACCACATCCCAGTGCTCCCGGTCAATCAGGTCGAACGCTTGCTGGGAACCCCGTGCGTCTCCGAATGTGGTCTCTTCGAATGCGTCTTCGAGTATTCTGCGCAGGCCCTGGTGGATGACGGCATGATCGTCAACGATCAATATATTCATGGTCCACCAGGGCAGGCTCGCCGGCGTATTCCAACGGCATGCGCAATGTAATTGTGGTGCCACCGGCCTGTTTACTCTCAATTGAAAACTCTGCGCCCAGAAGGAGCGCGCGCTCGCGCATGCCGACGACGCCCAGCGCCTGTGTGTTGGCGAGCATATCCGCCGGGAATCCGACGCCGTCGTCTTCGATGGTGAGAATTGCATGGGAATTCTCCGGGACCACCGCGACAGCGACGTTGCTTGCCCGGGAATGACGAGCCACGTTTGTCAGGGCTTCCTGGAAGATCCGGAACACGGCGATTCTCTGGTCACTCGAAAATTTGAGCAGGTCGGCGGGCATCTTTACGGTGCACGGGATTCCGGCTCGGCGCTGGAACTCTGTGGCGTACCATTCAATCGCCGCGCCCAGCCCAACTGTATCGAGCATTTGCGGTCTTAGTTCGGTCGCGAGGCGTCGCACCAGGCCAATAGTGGAGTCGACAGATTTCATTGATTCTTCCACCATAGGGACCCATTCGTATGCGCCTGCCCCATGCTTTCGCACGATCCAGTCCAGGTCCATCTTGATGCCCGTCAATGCCGATCCCATTTGGTCATGCAATTCTCGCGCAATCCGAAGACGCTCTCTCTCGCCCGCAGTCTGCAAGCGGGCTGCTAATGCCCGCAACCGATCTTCGGATCGGCGGAGCTCATCCTCGGCTCGCTTGCGGTCGGTGATATCGCTTGCGGCACCGAACCATTCCACGATCTCGCCGTTCGCGTTCTTGAGGGGGATCGCACGCGAAAATGTCCACCTTAAATTGCCGTCCGTAAGCAACACCCGGTGTTCCGATTCGAAAGTGTCCCGGGTCTGGATGGCTTTCTCGATAGCTGCCATCACCTGCGCCCGATCGTCGGGGTGAATGTATTTTTGAAGCCAGGTCTCGGTTGGCACACTCGTTTCGAGGCTAAACTCCCGACTCTGCAGATGGCGCATCTCGCTCCAATCGGCATTCATTCGATACATCGCATCCGTACTCGCCGTGACAAAGGCTCGAAAACGCTCCTCGTTCTGGCGCAGCGCATGGTCTTTTTCCAGATCTTTGATTCGTGCCAGGTTGCGCCGGTAGCGATCGATTGCGACGCTGGTGAGGGCACCAATGCAGCAAAAGACACCGAGGTAAGCTACTTCCGTTGTGCTCTTGATTGTCCATCGTCCACTGGTCGGGAAGATCCAAAAGAATGCCAGCAACTCAGACGATGCAGTAGCCGTCAATCCAGCCCATAGGCCCAACCGCATCGCGACGATCACCACCGCGGGATAGAACGTGGCGAAGGGCGGCACGCCGATCCCGAAACGTCGCGTCAGGATCTGGCGCAGGAGAAAAGCCGCGCCCGCCGCCCCAATCGCCACCGCGAGGCGAACCGCTAAATGACCCAGCCGGGGCTCTGCACCTGCTTGCATTTGGGGATTCTCGGACATTTAGGAGTTTGGAACCGACCAAAGGGACGTGACGCAAAATTATAGAGCGAAAAAGTTTTTTTAAGGTGTGGCGATCGTCACACATTGTCGGCAGCTCGTTGCAGGGCAATCGCATTTGAAGTCTCTTCACGTCCAACGCTTGTCATCCTGAACGTAGTGAAGGATCTGCGGCTGTTTTTCCCTGCTTCCGCGATGCTGAACCTGCGCCGGTGTGCAGGAATTGGGCCGAAAGGCAGCCGCAGATCCTTCGTCGCGGCGCTCCTCAGGATGACAAATCGATGAAAGTGCCCCAACAATTCCAAATGCGATTGCCCTGCAGCTCGTTGGCACTGTGATTGTCCGAAGAGTATGCCTGGAATACACTGGAAGCTTTTCCTGCGATGTAACCACTGAGTCGGTCGCTTTCGTGTGACCCACGGGCATGCTTCACAAATAAATCCTGAGACTCATCACACGATTTGAAGGACCGGAGAATGGGAGTAATCGAGTCTTTAAGTCATTGAGCTTCTTTTCTAATCGATCGATCTCACGTGAGCTGTCTGCCGCGGGCATCTCTGAATTTCCACATCAGGTGAGCAAAAGAGATCGGTTTGCAATGTGATTTGCTTCCACGATAGCGGGAACTGACTCAATTAAATCGCTGTTCTCGGCACTCGAATCCCAGGAAAGCGCGATGTCAGAAGGAAGGGCGAACGATGGGAATGAGACCGGCGAAGACAATTCTTCTGATCGAAGATCGCCCCGAAGAAGCTCGACTTATCCGTGAGATGCTTCACGATGCAGGAGAGTGTGTCTTTGAATTGGCCCATGTCGAATCCATGGACAATGCCGAGATCTATCTCGCAGGCAATCCCGTTGACATAGTTCTGGTGGATCTGGGGTTGTCCGATTCCCACGGACTAGCGGCGGTCGGGAGGGTTCGGAGAGCCGCCCCACGCGTTTCGATCGTGATGCTGTCGAGCGTGGATGACGAGGCGATTGCAGTGCAAGCCATACAGGAGGGCGCTCAAGATTACCTTATTAAGAGCCAGATCGAGCCGCGCGAGCTGATGCGGTCGCTCTTGAATGCAGCCGAGCGCAAGACGATTGAGGAGGCTCTGTTCATCGAGAAAGAGCGCGCGCAGGTGACGCTCGATTGCATTGGCGACGCGGTGATCTGCACCGACACATCGGGAAGGATCACCTTCCTCAATCCGGTCGCTGAAAGGATGACGGGATGGCAGGTCAGAGAAGCAACGGGACGGGCAATGGGCGAGACTTTCCATATCGTTGACGGTAGTACGCGCAAGACTATTCTCGACCCGATGGCCAAGGCTACCTTGCAAAACCGCGCGGGCGAATTGCCGTTAAATTGTGTTCTGATTCGCCGGGATGGGCATGAGGTATTCATTGAAGACTCCGTGGCTCCCATTCGCGACCGGGACGGCCGGGTTGCCGGAGCGGTTATCGTATTTCGCGACGTGACGGCGACCCGGCAACTGGAAGCGAAGTTGACGCATTCTGCCGAGCACGATTCTCTCACCGGGTTACCCAATCGAATGCTTCTCCACGACCGAGTGGGCCAGGCGATCGCTCTTGCACGGCGACAGGGGGGGCAGGCCGCGTTATTGTTTCTTGATTTGGATGGATTCAAAGAAATCAACGATACGCTGGGGCATCTTATCGGCGACAAGGTTCTTCAATCCGTCGCAAAGCGGCTGCAGGATTGTGTGCGAGGCCCGGATACTGTCAGCCGGCAAGGAGGAGACGAGTTTATCGTACTGCTGCAGGAACTGCGATGCTCTGAGGATGTCGCAGCTACGGCGGGACGATTGTTGAAGGCGGTCGAGGATATACATTCAATCGATCAAAACGAAGTATGTATAACAACAAGCATCGGCGTGAGCATCTATCCTCGCGATGGCGGAAATGCGGAGGCTCTCATCAAGAGTGCCGACGCGGCAATGTATCACGCCAAGAAACTTGGCAAGCATGGCTATCAATTCTTCATCCCCGAGATGGTTCATGAAAATGCCGAGCGTAAATCGATCGAGCAGGACCTTTGGCTCGCCTTGGAGAGGAAAGAGTTTGTGTTGCACTACCAGCCCCAGATCGATCTCAGGACGAGAGCAATCGTCGGGGCCGAGGCGTTGATTCGCTGGATCCATCCCACGCGAGGAACAGTCTCCCCGGCGCAGTTTATTCCCATTGCCGAGGAATCCGGACTGATACTGCCGATAGGCGCCTGGGTCCTGCACGAAGCGTGCTCCCAAGCCAAAGCCTGGGCGGACGCTGGCGAGCCGGCGAGGACCGTGGCAGTGAACATCTCCTGGATTCAGCTGCAGAGCGAAAATTTTCTAGAGAGTCTGTTCGCGACGCTCGAGACGACCGGCCTGAACCCAGGCTCGCTGGAGCTGGACATATCCGAAAGTATTTTGATTAAGCACACAGCGCGCATGAGATCCATCCTGGGAACGTTGAGGGAAAAAGGAGTCAAGGTGTCGGTCGATAACTTCGGCATTGGTCACTCAAGCGTTGGCAGCGTGGAAATGTCACCTTTCGACGCCCTGAAGATAGACAGATCTTTTGTTCACAAAGTGCCCGGCAACGACGTCGATCCGAGCCGGATGAATGCAGTTCTAGATATTGCGCAGACCTTTAACGTGAGAATCATTGCGGAAGGTGTTGAGTCCTCCGAAGACCTGGCGTTATTGTGGGTGCATGGCTGTGACGAAGCGCTTGGCTACTACTTTGCTCCACCAGTGGCGGCAGAGCAGCTCAATGCGATGTTCCGATCGCAAGAATTACTGGGCGAGGGAAGTCCATTCAGCACAGCGGTAAACTGAGCCACGCATCGGTTTCAGGTTTCTGAGTAATACTGAATATCGTCGGATTCCCTGCGTGAGCGATAATACTTGAAGGTGCGAGTACCAATAGCGGCGGCAGCGATGCCTGACCATACGGCTACAATTCCCGGAAGGTAGCACACCTTCTTCGCTGCCGCTGCCGATACCCTTTCCGTCCTGACGCGACTATACGGGGAACTTACTCGCCCCATGCCTGTCCGGTCGATCGGCGTATCCTTCGATAGGATCTGTAGCGGAAGAAGTCTCTGCAAGAAAGACACGCAGAGATCGCGAGATATCGAGGGAGCGGGATGGACGATTTCTGGACCAGACGAAAGTTCTTGCGCGGGGCGATGGGATCAGCGGCTTCAATGGCACTCGCACCGCTGGGAAACAGCGCATCGGCCCATGGTTCGGGAACATCGGCTCTCCAGGGGCGGTTTGTGACCCATGTCTCGATCGTGCGTGTAAACCAGATCGAGGTAACTCCCACCCATTCGATTGGTGAAGATGAGGCCCCAGACAATAGCCCGGACCATATCCGCTCGCGACGTGAGGCTTTTGCGCAAGGATGCCCTGAAGGCAAGATGACCTGGGCGATCAGCTGGTTGGCGCTGAACGACATGCGGCAGGAGTACAAGGATGCGCGGCGCCTGCTCGCCTCCTATCACGAACGATATGGCGACGAGGTCACCTTCATTCCCGGCGGCTATTTCGCGCCCATGTACGACACCCGCGAACACATTCGTGTGACGATTCACAAGGCACTTCAATTGATCTCGGAGATGGTTGGAAACGGATATCGTCCGGAGTGCCTGGTTGCCGGTTTCATGGACGCGGAGAACCAGCGCTTTCTCGCCGAAGAGGAAGGCATTCATGTGTGCCAGGGCCAGATCTGGAGCCAGCACGGCATCGATAACGGGGATGGTGACGGCGGCATCTGCTATCCCTACTACCCGAGTCGCGAGCATTATCTGAAGCCGGCTCAGGGCCCCGCGGATTTTATTGACTGCGTCTGCCTGGACGGCTGGACATGCGATTTTCTGGCCGCGCGTCGCAATGGGTTCGAGGGGGGATTTAACAGCCGCATGGGCGTGGGGCCTATCGAGACGGTTGGAAATCTGGGAGAAGCAGCAGGCCGCAAGGAGATGATGGCGACCACCGCGATGCACTTCGATCAGGGCCAAGCCTTGAATGGTTTTGGATGGGTGACGGGAATCTGGGAGGTATCGGTTGGCCATGATAAAGACCTGACATGGTGGCTGCAGGCGGTCAAGGAGAGATGGCCTGACACTCAGATGATGACCGAAGGGGCATTCGGCATGGAGTGGCGGAAGCATACGCGCAACAACGTTTCCCTCAATTACCGCTTCGATGCTAAAGGGACAGGTGCACCGGGCTCGGAGAAGGAGTTAGAGATTCGGTGGTTCATGAATCGCGAGTTTCGGCTGGGATTGCTCAATAACTGGACCACGGACAGTCATGCCATGGTGATTGATTTTACCCGGTATGATTTGGCGGCACACGAACCCGAGGGACTGCAGCGAGAATGGAGCCTGATGAACGTGCTGAACCAAAAGGGCACGAGATCGCAGGACAAGCCGATCCGCTTGGGAAAATTGGATTCAGAAGATCAACGGCGCATCTATGCTCGGTATCCGGAGTTGAAAAAGTTGGCCTGAAAAAATGCACCACCGTTCCTTTCCTGGCGCAGCATCGATGCGTCCCGCGTTTTGTTCCACACGCCTCAACCGGTAGACTTCGAGAGAGTCGGTTTGAATGTGGAGATCATCGAGTGAAGGCATTAGTCAAGAGCAGGGCGGAACGTGGGCTTTGGTTGGAAGACATCGCTGAGCCCACGATTGGCATCAACGACGTGCTGATCCGTGTACGTTATACCGGTATCTGTGGCACAGATGTTCACATTTACCAATGGGATGAATGGGCACAAAAGACGATTAAGGTGCCGATGGCGATTGGCCATGAGTTTGTCGGCGAAATCGTTGCCGTTGGGTCGAACGTAAATGACTTTTTCGTCGGAGATATTGTAAGTGGGGAAGGTCATGTTGTTTGCGGGCGGTGTCGCAATTGTCTAGCAGGGAGGCGGCATCTTTGTGCTTCCTCTGAAGGCGTCGGCGTGAATCGCCCAGGAGCATTTGCGGAACTGATCTCGCTCCCGATGACTAATATATGGCGGCACAATCCAGGCATCAACCAGGAAGTTGCTGCGATCTTCGATCCTTTCGGCAACGCGGTGCACACCGCTCTTTCTTTTCCAGTGTTGGGAGAAGATGTGCTGATCACAGGGGCTGGGCCGATCGGCGTGATGGCCGTTGCAGTAGCTCAGCGCGCTGGTGCGAGACACGTAGTGGTCACGGACCTGAATCCTTATCGGCTCGATCTGGCTCGCAAGATGGGCGCGACTCTGGCAGTGAATCCAAACGATACGCCCCTTTCCGATGTGCAGAGGCAGCTGAAAATGACGGAAGGCTTCGATGTTGGACTGGAGATGTCAGGGAGTCCGCAGGCGCTGAGCAGCATGATCGGGAACATGAGCCATGGCGGAAAGATTGCCATACTGGGAATCCCGGCCAAAGACGCGCCCATGGATTGGCGGCCGGTCATCTTCAATATGCTAACGATAAAAGGCATCTATGGGCGCGAGATGTACGAAACCTGGTACAAGATGTCGGCAATGCTTGAGTCCGGCCTGGACATTTCGCCGGTAATCACCCATCGGTTTCCCTATAACGACTTCGAGAGGGGTTTTGACGCAATGATCTCGGGGAAGACTGGCAAAGTTGTTCTGGACTGGACGGCTGTGAGTTGATGTCCGGGAGGATGGTTTCGGAAGCACGACGAAGGATTTGTAACATCGCGGATTGACCACATGGTCTTCTGCGTGAAAGATTGAGGGTTACTTGATTCGATTGGAAGGCCGTAGGAGAAAATGAGCGCACAGAATCGGCCTCCCCGCATGAGCGATGTTGCTAAGCTTGCCGGCGTCGGCACCATGACGGTTTCGCGGGTGCTGAGCGGCAGTGTGAAGGTGAGCGAGGAGACGACGCGGCGCGTTTTTGATGCCATTGCGACGCTCAACTACCGGCCGAACGAAGTGGCGCGTGCGCTGCGGGACCAGCGGTCGCACCAGATTGGGGTCATCGTACCGAATCTTGTCGACCCATTCTTTGCGATCTGCGCGCAGACGGTGAGTGTGGTTGCCAAGGAGCATGCTTATTCTGTCATCATCGCCACGGCAGACGAAGACCCCGATAGTGAGTACAACGAAGCCAGCCGCATGCTACGCCGCCAGGTTGAGGGATTTGTCATTATTCCCGCAGCCGGAGGAGTGTCGCGCATTGCGGGCAGCGAATTCAGCCGCACGCCGGTGGTGACTCTCGATAGGCCGATTGAAAATAGCTCGTTTGACAGCGTCGTGGTCGAGAATAAGTTCGGGTCGCAACTGGGTGTGAATCACCTGATTCAGCACGGGCATCGGCGTATCGCTTTTTTCGGCCTTTCGCGCAATCTATACACGATCAGGGCACGATTCGAGGGCTATCGGGAAGCATTGAAGAAGGCGAACCTGAAGCCGGAATTCTATTTTGGCAACGGCACGCAAACCGAGATGGTGACCACGATTCGAGGCGTGCTGGATAGCAAGAATCCGCCGACAGCTTTCTATTGCAGTAATAACCTGATCGCACGCAATGCAATTCATGCGCTGGCCTATCTGAAGGTACGGGTTCCGGAATCTGTTGCGCTTGTTGGGTTCGACGACTTCGAGACGGCCAACATTCTGAACCCTCCGTTAACGGTGGTGCGCCAACCGATTACTGACTTGGCGCGCATGGGCGCGAACATTCTGTTCTCGCGCTTGCTCAACAATGACCGCACGGAACGGGGGAAGCACATCGTGTTGCCTGTAGAGCTGGTACTTCGCGAATCGTGCGGAACCCACCAGAAACTCCTCCCCGTGAGAAAGCGGGAGATTGCAGAGAGCGTGTTGCACGCGAAGTGATTTGGCACGCCTCGTACTCTCAATGGACGGCAATCGTCGCCTTCTCCAGGTTCCATCCGCGTAGCGCGATTTCTGGTTTGGATTCTCCAGCAGGGAAGGCGACGGTGATGGTGCGTGAATCGCCCGGAAGCAGCGAAACATAGTTCTCGCTGTAATAGGCCGGCAGGATCCGCGCGTCCGTTGTTGCGTCTTTGAGCGTCAGTTTCACGAGCAGCGTCGGGACATTTCCAGTATTTTCGAGTTTGATGGTGGCATGGCGTTCTCCGCCTTTGGCGATCATGGTGGCCGAGACGGAAAGCCTGACATTTGCGAGTGCATCAAGCTCGCGGAGACCTGACTCCTGCTTTGACCACCAGTAGAGGTTGTCGCTCACCGGTGTGCCATTGATTTCGGTGACTCGGAGGGCAAGCAGGATGGTGTGGTCGTCAGCCAGCTTTTCGAGATCCGGCTTGCCCACCGGCGTGCGCGCGTTGGCAGCTGCTTCTATTTGATTGCTCTGGTCGCTCAGGACCTTGCCGTCGAGGCCGACTACGCGCGTTTCCACTTTGTAAGAATGCGCTTCGCCTAGGTTAATCAGGTCGACTGTGTTGTCGGCAAGATTCAACTGCGCATGGACCGGCTCGCAGGCTTTTTGGGTTCCGTAGAAACTGGATTGCGTGTCGTAGTCCCAGCTGAGGAAATTCCATTCCATGCTGGGCCACGCGGGTTGCGTCATCCAGATCATGCGCCCTGAATTCGGCTCCCAAAGGTGCGCGGCAAAACCTTCAAAGATGGCTCGGTGGCCGACATAATCGAGCATCTGCGCCTTGCGTTCGAAATCTTCAAGGCTGCCGGGCGCGCCGAATTCCGTATCCATGTGAGCCATGAAAGGCGCGACTGCACCGTTGCCGCTCTGATGCCAATCGTGGTACGCCCAAGTGTCGCTGATAGGCCAGCGATCAGGCTCGGGGATGAACGATTCGAGGCTCTCTAGAGTCGGGACGCTGGGGATGCCGAGTTCGACGCTGAAGCCACGGTTGATGCGGTAGTAGGTTTCGAGCGGCTGGAACTGATAGGGGCCGGAGTTGCGCAGGTTCACCTGATTCGAGCTGCCGGTGTAATAGCGCGTGTGATCGAGCGTGCGCACCAGTGTGGCGAGGCCTTCGTTGATGATTGGCTGGGGCACGCCCTCGTTGCGGCCGCACCAAACAACTATGGACGGATGATGGCGGAAACGCAGGATTGTATCGCGGGCATTTTCGAGGAAGAGCCGCGGATCCTGGGCTTCGACATTGTAGTTTTGCGTCGATTCCCAGAAATCGTTCCACACCATCAGGCCGTACTTGTCGGCAAGAGCATAGAAGCTTTCTTCGGTATCCTGGCCCATCCAGTTGCGGATCATGTTGACGTGTGCGTCGCGATGCAAACGGAAATACGGCTCGAGATGCTCTATGCTGACGCGCTTACGGCTGTCGTCCATGCCCCAGTTACCGCCGCGCGCGGCGATGCGGACTCCATTTACCTTGATCACGATATCCGTTCCGGGCCAGCCACCTTCGACGGGCCGAACCGACGGCGAATCCAGCGCGTTGGGTGCGAGCGAATGGACCCATGCGTGGCGGAAGTATTCGGGCAAAGGCTGTCCGGGCGGCATCTGGTTCGGCGTTTTGTCGTCGATCTGGCGAATGCCTTCGTGACTTTCGTCGATCAGCGGCAAGCCCGAATCATGAGTGCGGCTGGGCAACACCTCGACGCGCCGCAGATGGCCGGTCGAGTCGAAGAGGGAGGTCTCATAGCTCACTTCCCGCATGCCGAAGTCGATCTTGCGCTCTGAACTTGTTTTGCCGCCGGCGGTGAAGTTAACCCGCAACGCGTGGAGTACTGGTTCACCGTAGCCGTTGGGCCACCACAGTTTAGGATTCTGCACTTTGAGCTGCGCATAATCGGCCGGTTCGAGACGGACGATGGTCTCACCCGGAACGAGGTGCACGTGCTTGGTGACGGTCACCTCGTCGAAGCTTGCGATCAGGTCTCCGTCAACCGCGTCATTCGCGGTGTTCGTCAAAGGTGCTTCGATTTCGATGTCGGCTTCGCTGCGGTCCGTCTTCGGCAGCGTCGTGATGACTTGCAGGTCGCCGACTTCGACTGGACCGGTGGCTGTCAGCGTAACATTCTGCCAGATGCCGGTGTTGCGATCGCGAATCCCGGGAATCCAATCCCAACCCTCCGCGGCCGAGAAGGTGGGCCCGTCGATGACTTCAATCCCGCCGTTTTCGCCGGGACCGGCTTTAATTGACTGCTCATGCGCGACGCCCGGATGCGGCGGCGGG
>Ga0302320_10027783_pt1 | contig 10888 bp, 7 predicted proteins | sample Bog_T0_3_FD_202130 | JGI IMG/M metagenome (GOLD analysis project Ga0302320, IMG submission 202130) | Peat permafrost microbial communities from Stordalen Mire near Abisko, Sweden - Bog_T0_3 | ecosystem: Environmental > Terrestrial > Soil > Wetlands > Peat | place: Sweden: Abisko, Stordalen Mire... | reverse complement strand
AGTCCGTCAGGCTCGTTCGATTCACCTGGCCAACCCGGACTCCCGGCAACCTCCCCGCAAGCCCAGCTCCAGTCCGCAGAGTCTGGCTCGTCGCTCCCTGACGCCGCATCCGCCCAGCCGGAAAGCCAATCCCAATCAGCACCCGATTCCATGCCGCCGGCCCAATCCGAAGTGCAAGAAGTCGTCCCACCCCAGCCTCCCAATCCACCCCAGCCCGATCAGTCCGCCGGCGCGTCCGACCAGGACGATCATGTCCGCAAACCCAAAGGCAAACCGCCAGGGGATACATCGGATTCGCCGAATCGGTCCCTTCGCATGCCCACGCCAACAGCGGGCTTGGACTACCCCTCTGTTGGCTCGCAGGCGCCGTCGAGCTCCGCCAATTCTGATCGCCCGCTTTCCGATGCTCAGCTTGCCGTGGGAGCCTTGCCCCAGTCCGACCTTGCTTCAGGTGACACTCCCCTCAAGAACGGCCGAGACTGGACAGGCACCGACCCCACGGACCGCGACTCCAAAGCTCCTGCTGAGCCGGCCTCCAACCTGCCGCCCGTCGAGCGCTACCCCACAATCGAAGCTCCAGACACTGTCTCCGTGAGCCAGGAGATTGCCGTCCAGTTCTCTTTGACCTCCGATCAGATATCCCCCGAAACCAAGATCCTCTCCGGCAATCAGAACCACGGCAAGCTTCAGTTGCATATGGCCAACGGCGAGCGCCAGTGGACCCTGACGGTCAACATCACCGCTCCCGGAATGGAGATCACCCGCAACGGCTCAAACACCGCCCAGATCACCATCGACCGCGACGGCGACTCGACCATCGCAGCGTTCTATATGCGCGCCCTGCCGCTCACCGCAGCCAACGCGGACGGCAAGCGCGACACCCGCATCTTTGCCACCCTCTGGCACAACAACGCCTTCCTCGCCCGTATCGTTCGCCCCCTCAGCATCTTCGGCGCAGCGTCTCAGCCCACACCCGCCCCGCTCGGGCCAGCAGCAGCGCCGGCCCCACCCGCGCCCATGGCCCAGGCCCGCGTAAGCGCCTCGAATATAGCCCGCCCAACAGCGGCCGCTCCATCGCCGCCGCATTCCGATTCGACCCAGGTCAGTCTCGATCCCGCTACCATTCCTCCAGACCTCACCATCGTTGAAAACCGTGTCGGAGACATCCTGCGTCTCGTCTTCTTCGCCGCCGGCTCCTCCGCCCCGGTGGAAGCTGACATCCCCAACCCCGACCAGCTTCATCAATGGATCAACAACCACTTCGCGCAAATGGCCAGCCACTCCCGCGCCATCACCCCTGAACCACCCACCCCCGCGCAGGCCCAGATTGACCAGCTCCATGCCTCCGACCACCTCAACGCCTTTGGCGCTGAGCTTTATGACCGATTCGCTCCTCCAGCCTTCAAAACCCTCTACTCCGATCTCTTGAGCAGCCGCACGTCCGACAATCCCCTTGTCCTACCAAACATGAGCCCAATCGCCATCCAGATTTTCAGCGACGACCCATCCCTCCCCTGGGAACTGATGCGACCCACCTCGCAGGACGGCAGCCGCATGGACTTTCTCGGCGTCACCGACTCTATCGCTCGCTGGCCGCTCTCCCGGCGCGGCAGCTCCCGCCCGCCTCAGTCCCTCACTGTCCAGAACTCCGTCGTCGTTGCCCCCACCTATCGCGGCGCGCAAACCCTCACCGCCGCAAATCAGGAGCTCACCACCCTCAAATCCATCCGCGGCTTCACGCAGGTTGCCGGAGACTACCAGTCCGTCCGTAATCTGGCCGGCCGTCCGCCACAAGGAATCGTTCATTTCGCCGGCCACGGCCAGGTCTCTGAAGAGAATGGCGTCCCGCGCTTCACCATCCTCCTTGAAGACAGCGAAATCGACCCCGCCACCTGGCAGGCCCTCGGCAGCGCCGCAGGCGCAACCCACCCACTCTTCTTTTTCAATGCTTGCGATGTAGGTGAGTCCCGCCAGTTCATGAACGAGGTCGACGGATGGGCGCCCGCCCTGCTCGGCAACGGCGCCAGCGGATATATCGGCGCGCTCTGGCCCGTCAAGGACTCGACCGCCGCATTATTTGCTTCTACTTTTTATGCATTCCTGGATAAATCATTAGCCACCGGTCATTACCTCAACGTCGCCTCGCTCCTGGCCCACACCCGAGCCCAGGTATTCCGCGAAACCGGCGACGCCACCGCCCTGGCCTATGTCTTCTATGGTGACCCGAAGCTCGTACTCGCCGCGCCCACCGCCCGGCAGTGAGCAGCAAAGGCTCCCTCAGTTTTGCGAACTGCTCTCCCCGTTCCCGATCGGCACTGATTCCGTCCCCACCGGCTCATCTTTGCCCTTCTCCGGATCGTATTGGTGCTTCACCATCCAGTCTTTGAACGTTGCAGCCGCCCCCTCCAGCATCTTGCCGTCTTTCCAATAGAAAGCCAGACCGTCCCTCGTCTCCGCCCGTAGCTCGCACGTCAAATTGTTCCAGGGCTTGCCTGGCTCGGGCAGAAGAATCTCCACTGTCTTTCCCCTCTTCTTCCATCTGGCCGGAACAGTCTCATATCCTGTCGAAGCCCTCAGCGCGTCCGCGCAGGTATAGGTAAAGAGGAAGCTCTCAGGGGTTCCATTCTCAAAAACATCGGCCATGCCTTCCCCATCCACAAAGTCCGTCGCCCCTGAAAAGCTCTTCGACTCCCGGCCTTGACGAGAACGCGCGCTGTAGTGAAAGATCAGCACCCGCAGCGGATAATCCGCCGGATCGGGCCCACCCGCCATTGCCTCCGGTGAAAACGCCAGACAGCCCATCAACCCGCTCAAGGCCAATATTAGAAAACGCCGCATTGAGGACACCCCCTCATCGATTTTATTGGATTGTCCCCTCATCCGACCCTCATGCAGCGCGCACTCGGATCTCAATCGCAGGACAACACTCTGCAACACGTTGTGTGATCGAAGTCTCTTGGATCGATAAGGTCCCGCTAATTCGGCGGAACTTGAACCGGCGCACTCGGCTGCGGCACTGTGATCACGGCTGGCGCGGGCTGCTGCGTCCCGCTCCCGCTCGGCGTCGCCGCCACGGGCAGGTTCTTGCCCTTTTCCGGATCGTACTGGTGTTTATCCATCCAGTCCTTGAACTTCGCAATCGGCACTTCGTCCAGTCCACCGTCATGCCGGTAATACGCGGTCTCCTTCATCAGCACCTTCAGACCGCACGACTCCATCTCGCCCGGCTTGCCAAACTCCGGCAACAGAACCTCAATCTCCCGGTCCTGCTTCTTCCACCGTGCCGGAAACGTCTCGTAACCCGGCGAACCTCTCAGCCGATCTGAACAGCGATAGCTGAAGTCGAAGCCCCGAGGCGCTCCGTTCTCATACAGATTCGCCCTCCCTTCACCGTCCACTTCGTCCAGCGAACTCGGCCCCATCGATCCCGTGCGGTAGTAGTGCGAATGCGCGTTGTACTGAAAAATGTGTACCCGCAGCGGATAGTCTGCGGCATTCCGCCCACCGGCCATCGCCGCAGTTGAGAGCCCCAGGCACATCGCAACCCCGATCGCACCGCGAACCAATCCTCGCCGCATCCAAACTACCCCCAGGGGAATCTCGCCACCCGATTGCACACCCATCCTAACTCCGCCAGTCGCCCTCCGCAATCGCAGACCGTTGCCGCCCAGACCCGGCGCACCCGCAAATGAAGCCCTTCCGGCGCAAGCATTCAATCCTTGTCCTTGACAGACGCTCCATTACTTGTTTACTCTATGCCTGTAGCAAAATGGCCTATGACGAAATCTAACGCTCGCGATCTCTTCCCCGGCGCACTCGAAATGATGATCCTCGAGTCCTTGCGCCGTCAGCCCGCCCACGGCTACGCACTCGTCCAGCACATCCAGCTGCGGTCCAACAACCTGCTCCAGGTTGAAGAGGGCTCTCTCTATCCGGCTCTTCAACGGCTGCTCAAAGCAAAGTTGGTCAAAGCCGATTGGGGCGTCTCCACCACCAATCGCCGCGTCCGCACTTATCAGATCACGACGGCCGGCCTGCGCCACCTCGAGCAGGAAATCTCCAGCTTCGAACAAATGTTCCAGGGCATTACGTTGGTCCTCAATCCAGGCAAATCCCCGGCCAACTGAGAGGTACCCCAATGAATTGGATCCCCAACACCTTCCGTCGCCGCAAGCTCTTCGACGATCTCTCTGAAGAAATCCGCCTTCACATCGAAGAACGCACCGAGCAATTGATCCGCGAAGGCACGCCCCCCGCCGAAGCCGCGCACCAGGCCCGCCGAGCCTTCGGCAACCGCACCGTCCTTGAAGAGCGGAGCCGCGAAGTCTGGCAGTGGCCCACTCTTGAATCCATCTGGGCCGATGTGCGCCTCGCTTTGCGCCAGCTCCGCCGTTCTCCCGGATTCACCTTCGCCGCCGTTCTCACGCTCGCGTTAGCCATCGGCGCAAACTCCGTCGTATTCGGAATCTTGGAAGCGTTGATCCTCCGCCCGCTCAACGTGCCTGAGCCGCAGAGCCTTTACAGCATCGAGCGCGGCCCGGATAAAGCAGCGAACGAGTCCTACCCCGACTATCTCGACCTGCGCGACCGCAACCACAGCTTCGATGCCGTCGCCCTCTACATCATCTCGCCGGCGGGCCTCGACACCGGCAATAATCCCTCCCAGGTCATGGGCTACGAGGTCAGCGGCAATTACTTCGACGCCCTGCGCATTAAGCCCTGGCTTGGCCGATTTTTCCACGGCGCCGATGAGCATGGCCCCAATAGCGCTCCGTATTTAGTGCTCAGCTACGCCTATTGGCATACCCACTTTCAAGACGATCGCAACGTCGTGGGCCGCGTCGTCCAGTTGAACAAGCATCCCTTCACCATCCTCGGTGTAGCGCCGGCTCAGTTCCAGGGAACATTGATTTTCGTCTCACCCGATTTCTGGGTACCTGTCGTCAACCATCAGCAGGTCGTAGGCTCTGACATTCTCAACGGACGCAGAGAGCGCATGTTCTACATGGCGTTTGGGCACCTGAAGCCGGGAGTCACTCCGGCACAGGCCATCGGCGATCTCAACACCATTGGAAAATACCTTGAAAAGACCTACCCCAAAGACGATGCCGACATGACCTTTACTCTGGCGCGTCCAAGTCTTGCCGGCGACCTGCTCGGTCCCCCCGTCAAAGGCTTCGTGACCGGCTTGATGCTTCTTTCAGGATTGATTCTCCTCGCCGCATGCGCCAACCTGGGCAGCCTCTTCGCCGCGCGCGCCGCTGACCGCTCCCGCGAAATAGCGCTGCGACTCGCCCTTGGTTCCAGCCGCAAACGCGTTCTCCGCGGAGTCTTCACCGAAGCCGTCGTGATCTCCATCGCCGGAGGCTTCGTTGGCCTCTTGGGCAGCATCGCCCTGTTGCGCGAGTTGAGCGCATGGCAGCCCATCAAAGCCTATCCCCTCCACATTCCTGTGGATCCCGACGCAAGTATTTGCCTGGTTGCATTGCTCCTCTCTTTGGCCAGTGGATTTCTCTTTGGCGCGGTCCCGGTGCGCCAGATCCTTCGCACCAATCCATACGAAGTAGTCAAGGCTGGCTCCACCGGCATCATTGCCGGCAACACCGGCCGCAGAATCGGTGTCCGCGACATTTTGCTGGTCGCACAAATTGCCATCTGCGCCGTCCTCGTCACCTCTTCGCTGGTCGCCGTCCGTGGGCTCATCCGCTCCATGCACAGCAACTTTGGCTTCGATCCGCGCAACGTAATGATGGCCGGTACCAATCTGAGCATGGCGGGTTACAGCCTCGACAGGGTGCCCGAAATGCAAAAGCGCATGATCGATGCCGTGCAGGCGATCCCCGGCGTCCAGTCTGTTGGACTGATTGACACAGTGCCCTTGGCAGGTGGCGGCATCACCTCGAATGTCTTCACCGACCAATCCACTGATCTCAGCCCACCAAATGCCGTTGCCAATCCCGCGATGTATAAGATATCTCCCGAATACTTCCATGCCGCCGGCACATCCTTGTTGCAAGGCCGGGCTCTCACCTGGCACGACGACAAAAACTCGCCCAGCGTGGCAGTCATCAACCAAAAGTTTGCGCTCATGGTGTTCGGCTCTGTAAGCAACGCCATCGGCAGATACTACAAGATGGAAAATGGAGACCGCGTGCAAGTGGTTGGGATCGTCGAGGACGGAAAATACCATCTCCTCAGCGAAGATCAACAGCCCGCGATGTTTCTGCCTTTCCTCCAACTGCCCAACGCCTACACCAGCCTCGTGGTCCGCTCTGAGCGCGATCCCGAGCAACTCGCCGCCGCTATCCGAACTGCCATCCGAAGCCTGGACCCAGGCCTCCCGATTGACACGCAAACCTGGACAAGTGGTCTGGATCTGGCCCTCTTCCCGTCGTTCATGGCCACCATGGCGCTGGGCGTCCTCGGCGGCATGGGAGCCATGCTGGCCATCACCGGCATCTTCGGAATGGCCGCATACTCGGTCAGCAAACGCCTGCGCGAGCTGGGCATTCGCATCGCCCTCGGCGCTCGCCGCAAAGAAGTGCTTCAGGCAGCTTTGAGCCGTCCGGTGAAATTGTTGGCTGTCGGTTCCGCGGCAGGACTGTTCCTTGGCGTTCTCGCCGCCCGCGTGCTCTCTTACATCGTCTATCAGGCTAATCCCCGCGATCCATTCGTCCTGACCGGCGTCGTTCTCGTCATGCTATTGCTTGGCCTGGTCGCGACGTGGATTCCAGCGCAGCGCGCCCTCGCCGTCGATCCCCTGATCCTGCTCCGCGAAGACTGAGCCCGTCCTGTTCATCGGCTCGCGCTATCTTCATAGCGGCTGCCTCCTGCTCAGTGCGAGCCAGCATTCTTGTGCCGCACAAACACCACCAGCCCCTTGATCTGATCGTCACCGAGGCGATTGCCAAACGCCGGCATGTTGTTCTTCCCCGCGCGAATCGTCTGCATCAAAACCGCCGTCGACGTCGCCTGCACTTCTTTGCTTCTCAAATCCTTCACATGCAGCCGATGCCCAAGGTCTGACCCCGAACCATCCGCGCCATGACACACTTCGCAATTCGCCTTGAATGTGGCCGCTGCCGTGTCCTTGCCTGCTGCCGCCTGGCCCGCCGCCAGTTGCGCGACCGCCAAAATGCCGAGTACCACCAGACTCGCGCCCTTCAACTTGCCAAAGACCCTCAATGACCGACAAACGATCATTCCCAATGAACCCTCCATATTTCTGGCGATCCAATCCATCCGCCGCAGTAGTGTCAACAGACCCTATAGCCCCGAGATGCCAAAAAAGTGCGGTAATCCTGACCGAAGCGTTCTTCAGCGGAGTCGAAGGATCTGCATTTTCTTCTAAAACCTTCAACAATGAACTTCCGATCACCACCCACTGCCACATTCTTGCCATAGGCAATCAAGTCCAGAATCTCTTGCTGATGCAGCAGCGTACAGTCAATATACACGCTGCCATAACGATCCACACAGGTCGCATCGAGCCACAACAACCCACCGCCCAGCTTCACTTGGTGGCTCTCATTTTCGCTCTTCAGCAGATCGAGAGACTCCGGGACTCCCGGCTCGTCCCCCACTGGCGTGCCGTGTTTTGCACAGCGGCCAACCGCACCTCAAGCCACAATAATGATCACAATATGTTGGAGACAACCGTGCTAGGCAAATTGGAACTGATCGTCGGCCCCATGCGCAGCAACAAGACCGCCGAACTGCTCCGCAGAATCGAAACGCGCCGGCAATTCGCCAAGCAACATGTCCTGCTCCTCAAACCCAGCGACGACACCAAAGCCGCCGCCGGCCTGGTCGAAAGCCGCAACCGCAACGGCTGCGGAAAAATGGAAGCCGTCGAATTCCGCTCCAGCGATCCCTGGTCCGTCCTTCCCCTCATCGCCGCCACCGAGCAACAAATCGGTAAGCACATCGAGTGCGTAGCCATCGACGAGGGCCAGTTCGTTCGGGATCTCTTCCTCTTCACCAAGCGCCTACTCGAATCGGGATACGATGTGATGGTCTCCGGCCTCGAACTCGATTTTCGCGGCATGCCCTTCGGCGAAATGATCGATATTTCCTGGCTCGTCCGCACCTATTCAGGCAACATCACCGAGCTCGTGGCCTACTGCAGTTGCGGCGCCAAGGCCCTCTACCCGCAGCGCCTCGTCGACGGCAAACCCGCACCCTTTGACAGCCCCATCATCATGGCCGGCGACTTCTACGAGCCCCGCTGCGCAGACCACTTCGTCCTCCCCGGCCGTCCCCACTAGAGTCCTGTACAAAAAAGAACGCGGTGGTCAGCCTGAGCGGAGCGTACTTCAGCGGACTCGAAGGATCTGCATTTTCTCCAAAACCTTCAACCACAAATTTCGGATTCAGAAGACCGCGTCCTCCAACCAATTCGCATCTTCAACCCTCAACCAACCGTCAGCCGAATCCCTGACGCCCGCCCAACCACCACGCTATATTTTCCGCCCTGCAGATTTCCCAGCGCAGCAGACTCATTGATGTGCGCATCGCGCCTCTCCAACCCCATCGCGTGCAATGTCTGTGTCTTCACAAATCCCTTCGTCCCGCTCCCGAAGTCCAGACTCAAGGCGAGATCCTTCTCCGCATCCTTGTTCAGAATGATCACCGACGTCTTCCCGCTCGCCAGCTTCGCGGCATACGCGGCCGCGTTCACTCCCGCCGCCTGCAACACAGCTGTCAAATCGCCCTTCAAAAACGTCGCCCCGCACAACGACCCCGCAAACTTCAGCCCATACCCAACCGGCTCCAGCAGGTCGTTCGCGCCAAATGTGGCAATCGGCGTATAAAACGGGTGCGGATGCGTCTCGATCTGCTCCGGTGTCTCGCCCTCGTCTTTCAGCAGCACGTCGCCGGGCAGAAAACCCCCAACCGAATTCGCCACCGATTTGCCCGTACCCCCGTGCAGATTGATCCCTGAGTAGTTATTGCTGGCCAGCAACAGCGAATAGTCCGCCGCCCACAGCGCCGCCGCAAACACATCGGACACTCCCGGCTTGCCTCCGCGATAGCATGTGTTCCCTTCCGTCATGCGCACCCGCGCGCCCATCTTGACCGCAGCCGCAGTCGCAGTATCTGCCGTCTTCTGCACCTTCGCCATCGTCTCCGGCTTCAGCAGATTCGCTATGTTCACATCTGGATTGGTCGCGGGCCCGCCAAAGTAGTGGTGGTGAGACAACGTGCTCACATGCGGCGGATTCTCAACCGACTGCCACAAATCCGCGATCTGGCTCAGCCAGGAAACGTTTCCAGCAACATCCGGCAAGCCAAACTTAGCCCCCTGCACCCGCGCTGTGATCGCCCGTGCAAACCCGAGCCATTCATCCAGGTAAGTCTTGGCGCCCCATGTTTTTGGGTCGCGCAAGTGCCGGCCAAAAAGATCCACCTCATTGCCAATCTGGAAATACTGCAAACTCGACCCAAGGGTCTTCGCCACAAACCCGGCCTCATCGGCAGCGCGCTCCGGCGTATTCGTCCCCATCCCGATCCCATACAGGCACGTCCAGCCCGTCGCCTTCAAGAAGCTGGCCAAATTGCGCACGCTCTCTTCCGTAACGGCGTAGTACTCCGCCTTCGGTTCGCCCTCCACTTCGCGTGTCTTCGGGTGCTCAGGCTCCGGCGAACTCGCCGTCGGCTGCCAATAAGCAAACTCGCTCGTGTTCCCGCCCAGCCGCAGCACTCCCCGCGCCGTCAGCGATTTAAACGCCTGAATCAACCTGGCATTTTCTCCCGAGAAAAAACTGGGGTCCGCAAGTTGCTCTATTTCATACGACAGCCCCACAAAGTCTTCAGGCATTGTGAAGCCCGTCGTCTCTCTCGGAACGGTAAGGGTTACCTGGGCTTCTTGCGTGCTCTGTGCTTGAAGTCGCGATGCAGCAAGTGAAAAAGCTGCGGTAGCAATAAAGTTGCGTCTACTGATTGTCGTCATAGGTTTGCTCTTAGGGCCTGTCGTCCAGTTTTCACAAATAAGTATATGTCCGCCGCCCCAGCCGAATTTTCCGCTCTAAATTTGCCACAACGAAGAGCTGGCAGAATCCCTACCGCCAATTCCCCATCAGCACAAACGGCGCCCAATAGAATGGATGCGCATACCCCACCGGCGTCTCGTCCGGCGGCTCATCCAGCGCAAATCCCCGCCCGCTCTGTCCGGCCACCGGCTTCACTTTCCCGCTCAATAGGTCAAGCTGCGCCTGTCGCAGCGCCTCTACCTTTGTCACCTTGCCTCCGCCCTCAACCCATCTCCTGTAGAAGTCCCCCATCAGCTCGCCGGTGCTCGCGTCGTCCACCTCCCATAACGACGAAATCACCGCCTTCGCCCCTTTCAGTTGCGCGGTTGTGCCCAGCCCATCCACTTCGCGCCCATTGCTCGCTGTCCCGCTCATCCCCGTCTCGCAGGCCGAGAGCGTCAGCAGTTCAATGTGCCGCATCGCCAGGCTCTTGTTATCCCGAAAGTCCGCCACAGTCAGATGAAATCCCCCGCCACCCAAATCCTTGCCCGCCAGCAACAGGTACGACTGGCTGTCATCCCCAGGCTTGAACACAAAATGGCTCGCGATATGCACCACCGTGTGCCCGCCGCCAAGCGCATTCTCCATCCCCTTCTCGGTAAACTGCCCATCCAGCAGAATCATCCCCGGCAACGCTCCGTTCGCCCCCGTCACATTGGCATCCTTCACAATCTCATTCAACTCCCCCACCACCGCCGGCAATGGCGGCAACCCATTTTCAAATTTCAGAGAGATCCCCATCGCCGCGGCGCTCAGGCCGCCTACATCCGGCTTTTCCCCAAGGTGCGCAATGCTCGCCGGCGTGATTGTCACCGTGTTGTAGTCCTCCGCCAGGTACTGCTTGCCGTCATAAAGCG
>Ga0302320_10027781_pt1 | contig 10889 bp, 6 predicted proteins | sample Bog_T0_3_FD_202130 | JGI IMG/M metagenome (GOLD analysis project Ga0302320, IMG submission 202130) | Peat permafrost microbial communities from Stordalen Mire near Abisko, Sweden - Bog_T0_3 | ecosystem: Environmental > Terrestrial > Soil > Wetlands > Peat | place: Sweden: Abisko, Stordalen Mire... | reverse complement strand
CACCTCGGGATTCAACGGGCAATACATCTACTCGTCGCTGGCTGCATATGAGGCCAATACCCCGACGCAGTACAGCGTGACGGCTGGAAACGCGTCCGCCGGCACAAATTACTTCGACGCCGGCTTGTTCTTCCAAGACGACTTCAAGGTGCTTCCGAATCTTACATTCAGTTACGGGTTGCGGTATGAGGCACAAAGCGGAATTGGCGATCATGGCGATTTGGCGCCGCGCCTTTCGTTTGCCTGGGCACCGGCGGGCCGCGGGTCCACCCCGGCGAAGACCGTAATTCGTGGGGGATACGGATGGTTCTTCGATCGCTTCGCGGAGAACTATCTGCTCCAGGCCATCCAGCAGAACGGCGTCAATCAGCGACAGTACGTCATCCAGAATCCGACGTTCTACCAGAATGCACCTTCGGCTTCGCAGCTTGCCGCGATCAGCAATGCCGCACCCACCACCTATGAAGTGGCGCCTAACTTGAAGTCAGCGGTAAATATGCAGTCTGCGATTGGAGTGGAGCATCAGTTCGGACAACTTGCGACGCTGGCTGCCACCTATGTAAATTCGCACGGCGTCCACCAGTACCTCAGCGACAACATCAACGCCTATCTGCCTTCAACCTATGACCCCGCAACGAATACGGGCACGCGCCCCAACGGCATCAATGAGAACATCTACCAGTTTCAGTCGGGGGGCATTTACAACCAGAACCAGGTTATGGTGAATTACTCGGTCCGAGCGAAGCGGGTTTCCCTCTTTGGGTTCTACATGATGAACTTTGCGGATGCCGACACGGCGGGCGCAACCTACTTCCCTTCCGACCAAACCAATCCGCGCGCCGACTATGGCAGGGCTAACTTCGACGTCCACAACCGTTTTCTCCTGGGTGGGAATCTGCAGGCCCCATATGGAGTTTCCTTCAGCCCCATGCTTGTGACGAATTCCGGGCAGCCCTTCAACATTGTGGTCGGGCAGGATTTGAATGGCGATAATCAATTCAACGATCGGCCTGCGTTTGCAACGTCCACGAGCACGCAGACCCTCGCGACGAAGTATGGGACCTTCGACATGGATCCGGCATCGAACCAAGCGCGCATCCCCTATAACTACGGGACCGGTCCGGGCCAATTCAGCATGAATCTGCGGGTCGGGAAGTCGCTCGGCATTGGTCCCAAGGTGACCGGCGCGCTGGGTGGAAACCAAGGAGGCCCTGGCGGTGGCGGACCACCTCCGGGGGGTGGCCCGGGTGGACCTGGTGGTGGACCCGGCGGCGGGCTTGGACCGGGCGGACTGAGTTCGAGCAGTGGTCCTCCGCGGTTTGACCAAGCAGCGGCACGGCGTTATTCCCTGAGCTTCACGGCCATGGGGCGCAATATTTTGAATAACGTGAACCTCGCACAGCCGGTCGGTGTTCTCGATTCTCAGTTGTTCGGGAAGTCCACCGCGCTTTCCGGAGGGTTCTTTTCCTCCCCTGCATCGAATCGCAGCTTAGACCTGCAGGTATCCTTCAACTTCTAGGGCATTCTTTGGAAGTGATTCAGACCTGAATTTTATTGGCCTCCCACCCTTTCCGAAGAACAAAACGGAAAGGATGGGGGCCCGGAAGTTTACAACAAAAGGAAAACGCTCCAGGGCCGCAATCTTAAACGCGGCGCTTCGCGCTCCGGCTGCCGGTCTTATATACTCACCGTGCGTCTGCTGGATTTTGCATGCCGGGCGGCAAGCATTGCAAGGGTCTTGCCGTCCCGGTATGGAATACGTCGAATTCCAGAGGGCTTGCAAACCCTTCGGCTTCCCCATGAATAAAGTCTTCGAGAGCTTTGATACGGCCGTTGCTGACATCCCGGATGGGGCCACGGTCATGCTGGGAGGTTTTGGGCTGTGCGGCATTCCCGAAAACCTCATCCGCGCACTGGTGGCAAGAAACGTGCGCAACCTGCACACGATCAGCAACAACATGGGCGTGGATGGTTTTGGCATGGGCTTCATGCTGGAGGCCGGGATGATTGCCTCGCACATTGGAAGCTATGTCGGCGAAAACAAGCTGCTGGAAGAGATGGTGATCGCCGGGAAGGTCAACCTCCGTCTCATTCCTCAAGGAACACTGGCGGAGCGAATCCGTGCTGGCGGCGCCGGGATTCCTGCTTTTTATACGCCAGCCGGCGTAGGCACGCTTGTGGCCGAGGGCAAGGAAGTGCGCGAATTCGATGGGCGGCGCTATCTCTTGGAACGGGCTCTGAAGGCTGACTATGCGCTTATCAAGGCATGGAAGGGCGACCGCTTAGGAAATCTCATCTATCGAAAAACGGCGCGCAACTTCAATCCGACCATGGCGACCGCAGCTGCCTGCACCATCGCTGAAGTAGAAGAACTGGTTGAGCCTGGTGCGCTGGACCCGGATGCTGTGGTTACACCGGGTATCTACGTGCATCGCATCCTCGAAGGCGCGCGCTACGAAAAGCGAATCGAGCGGCGCACGACTCGGCAGAGCCAGCGGTCTGCGGAACTGGGGGATCCGGAATGAGCGGGTCGAAGGTCCATGCTCCGAAGTTCGATTGCGCTCCAGGAACTGATCCGCGCGAAGTGATTGCTCGCCGCGCAGCCAAGGAGTTACAGGATGGCTTCTATGTCAACCTTGGCATCGGCATCCCCACGCTGGTGGCAAATTATGTGGACCACGCGATTGAAGTGATTCTGCAGTCAGAGAATGGGATGCTGGGGGTTGGCCCTTACCCAATACCCGGGGAAGAAGACGCAGACCTGATCAATGCCGGCAAAGAAACCATCTCGGAACTTCCGGGAGCCACTTTCTTTTCCAACGCCGATGCTTTCGCCATGATTCGCGGAGGGCACATCGACTTGAGCATCCTGGGTGCATTGGAGGTGGATCGGCAGGGAAATCTTTCGAACTGGATGGTTCCCGGGAAGATGGTGAAGGGCATGGGCGGAGCGATGGACCTGGTTGCCGGCGCCCGGCGTGTGATTGTTGCCATGGAACATACGACGCGCAACGGCGAAGCGAAGATTCTCCCGTTGTGCAGGCTGCCTTTAACGGGGCTTGGCGTTGTGGAGACCATCATCACCGAACTTTGTGTGATTCGTGTATCCAGCGAAGGGCTGGTGTTGGAAGAGCTTGCGCCGGGCGTCGACGTGGAGCAGGTGCGCAGACTCACCGATGCACCGCTTTTGCTGGGCAAGCAGATACAAAGCTGAGATCCACTTGGATTGAAGCAGGCCGCGATGCCCTGTTGGAATCGTAGCTTGCGCTGCTCTAAATCCGTGCGACGCGATCCGCGATACAATTCGAGCGAGACTTCCACGAACGCGGAAATACAAAATGACGAAGATGACCAGGCTGGACCGGCGCAACTTCCTCAAGCAAGCGGCGGGTGCTGTGGGCGCAGCCACGTTGGCCGAGCATGGACATGCTGCCGCGGTGTCGGGTGTCGCAAACCTCTCTGCAGAAACAATCCCCGTAAGCAAAGACGAGAGTTCAGCGCGTCGTTTCACGGGGCGCCAGTTGAAGATGATTTCGTTCCCGCTAGGCGGTGTGGCGGCGGGGAGCATCGGGCTGGGTGGACGTGGGCAATTGGTGAACTGGGAGGTCTTCAACCGTCCCAACAAGGGCTTCCGACCTGCCTATGCCTTTCCCGCAATCTGGGTGCAGGCCGGTGACAAAAAGCCGGTGGCGCGCGTCCTCGAGTCGCGCTTGTTGCCTCCCTATGAAGGGCAAGATGGCCTCGGCTCCAACAACGTTCCCGGGCTTGGCCGGTTGGAGGCCGCGACGTTTGCCGGCCAATATCCAGTAGCGCACATCGACTTTAGTGACCGATCCTTGCCGGTTCACGTGCAGCTCGATGCGTTTTCGCCCTTCATTCCGCATGAGCCGGACGACTCGGGGCTTCCAGTCGCGCTGCTGCGCTACTCAGTGACGAACCCGGGAATCGAAGAAGCAAGTGTCGGCATTGCATTCTCAATTGAGAATCCGATCAACTCCAAAGAAGAGAACGGGGGCGCCGCGGAAAAGAAACAAGATGATGGACGCCGCAACACCTATCGCCGAGGAAGTGGAATCGCGGGCTTGGTGATGAGCAACCCGGCGTTGGCGGCGAGCGATCCGATGGCGGGTGAGATTGTGCTGGCCGTGTGCGCACAGGACGAAGCGGAAGTCTCGCACTGGGCGGGTTGGCCTGCCGAACGCTGGTGGAATGAGCCTCTGCACTTCTGGGATCGGTTCGCGAAATCGGGAGAGTTGGGAGCGGAGCCCGATCCGCACAATACGGTTGGCGTGGTCTGTTTGAAAAAGGCCATTCCACCGGGCAAAACCGTGGCCTTCACCTTCATTGTGGGTTGGAGATTTGCCAATCGAACTCCGGACTGGATTGGTTGGGATGCTCCTGCCGGCGAAGGCAAGACGGTAATCGGCAATGCCTATGCGGCTCGATTCAAGAGCGCATGGGATGCTGTTCAATACGCGGGGGATCACATGGAGACCTTGGAATCCCGCACGCGCATGTTTGTCTCGGCCCTTCACGACAGTACGCTTCCAGCGTTCGTGAAGGAGGCGGCCAGCGCGAACCTCTCTACCCTGGCCACAACCACATGCTTCCGCACGGCGGATGGGGAGTTCCACGCCTTCGAGGGCAGCGATGATACCGGCGGCTGCTGTTTTGGCAACTGCACGCATGTGTGGAATTACGAGACAGCTACGACGTTTCTCTTCCCTTCCTTTGCGCGATCGTTGCGACGCAGCGCGTTCGGCTATTCGATGGACGATGCTGGCGCCATCCATTTTCGACAATTGCTGCCGGAGGGGAAAAGACGATCGGGATTTGCCGCTGCCGATGGGCAAATGGGCCAGATCCTCCATGCATGGCTGGATTGGAAGGTGTCGGGCGACAGTGAGCTGCTCAAGACCACGTGGCCCCGCGCAAAGAAGGCGCTTGAGTTTGCCTGGATTGCGGGTGGATGGGATGCCAATCGCGATGGCGTGATGGAGGGCGTCCAGCACAACACGTACGATGTGGAGTTCTACGGCCCGAATCCATTGTGCGGCATTTATTATCTTGGCGCGTTGCGGGCTGCAGAGGAGATGGCGCGCGCGGCAGGCGATGTGGAATCTGCCCCGACCTACCGGCAGCTATTCGATCAAGGCAGTCGCTGGATCGATGCGAATCTATTCAATGGTGAGTTCTACATCCAGAAGGTGCGCGGATTTCGCAAGGATGAAATTGCCAATAACCTGCGCAGCGATATGGGCACCGAAAACACTGAAACGCCGGAGTACCAGGTGGGTGGCGGATGCCTGGCCGACCAACTGATTGGCCAGTACCTTGCGGACGTGGGAGGCCTGGGTCCGCTGGTCCGGGAGGAGAACGTTCGCAAGACGCTGGCGTCCATTTATAAGTACAACTACCGGATGACGCTCAAAGATCACGAGAACGTTGAGCGGACATACGCGCTGAATGAGGAAGCCGCCGTCGTGGTCTGCGATTATGGAGCGGCCGAACGCCCTCACATTCCATTTCCTTACTACGCGGAAGCGTGGACCGGGCAGGAATACTTAGTTGCCGCGCTGATGATGAATTGGGGCATGGTGCAGGAAGGCATTCAGTGCGTGGAGAATATTCGAGCGCGCTACGACGGGGAGAAACGGAATCCTTGGGATGAGCCAGAGTGCGGTCATCATTATGCGCGCGCCATGTCGTCATGGTCGACGTTTGTGGCCATGAGCGGCTTCCATTACGACGGTCCCTCCGCATCGGTCGTCGCTTTGCCAAAAATTCAATCGGATCGCTTCCAATGTTTTTGGGCAACGGGGACGGGATGGGGTACCTACTCCCTGCACCGCCAGAACGGGAGCACGCGGTTTGCGATGAAGGTTCTCATGGGGATCCTCCCTTGCAGGTCATGCGAGTTTGCAGCCGTCGGCAACATGGCATCGATTGAATTTGGGAATCAAACGATCAGGGCCAAAGTGGATCGCAAGGATGGACGAGTCGTGGTGACGCTTGACCTGACTTTGCGCCTGGTAGCGAACGATGAGATTTCGATCACGGTGAGTCGATGATGGTTGAATTCGCTGAACGAAGACCATGGGTTGTCTTGGTTGGCGGATTTCTCGGGGCGGGAAAAACAAGCTTGATCCTAGCGGCAGTTCGCGTGTTGGAGAGCCGCGGTAAGCGTTGTGCCGTGATCCTGAATGACCAAGGCGATGAGTTGGTGGACGAGCTTCATGCAGAGGTGCGCGGAGCATTGGCGGGGTCGGTCACGGGTGGATGCCTCTGTTGCAAATTCTCCGTCCTGGTGTCAGTCATCGACGATCTGAGTAGAAACTTTCCTGATGTGATTTTCGCGGAACCCGTGGGAAGCTGCACGGATATTTCAGCCACCGTGCTCGGACCGCTGCGCGAGGAATTCGATCGGTATCGCATTGCCCCGCTCACCGTGCTGGTCGACCCAGCTCGGGCTCGCGAGCTTCTCGATGAAGGAGCGGATGCTGATTTAGCGTTTCTGTTTCGCAATCAATTGCGCGAAGCAGATCTTGTTTGCTTCAGCAAGGCCGATGCTTATGAAGGATCGATTCCCTCCCTTGTCGAGTTTGAAGACGCATCTGCCCATAAGGCGCGAAGACTGAGCGCCAAGACTGAGCAAGGCGTAAAGGAATGGCTGGACGAGATTCTGTTTGGCTCGCTTGAGGTGGGCCGCACAACATTGGACCTGGACTACGGCCGCTACGCGCAGGCGGAAGCTGCACTTGTATGGCTCAACCTCAGTTTCGTGCGAGTGCCCGCAGTTGCTTGTTCCCCGGCGATGGCGATCGGTCCCTTGATGGACAATTTGAGCACGCAACTCACTCGAGCCGGGATTCCGATTTTGCATCTGAAGATGCTGACCACCTCAGGCACGGGCTGGCTCAAGGCGGCCATTTGCGCTCACGGCGAAGACCCGGAAGTCGAAGGCGACCTGGGCGCGTCCCCCTCAGGCCGGCACGAGATACTTGTGAATCTACGCGCCAAAGGCGACGCATCCGAAGTGCGCAAGATCGTTGAAGAGCAACTTCAATGCCTCGACGGGCGTGTGGAGCGCGTTCGGTTGGCTTGCTTCAGCCCTGCCGCGCCGAATCCGGAACGAAGGATGCAACATCCAAACTCTTGATGTCCTCGTGCGGCAATTGGCAGACGATGGGCTGAAACTGATGCTAATTTCGTTCAGACCTAATTCGCTGTGAAGATCAAGAAATAGTCCTGGCCGTCGGTTTTGGTGAAGTCATATCTGGCAACTCGTTTGAATCCGGCCTGCTTCATCTCGCGCTCCACCACGTCCGGCATGATGCCGTGGTCCGTCCCATTGCCGTTACGATCGATAATGCCCACCTTGGCGCCGGGGCGGAGTGATGGTTTCAGCTTTTCCATCAGCACAATCGGTTGCGCAAATTCGTGGTAGGTTTTCAGGATCAGCACAGCATCCGCACTGCTGGCGGGAAGTTTGGTCTCCTCGACCGATCCTAAGATTGGCCGCACGTTTTCCAGCTTTTCTCGAGCCGCACGCTCGCGGATGTAGTCGACCGCCTGGGGATTGATGTCCTCCGCGTAAACCACGCCGGTAGGTCCCACACGTGCGGCAGCGCGCACCGTGAACCAACCAGAGCCCGCGCCAATATCGGCAACCGCCTTTCCCTGCCCGATATCGAGCAGGTTCATCACCCGATCCACATGCAGTTTTTCGTCCCGGCCCGGATACTCAAAGATGGAAAGGTCGCCTGCATAGGGTGTGCTGGTGGGTCGCTGAATGCGAGAGTCCGGTTCAGCGGGGGCCGGGACGCCCGACTGTCCGATGTTCGGCACCGGGAACATCAACACCGAGAGACAGAGCATCCTGGTGGTCTTTAAGAACGCCATGGTGCAAACATTCTTCATTTGCCCTTCCTTCCCCAACATCGTTTTGGATGCCGGAACTGCTCCAACAAGGAAATGAATCGCGCTTCTCGTCTACGTACCACAAAACGTCCTAAGGACAGTTTCCTCAGGCCGAGCCGGAGTGGAATAGCGCTCACGGTTTGGCCGGTCTTCGTAAGGTTGCGATACAACCTCCAGCAACTCTTCGAACGGCTGGAAGTCCTGCCGCCATACGGCCGCATCCAGAGCGGCTTCCACCAGGTGATTGCGCGGGATGTACGCCGGGTTGACTTGCCGCATGGCGACCGCGCGCTCCTGCGGCGAGATGGATTCAATGGAAAGGCGCAGTCGCCAATGTGCGGCCCAGGCATCGTAGGCGGAAGGATCCGCAAAGAGAGAGCGCACCGCGGCATCTCCTTCCGCGCCCTGCGCTGCATTGCACAGAAGACGGAACGTCAAGGTAAAGTCGGCGCGGTTACGTTCCATGCGCTGCAGCAGATCTTCCGCAAGTGCGTTGTCTCCCGCTTGCTCTGTCAAAAGCCCCAGCTTTCTACGAAGGCCACCACTGCGAGCCGCCTCAAACTGCGGATCAAAACCGGCGAGCGCGTCCCGTGCCGACTGAACGGCAGCTTGCTCTGTACCGGTCTCCTCCGCGAGAAGGGGCAACAGGCATTCGGCCAGGCGGGCAAGGTTCCAAAGAAGCGCACGGGGCTGGTTGGCGTACGCATAACGGCCTTGAGCGTCAATGGAGCTGAACACGGTTGCAGGGTCGTAGGCCTCCATGAAGGCGCAGGGGCCATAGTCGATGGTTTCGCCGGAAATTGAAGTATTGTCAGTGTTCATCACTCCATGGATGAAGCCGAGCAGCAGCCACTGAGCGACGAGGCTCGCCTGTCTCGCAATGACCCCGTCAAGAAATGCTCGATAGGGATGCGTTGCCTGTGCGGCGGCGGGATCGTGGCGGGCGATCGCGTGATCGGCCAACACACGAGTCGCCTCCACGTCGTGGCGAGCCGCGAAGTATTCGAATGTTCCCACTCGCAAATGGCTTGACGCCACGCGCGTGAATACCGCTCCTGGTAAAACGGTCTCCCGCAAAACACGTTCGCCCGTGGCTACGGCAGCGAGAGCTCTTGCGGTGGGCACACCGAGCGCGGCCATGGCTTCGCTCAGCAGGTACTCGCGCAACACTGGACCCACGGCAGCACGGCCATCCCCGCGACGCGAGAAAGCCGTAGGGCCGGAACCCTTTAGCTGGATGTCGTAGCGGCGGCCGTCTTGCCCCTTCACTTCCCCCAGCAAAATCGCCCGGCCGTCTCCGAGTTGCGGCACAAAGTGGCCAAATTGGTGACCGGCATAGGCAAGGGCTAACGGGTCAGACCCTTCCGCCACCCGGTTGCCGGCAAGAATTTGCACCCCTTCCGGGCTGGCGAGGGCGTCGGGGGCGAGCCCCAGGATCAACGCTAGTTGCGCATTCAGCTTGATCAGTCGCGGAGCCGTCACGGGAGTAGGCACGAGACGCGAGTAGAAACGCTCCGGCAACCGGGCATAGGAGTTGTCGAACCCAAAGCGGATCGATTCTTGAAGACGTTCCGAGTGAAGCTCAGGACTCATCGAAGACGGATCAGAGTGCGTCATAGTGGATTGGATGTTCTCGCGTTGAATCGGTTGTGGCGCAGTAAAGAAAAGCTTTCAAAGAAAAAACACCTTCGTGCTAAAACAAGCTCAATGGCCGATCGCTCAACACTGACGGCTCGCGGGGCGGAACAGGAATCACAGGTTGCTTGCCGCGATTTGTCGTCGATCTCAGAAAATGCGGTTGTGAGTCAGCGACCGGCATCGCTTCATCGCGATACACGAAAGACCGCCCAGGAACCGCCGGAGCACGCTCGCCGGGAACGAGAATACCGACCAGGTTCATCGGATCCGCACCGGCGATCGTCACCTTCTCCTGAGAGTTCCGGCCGCGTGCAGCCGCGAGGCCCTCGACGATTTCAGGGAGAGCGAACTGTTCTCCGGTAAAGCCGCTCACAAACCGTCCACCGCGCACTTCACCCCGATCCTCAAGGCGCCGCAGCATGCGAAGCAGCACACCCCATGGAGGCATGTTTGATTCGCGAACGAGCAGGTCACGGAACAACACACCATAGCGGCCGAGAAGCACGTGCGCCATGGATTCAACTGCCAGATCTGTGCAGCGGGCCTGCTCCGACGCATCGGCCGGCTGAGACATCTCGGCACTGAAGAGCGACCAACGCCCTGCGGAGGTGCGCATCCGCCGACCCGTTGCCGTGGAAACCCCTTTGCGATGGGGATCGATCATGGCGCGAAGAGGATCGAATCCATCGGCTGCCGCAAGCCCTGCGGAGGCAAGTTCCCACAACGCTTCCTGAGCCTGCTTCTGGGTGAGAGCAAGCAGGCGCTGTACGTCTTCCACGAAACACGCACCGCGCCGACGCAGCAGTTCCCAGGCGCGCAGCGCTTCAGGGGTTAATGCCTGATTCAGCTTGTTCTCTTCCACACACCGCCCACCAAGAGCAAGCTCCAACCAAGCCGCCGAGCCGCGCAGATAAAACGTAATGGGCGCGGCGCTGCTGGGGATCACGCGACGGGGGCCGGCGGCATCTTTGGAATTGAATGCGGGATGTGGAGAGACGCGGCCCCAGCCGACGGAACCGGAGAGGCACAATTGATCGAGCCAGCGAGGTTCATAGTCCGCCACGCGCGCAGGAAGCAGCGACCGCTCCCATTCAATCGCAGGAGCTTCGAAGCCTTCCATTTGCGCAATCGCGTGCAACACGCCTTCTTCGCCGGAGAGTTGGGTATGCAATTCAAGGTGCTGCCATCCAAGCAACCAGCGCATGAACATAGCGGGGGCGACAGGTTCACTCTGCCGGCGCCGCGTGCCAATGGTGAGCTTGTGAATTCTCTGAAGAACGCGCCGCTCGCACCACTCGATGTCGTATTCAGTCGAGGTCGCTGGGTGCTCA
>Ga0302320_10027780_pt1 | contig 10889 bp, 10 predicted proteins | sample Bog_T0_3_FD_202130 | JGI IMG/M metagenome (GOLD analysis project Ga0302320, IMG submission 202130) | Peat permafrost microbial communities from Stordalen Mire near Abisko, Sweden - Bog_T0_3 | ecosystem: Environmental > Terrestrial > Soil > Wetlands > Peat | place: Sweden: Abisko, Stordalen Mire... | reverse complement strand
ACGACCTGGGCCCAGCGGGACAACAGCCACGCCAGCAACCCCGCGCTGACCGCGACCGCCGATAGGAGCGTCCAGCCGGCCAGGTCCAGCCTCGGCGGCGGTGGGGCAAACGGGACCGCTGGCGAGATGAAAGCCTGCAACGCTGCCGGATTGTCAAACGTGACAGTGAAGCTTCTTGCAGTAGGCGCCGGAATCGGCGGCTGGGCGGGAAACAGCCACCAGGCCGCGCCGGTGGGCAGGGCCAGCGTGGGCGGCAGCAGCAGCTTAACCAAAACCACCAACCACAAGGCGTGACGGACCGAAGCCCGAATTTTGCGGGCCAGCGCGAAGTCCACCGCCCAGACCAGCGCAATGAGCAGGCTGGATTGCCAGAACATCGGCCAGGCAAAATCCATGAAATGCCCGCCGAGCCGGTTCAGGGTTTCAATCAGGAAGTTCATGGTCGAATGGCAGAGGCGAAATGACTACTTGATCGCGGATTTCTTGCGTGCCTGAATAATCGCCTCGATCTTGGCCAGTTCCTCCGCGTTCAAGTCGTGGTTGTCTAGCAGGCATTGAACCATCGGTGTGAGCGCGCCGTTAAAGGCATGCTTGAGGGCGTACAACAGCTCACCGCACTGCGCCTGCTCGCGGGTAATGGCGGAGTGATAGATGGTCAGCTTGCCCGCCTTTTTAGCGGAGAGCGCGCCCTTGACCACCATCCGGTCCATGAACGTGCGCACCGTGGAATACGTCCAGCCGGTCGCCTTGGCCAGGCGTTCCTGGATGGCGGGGGCGGTGCAGGGTTCGGTTTCCCAAACGGCCTTGATGACAGACCATTCGGCTTCAGTAAGTGCGACTGCGGGCTTGGACATGGGACGATATTCTCTACAACTGTAAATAATGTCAAGCGCATTCTTTACAAACGTAAAGCACACGGAAACCGGAGCGCGGATGGTCCCCATCCGCAGCGCGTGGATAGACCTGCGGACTAGAAAAGCATCGCGCGCTCCGGTCTGGCGGAGCGCGGCGAGCCGAACCTCGGCTTGGCGTTGGGAAAACTCGCGATCCGAGCAGATTTGTTATTGGTGTGAAATCGCGCTTTACAACTGCCAGATTCCGCGTAAATTCGATTGCACCAGTCTAAAATCATCGTATGCGCAAAATTATAATCTCCCTCGCGGCCGTGGCGGTGGTGTTCCTTGCCGCCGGTTGCACCGGCCCCGAACAGAAGCTTGGACGCGGCCTGAGCAACACTTACGAAATCGTCCGCTGGGGCGAACTCCGCCGGTCGGTGGAACTGAATGCCGTCGAGCCGTTGCCCGGCACCGGCTATTACGGTTTCATCCACGGCATTGACCGCTCGCTGGCGCGCACCGGTCTGGGCATTGTGGAAACGGTCACCTTCCCGATTCCGATGCCGACCTACAAGGCGATCTGCCCGGGATTCTACGAGTACACCCCCGGCGATATCCATCTGTCCCCTGGCGACCCGGTGTTTCCGGGCAGCTACAAGCCCGGGTTGGTGTCCGACCGGCTGTTTGATACCGACACCTATACTGGTTTCAGTGGCGGCGACGTGGCACCGTGGTTTCCCGGCAGCCGCTTCTCCATTTTCCAGAATTAGCGCGCACTTTTTCCGCGACGCGCCAACCTTGGGTTGGCGCGTTTTTCATTTCCGAATGGGAAATCAAAAATCGGTTCGTGTGTTTCGCGTATTTCGTGGTTAAGAATAACCGCCATGCATCTGCAAAAAAAATCACCCTGCAAGGTCAATCTCCTCCTGAACATCCTCGGCAAACGCGCCGACGGGTTTCATGAATTGGAAACCATCATGCACCCGGTCGAGCTCTGCGACGAGATGACCTTTGAACGCGCCGGCGCCGGCTTGCATTTGACGTGCAGCCACCCGGCACTGCCCACCGATGGCAGGAATCTTGTCCGCCGCGCCGCCACCTCCTTTCTGGCGGCGGCGCGGATTTCCGACGGCGTCCGCATCCACCTCCAGAAGCATCTGCCGTTGGCCGGCGGCATTGGCGGGGGCAGCGCCAATGCGGCGGTGACGTTCTCCGCGCTCAATGAAATGTTTGGTTCGCCGCTGCCCCTGGATAAACTCCACGCACTGGCGGCCGCGTTGGGTTCGGACGTGCCGTTTTTCCTGTACGCCAAGCCGGCGCTGGCCATCGGGCGTGGCGAGCAGGTGCAAACGCTCGAGGATTTTCCCGCCCTGCGCGGCCGGGCGTTTTTCCTGGTGCATCCGGGCTTTGGCATTTCGACGCCGTGGTCGTACCAAAACCTGGCACGCTTTCCGCACGCCCTGAATGGCCGGCCGGGCCGCGCACAAAAACTGGTTTCCCTCTTGCAAGGCGGCGATGTGCGCCTGGCGGCGGCCGAGATGTACAATTCGCTGGAGGCGCCGGCCTTCGACAAGTTTCCCGTGCTGGCGCTCTACCAGGAATTCCTGCGCGAGCACGGCGCGCCGGTGGCGCTCATGTCCGGTAGCGGCTCGACCACCTTCGCCATCGCCGACAATCTGGCCGCCGCCGATACGCTGGCGGAGCGGTTCAAATCCCAGTTTGGGAACCACGGCTGGCTGGCCACGGTAGAAATCAAGTAATTCTGACTGACGGAATATTTTCCGTGACCATGATGGTTTCGACTGCTAAACCTGAGCGAAGTTTGTAATTTGAGTATTATGAAGCCAATCCAAGCCGCACCCGTCTCGGTGACGAATGAATTAAGGCCCGTTCCTGGAGGCCAAGCCTCCGACCGGATCACCCTCGCCGCCATTGCCCATCAGGCCATGATCGAGCGTGGCTTGGAGCCCGATTTTCCGTTGGCGGCACAAAGGGAATTGGCGGCCATCGGCGGACCGGCCAGGGCGACTGAGCCTGTGCGCGACTTGCGTGACCGGCTTTGGGCGTCTATTGACAACGACGACTCCCGCGACCTTGATCAACTCACCCTCGCCGAATCGCTCGCCGGCGGGCAAGTCAGGATCCTCGTGGCGGTGGCCGATGTGGACGCCTTGGTGCATAAAGGCACCGCGCTCGACGGTCATGCGGCGCGAAACACCACTTCGGTTTATACGCCCGCCGCCATTTTCCCCATGCTCCCGGAAGCGCTATCCACCAACCTGACGTCTTTGAACCAAGAGCAGGACCGCCTCGCCATGGTGGCGGACATGGTGTTCAAGGAAGACGGTTCGCTGGTTGCTTCGGAACTCTACCGGGCACAAGTTCGCAACCGGGCAAAGCTGGCCTACAACAGCGTCGCCGCGTGGCTGACTGGCACCGGCCAGGCTCCGCGCCGAATCGCGGAGGTTCCAGGACTGGACGAGAACCTCCGTCTGCAGGATCGCGTCGCGCAACGGCTCACGGGATTGCGCCATCACCACGGGGCGCTCAGTTTGGAGTCGCGAGAGTCGCAAGCGGTATTTGCCGGCGACGCTCTGTCCACGCTGCAACTGGATCAAACCAACCGGGCGACGCAGTTGATCGAGGAGTTCATGGTGGCCGCGAATGCCGTCACGGCGCTTTACCTGGCAAAGAAAAACTTTCCCTCCCTCCGCCGCGTCCTGCGTGATCCCGAACGCTGGGCACGTATCATCGAGCTCGCGGCCCAACTCAAAGAACAGCTCCCCGCCGCGCCGGATGCGGTCGCTCTCCAGGGTTTCCTGACCCGTCGCCGCATGGCCGCCCCGGAGAAGTTCGCCGACCTTTCCCTGTCCGTCATCAAGCTCATTGGCCGCGGCGAATACGCGCTGGATCGCCCCGGCGGCGAGGCGCCCGGACACTTTGCGCTGGCGGTAAAGGACTACACGCACTCCACAGCTCCCAACCGTCGCTTCCCTGATCTCATCACGCAACGACTGTTGAAAGCCGCGCTGGCGAACACGTCGCTGCCCTACACCATTTCGGAGTTGACGGAACTGGCCAGGCACTGCACGGAGCAGGAAGACGCCGCCACCAAAGTGGAGCGCCGGGTCAACAAATCCGCCGCGGCGTTGCTGCTCTCCGGAAAGATTGGACAACAATTCGACGCCATCGTCACTGGCGCAGCCGACAAAGGCACCTGGGTTCGGCTATTCCAGCCGCCGACCGAAGGCCGGCTCACCCTCGGCTTTCAGGGCCTCAAAGTGGGCGATCACGTTCGGGTCAAGCTCATCCACACCGATGTGCAGCGCGGCTTCATAGACTTCGGCCGCGCTTGACCAGCCTAAACCAGCCGGTTGCCCGCAGGATTTGGGTTTGCAGCACTTTTTCAACGCAGAAACGCGGAGGCGCAATCAGAATCAACCAAGTGTTCCCCAGCTCCTTGCCGGCTGATCCGTTTGCATCCGTTGGTGATTTTGGGTTCCATCATCGGGGCGGTCTGCTTTTACTTCGGCGCCTCCGCCGTGTTTCCCCTGATTCACGACACGCCGGTTTGGAAGATGCTGGCCGTGATGTTGGTGGGGTCTACGCTGATCCCGATCCTGCCCTCCATGGATATTCGCGGCTGGCAGGAAATGCATCCCTTGAACGGGCCGGCGTGGTCACTGTTCTTTGAGTATGTCGCAAATATTCTCTACGCGCTGGCTGTCCGGAAATTTTCCCGGACACTTCTGGCAATCTTTGTGATGGTCGCGGGCGGGGTGCTGCTGCATTTTGCCCTGACGAGCCATGAAGGCGATTTTATCGGCGGCTGGACGGTGGACGGTCCCCAACTCCGCATTGGTTTCACGCGCATGATCTATCCGTTCTTTGCCGGGCTGCTGCTGTTCCGGATGGACAAATTGATCCGGATCAAACACGCCTTCTGGGTGTGCAGCGGCTTGATAGCCATCATTCTCGCGATGCCGCGAATCGGCGGCCCCGGCCATGTCTGGATGAACGGTGTTTACGAGGCGTTCTGCATCATCGTGCTTTTTCCATTGATCGTCGCGCTCGGTGCGGGCGGCAGCTTGAAAGGGACGTACTCCACCCGCATCTGTGGGTTTCTGGGCGACATCTCCTATCCCATCTATATCACGCATTATCCGCTGATCTATCTCTACACGGCATGGGTGGGCGACAAACATCTTTCCTTGGCGCGGAGCTATCCCGCCGCGTTGCTGGTCTTTTTTGGGAGCTTTGCCCTGGCGTATGCCTGCCTGAAACTCTACGACGAGCCGGCAAGAAACTGGCTCAAACGGCGTTTCCTGGACCCCTATTCGTGTTCATAGCGACATTGAGCTGCTAACAGTTTTGTTCAGTTTCATAATGTTCAGGTTTAGAGCAAATGACATCTTAGGCCGCTTCGGGAACTTTGCTATGGGGTGATCACCCCGTTGTGCAGAGCGGAAATAAGCATCACTGTTTTTCAAGGCAAATTTATGGATACTCCCGATCTATTTACTCCCGTCCATCTGGGCGCGGTGGCAGCACCCTAACGCGTTGGCATTGCCGCTGACCACGGCGGCTTTGAGTTGAAGGGATTTCTGGCCGGAAAACTGCGCGAAGCGGGCTATGTAGTCACGGATTTCGGGGACCGGCAATTGAAGCCGGACGATGACTATCCGGACTTTGTCATTCCCCTGGCCCGGGCAGTTGCCGCCGGGGCAATAGATCGCGGCGTCGGCATCTGCGGCAGCGGGGTCGGGGTGTCCATCGCCGCGAACAAAGTCGCAGGGGTTCGGGCTGGCTTGATTGATGAAAACTATTCCGCGCATCAAGGCGTCGAAGACGACGATTTGAACATGATCTGTTTTGGCGGCCTGTTGGCCGATCACGCTCTCGCGTGGGAATTGGTGCAAACGTTTCTCGCCGCGCGCTTCAAAGGGGCGGAACGCTTTCGCCGCCGTTTGGCGAAAGTGGCGCAGCTCGAAACTCCCTCACCACTTCAGATGCCATGACATTTTCGAGTGAGTCGCAACATCACGCCGTGCATCGTTCGGGTTACACCCCATAGCGTAGAATCACTGTTTCCGCCAATCTGTTGCCGGTGTTAGAAATCAAACAAACAAACAAACAAAATTATGTGAAATCCATGTTCCCCTTCACGCTCGCCGCCGTCGTGAGCACAATGTTAATGGCCACGGCGCCCGTGCGCGCGGCCAGCACTGACAGCCGCATCGAATCCGCCGCCGCCAAGTCCTATGTCTTCAAGACCTACCTGAAGGACGATGCCATCAAGACGGAATCCAAAGACGGGGTCGTCACCTTGACCGGCACGGTCGCCGAAGCGTCCCACAAATCCCTGGCTGAAAACACCGTGGAGGGTTTGCCTGGCGTCAAGAGCGTGGACAATCAACTTGTCGTCAGTGGCGAACAGCCGGCGGAACATTCCGACACTTGGATCAGCATGAAAGTGAAAACGGCGCTGCTGTTTCATCGCAACGTAAGCGCCAGTGGCACCGGCGTGAATGTGAAGGACGGCGTTGTCATCTTATCCGGGGTAGCCAGCAGTCTGGCGCAAAAAGAACTCACCACCGAATACGCCAAGGACATTGACCATGTCAAAGCGGTCGTGAACGACATGACGATTGCCCTGACGCCGGCAGCGCCCGAAGCCGCCAGCGGCGACAAAATTGATGACGCGTCCATCACAGCGGAAGTCAAGGCCTCGTTGCTGTCGCACCGCTCGACCAGTGCCTTGCACACCGCTATTTCAACCACGGATGGCGTCGTCACCGTGGGTGGCGTGGCCAAAAATGCCGCGGAAAAAAGTCTCGTCACCAAGCTCGCGACCGACATTAACGGCGTGGGCAGCGTGATCAACAACATGACCATTTTACGCCTTAACGATTGAGCAGTTCGCTGACCATTGCCAGCGTGGGAAAACGGTCGCAAACCACTTTGGCCGAAACCAGAATCGGCACTGACAGCAATGCCCCAGGCACACCCCAGAGCCAGGTCCAGAAGATCAAGGAAACAAACACTACTGCCGGATTGAGTGTGAACCGGCGTCCGAGCAAGATTGGCGTAATGAGGTTTGCTTCCAGCAGATGGAGCAATAGATACCACGCGGGCGCCAGGAGTCCCTGCCACAGGGTGTCGAAAGTAAGCAGTCCCACGGTGGCCAGCAGGAGGACGCCGACGATGGGGCCAAAATAGGGAACAAAATTCAGGACCGCCACCAGCATTCCCCACATGACGGCGTTGGGCACGCCCATGAAATAAAGACCTCCGCTCACGGCCATGCCCAGGCCAATATTGATCACCGAAACCGAGAACAGGTAGTTGGAAATGTTTTGCTGAATCCCGTGGCTGATTTCGACCGCGCGCTTCTTGTCGTGCAACGTGGGCATGACGCGCACCAGTTTTTGCAGGAATAAATCTCCGGACGCGAGTAACAAATACAACAAAACCAGGGTCTCACCGATGCCCGCCAGCAGAGTTCCGGTCCAGTTAATAAACAGGGTGGGAACCCGGCTGGTTTTGACCTCGACCACCGTGGCTTTCTCCTGTTCTGCCCCCACCGCCCCCAGATTGTTCACCGCCGTCGCCGCTTCGCTGAAGCGTGCCAGCCGCGGCATGACCTTCTGGATGCGGTGCCGCAACTCGGTCAGGTGCTGCGGCGCGTCGTTCATCCACGTCAACGCCGGCCGGCCCAGTTGAAAAGAGCCAATGCCGATGGCGGCCACCAAGAGACACAGCACGACCGCGGCTGAGAGGGCCGGCGGAATGCGGTAGCCGGACGCCCAGCGGATGAGCGGTTTCAACGTCATTCCGGCGAAGCAGGCCAGGACGACCGGCAGGACCACGGGGCGGGCAAAGTAAAGGAAGGCAACGGCGCCAAGCAGAATCAAGACAATTTGCAGCGGCGTTGTTTTGGGCGCCATTGCCGCGATCGGTTCAGCCGACAGTGGTTCGTGGCTGGACGGCTCGGCACGCCGTTCCACTCCACCGATCGAGTCGTCCTCGGCGGCGATGGGCTGGGTTATCGTGGTGGTAACCATACTGTCTTTTGGACCTCAAGGCGCAATTTTATCGCTCACCCATTGCCGAGCTTCCGTGAACCCCTTTTCCACCGATTCGTAAGCCGTCTTGGTGCCGGCCTTGACGCTGTCCCAAGTGGTTTCCGTTGCGTTCTGGGCCTCGGCCAATTGCTGATTCAACTTCGCGGCCTGATCGCGCAATGCTTGCAGTTTGGGCTTGGCCTCGGCCTTGATGGCGTCGCTGGAACTGTCAATTTTGGCCGCGAGCTTGTCCAGATCCTGATTTAATGTAGTCAACTGACCCTGCATGAACTTAACGTAATCATCCTTTTGCGCAAAGGTGTAGTCCTTCATGTCCTGCGCGGCCTGCTTGGTTTCAGTTTTGACCGTCTCGATCTGCTGGGCGGTGGTTTTTTCCTTATCGCATCCCACTGCAATGGTGGCGGCGGAAAGGAACGTGATGAGCCATGTTTTGTTTTTCATAGGTCGGAGTTTCCGCTGTAACCCTTGCGGCCGCAATGGGGTATAACCCTACCGCGAGCTGATCCAGCTTCCCGACCGAGCCAAGGTAATTCCCCATGGCAGGGGGGCGATGACTCGGCCCAAGTCAAAGAGCGGCGCTGGCGCATGGCGCGCACGGTTTCATTCGCAAGGAGTCGATCATGGATGACCTGATTCTGACGACCGAGATTCGCCGGGCATTTCATCCCTAGCACACGAAGGCATAGGCGCAAGGGCCTCATCCATCGCCAAACCTCCTCCAGAATCGCCTTCGCGGCATGGGGTGTTCACCCCATAGGCAAACTCAGAAGAATTGTGGATGTTTGCTTTGGACGGGCCGTCAGCCAACCAGAGATCAGGCTTTCCGCACGTCTCCGCAGCCACCAGCATGTCAAAATGAAACAAATACGAATCCGGTTGTCACGGCGCTATGTGACGGCCTTGCGAACGCACCCGAATGAAGAATAACGGCCACAAACCTAGCCCGAGAATTATTATGCTACCCAAGTGTCCCACGGGCATCCAGGGGCTCGATGAGATCACCGGCGGCGGATTGCCGCGCGGTCGGCCCACACTGGTCTGTGGCGGTGCAGGCTGCGGCAAGACGCTGCTGGCGGCGGAGTTTCTGGTGCGCGGGGCGGTGCAGTTCAACGAGCCGGGCGTGTTGATGGCGTTCGAGGAGACGGAAAAGGAAATGAAGGCCAACGTCGCGTCGCTCGGCTTTGATCTGGAGGGTTTGGTTCGGGGGAAGAAAATCGTCATTGATCACGTCCACGTCGAGCGCAGCGAAGTTCAAGAAAGTGGCGAGTATGATCTGGAAGGATTATTCGTCCGGCTCGGTCACGCGATTGATTCGATCGGCGCCAAGCGCGTGGTGCTGGACACGCTGGAAGTGCTCTTTGCCAGTCTGCCCAACGAAGCGATTCTGCGCAGCGAACTGCGCCGGCTCTTCCGCTGGCTCAAGGACAAAGGTGTGACTGCCGTGATCACGGCCGAGCGCGGGCGCGAATCGCTGACGCGCCATGGGCTGGAGGAATACGTCTCCGATTGCGTCATTCTGCTCGACCATCGGGTGACGGATCAGATTGCCACGCGGCATTTGCGCGTGGTGAAATATCGCGGGGCGCAGCACGGGACCAATGAATTTCCCTTCCTCATTGGCGACGAGGGCATCAGCGTGTTGCCGATCACCTCGCTGTCGCTGAATCACAAGGTGTCCGCCGAACGCATTGCCACCGGCATCTCGCGGCTCGACGCGATGCTGGGCGGCAAAGGATTTTTTCGCGGCAGCAGCATTCTGCTCACCGGCACGCCCGGCACCGGCAAGACCATCGTGTCTGCCAACTTTGCCCAGGCGGCCGCGCGGCGCGGGGAACGCGTGCTCTTCTTCTCCTTCGAGGAATCGCCCGACCAGATCATCCGCAACATGCATTCCATCGGCTTGCGCCTGGAGCCGCTCGTAAAGGGCGGACTGTTGCGGTTTCACTCCGCGCGGCCCTCGCTCTACGGTTTGGAAATGCATCTGGCCAGGATGTTCAAAGAGATCACCACTTTCAAACCGCACGTCGTCATCATTGACCCCATCACCAGCTTGATGGACTCGGGCACCGACTCGGAGGGCAAAGGCATGGTGACCCGGCTGGTTGATTATTTGAAAGCCGGGCAAGTGACCTCGCTGTTCACCAGTCTGACGCAGGGCGGCCACGCGTTGCAGCAAAGCGAAGCCGCCATGTCCTCGCTCATGGATTCGTGGTTGTTATTGCAGGACTACGAAGGCAACGGCGAACGCAATCGCGTGCTGTATGTGCTCAAAGCGCGCGGCATGGCGCACTCGAACCAGATCCGCGAGTTTCTGATTTCGGACCACGGCGTGGATCTGGTGGATGCTTACATTGGCCCCAACGGCGTGCTGACGGGTTCTGCCCGCGCCGCGCAAGAGGCTTTGGAAAAAGCCGCCGGGCTGTCCAGCCAGCAGGAAGCGGCCCGCCGCAAGCGCGAACTGGAACGTAAACGGGAGGCGATCGAACGCCAGATCAGCGGGCTGCGTTCCGATTACGAAAGTGAGACCATGGAATTGCGGCGCATTGACGAACAGGTCGGCACCAGCACGCTCATGTTGACCACCGAGCGGGCGGCCTCCGGCATCTTGCGCCAGGCCGATGCCAAGGTCGCGGTCCACACCCGCAGCCGCGCCCGAAATGGAAAGGCGAATCCATGAAAGCAAGAACAGTGAAACGGCGGGCCGCAGCCGCCCCACGCCGGATCGCCAAACTCTGGCAACTGCGCCTGTATGTGATGGATCAGACGCCCAAATCGGTGACGGCGTTCGCGAACCTGAAGCAGTTTTGTGAAACCCACCTCAAAGGCTGTTATCGCATCCAGGTGGTTGATTTGTTAAAGCAACCCCAATTGGCCAAAGGCGACCAAATCCTGGCCATTCCCACTGTGGTGCGCTGGTTGCCCAAGCCGGTACGGACCATCATTGGTAATCTGTCCAATGCCGAACATG
>Ga0302320_10027779_pt1 | contig 10890 bp, 8 predicted proteins | sample Bog_T0_3_FD_202130 | JGI IMG/M metagenome (GOLD analysis project Ga0302320, IMG submission 202130) | Peat permafrost microbial communities from Stordalen Mire near Abisko, Sweden - Bog_T0_3 | ecosystem: Environmental > Terrestrial > Soil > Wetlands > Peat | place: Sweden: Abisko, Stordalen Mire... | reverse complement strand
TGCCCTGGCGTGTGCCTCCGGGATGGCGGCGATCCACATGGCGATCAGCACGGCGCTGACAGACCGGCGGCGGACCATCGTCGCCGCGAACCAGTTGTATGGCGCGACGCTGGCCATGCTCGCGAAGGTTTTCGAACCAATGGGGGTGGAGGTTGTTTACGTCGATTTCTGCGACGATTCGGCGGTAGCGGCTGCGCTCGAAAAGCATCGGCCAGGCGCGGTCGTGATGGAAACGATCAGTAATCCGCTGGTGAGGGTTCCAGCGCTCGACCGCATCGGCGCAATGGCGCGTGCCGCGGATGCTCCCCTGATTGTGGACAATACTTTTGCCACTCCCCTGATCATCCGGCCCTTCGAATACGGGGCTTCTTTCGTGGTTCACAGCCTGACAAAATATCTCTCCGGCCACGGCGATACCATGGGCGGCATCGTTGTCGCCGATAACGCGAATCTGGCCCAGTTGAAGGCCCTTTCGCGGACAGTTGGTTTTACTCTGGGGCCGTTTGAGTGTTATCTCTCGATGCGCGGCATCAAGACATTCCCGCTGCGCATGGAGAGGCAATGCGCGAACGCCCGTGTAGTGGCGGAGTGGCTGGCCGCCCATCCCGCAGTGGAGCGCGTTTATTTCCCGGCCGATCCAAAGCATCCCGATGCGGCCAGCATCCGCCGGCTTTTTGCCGATGGCTTATTCGGTGGGATTGTCAGCTTTGAGATCAAGGATGCGGACCGCGACCGTATATTCCGCGTCTTCAATGCGCTGCGCATGATTGTTCCAGCGACCTCGCTGGGAGACGTTCACAGCATGATGCTCTATCCGGCCATGGCATCCCATCGCGATATCGCGCCGAAACATCGCGCGCGTCTGGGTATTCACGATAACCTCGTACGCCTATCGGTTGGAATTGAGGCAGTGGAAGATATCATTGCGGATCTGGATCAGGCGTTGCGGGTCTAAGTAACTGAAATCGGCCCGTCTGCGCGTGACAGTTCCAGCAGCATCGCTTCCTTCCCCGAAACAGCGTACCTCACGGCGGAATCCAGTCCAACGCCGTAAAAGATCACTCCCAGCAGCGCTGCGATGGCAAGGATTCCGGCAAATACGAGTTCGCTCGAAAACACCGCGCGCGCCCAGTAAGCCAGTACGACCGGCAGCAACACCACTGGCGCGGCCAGAATCGTCAGCGCCTGCAGCTTATTCGACATTTGATTCATCCTGTCCGGATCCATCGCGCGGGGCATACGCACCGAGAAGATGTTGCCCAAAGCAAACCAGAACAATGCGGCGATCGTTACAACGACCATCGTTTCGAGAATTTTCAGCGGTGAGGCCGGGATGTGAAATGCGTGCGCTACCAGCGCGACCAGAACGATCTGCGGGAAGAGGAGGAGAACCACCGCCAGATTCTTCGCGATCAGCGCTTCGCGGAAGCGGATCGGCCAGCAAAAGTAACCCTGCGCCGCCGACCGGTCGAACCCGAATGAATTCCAGTAGGTAATCTGGCCCAGCACGAGTAAGCCGTAGATTGCCATCAGCGGCAATGCATACTCCAGAAACGCCGAATCGGCCCTCTGGCGGTGCACCGCAGGCGCGAAAATCAGCACTCCCAGGAAGCACGACATTCCGTATGCCATACGGAAGCGGGCGATGCGGGACAGCGTCCGAAGCTCTTTTTCCACCAGGGCCGCAAGCGGATCCGGGAGGAATCGCGAGGGAAAGCGGAAAATCCTTTCGGACAAACTGTCCGGAGCGGACTCCCTGTCCCTTCTTTTCAGGCTCGCGCCGTCGAACATCAGCGACCGCTCGAACTGCCGGCGGCTGAACAGGAATGCCGCGCACAGCCACCCGACTGCTGCCGGAGCGCTGACTGCTGTGTTTTGATGCAGCATCAGGCGTGCCACGGTCGCCCAGGGCCACACGGCCTGCGACGGAGCGAAACGCAATAAGACCGCCGGGCTTTTCACATTGGCCAGAAGCAATAACTGAGGCGTCAGACCGATAACGACCAGGATCAGAAAGAAAACTTCTTTGAACCTTGTACGCAGAAAGAACCGTTCCAGGCAACTCCTGATTCCGGCTGAAAGCAGAATGTTCGTGACCACGAACGTCAGCGCGCCCAGGATTATGAAAGGGGCCGCAGCCGCGCCGTACAGAGGATTTCGCAGCAGACCCAGGCAAACCCCTGCAAGTACCAGCAGCATGTCGAAGCTGGTGATGGCACGCAGCAAAACCTCCACGAGAAAAAGCCTGCTGCGCGGGATCGGATAAGCCATCAGTTTTCGTAGATCGATGGACGCACCGAAACTGGCCGTCATCACCGGCGCCAATTGCCAGTAAGCCATCATCAGCATTAGTATTCCCGAAAGGGCAGCCAGGAAATACGCCGTCGCCTCTGTGGCGGAAAACAGTTCCATGAGAATCCAGCCGAAGAAAGCGAACGCAATGTAAAAAAACAATCCCGTCACGGAGGAAAAGACGGCGCTGCCGCGGGCGGCCGTACCTTTTCGCAATCGCATGCTCAGGAATTGTGCCCACAGAATTGCTGTAATCATCGTTTGGGCAACTCGCTAACGCTCATTCTTTGGTACCTTCGCTAACGCTCATCCGAGCCAATCCAGCTTTCCGTAAGCGGTATCTGCGCCTACCGTCCGCACGAACACATCTTCCAGCGTTTCCGAGCCATTACGAAGATCCGCCATACTCCCCTCCGCGACGATCTTTCCCGCGTGAATGATGGCGGCATGGTCGCAGAGCCGTTCCACTACCTCAAGCACATGCGAAGTCAGGAAAATCGTAGCGCCGTTTTTCACCTGATCGAGCAATATATCTTTCATGAGGCGCGCGCCCACCGCGTCGACGCCTTCAAACGGCTCATCCATTAGAAATAGCTCCGGCTTGTGGATCAGCGAAGCCGCCATCGCCACTCGCTTGCGCATTCCTTTGGAATATTCAGCAATCAGTTTGCGCCCTTCATCGGCGAGTTGAAACAGTTCCAGCAGTTCCTGTGCCCGCCGCCGTGCCATTGGCCGCGCCAGAGAATACATTCGCCCCACGAATTCCAGAAATTCGAGTCCGGTCAGACGGTCGAAGAGCAGAGAATCGTCCGGAACCAGCCCGATGCGCTGTTTGATCAGAGTTTCCTCAGCCGGCATCGGAAGGCCCAGCAATTCGATCGTGCCCGAGGTTGCCGGAATCAGGCCGGTCAGCATCCGGATGGTCGTCGACTTTCCCGCGCCATTCGGCCCCAGAAATCCAAAGAAAGAACCGCGCGGGACGGTGAGGGACAGGCCGTCCACGGCCGCCTTTCCATCGTAGATCTTACGCAGATCGTGCACGGCGATGGCTGGGGATTCGGGCGGCATGTTTACTCAACAACGCGGCTGACGACAAACAATCATGGTACCGGACCCGGGTACGGCCCGGACGCGTCACGATGCGTTATGATCGAACCGTGCGATATTGGCTGATCCACTGGCTCCTGAGCGCGGTCGCGCTTCTGATCGTCGCCAACGTCATTCCCGGAATTACAGTGGAGAGCTTCGGTTCCGCCCTGATCGCCGCGGCCGTAATTGGATTGGTGAGCGCCACGCTGGGCATCCTGTTGAAGCTCATACTGCTTCCCTTCATAGTCCTCACTTTGGGAGTGGTTTATTTTCTTATCAACGGGATGATGCTGATGGTAGCTTCGGCGCTGGTGCCGGGTTTCCGCGTACATGGCCTGATGGCCGCGACACTTGGTTCCATCCTGCTCACTATTGTGGACTATGTTTTGACTCGCCTGGTGTTTTAACCTGGGCTCGAAGTCGCCGCCGCCAATGTAAAGTTTTGTATTGCATCCTGGCCTTGCAGGTGTATGATGAAGCCAGTAGTATTTGTAAAGAAGCTTTACAATTGCGAGTCGCGGCCTTATTTGCGCTGTTGACAGGACTGGCCTGGGGGCAACCGAGCCCTCGGATTGACCCGGAAGCCGAAGGACTGTACCATCGCTCTTCCGCTGCTCTTTATCAGCTTCCCGCCTACGAAATGGATGTGGAAACCACCCTCGCAAATCCCCACGGCGGCGAGCCTTTTCATATTCTGGCTTCTGTTGCTGCCCGGCAACCAGATCGCATTCTGATTTCCGGAAGAACTCCGTTTCATGGTCAGACTACCGTTTACTCGGACGGAAGCACTACGCTCCTATGGCAGGAATCCACTAACCAGTTCGCCAGGATTGACGCGGCAATCCCCGCCAATATGCTGATGCGGTTGACGGACCTCACGCCGGAATCGGAGCCCGTGGAACAAACGCTTGTATCGGCCAAAGTTCTTCGCGACGAAGAGATCGATCTGGATGGCGAAAGATTCGACTGTAAAGTCATTCAGGTTGCCACAACGGGTCGCGACGGCGTCAAGGCCGATCCGAGTCTGCGCACGTTGTGGATCGACGAGAAGACTGGCGTCGCGCTCCGCCAGCAAACCGATGTGGTTCCGCCCCATCTGGCCGTTGAGGTCCCCGCCAGTATTTCGGTAACGCGATTTCATTACGGCGACCAGGTCGACGACGGGAACTTCGCGTTCATCGTTCCGGCCGATGCTACCGAAGTGGACTGGCATTTGATGGATCTGGCCGTCACGCGCAGAGGGCTGGTTGGACAGGCTGCTCCGCCGCTGCACCTGACTACGATAGGAGGCCGGCCGCTCGACTTGGCAAAGTTTCGCGGTAAGCCTCTCCTGCTGCATTTCCAGACAACATGGTGCAAGCCATGTGTGGAGTCCGGCGCCGTGCTCGATAACGCGGAGAAATCCATGGGCTCCGAGGTAAGGATTCTGAGGGTCGATGTGGATGAATCGGCGGATACGTTGCGGGCGGGTTTGGCGAAGGCGCCGGAGAAGACAGGTGCCCTCGGGCGTCCACCTGTTATGGTCGCGGCTGCGGACGTGGAATCGCTGGGATTGAAGGCATGGCCGGCCAACATGCTGATCGGGCGGGACGGAAAGATCCTGAGTTTTGACGCGGGGCGTATCAGCGAAGCCGCACTTCTTGCACTGTTGCAAAATGCGGTGGCTCCCGACGCGCCGGCGCCGCCTCAAATATGGGGCGTCGCGGAACCACGCCATGGCCCCCGCATTCGGTCAAACGAAGAAGTCAAACCGCCGGAAGTGGTCTATAAAGTGGATCCCGGCTACACGCTTGAAGCTCAGAAGGCCAAAATCTCGGGTACTGTTATGCTGGCGATCCTGATCGGAACCGACGGTCGCGTCAGCGATATCCATGTGCTGGAGAAGCTGGAGCCAGGTCTCGACGCCCGGGCGATAACAGCGGTAAGCAAGTGGCGCTTTACCCCCGCAATGGTTGGTACGACGCCTGTCCCGTTCCGCGCGCGCGCTGGCATCAGTTTCAGCGAACAGTAGCTTTTGTCCTACAGGTTTCGCTTCAAAAACGAAACGATCTGGTATCCCAGCACAAATTTGAAAGGCGATTCGCCCAGCGTGTAATGACCGCACGGCATGACCACCAGTTTGTGATCGGCACCGCTCTTCGCGATTCTTCCCACAATGTCGCGCGAAAACTCCGGCGGAAACGTCGTGTCATAAGTCGCGTACAAAAAGAACGAACGCTTGTTCATCCCCGCAAACCGGTCGATGTGGTGCACCGGGCTCAGACAATCCCACACCGGTCGCAGTCGCTCCAGATCGATCTGGTCCTCGATGCCTTCGCGGATATGCTTCGTCGAAAGCCCCGTCCAGACCACATCGGCGAAATGCGTGGAACAATGATTGAAAACGTTGACGCGAATTCGCTCGTCGTGCGCGCTGGCCAGAAATCCGTAGCACGATCCCAGGCTGGTTCCCACCAGACCCAGATCCTCATAGCCCTGCTGCTGCAGCCAGTCGTAGCAGGAACGCACGTCGATCACGGACTGGCGCGTTGCATCGATGGTGCGCGCCACGTTGGCCGATACCGCGTAATCGGCGCGGGTCAATTCCGACGGCATTCGCCGGTCGTGATAGGGCAGACTGATCCGGAGCGCGGAGATGCCAAACTCCGCGATGCCTTTGGAAAGCCCAACGTGCTGCGCGGGCGAAGAATTCCAGTGCGGCAGCACCACCACAGCTTTTTTGCCACGTTTCCAGCGCGGTTTCGCTGGAAAATACCGCGCCTCCACGGTATTGTTGACCGCGCAAGGCGTGTCCACCGCCGAAGTAAAACGCAGTGTGTCCCCATCCAGCCGGAAATCCCGCGGTGGTTCGTAAGCGAAAAACTCCGGGCTGCGTTCCACCGCAATCCGGTTTAGTTCCCGCAGCTTCGTTTCGATATCGGCCGCGTTCGCGGAAAACGGCCAGTTCGCCATCCATTCGGAACCCCAGTCGAAAGGCCGCACCACACGATCCGTCGAGCGTGTGGCAAGGTCGTACTCCCACCGGTCGATACGCCTTGCGTACCATTGTTTTACCAATTCCATTGCGCTGATTCCAGGTTACCAGACGAGCTCGCGGAGGGGACTCAATGGTAGGATGCTGCCGCGTGGAATGAGCTTTGCTACGATTCGGTCTGAACTCCTTGTCCCGCCTTCGGCATAATCGTGTTTCGCGGCGCAGCTTCCTTGCTGCGGCTTCCCTGTTCACTGCGTGCAGCCGCAAAGGCGCGCCGCGTTATAGGGGTTGGCTCTTCGTCGCCAGCGCGGCGGAAAAAGCCATCGTAGTAGCCGATCTTTCCGCCTTTCGGTCCTCCGGTTCAATTCCACTGGGTGCTGCCCCGGGCCAGGTGTTGAGCGCGCGCGGCAAGCTGTTCGCGGCGTGTCCGGATGATCGGACCGTATTGCAAATCGACCCCGTGCAGCGAACCATTACGGGCAAAATCCCGGTAAATGGAAAGATCACAGGATCTGCCCTAAACGCCGGGAGCACCTGTCTGGCGGTCGCGACGAGCCAGCCTCACGCAATCGTTCTGATCGACACCAATACGGGGCGGATTGTCGCGCGGACAAGCCTGCCTCAGGCGCCAAACATACTGGCCGTCGGCGGCTCACAGGTCGCGGCTATCCTGCAGTCAGGGCAACTGGCTCGCGTAAGCATACCCGGAGGCGAACTCCTCGGCCTGTCCGATATTGGCGCCGGTTCCGTGAGTACCCTGGGCTACAGAAAAGATGGACAGACCATTTTCGCGGCGGCTCGCGATGCGCGCCAGATCGTTTCGCTCGATGCGGCGTCGGGTTCTGTCCTCACCCGTCTCCCGGTGTCCATTCGTCCCGCCCGATTTTGTGCTTCCGGGGATGGCGGGCAGGTATTCGTGACCGGTGCGGATCCGGATGGCCAGCTGGTGATCTTTAGTCCATATCAGAATCAGGTGGATCAGACACTTTATGCGGGTCATGCCCTTTTCGGCATGGCGGTTGCTCCGATCCGCAATTTGCTTTTTCTGACCAATCCGGACGCCGGCGACGTCACCATTCTCGATATCGAAAGCCGGCGCATTGTCGCTTCCATTCGAACCGGCGGCCATCCGCGTGAGATCCTGGTCGCGTCGTCTCCTGATTCCGCCACTCAGGAGGAATATGCTTTTGCCGTAGATGGCGATTCGGGCGATGTCTCCGTGATTCATATCCCCGCCGTGCAGCACAAGACCGGCGACGCCATCATAGCCGAACCTCCCAAACCCGTATTCGCGGTATTTCATACCGGAGCAGCGCCCCAGTCCGCCGTCATCGTTCCTTATACCGCGTAGCACGATGAGCAATCGCCAGTCGCTGCGGAGGTAATACAATGCGAATAACAGCGCGAGCACTAGCCATGAAGAGTTCCGTCGCTTTTTTTCTGATCGCCATGACCCTATCCGCCACCGATGCTACTCTGCCGGAACTGCAGCAAATGACCGCAAAGTTTGCTCCGGTCGACCTTCACGTCGATACCAGTAAGCTCTCCGTCGGCGATCGCGCCGCGCTGGTGAAGCTCATTCAGGCATCGCGTGTCGTAAACCATATTTTTCTCACTCAGCTCTGGTCTGGCAACCAGGCTCTCTACACCAGGCTTCAAAGAGACACCACGCCGCTCGGCAAAGCCCGTCTCGACGCCTTTAGGCTCTACAAGGGACCGTTCTCCGATCTGGACGATCACAAAGCGTTCCTCTCCGGTGTCCCGGCGCGCAAGCCGCTCGGCGCCGCCTTCTATCCGGAAGATATGAACGCCAAACAGTTCGAAACCTGGGCCGCGACTCTTTCGCCCACCGATCGCGCCAGCGCGGAAGGCTTCTTCACCGTGATTGAGCGTGCGCCGGGCAATACCCTGAAGGCCGTCAAATATTCCGACGCGTACAAGAAAGACCTTGAAGAATGCGCACGTCTGTTTCGCGAAGCCGCGAGCCTGACCGGTAACCTCACTCTGAAAACATTTCTCCTGGCTCGCGCCGAGGCCTTTCTTTCCAATGATTACTACGCGAGCGACCTCGCCTGGATGGATCTCGACGCCCCCATCGACGTCACTTTCGGCCCTTACGAAACCTACAACGACGAGCTCTTCGGCTACAAAGCATCCTTCGAATCCTACCTCAACATTCGCGACGATGCCGAAACCGCCAAACTCAAATTCTTCGGCGATCACATGCAGGAGGTGGAGAATAATCTTCCGATCGACGCGCAGTACAGAAATCCAAAGCTGGGGGCCTTATCGCCCATACGGGTTGTCAACGAAGTGATTGCTTCAGGCGATGGCGATCACGGAGTGAAAACCGCGGCCTACAATCTCCCCAACGATGAGCGGGTCATTCACGAAAAAGGCAGCAAGAAAGTGATGCTCCGCAACGTGCAGGAAGCGAAGTTCGAAGCCACGCTCAAGCCGATTTCCAAAATCGCGCTCGCGACCGCGGCCCAATCTTTCCTGCAATTCGATTCGTTCTTTACTCACATCCTGGCGCACGAAATGAGTCACGGTATCGGGCCGCACCAGATCACTGTGAATGGCAAAGCGACCACTCCGCGTCAGGAGCTGAAAGAACTCTACAGCGCCATCGAAGAAGCCAAAGCCGACGTCCTCGGCCTCTACATGCTCCAGTATCTGGCTGATAAAGGCTACGTCAAACACGATGAAACGAACCTCTACAACACCTTTCTCGCCTCTTCGTTCCGCACTCTGCGTTTTGGACTGACGGAGGCGCATGGCAAAGGAATGGCCGTCCAGTTCAATTACCTGACCGACAAGGGAGCCTTCGTTTACCGCAACGGCTCGTGGGAAGTGGATGCCGCGAAGATCAAAAGCGCCGTCCGCGATCTGGCGCACGACATCCTGATGATCGAAGCCACTGGCGATTATGCCACAGCGAAGCAAATGTTCGACAGGCTCGCTGTGCTCCGTCCGGATACCTCGTCCACGATCGCGCGCATGAGCAACCTGCCGGTCGACATTCGCCCCACGTTTGTCACCGCCGAGGCAATCGCTCCCGACGGGGCGCCTAGGTGAGTCAAAAAAAAATCGTAGTCGGAATTACCGGAGCCACCGGCTCCATCATCGGTGTCAGACTTCTTGAGGTCATGCGCGAAGCGCGCATCGAAACCCACCTCATCATGAGTAAATGGGGTGCGCGAACCATGATCCACGAAACCCGGCGCACAACGGACGAAGTGACCGCGCTCGCCTCGCACGCCTATAATCCCAACGATCAGGGAGCTGCTGTTTCGAGCGGCTCATTCCTGACCGATGGAATGGTCATCGCGCCATGCAGCATGCGGACTCTCGCGGCGATCGCCACCGGCCAGGGCGAGCATCTCGTTCACCGCGCCGCCGACGTCATCCTCAAAGAGCGCCGCCAACTCGTGCTGGTGGTTCGTGAGTCGCCCTTGAATGAAATTCACCTCGAAAACATGCTGAAACTCGCGCGCATGGGCGTCACGATTCTCCCGCCGATGCCGGAATTCTACACTCACCCGGAAACCGTCGCCGAAATCGTCGATCACATCGTCATGCGGATACTGGATCAGTTCGGCGTCCACATCGGACTAAGTCCGCGCTGGGACGGAGAAATGGCCGCAGGGGATCAGCGGAAGGTGTGAGCCTGATCAATTTCCCCCAATCAATTTCCAAAGTTGCGCTGCAGATTGCTGTCCGTCACGACGACTTCTTCCCGGCGCAAGGCTTCGCCCCCGTCCTTCGGCAGCAGACTGATCTGATACCGCCCAGGAGCCAGGTCCGCGAAGACGTACTCCGCGCCGCAGTGGACCAGCGTGGTGCGAAATGGCGCGAAAGCAGTTCCGCGGCGAGTGTCAATGGCAATCGTATAAGCATCTCCGCCTGTGCACATGTTTGCGGCCACCGTGCCCGATATCTGGAATCGCGGTAATGCCTCCATCCAAACGTCCGGCATCCTGAAGTCAGTTCCGCCCGCGACAGTAAAAGGGCTCGCGCTCCTGTAATCGTCCCCGCCAGGCCAAAATTGGCGCACATATTCCGGCACAGAACCATCCTTGGGGTCAATGCCCAGGAGCGATCCGGCGACATCCGCTGGTGTGAACCTAAAGAAATACTGCCCTGGAGGAAGCGCCAGCGCGAACTTGCCATCCTGACCTGTTCTGGTAGCGGCGGACGGAACGAATGTTAAAAGGTTGGGGGAATACGTGGTTCGCAGCGCTTCCACCGTGACGCGCAGCAGCGGCTCTTTCGTGTCGGCGGATACAACCCGGCCGCTGAAATTTGCAAGGGCACGCAGGCGGACTGTCACCGTACATGGCGAACATTCCGAAAAGCGATCAAACCCCTCCGGCATATATCCTTGCAGGCTGGTGCGGATCCAGAACGGTCCTCGGTTGTTTAGCGGAATACTGAAGTGCCCGCCATCCCCGCTAACTGTTTCCCCTGCGGTCGTCCTGCGCCACCCTTCCCCCGGAGCGGACACCTCTACGCGGGCTTTCTCGATTTCGTGG
>Ga0302320_10027775_pt1 | contig 10890 bp, 15 predicted proteins | sample Bog_T0_3_FD_202130 | JGI IMG/M metagenome (GOLD analysis project Ga0302320, IMG submission 202130) | Peat permafrost microbial communities from Stordalen Mire near Abisko, Sweden - Bog_T0_3 | ecosystem: Environmental > Terrestrial > Soil > Wetlands > Peat | place: Sweden: Abisko, Stordalen Mire... | reverse complement strand
AAATCTATCACCAAACCATTTTCGATATTTGCGTTGCCGCCCAATTTTAACAAACAATTCCGCAGCCTCAAAAATAATTCCGATGATGACGGCGAATGCCCCAAGCAGTGCCAGCCAAGAAAAAAATTCAGGCCAAAATGCATCGTTCGTTTCCATGCAAAAGATTTACTCAAGATTGGAACTGGCTAATTTTCTTTCAGCAAGCTTTTTTTCATTATTCGGCATTTTGATTTTGATTGGGGTTTTTGTTGTGGGATGCACAAGCAAAGTGCCAAACTGCCAGCAAGTAAAGCAAATAGACCATGCCAAAAACAGCCAAAGATTTGAGATTGCACGGCGTCAAATTTGAGGACGCCTTGAAGCACATCATTTCCGCGCCGCCGCTGCCGGAAAAAGTGCTGAAAAAGGCACTGAAAAAGAGCGGCAAAAATCCTTCCCGCAATTAGCCCGTTTCCGACCGCATAAACATTGGTTTTCTTCAACTTTCTGCATACGGAAAGGGCATAGTCCCGCCTATTCATGTAACCAGAAATGGTGACAAGCCAGGAATCCAAATTCTGTTATGATATTTTCGTTGTTGAGATGCAAAAGCAGTGTTCCGTGTGTGTTTGAGGCGTTTGTCTGCACGCCGCATCCGATGAAGGTGTAAAGGTCGCAAGAATTTGCGCGTAGTTCTCGTTGAGAGGCCGGAGCAGTGTCCGGCCTCTTTTTCTTTCCCAAGCCGGCGCCTGGCGGCGAAAACGAACGGCTGCCTCAATAATTTTGCTTGCATCCGGCGGAGAAACGGTTATCATTCCCGCGTCTGTGAAATAATTAGTTGTTTCAGAACATGGTGAATCTTCAAGTGAACATGGTTCAGTGATGATTTGAAACCCGGAGGTCGGGAACAGTCCGAAAACAGTTAATTGAACAGCGAAACGTTAAATGAGTAATAAATTGTTTGTTGGGAACCTTTCCTTCAACACCACGGAAAATGACCTGCAGGAGGCGTTTGCCGCCCACGGCACGGTCGTCGAGGCCAACCTGATGATGGATCGCATGAGCGGACGCTCGCGCGGCTTCGCCTTCGTCACCATGTCCACACCGGAAGAGGCGCAAAAGGCGATTGCCGCCATGAACGGCGCAACGATGGGAGAGCGCCAGTTGACGGTCAACATCGCCCGCCCCAAGGAAGAGCGCCCGCGCAGCGATCGCGGCCCGCGTCGTGATTTTCGCGGCGGCGGCGGCAGCGGTGGCGGCGGCGGCGGTCGGGATCGTTACTGATCATTGATTTTGAAACCAATCCGGCCGGGGCGGCGCCCAAAAGGAGCGCCGCCTCGCGCCGTGTTTGCCACGAAGTTTTCCACTCTCTTCGGCGGCAATCCCGTCGGGCAGGTTTGCTTGATTCATGGAAGAGCACATCGAAGTTGAGGGGCGCGTTCTGACGGTTCTGGCCGGAACCATGTTCCGCGTTGAACTGGACAACAAGCATCAGGTGCTGGCGACCATTTCCGGCAAGATGCGCAAGCGGTTTGTGCGCCTCACCATCGGTGACCGCGTGAGGATGCAGATGTCGCCCTACGATCTGAACAAAGCCCGCATCGTCTGGCGCATCGGTTAATTTTGGTTAATTTCCGCCAGAATATCATTTAATCTACCGCCGGCATGAAACCATCTGACCTCTTCGGCGTCGTCGTTCGGACCATTGGCATTCTGATCGTTCTTTACAGCCTGTATGACTTTTTGAGCGGCTTCGACAACTTCCTTGAAAACCTCCTGTCATCCGGACAGGAGGGTGATTCCGGCTCCGCCTCCACCTTGACCTATTTCGTGTTTGGTGTTCCGGAATTCATCGTGGGCGTGTTGTGTTTCTTCCTGGCCGACTGGATTGTGAAACTGGCCTACCGCGATTCCGCGCCGTGACGCTACTTGCTTCGCGCAATATTGTGGCGGATTGATCCGGGGGAACGCGACGATGCGGCGCAAACGGCGAATTTCCATTTCTTCATTCTCGTTGCGATTTGACTGGTCTAATCCGGCGTTTTCGCGCAAACTTCGGCATGAGGAAAACCAAGCCTGTTCGCCGCGTCCGGGTGAGACCGCTCGCAGACGGTCAAGTCTGGCGCATGGCGGAATTGAATCTGAAGGTGGAATCGGTCGGCAAATTGCTGGTGCATTACAAGCTTGCCAAGCCGAACGCCATCCGGATGCCCAACTTGGTCAACAGCATTGCGACCATCCAGAAATATCTGAAAAAGAACAAGGCCGTGCTGGTTCGGGCATGATTTGCCGGAGCACAAAGACCGTGTTGGAAATGCCGCTCCGCGAGGCGGAACGAACCATCCGCCGCCCGGCGGATTTTTCATCTCCTCAATTCATATTGCGATTTATCTGGTCTAATTCAAGGTTTAAGCGCAGGATGAACCATGATAAAAACCAATTCGGTTCGCCACATTCGCCCGCAACTCCTGGAAGCCGGCCAGCTCTGGCGCATGGCGGACGCGCATCTCTGCGTGCAGGCGGTCGGCAAATTGCTGGTGCATTACAAACTCGGCAAGCCCAACGCCGTCCGCGTCTCCAATTCCTGCAATGGCATCAAAACCATTGAGAAATATCTGAAGGCGCACAAGGCCGTCCTCGCTTGAGCGCGTCGGGATTCAAGGACTGGCAGGCGGTTCCGGCGGGGCAGGGCGGAGGGTGAACGACTTCAACAGCGTGCCCGGCTCCCGTCCGACGATGACGAGCGTGTGCGCGCCCGGCTCGATTTTGAAACTCTTGGGAGTAAATTGATCGGTGCTGGAATCTCCGTTGCCGCGCCAACTGATGACCCGCTTCTCAAATCCAGTCGTGACCGGAATGTCCCAAATCATGTCCGGGTCAACCGGCGGCGCGTCAATGTTCACAAAAAACGAGTTCGAGCTTTCATCGGGCGCGCACACCACCGTTTCCACCAAATAATTCCCGGCGTTTGTGACGGTGAAATTGAAAACCGCCTTGCCGCCGTCCGGCAATTCAGCCTGGGCCGTCGTCAGGTAAATGTAATCATTGGTTAACGCCAGCGGCGCGGTCAGGGCCGCCACAGATGCGGGGAACGACTGGCCCGATGCCTGGACGTCCGCAGCATTGGTTTTTGCATCCTGTGCCAAGGCGGGAATCGCCAATGCACAGGCCAGAACGACGTATGAAAATTGTTTCATGGGCGTATTTCTACGCGTTTGGCGGTAAAGCATCAATACAAAACAAATTAGCAAGCAAAGCCGGTTTGGCTTGAGCCTGATTGAAAAGGCCCGGTTCGCGGCACTGGTCCCGCAAATTTCCTTTTCTTCAATCGCTTTCCGAACTAGATTTGCCATAAATCCAAATAATTTGAAATCCTTATGGCTGAATTCAAATTTCTATGTCCCCAGTGCGCCCAAAAGATTCGGTGCGACACGGGATATGCCGGCTCACAAATCAATTGTCCAGCTTGCCAGCAGTCCTTTGTCGTTCCGCAGCCGGCGCAATCTCCCGTCGCGCCGGCCCGGCCGAAGATTCAGTTCAAGTTTCCCCAATCGTTCACGCTGCGAAACATTTCGATTGCGGGATTGTCCGCTGCCGTGCTGGCGGCGTTGATCATCACCTCCATCCACTTTGGCCTTTGGAATTCCGCGCGAACCATCTGGAAGGGCTGGCCCGCTTTAAGCGGCAACAAGAACCAATGGAGTTATGCGCACGGCAAAATCAACGGGCACAGCACCGCTGCGGAAAGCATGTTGGCTTCACCCGGCGAATTCAGCGACGTGACTTTTTCGGCCACCGTCCAGATCACCAGCGGCCAAGCCGCCCTGGCGATTCGGATGCAAGACTGGAACAAAGGCTACTATGTCGTTTTTGCCGCCGGTCGCGCACGGAATCTTGCCAACGGCGGTTCCATCATCTTGGAAAAAGTGGCACCCGGAAACGGAAACATTCTCGCCACCACCAGGGGAAATTTGACTTCCATGTCTGCCATCGGACAAACCGCAAAAATCACGGTTATCGCGCGCGGGACTTTGATGGAAGTCTGGGTGGACGGAAAGAAACTCCTGCAAGCCAGGGATTCAACTTTCACCGCCGGTCGCATAGGAATCGCAATCTCTGGGAATCCAAACCTTCCTGGTGATGCCACCTTTTCAAAAGTTTCATTCCGCTAGCTGGGTGTTTTGAAAAAATTGCAAGGAATTGAAAAGAGTGATGGGTTTTGCGCAATGCGGGCAGGGAATTTGCTGGCCAAGGTTTCGGATGGCAAACTTCCTTTTCGGCAATCGAACAACTGCAAACCGGTTTTTGAGTTAGGGTTACACCCCATCGTGGCGGCATAACCCGTCGCGTATAGTTCTCCCGAATACAACGGTAAACAAACGCCTTTAAAAATAAAAAACATGAACACACCCATCCTTGACCGAAACCTCACCATCGAAGCCCCGCACAGCCCGCGCGCCCGCGTCGCCGGATTCGCCATCGCCGACCGCGCCACCGATAAATGCCGCGCCAGCATCGCCGGAACGCTCGGCGAATATCATTACGATTGTCCGCTGGACAACACGCTCTTCAGCTTCAAGGGCATCAACGGCGGCCAATTCAAGACCGCCGTTCAAGCCGCGAAAAATTATGAGGACGTCGGCGCCTGGCTGCTGGCCAACGGCACCAAAAAAACGCCGGCTCAAATCAAGGCCTGGTCCGATGAGATGGAGGCTGGCAGCATGATGAACAATCCGGAGAAGCGTGCTCACTTTGCCGAGCAATGCAAAACGCTCGGACTGGATCCGGAGAAGACCAGCACGTTTGACTGGCTTGAAGCGGACGACCGCGCGAGCTTCAAAAGCCACGCCGCGTAATATTTTGTCATGGCCAGATTCATGAAGACCTGGTTCGCCGCGATGTTATTGGCCGCCTGTGTTCTTACAGGCTGCCAATCACCGAAGGCCATGCACTCGTCCGGGGGCGATGCGCGGCAATCCGCACGGAACAATTCCTACAGCCTGCTCCATCAACTCTTGGACGATGAAAAAGACGTCAGCCTGCTGCATTTCATCAAGTCGGAACATCCTGATGTCAAAAACTTGGTCAAGAGAATTGCCACCACTTCCGCAACCGGAGCGACGCTGCTGGAGCAATTTGCCAAGGACGACCCCACCATCAAGCTGGACGACATCTCTCTGCCGCCGGGTGAAGTGGCCACGCGCGATGCGATTGCGTCAACCAAAGAGAAGGAATTGTTGAGCCAGACCGGCGACACATTCGAACTAACCTTGCTTCTAACCCAGACCGAGGCGCTAAGTTATGGCTGGCATCTGGCGGAAGTCGCCAGCCAAAACGAGATGCAGCCCGAACGCGCCCGCGCGTTGGCCGGCATTGGTGTGGACATGGACAATCTGAATCACGAAGTGTTTGTGCTGTTGCTGACGAAAACCAGGGCATCGGCCACGAATTCAACGGCCACGAACCCCATCAGCATCCCCGCGGCGCCCGCTTCCACCAACTCCGCTTCCACCAATCTGACCCTCATGATTGATCCCAGTTCCATGCCGGTTGACGCGGGCAAAGCCACCCTCACCATCGGCGCGCTCCGGCGCGTTGGCGGTGTCTACACTGGCGATTACAAGGTCACGGTGTTTCCTTACTTCTTAAAAAACGAAAAGGGCACTCTGGCCATTGTCGTTCCAGACGAGGCACTGGCCAAAATCAACCAGGGAAAGGTTGTGGCCATCACCGGCACCGCCACCACCAGCGGCAAAAGCGGCAGCACCCGGTCCGTTGAGGCCATGGCAACGCCGGCGGACATCAATCACGGCAATCTCAAGCTGTGGTTCATGGCGGGGGACAGAAAAATGATCTTCGAGCCGGCCTATCACTTTGCCGGTAAAGATTCGACGGCGGTTCTGGCGCAAGCGGTTGTAATCCCGCCTTGAAAATCCGTGCGGCGGGATTTGCACCGGGCTAACATCACCGCCATGCCCGAATTGCTCCACCGGCTGCCGCGAAACGTCACCGCCATCTTCAGCAGACGCAATCTCCTCTGGCACGCGCTGGCCATCGGCCTGACCATGCTCATTGTCATGTCCGGCTTCGATCGGTCTTATTATCTTTCGACGCGCGGAGATTCAATCCGTGCGCTCGCCCGGCCGGCCATCGTGCTTGGCAGCACGCTGCCCATCTTCGGGACTTTTCTCCTCCTGATTGTCGGCGAGGTTCGAAGAATCCGCCGCATCACCACGACCGCCTGGGCTTTGGGGCAGGCGGCTATTCTCGGCTATCTTATCTCGTGCGGTTACAAGGCATTCACCGGGCGCATTCCGCCGCCATTCCACGGATTCCGGATGTCGGCGATGAACACGGGGTCGTTCGTGGACACCAGCCACGGTTTCCAATTCGGCTTCCTCAAGGGCGGTGTCTTTTGGGGCTGGCCTTCATCTCACGCCACCGTGACGTTTGCCATGACCGCCTGCCTCATCGCGTTCTATCCCAAAAACAAACTGCTCGTTCTCCTCGCGCTGCTTTATGCGCTCTACATCGGCCTCGGCGTCTCCGTCACCATCCACTGGTTCTCGGAATTTGCGGCCGGAGCCATCATCGGCAGCGTCATCGGAACCGTCGTGGGCCGAAGTTTTGCTGCTCCCTCTGCTCATCAATCACCGGCGAGGATGTAAAATGCTTGCCGGTGATTTTAAGATTGCGGGCAAAACCTGCCCGTCGGCCAAACTTGCTCCCGCGAAGGCCATGACACCCCTCGCGACCCTCAACGTTTCTCCCGCGAAGCTCCTCATTGGCCTGCGAAGTCCTGTCGCACAGAATCGTCCCGGTCAAAATGGGCTTTGCAACGGGCGGGAAGGGATTACATTCCCGCCATGCAGCGGTTGAAAAAGATTTTCTGGACGGCGATGACGCTGGCGGTGCTGGCCCTCGGCGTTTTTCTCGGCCTCACGGTGGCGCGCTGGCAGGGCGGCGGCCTGCGCTTCGAAAAAACCGCGACGATCATCCAGCAGGTGCAGACGCTTTCGGATTTGGTCACGGTCAAATATGTGATGCAAAAGGTGGAGTTCGTGGATTCGCCGCCGGGCAGCACGCTGGGGCAATTCGTCCAGGGCGACAACAAGGTGCTGCTGCTGGCGCAGGGCGTCGTCAAGGCGGGCATTGATTTGAAAAAAATCGCGCCCGGCGACGTGGCGATTTCGGGCAAGCGCCTCACCATCTCGCTGCCGAGGCCGCAGATCACCGACGCCTATCTCGACGATTCGCAGACGAAGGTGCTCGAGCGGACGACGGGGTTCCTGCGGTCGCTGGACAAGGATTTGGAGCAGACGACGCGGCAATATGCCGTGGACGACATCCGCCGCGCGGCGCAGGAGAGCGGGATTTTGAACGACGCGAGCGAGCGGTCGCGGACGGAGTTGCGGACGTTTTTTCAGCGGGCGGGATTTGAAACGGTGGAATTTCGATAAGCCAATACAGAGTGAAGAAGGAAGAATGCAGAAACCTTGCTTCAGCGGATGAACTGATGGACTGAATATCGCTTATCGTTTCTTTATTCTGCCTTCATCATTATTTGAGCCGTGTCTTAAATTGAGCCAATGTGGATGATTTTCACCACACACGGTGCCTGCGGTTGTTCCTCGACTTGAATGGCGATCTGCAGCCTCGGCCTTATCGGCAGGGCTTTGAAATGATGCGCGCGAAGCTGCGCAAGATAAAGCGCCGGTCTCGGCGGCATTGACTGCCGGTTGCTCATCGCCACCGGTCCGCGAGCGTCCGGCGACGTCTTCAAAACAATGGATTTTCTGGCCATGCCTGTTTTGCTGCAAATTGCGTGCCACAGTTTTGACCGAGAGCGATGGCGTTCCGCCAGCGAGTGGCTGAAAAGGCTTCGCCGCGGAACACGCCGCCGGGACGCCGACGCTTCCAGGCCGCGAAATCCCGCGGGAAACAAATAGTGGATTGGCCAAAAACTTTACTTCTCAACGCGGCGGGCTTCCCCTACAATTTTTGCAGATGAAAACCACCGGCCTCAACAGGGATAATTGTCTCCCGCGACCTTCATTTTTCCCGGACGGCCAAACCACCCCACGACATTTATGAAAACCTACCAACCCACAGACCTCCGGAACTTCGCCATCGTCGGCCACGCCTCGTCGGGCAAAACCATGCTCGCCGAGGCGATGCTCATGTGCGGCGGCGTCATCAACCGCATGGGCCGCATCGCCGACGGCTCGACCGTTTCTGATTATCACGTCAGCGAAAAGAACCGGAAGATTTCCGTGTCAGCCTCGCTGCTTCACACGGAGTGGATGGGGAAGAAATTCAACATCATTGACACGCCCGGCTATCTGGATTTCATCAGCGAAGGTTTGGGCGCGCTGCGCGTCGGCGATTTCGCGCTCGTCGTCATCCATGCGCAGCACGGACTTGGCGTCGGCACCGACCGCGTGTGGAATTACGCCACCGGCTACGGCCTCCCGAAAATGATCGTCGTCAATGCGCTCGACAAGGAGAACGTGGATTTCGACGCGGTGTTGAAGGCCGCGCAGGAACATTTCGGGCGGCACGTTTTCCCGTTGAGCGTGCCGGTCAACGCCGGGCCGGGCTTCAACAAGGTGCTGGACGTGCTGCGCAAAGACATCGTAACTTACGCGACCGACGGCAGCGGCAAATACACGGAAGAACCCTGCACCGGCGAATGGGAGGCGAAGGCCAGGGAATTGCACAGCCAGCTCATCGAGCACATCGCCGAGTCGGACGACGAGCTGATGAACAAATTCTTCGAGCAGGGGACTTTGTCGGAGGAGGAATTCCGCGCCGGCATCCACTCGGCGGTGCAGAAGGAATTGTTCATCCCGCTGTTCGCCGCGTCGGCGGAAAACAACATCGGCGTCGCGCGGTTCATGGATTTCGTCGCCAAATACGGCTCGTCGCCGGTGGACCGCAAAAAGGTCAAGGCGGTGGACGCCAACGGAAATGAAACCGAGGTGGCGCTAGACAGCAGCGAGACGGCGGTCTACATCTTCAAGACGATGTCCGAGGCGCATTTCGGCGAGCTGTCATTTTTCCGCGTTTATTCTGGCTCGGTGGCGGCCGGCTCGGATTTGTTCAACAGCGACCGCAAGACGAACGAGCGCATCGGCCAGATTTACCTGCTCAATGGCCAGACGCGCGAGGCCGTCCCCACGCTCGGCGCGGGCGACATCGGCGCCACTGTCAAACTCAAGGTCACGCACACTGGCGACACACTTTGCACGCCGAAGCATCCCGTCACGCTGTCGAAGGTCGTTTATCCCAAGCCGAACATCCACGCCTCGCTCGTCGCAAAGGTGAAGGGCGAGGAAGACAAAATCGCCTCCGGCCTCGCCGCGTTGCACGGGGAAGATCCGACTTTCCTTTACGTCGTGGACAGCGAGTTGCATCAGACGATCATTTCGGCACAGGGCGAATTGCATCTGGAAGTTGTCGCCGACCGTTTGCGCCGCCGGCACAACGTCCACGTCGAACTCGCCGAGCCGCGCGTGAAATATCGCGAGACCATCAAGGCCAAGGGCGACGCGAAGCATCGCCATAAAAAACAAACCGGTGGCGCGGGACAATTCGCCGAGGTCTGGATGCGCATCGAACCCAAACCGCGCGATGCCGGTGTGGAGTTCACCAACTCGCTCGTCGGACAGAACGTGGACCGCAGTTTTGTGCCGTCCGTCGAGAAGGGTGTGAATCAGGCCTGCACCGAGGGCATCATTGCCGGCTGCCGCGTGACGGACGTGAAGATTGATTTTTACGACGGCAAAATGCATCCGGTGGACTCGAAGGACATCGCGTTTCAAATCGCCGGCTACTTCGCGTTCAAGGAGGCGTTCACCGCCGCCAAGCCGGTTTTGCTGGAGCCGATCGAGACGGTTGAAATCCACATCCCGGAAGATTGCATGGGCAAGGTGATGGGCGATTTGTCGTCGCGGCGCGGAAAAATCATGGGCATGGACACCGACAGCACGTTCCAAGTCATCAAGGCGAGCGTGCCGACGGCGGAGCTATACCATTATTCCAGCACGCTGCGCTCGCTGACCGGCGGACGCGGCGTCCACACGGAGGAATTCAGCCACTACGAGGAAATGCCGCGCGAGGCGGCGGAAAAAGTGATTGAAGAGGCGAAGAAACGGAAAGCCGCCGCCGAGGCGCATTGACGCGGCTTAAAACTAGTGGAAAACAACTGTGAAAACTGAATGCCGGCTAAAATTTGCGCTGTTCGCCGGCATGTTGATAACGGCCATGTTGGCCATCCCGAGCGAGAGCTTTGGGCAAGCATCGGTGAGCGTTTACGCTTTCAGTGCGCCGGCAAACTTGCCGTCGCAAGACACTTATGCGGCGACGTTTCTGACCGATGTCGAACAAGGGATGATGACCGGAAGTTGGCCGGTCGGCAATCCCCTAAATCCGGGCTATGCGACACCTATAACTTCGGGCCGTGTATCCGTGACAAACACGATCTACACCCCTTCGATGTATAGCTGGAACGCCTCTCCAAATCCGAGTGGAGCATTCGCAAATGAACATGGGCAAATGCTCATATTCGGAGCGAAAATAACAGATTCGACTCCATTCACATTGAATCAGGTTGATTATTGGCTGGGCTTCCCTTCGGATAACGACACCAACAGTGGGACATTAGCCGGTTTAGGTTATAGCCAGCTTGGCATCGGTATCAATTGGGGTCCTGATGGTATTCCCGGAACTGCCGATGACATAACCTATACGTCCGGAAATGGCAGTAGCCAGGTCAATGAGGTTCTTATAGAGGGTGTTACAAGTTTTGGCATAACCGGCTATTGTCCAAGTGCATCGGGCGGAAAAATGTGAGTTGAAACAAAAGCCGGACGGAGCGTTTCAAAAAGGGTAGGCTCTGGCTCCATGAAA
>Ga0302320_10027774_pt1 | contig 10891 bp, 5 predicted proteins | sample Bog_T0_3_FD_202130 | JGI IMG/M metagenome (GOLD analysis project Ga0302320, IMG submission 202130) | Peat permafrost microbial communities from Stordalen Mire near Abisko, Sweden - Bog_T0_3 | ecosystem: Environmental > Terrestrial > Soil > Wetlands > Peat | place: Sweden: Abisko, Stordalen Mire... | reverse complement strand
CCATAGGCCGGTGGTGATGAACATGGCCGGGTAGGCTTGTGCGCGGACATTATCGTAGGGCGAGTAGGACAGCAGATACTCGTAGCTTAAGGGATCATTCGGATTGCCCCATTCGTCGTATTCGTTGGTGGTCAGCGGGATGCTGTCGTCCAGCATGGTGGTCACGACGTCGACGAAGGGAACCTGGGCCACGATGCCGCGATAATGCTCGGGACTCAGGTTGGCGACCGCTCCCATGAGCAACCCGCCGGCGCTGCCGCCCATGGCGAATACCTTGTCCTGGGCGCCGTAGCGCTCTGTGACCAGGTAGCGCGTGACGTCGATAAAATCGGTGAAGGAATTTTTCTTATGCATGAGCCGCCCGTTGTCGTACCAGGCGCGGCCCATTTCCTGACCGCCGCGCACATGGGCGATGGCGTAGACAAAGCCACGATCTATCAAACTCAGGCGTGCCGAGGAGAAACTCGGATCGGTGGATAGGCCATAGGCGCCGTAGGCGTATTGCAGCAGCGGCGCGCGCCCGTCGCGCACGAACTCTTTGCGGTATACCAGGGACACGGGAATTCGGCCGCCGTCGCGCGCGGGCGCAAACAGAAACTCGGTGCCGTAATTCGCAGGGTCGAAACTGCCGAGGACGGGATCGCGTTTCAGCAGAGTTTTCTCCCGCGTCCGCACGTTGTAGTCGTACACCGTGGTCGGAGTGGTGAGCGAGGCATAGGCGTAGCGCACGAGTTCGGTGTCCAGCTCGGGGTTGATCGAGATCGACATGGTGTAGGCGGCCTCGTCGCTGGCGATGAAAAACTCAGGCTCGCCATGCAGGGCTGTGATGCTGATCTTGGCCAGGCCGCCGCTGCGAACGGACACGGCGAGAAAATTCTTGAATACGTCGAAGTCCTCGACCAGGGTGTCGTCGCGATGCGCGAGCACGTCCCGCCATGCACCCCGGTCGGCTTCGCGGCCGATGGGCACGCGCATCAGGCGAAAATTGCGGGCCTGCCAATTGGTTCGGACGATGAAGTCATCGCCGAGATGCTCCAATTGATATTCGTGGTCGCGCTCGTGCGGCAGGAAGGTCTTGAACTCGAGCGCCGGATCATCGGCGTGGGCATAGCGCCATTCCGATGACACCGTGCTTTCCATGTGAATGAATATGAAATGCTCGGACTTCGATTTGGATACCCCCGTGTAGAAGCTCTTATCGGTTTGTTCGAATGCCAAGGTATCGTGCTGCCGCGGCTGTCCCACCCTATGCTTCTTGACGTACAGACCGAGCAGGGTCTCGGGATCTTTTGCCACGTACAGTATGGTGCGGTTGTCATTGGCCCAGGCAAGGTCGGATTCGACGTCGGCAATCGCTGCGTCAAGAATTTCGCCGCTGCGCAAATTCTTGAAGCGCAAGTTGAATTGACGCCTGCCCACCGTGTCCTCGCAGAAGGCCAGCCAATTCGAGTCGGGTGAAACTTCCAACGCGCCGATCCGGTAGTAATCGTGGCTGGCGGCGAGCTCGTTGACGTCGAGCAGAATCTCCTCGGCTCCCTGCGGAGAGTCCTTGCGCCGCGCAAATATCGGATGCTCCTTGCCGGGCTCGAAGCGGGTGTTGTACCAGTAGCCGCGGCGCAGGTAGGGCACGCTGGAATCGTCCTGCTTGAGCCTCGCTATCATTTCCGCGTACAGGGCGTTCTCGAAGGGCTTGCCCGCGCGTAAAACTTGTTCCCGGTAGGCATTTTCCGCCGCCAGATAGGCCAGCACCTGCGGATTCGTGCGCTCATCGTCCCGCAGCCAGTAGTAGGGATCCATTCGGGTCCCATGAGGAGAGGTCACGGCATGCAGCCGAATGGCGGCGACGGGCGGGCTGACATCAGGGTCGATCATGGTGTTTTGGGGCTACTTGTCCTTGAATCGGGCGGGAGTATAGTCGGATCAACAGAAGCTGCAGCCACTGACTGCGGCCAAGGAGGCAGTATGCAAACCGTGGGTCAATTGCTCAACGTCAAGGGCACCGAGGTTTTCTCCGTCACGCCGCAGGATTCGGTGTTGCATGCCATCGAAGTCATGGCCACCCGGCATGTGGGCGCCCTCCTGGTCATGAGTCAGGGATCGTTGATCGGCATCATTTCCGAACGGGACTACGCCCGAAAGGTGATACTCAAGAACCGCTCCTCGCACGACACGCCGGTGAACGACATCATGACTTCGCCTGCCGTGAGCGTCACGCCCGAACACACGGTGCACCAGTGCATGCAGCTCATGACCGAGGGGCGATTCAGGCATCTGCCCGTGGTGAAAAACGACCGGGTGGCGGGAATGCTTTCGATCGGCGACCTGGTCAAGGCCGTGATCCAGGAGCAAACCGAGCACATCGAGCAGTTGGAGCGGTATATCGCCGGCTGACGAATGCCCCGTCGGCCACAAGAGCGTTGACGATGAGTACCAGCTAGGTATCATGACCCGCATACACCGGCAGCCCTAATCGCGCCTGCCTCAACCGGCGCTCGATTTTTCGAGTGCCTAGTACCGATTTAAGTTGTTGTTTTTAAAAGGCTCCGCAGTCAACTGCAGGGCAGGCTTAAGTACGGGCGTGATCTATGGACAGTAATGAGGGTGCGGATCTTGGAACGAGCCTCGGCGGCAGGGATCCGCGCGTGGGCAATTGGGGGCTGTACCGGTCGGCCTATGAGAAGGACTCCTGCGGCTTCGGCCTGATTGCCAGTCTGGACGATCAGGCCAGTCATTGGGTGTTGCAGACCGCCATCAGCTCGCTGAATCGCCTGACTCATCGCGGCGCGATTGCCGCCGACGGCAAGACCGGTGACGGGTGTGGGTTGTTGATCAAGCAGCCGACCGCATTCTTGCGGGCAGCGGCTCTGGAATCGGGACTCACCCTGGCGCCGCTGTTTGCGGCGGGCCTGGTGTTTATGAATCGGGATTCGGGCTTGGCGGCTCATGCGCGAACCGTGCTCACCGAGCAACTGCAGCACGAGAAATTACAGGTGGCCGGCTTTCGTTCCCTGCCTGTGGACCCCGACGCGTGTGGATCGGAGGCGCTCAAGACCCTGCCGACCATCGAACAGGTGTTCGTCAATGCCGGCGGCGACCTCGACGAAGCCACCTTCAACCGCAAATTGTACTTGGCGCGCCGGCGCACGGAGAAGCGGCTGGAAGGCGGCGATCCGGTTTTCTACATTCCTTCCCTGTCGGCGAGCACCATCGTCTACAAAGGCATGGTGATGCCGCAGTTCCTGGCGCAGTTCTATCCCGATCTCAAGGATCCGCGCATGGAAGCCTCGGTGGTGGTTTTCCACCAGCGGTTTTCGACCAACACCATGCCGCAATGGCGGCTGGCGCATCCCTACCGATATCTGGCGCACAACGGCGAGATCAACACCGTGCAAGGCAACCGCAGTTGGGCCGTGGCCCGCGGTCCCTTGTTTCGCTCGCCGGTGTTGCCGGATCTCAGCGACGTGCTGCCCGTGGTGTCCTTGACCGGTTCCGATTCGCAATCGCTGGACAACATGCTCGAGCTACTGTTGGTTGGCGGTCTCGATCCCATGCATGCCATGCGCATGCTGGTGCCGCCGGCGTGGCAGTCGGTGGACATGATCGATCCCGATCTCAAGGCCTTCTATGAATACTATGCCACGCACATGGAACCGTGGGACGGGCCGGCCGGCATCGTGCTCACCGACGGCCGCTATGCCTGCTGCACCTTGGACCGCAATGGCTTGCGTCCGGCGCGTTGGGTCATCACCAAGAATCGGCATATCACGATTGCCTCTGAAGCCGGGGTCTGGGATTACAGCCCCGAAGACGTCGTAAAAAAGGGCAAGTTGGGACCCGGCGAAATGCTGGCGCTCGACCTGCAGACCGCCGAGCTCATGGACACCAAGCGGGTCGACGATCTCCTGAAAAGCCGGCACCCGTACAAGGTGTGGCTGAAGAAGGGCGTGCGCTACCTGCAAACCGATCTCATCGATCCGCGGCTGGCCGCGGAGCCTTTCGATCTCGACACCCTGGCCTTGTTCCAAAAAATGTACAACGTGTCGGCAGAGGAACGCGACGACATCATCCGCGTACTGGCCGAGGATGAGAGTGAGGCGGTCGGCTCCATGGGCGATGACACGCCGATGCCGGTCTTATCGAAGAAGGTGCGCTCTCTCTACGACTATTTCCGCCAGCAGTTCGCCCAGGTCACGAACCCTCCCATCGACAGCCTGCGCGAAAGCATCGTGATGTCGCTGCAGACCCAGATCGGTCCCGAGTGCAATATTTTCGTCCCGGCGCAGCAGCACGCGGAGCAGATCGTGCTCTCATCGCCAGTGCTGTCGCAACGCAAGCTGCGGCAGATCGTGGCGCTGGCTGATTCCGGCGTACCCAATGAATTCATCGACCTGCAATATGACGAGCACTTGGATCTCAAGGCGGCCTTGACCCAGGTGTGCGATCAAGCGGAAGCCGCGGTGCGCAACGGCAAGATCGTGCTGCTGCTGTCCGACCGCTATCTGCTCAAGGGCAAGGTGCCGGTGCATGCCTTGCTTGCCACCGGCGCCGTGCATCACCGTTTGGTCAAGACCGGGCTGCGCTGCAAGTGCAATATCCTGGTCGAGACGGGGACCGCCCGGGATGCGCATCATTTCGCCTGTCTGATCGGCTATGGCGCCACGGCCGTGTATCCGTATCTCGCCTATCAGACTTTGTTCGATCTTATGCGCAAGGGCGCGCTGAAAATGGAAGCCGCGATGCGCCAGGAACTCGGCCGCAGCTATCGCCGCGGCATCCGCAAGGGATTGTTCAAAATCATGTCCAAGATGGGCATCTCCACCATTGCCAGTTATCGCAGCGCGCAGCTGTTCGAGATCGTCGGCCTGAGCGATGACGTGGTCGGAATGTGCTTCGAAGGTTCTGACAGCCGCATTCAAGGCGCGGACTTCGGCGACCTGAAGGCCGATGCGGACTATCTGGCGCGACGCGCGTGGGATCCGAACGAGAATGTGGAGCAAGGAGGCCTGCTCAAGTACATGCACAATGGCGAGTACCACATGTACAACCCCGACGTCATTGCCACGCTGCAGGCGGCGGTGATGACGGGCGACTACGGGCAGTATCTCGAGTTCGCCGCCCTGGTCAACGAACGGCCGATATCCTGCATTCGCGATCTATTGAAGCTGAAACCCGGCGCCGCCGCGATAGCCATCGAGGAGGTCGAGCCGATCTCGGCGATTTTCACGCGCTTCGACAGCGCGGGCATGTCCTTGGGCGCACTGTCTCCGGAAGCGCATGAGGCGCTGGCCATCGCCATGAATCGTCTGGGCGCGCGTTCGAATTCCGGCGAGGGCGGCGAAGATCCGGTGCGTTATGGCACGGAAAAGAATTCCAAGATCAAGCAAGTGGCCTCGGGGCGCTTCGGCGTGACACCGGAATATTTGATCAACGCCGAAGTGCTGCAGATCAAGATCGCGCAGGGCGCAAAGCCGGGCGAAGGCGGCCAGCTGCCCGGGCACAAGGTGAACGACATGATCGCGCGCCTACGCTTTGCGCGGCCGGGCGTCGGCTTGATTTCGCCGCCGCCGCATCACGACATTTACTCCATCGAGGACCTGGCGCAGCTGATATTCGATTTGAAACAGGTGAATCCGAGCGCCTTGGTGTCGGTCAAGCTGGTGGCGGAACCCGGCGTGGGTACAGTGGCCGCCGGTGTCGCCAAAGCGTACGCGGATTTGATCACCATCAGCGGCTACGACGGCGGCACGGGCGCGAGTCCCCTGTCCTCGATCAAGTACGCGGGTACGCCGTGGGAGCTGGGCCTGGCTGAAACGCATCAGACCTTGCGCGCCAATGAGTTGCGGCATCGGGTGCGCCTGCAGACCGACGGGGGACTCAAGACCGGTCTCGATGTGATCAAAGCGGCCATCATCGGCGCGGAGAGTTTCGGTTTCGGCACGGCACCCATGGTGGCCCTGGGCTGCAAGTACCTGCGGATCTGCCACTTGAACAACTGCGCCACCGGAGTGGCCACGCAACACAATGTATTGCGCACCAAGTACTTCATCGGCCTGCCTGAGATGGTGATCAACTATTTCAAATTCGTGGCGCAGGAGTGCCGCGAAATCATGGCGTCCATGGGCGTGCGCAGCTTGACCGATCTCATCGGACATACCGAGTTGCTGGAGATTTTGCCGGGCGAGACCTCGAAGCAGCGCAAGCTGGATTTATCGCCCCTATTGGCCAATTCCGCGCTGGAGTCCAGCAAGCCGCAGTACTGTGTGGACCCGCACAACGAACCCTTCGACAAGGGCGTCCTCGCCGAGAAAATGCTCTCGGACATGCAAGGCGCCATAGCGACCAAGTCGGGCGGCAAGTTCTCCTACGAGGTCCACAATTTTCACCGCTCCATCGGTGCGCGAATTTCCGGCGAGATTGCCAAGCGATGGGGCAACGCGGGCATGAGCGCCGCCCCACTCATCGTCAGCCTGAAAGGGTCGGCGGGACAAAGCTTCGGGGTATGGAACGCCGGCGGATTGCACCTGCATCTGGAGGGCGAAGCCAACGACTACGTGGGCAAAGGTATGGCGGCGGGCAAGATCGTGTTGAAGCCGCACGCCGGCTCCAGCTTCGTGGCCCGCGACACCGTGATCATGGGCAACACCTGTCTGTATGGCGCCACGGGCGGAGAACTATATGCCGCGGGTACTTCCGGCGAGCGGTTTGCCGTGCGCAATTCCGGCGCGCTGGCCGTGGTGGAAGGCGCGGGCGATCACTGCTGCGAATACATGACCGGCGGCGTGGTCTGCGTGCTGGGTCGCACGGGGGTGAATTTCGGCGCCGGCTTCACCGGCGGCTTCGCCTACGTGCTCGACATGGAGCGCGATTTCGTCGACCGCTACAACCATCAGCTGATCGACATCCATCGCGTATCGCCCGAGGGAATGGGAATTCATGTGCAGCATTTGCGCGGGCTCATAGAGCAGCATGTGGAGGCCACCGGCAGTGTGTGGGGGGCACAATTGCTCAACGATTTCCGTAGCTACATCGGCCGGTTCTGGGTGGTGAAGCCCAAGGCCGCGGCCATCGATTCTCTGTTGGAAAATCTGCGTCGCGCCGCCTAAGCGCGCCGCTGTCTTTAGGAAGTCTCTTGACCGATAAATACATGCAGTTTTTGGATATTCCGCGTCGAGACCCGGACAAGGTCGCCGTGGAGGTGCGCACCAAGGAATTTCGCGAAATCTATTCGCAGTACAGCCCGGAGACGGCCGCGCAACAAGCCGGTCGCTGCATCGGCTGCGGAAATCCCTTCTGCGAGTGGAAGTGCCCGGTGCACAACTACATTCCGAACTGGCTGACGCTGGTGAACGACGGCAAGCTGTTCGAAGCGGCGGAGCTCTCGCATAAGACCAACTCGCTGCCCGAGATGTGCGGCCGCATATGCCCGCAGGATCGGCTGTGCGAGGGCGCGTGCACCCTGAACGACGGCATCGGCGCAGTGAGCATTGGGGCAATCGAAAAGTACATTACCGACGAGGCATTCAAACAAGGCTGGAAACCGGATATGTCGACGGTGGTGCGCACGGGTAAGCGCGTGGCCGTCGTGGGCGCGGGGCCTGCCGGCCTCGCGTGTGCCGATATACTCGCGCGCAACGGTGTTACGCCCGTGGTGTTCGATCGCTACTCCAAGATCGGCGGCCTGCTGACCTTCGGCATCCCGCCGTTCAAGTTGGAAAAGGACGTGGTCGAGAAGCGCCGCGAGATCATGCAGTACATGGGAGTCGAATTCCGTCTGAATGTCGACGTCGGCCGCGATGTGTCCTTCGAGTCGCTGACCGAGGAATTCGACGCGGTGTTCCTCGGCATGGGTACCTACACTTACGTCAAGGGCGGGTTTGCCGGAGAAGATCTGCCGGGCGTGCACGAGGCGCTGCCGTATTTGATATCGAACATCAACCGCGAATTGAACATCACCGACGAGTCGGCCGGTTTCATCGATATGCGCGGCAAGCAGGTGGTGGTACTCGGCGGGGGCGACACGGGCATGGACTGCAATCGCACCGCCATCCGTCAGGGAGCCAGCAGCGTGACCTGCACCTACCGCCGCGACGAGGCCAACATGCCGGGCTCGCGGCGCGACTACAAGAACAGCAAGGAAGAAGGCGTCACCTTTCTATTCAACAAGCAACCCATCGAAATCGTGGGCTCCGATCGGGTGCAGGGCGTGAAAATGGTCGAGACGCGCCTGGGGGCGCCGGACCCGCGCGGACGCCGGGTGCCGGAAGTGGTGCCTGGTACGGAGGAAACCATCGAGGCCGATGCGGTGATCATCGCGTTCGGTTTCTTGCCCAGTCCGCCCGACTGGTTCACTCAGCAGCAAATCGCCTTGCACGCCAACGGCCGCGTGCGCGTATCCGGAGCGCCGTCTTTACCGTTTCAAACCACCAACCCGAAGGTATTTGCCGGCGGCGACATGGTGCGAGGCTCGGATCTGGTCGTGACCGCGGTGTTCGAGGGGCGTGAGGCGGCCCAGGGAGTATTGCGCTATCTGGGGGTTAGGGCCGGTCCGGCTCATTAGATTGATAGGCGCTTAGCCTTCGACCAAGGACACGATTCTTGCGCGTACATTGGCGAGCTCCGCCGACGCTGCAACCGTAAACATGCCCAGTGTCGAAATAGCCAATAATGAGGTCCGAAAACGGCGAGTATCGGCGGCGCATATTGGCTACTCTGCAGCCATGGAACTCGACACTGACGCCTGTTTTCGCGCTGTAGCCGCCCGCGACCGCCGATTCGACGGGCGGTTTTTCGTTGCCGTCACATCGACCCATATTTATTGCCGCCCGGTGTGTCCGGTACGGCCGCCGAAACGGCGGAACATGCGGTTCTATTCGAGCGCGGCGGGGGCGGAAGCCGCCGGTTTCAGGCCTTGCCTGCGTTGCCGGCCCGAACGCGCGCCGGGGCTGGCTCCCATGGATGCGGTGAGCCGCCTGGTCGGAGCCGCCATTGCCGGAATCGAAGAACATGCGCTCTCCAGCGCCAAGGTGGGCGAACTGGCGGCGTCGCTCGGGGTGAGTGATCGCCACCTGCGGCGGGTCACCGAGTCCGAACTCGGGGTGTCGCCGATTGAATTGGCCCAGACCCAGCGGCTGCTGTTGGCCAAGCGCCTGCTCGGCGAAACTCGCCTGAGCCAGACCGAGATCGCCTTTGCCAGCGGTTTCGGCAGCGTGCGGCGCTTCAATGCTCTATTTAAGACACGCTATGGCTTGAGTCCCCGGGCGCTGCGCGGCTCCCCGACTGCTGCGGAGGGCGTGCATTGCCAATTGGAATTTCGGCCGCCGTTCGCCTGGTCTCATCTGGTGGACTACTTGGGCCGTCGTGCCATTCCGGGAGTCGAAATGGCGGACGCCACGCATTATCGGCGGACCGTTTCCATCGACGCATATCAGGGCTGGATCGCAGTGTCTTTAGGCAAGAAAGACAACTCTCTGAATGTGGAAATGTCGCCCTCGCTGGTGCCGGTCATCGGGGCGGTCATCGCCCGTGTAAAGCGCTTGTTCGATCTGGCCGCGGTGCCCACTGCGGTGAGCGATCTGCTGGAGCCCGATCCGCTGCTCGGCGAAGCCGTGCGGCGAATCCCCGGCCTGCGAGTTGCGGGCGCATTCGATGGCTTCGAACTGGCGGTGAGGGCGATTCTTGGGCAACAGGTGTCGGTGAAAAGTGCGACGACCTTGGCGGGCCGATGGGCACACGCCTTTGGGGCGCCGATTGCCACTCCCTACCTTGAGCTCCATCGCCTCACACCGAGTGCACAGCAAATGGCCTCCGTCAGCGTCGATGACATTTGCGCGCTGGGCATCGTGGGGGCTCGCGGCCGCTGCTTGTCGTCGCTGGCAGTGGCGGTTCTCGATAAACAAGTAGCATTGACCTATGCACCCAACGTCGAGGATCAGATCGAGGCGCTGATGCGGCTGCCTGGCATCGGTCCATGGACGGCGCAATACATCGCGATGCGCGCGCTGCACTGGCCGGACGCATTTCCCAGCGGGGATCTGATGCTGCTCCGGGCTGCGAATTCGACCCAGAAGCAGTTGCAAGGGCTGGCCGAAGCGTGGCGGCCGTGGCGTGCATACGCGACACATTATCTGTGGCAGTCATTAGGAGTGAGTCCGTGAATAGCTTTTGTCATGTTGAAAGCCCGATCGGCCGGCTGTTGCTGACCTCTAACGGAATGGCGCTGACCGGCCTGTTTACACGGCCGGAGCATAAGGCGTACGCCACCAAGGGTTGGGCGCAGGACGCCACCGTCGCACCCTTGTCCGTGGCGGCGCTTCAGTTGAGCGAGTATTTCGCCGGGACTCGGCGCGCATTCGATTTGCCCATGCACTTGGATGGCACCCCGTTTCAACAACGAGTGTGGCGCGAGCTAATGGAAATTCCCTACGGTGAGACTTGGAGTTATGGACAACTGGCCAAGCGAATCGGCAATCCCAATGCCTCCCGTGCGGTGGGGCTGGCCAATGGCCAAAATCCGATTTCCATTCTGGTTCCTTGTCACCGTGTCATCGGTGCCGACGGCTCGCTGACCGGATATGGCGGCGGATTGGAGCGCAAGAGCTGGCTGCTCGCGCACGAGGGTTACTATCAGATCAGCGGCAGCGTCACGCTAAAGATCACGCCGCTGCCGTCCGGGCGATTGGCCGCTACGCCTAAGCCGCCGTGAAATTCGGCGACCAGCCGCACGATGTACAACCCTAAGCCGAAGTGCGGCTTGTCATCACGGTCCTGGCGCTGCTCGAATAGCGACTCGAACAGCCGCTGCTGAAGCGCTTGGGGGATCGGCGGCCCGTCGTTCTGCACTTGCAGCAGATAATTGCTCTGCTCCCGCATCAGCCGCACCGTGATCGTGCCG
>Ga0302320_10027773_pt1 | contig 10891 bp, 2 predicted proteins | sample Bog_T0_3_FD_202130 | JGI IMG/M metagenome (GOLD analysis project Ga0302320, IMG submission 202130) | Peat permafrost microbial communities from Stordalen Mire near Abisko, Sweden - Bog_T0_3 | ecosystem: Environmental > Terrestrial > Soil > Wetlands > Peat | place: Sweden: Abisko, Stordalen Mire... | reverse complement strand
TCTTTCGGGCCACTTCCTGCTCCCAAAGCTGCGCTTTAAGCTCCCGTTGGGACTCCTCGGCCAGGCGCCGCTGTTCCTCTTCGGCGTCACGATCGATACGGCGCAAATAATTCATCGTGGCCTTATAGTCAGGAACGACCCAGCTGACTTCTTCAAATTTCTTTTTAGCCTCGGCGAATTTTTTCTTTTGATACAGCACCACCGCCTGCTCGTAAACATCCTGGGCCTGTTTATTCAGCTGGTCCTTACGCTGTTTTTCCTTCTCTTCGATCTCCCGGCGCCACATTTCCTTTTCCTTGGCACGGGCCACCTCGGCTTCTTTTTGCTGACGGGCGATCTCGACCTTCTGCTGTTTGGCGGCAACGGCATCTGATATGATAATGTCCTCGTCGATGATCTTTAAATAGCTGGCCGTAGCACGATAATCGGGGGCGATCTCTTCGACATGTTCAAAGGCATCCTTGGCCGGATGGAATTTTTTCTGTTTGTATAACGCCACCGCTTCCTTATAGGCATCTTCCACTTCCTTACGACGGCCGGCTTCATCCTGTTTCATCTGACTGTCCCGCTGATGTTCCTGATGGTGCAGGGCGTTTTCCTGTTTTTTCAGGCGGTCCTGACTTTCCCTGATATAGCCCGACATTTCCGGATGTTCGGTGATGCGGACGGCCTTTTCAAAATATTCGCGGGCCTCATCCAGTTTCCCCTCATCGGTCAAAGCAATGCCCTTTTCATAATATTCACGGGCTCGCTCCTCACGCTTTTGATTGCGTTTAAGGACGGCCTGTTCTTTGATCTTTTCGTTGACCCTCTTGATATTTTCACGGGATTTTTCGATGAGTTTCTTAAGATCGTACAGATAGCTGGTCTGTGCATCCGCACGCGATGGGGTCGGGGCCTGGGCCGCAACGGCCACCTCCGGGCGGGGACTATCGTTGGTCGCCCCCTCTTGCCGGGGACTATCGTTGGTCGCTTGCTGGGAAGGCTGCAGGGAGTCATTGCCCGTTGCCGTGCCGCCACCGGGAGCTCCTACAACAGCAGCCGAATCAACGGACGGTTTGTCGTCGAGAGAAGAAGATGGCTGATCCGCAAAGACAAAATTTCCTGCCGAAATAAACAGGACAAATAATATATATAAACGAGATATTTTATTCATTAGCAATTTATTTTACCATACCGCTGGAAGCCTCATCCACTACTTTCTCCCATATTTTTCTTGCCTTTACATATTCGCCGCCCTTGAAATATTCCTGTGCGGACTTATCGGATTGCTGCAATTTTTCTTCAAATGCAATGCGGCCGCGGATATACTCGCTGGCCTCATCGATCATCATCTGCCCCGCGGCAATAATATCCTTATAAATTTGCCGGGATTCTTCCAGATGGCCGGAGACCTGGGCGGCATGGGCAATGGCGAACATTCGGTTTAGCTCCAGCATGATCTTGCTGTCTTTCTTGGAAAGTTCTTTTCTCACCATGATCCAGGCCCAATCGTTGATCCTGGCATCCAACCACTTGGCCCGGGCTCGGGCTTTCTCCGCAGGAGAACGATCATAGAATTTACCGGTCATCCTGACATACGGCCCTTGGGAGGTATAACTCAGATTAGTCAGGTCATCACTGAATTTGGTAAAATTCCATCCAACGGCAAGCTCCGTGCTATCATTAATGTGACGGATCGCTTCCAGTAAAATGCCCTGTTTATCATCCTTGGCCTCAACCTGGGTCAGATCACGGTATTCCCCACCGATCATCCAGTCAGCATCGATCTTATAATTCAATCGGTGAATGACCAGCCAAGTATGCGTCTGGGTAAATTCAAATCCGGTATCCTGCTCATTTTCAATGCGGTAGGCGATCTTCTCGGCCGCCTGCCAATGATCGTTGATATCATAGATCGCCTGGCCCGAAAAGACCTGTGCCACGGTTTGTTGGCCCATCGTATTTAAAGCATCCGCCTGTTGGGTGCCCCCGCCATAACCGCTCTGATAAGAATACTCGGTAATGAAATTTAAATTATCAAAATTTATCGGACGATACGCCATGCCTAAGATAATTTCCTGATGCCTTTCAGCAATGGCACCGGTGGTAGTGTCTATGGTCTTGGAATAATCCACCTTAAAATTACCGGTAAGATTATCGGTCAATTTGCCTTCCAGAGCATCATAGAGCACATACTGACGCAGGCTGTCGGTACCGACCCCGCGGTCTATGCGCAACTCGAGTTTGGTAGAGTTCTTCAATCTTTCCACCGCGGTCTCGGTATCCTTAAGCACATAGCCGGAACCCACAGAAAAGTCTATACGTTTGGTTTTGCTGGTGTCGAGATTTTGCACCTTGCCGCTTTCAACGCTGGCATTTAAGGCCAGCTTGTCGTTGACATCCCCTGACAAACCAAAAATATTCGATTGGGACGTGGCCGTCGGCTGATTGGCCAACTGACGGGTATAATCAGCCTCGGTTTTTTGTCCGTTCAGAGTACGCACCAGGCCGTATTTGGACTGGTCGGTGGTCCCGGTGTCAGGACTGAATGAGAAACTGTTATCGGTCACGGCCTGCAACTCCTGGTCGATCTTACTGGTATTCCCGAAACCAATGGTCTTGGACTGGGCCCCCGTCGACTCGTTACCGACGGTAACCGATCCGTTGGTGGTATTATTATTATCAACCTTGGTGGTGGCCTGCACCCCGAAGGAAGACATGGTCGTCACCCCGCTGGCAGGCGTCAGACTGGAAGGCGTCGCACCGGACGCATCGACACCGGTGGTCCCTATCCCCAGCGGATTGGAAGGCGTAAAGGCTGTCGATGCCCCGCCGGTGGCCTGGGCCGTTCCGGTTACCGTGGTATTCCCTATCTGAGTGGTCCCGTTCAAATTCACACTGGTCCCGCCCTGGGCGCCCAGGGCATTCTGGGTTTTCCCGAGGCTCATATCCAGGGTCATGCCGTCGGATATCTTGGCCTTGGTCCCCACACTGGCGGAAGTAATGTTCGTGCCCGTTGAAGAAGCGGTCTGGGCAACAGTGGCTGTCGTCGATATATTCTTATTGATCTGGTCTGATACCATGACGCTGGCCGTTTTGTCAACAGCCCCGGTATTAAAATTTGTTAGCGTATAGTCCGTGGTCAGCGCGATCTTGTTGGTCAACTGATTGGTCACCCCGGCGGTAAGCGCATGACCGGTCTGGGCAAATACTTCCTGAGCATGCAGGGTCATATGATCGGTGATGCGGTCGGCAATGCCTAAGGTCGTTGCGGTATTACTGTTATTCATCACATCCAACTGCTGGCCTGCGGTCAGCTTGATGCGGTCGGTGAGATCATACTGCGCTTCGCCGGCCATGGTGGCACCCTTCTGATTGGTCGTCGAAGTAATACCGTCCACCGTACTCTTTACCTCGATCATTTGGAATTGACCGGTCAGTTTCAAGCGTTCGGCCGTATGCACGATCTGCACCATGGTGGTGTCTGTTTCAGAGGCGCCGACCTGGGCTGAGGTCTGCAAATTCCCGCCGGCCAGCAAGCGCTGGATATCTTCACTGGCGGTCAGGCGTGTTACCGGCGTCATGTCGAAGGTCATGGACATGCCCATCGATTCCTTGCCCTGTTGAGAGGTGGTCGTAGAACTGCCGAAATCACTGCCGATCCATTTGTAATAACTCTTAAGGCCGATATTGTCAAACAGACGCGAATCCCCTTGGATCCCATAGGCTTTGCCGCGGGCGGAGTTATCTAACATCAACGGTGTAAAGGTAATACCGCCGTCGGTGGATACATAGGATCCCTGTTCCTGAGAAGTGGTCTGGGCATATTCCGCCTTGAGAGTGGTGTCACGGTCCACATGCAAAGTCGCGTCAGTCCCTGTGAGGGTATAATTCTGGCCGGAAGAATTGTCCTGAACAGAGGTCCCTCCCAAAACTAAATTGTCGCCGACCGCCTGGGCCACACGAATACCCTGAGCACCCTGGATCTGCAAATTCGACGCCTCATACTGATAATCGATGACCACATAAATAGGATTGCCGTTGATCAAATTATTTGAAATGATCGAGTTTGACTGGGCGATCATGGCCACCGGCTGCCAGAACAAAATACGGCCCTGACCATTATCAAGCTCGTAATCTGCCCCATTGGTCATGGTCTGAGAGCCCAGCACCAAACCGGTGGTCTGGTCACGGACTTGGATCGTCACCGTTTCAGAACCCTGGACCACATTTTTGTATTTCAGAAAATATAGTGAACCGCCGGTGGCTAAAAATTCATTGTGCGAGGGCAGCTGCTGCACCTGAGCATGATAGACCACCAGTTTGGTGCGAGCATCCCCGTAAGAGTTACTGGCCACCGATTGATAATCAAGTTTGCCGCCGTAATACGCCCGGCTGAAGGCGGCAAATTCCGTATCATTAAAATCAACCGCATAATTGCCCAGGATCGCCGAGGATTTATCCCATTCGACGCGCAGATACAAAGGCCCCTGCGTGTTAGCCGCATCATAATTAATGGAAGACCCATCTCCGTAGACCGGATAATACGTGTTAGGATCCAGCGATCTGAACAGCGCTTTCTGCTGGCGGTCAGTATCGTAACTGGAAGTGATCAAATACTTACCCAATATCTGGCCCTTTAAATAATAGGCGGCTTTGCCTTGACTATAAAATCCTGGCATCTGGCTGCGGTCCTGGACAGATTCAATATTGCCGCGGTCGATATTATAGCCGACCTTGGCATCCCCTAAAGCTACGAACAGCATATAATCGTCACCAACTTGCAAAGGCCGGCTGTAATGCTCCATCATATTATGACTAATAGAAGGCGCGGTTTTCGAAGGCCCGCTGTTGGCCGGCACAGGCGCTGTAACAGATGTTGCATCAGGATTAGAACCAATTGGGACAGAAGGATTTACCGTTGAATCATTATCCGGAGTTTTTACGCTTGTAACATCCAAAGTGTAGTCGCCATTAGGCAGAATGATCTCCAAATTATCTTTCTGGACCTTGGAAGAAAATCCCCCGGCCATCAACTCCTGCGGGGTTAAGCCATATTGTTCAACTAACGGGATATCCGTAAATAAATGGTCGGCTTTCATCACCCGCATGGTCCGGACATTCGTCCCTTGACGGTCCATATGGATGGTTTCACCGCGGATCTGGATCAACTGATGATCAAGATCGTTGACGGTAGTCTGGGCATCCACCCACTTACGGTAGCGATCGGCCCGGTCTTTGAGCACTTCCTTGGTGTGGTCGAGCTCTTTTTTGAGCAGAACGTCATCTTTGATCTCTCGGACCGTAATGAGCCTTTCTTTCGTGTTGTCGTGATTATTATTGTCATCCGTCACGGTGAGTACATAGGAATACCGATGGTCAGGGCTGATGATCATATCCTTAGTGTCCCGGCCGTTCCAGTAAACCGGGTCATTGATATTCATCGGGGTCCCTTCAAAACGCCTGATCAATTTCTTGGTATCCGCATCCAGGATATCCAAATGCCAGCTGCTGATAAACGGCCAGTAATTGGTGAACACCCTGAATTCTGCCTGACGGACCAGGGCCCCTTCATGCAAAAGAACTTCCTCTTTTTTAGGATCAGCATCTGCCGAAGCATTGAACAAGGCGGCATTCAAGCGAGGCACCGGACGGTTACGGTCCTGGACCAAACGGATCTTCTCGTTAAAGAACACCGCATCCTTGCCGCTGAGAAGTGTTTGATCGATATTCACGCCAAAATTGACCTTAGCAATGGACCCGGCAGTGATATCCGCGATCACCCCTTTATCCGTGGTCAGGTATGCCCCGGGCGGCAGGGTGCGCTCATCAAGCCTGAAAAGATGCCGACCCGGCAAAAGCCCAGGAATATTGTATTCACCGTTGCGGTCAGTGGTGATGACCGTCCCGTCCTCCATGACGATCTGCACGTTGGGCACCGGTTTTTCAATGACCGTTTGGTGGGAGATAGGATCAAAGAACGGCGGATCCTGAATGCCGTTCTCATTCCAGTCGAAAAAGACCTTGCCGATAACGGTACCCAGATCAAAGATCGGGTCTAAAATGACCTTCACCGAGGAGCTGGCCGGATTAGATACCGGCACACCGGTCTGAACATACTGGGCCACGGCGGTATTCTGGTAATTACCCATCGTCACGCCGGTGCCGATGACCAATTGATATTCCAGGACCAGGCTGGTACTCGGGGGAACAATGCCCAAGTTAAAAAGCACGGGCCGCTGGCCGGTGGGATCCGCGATAGGAAGTCCGCCTAACAACACACGATTATGCACATATTTAAATCCCGGCGGGATCCTGTCATTAAGGACGATATTATCGGCAGGTGACCCCACGGGGTTAATGGAAAGATTCTGAATGTTGACCGTATAGGTGACGATATCCCCGATATGAGCCTCGCTTTTATCCGCAGTCTTGGTAATGCGCAATAAGAATCCGTTGCCGTCTACCGGCTGGTCCAACTCCAGGGCAGTAGTCCCGACGTTGAACACCTCACCTTTGGAACCGGTGGCGATAAAGCGGCCTGCCGGGACGCTGGTCAATTTAGAAGGATACGTATAGCCCGTATCGGTCACGACGATATAATATCTGCCCGGAGGCGCCAGGAAGCTGTAGAAACCGTCCGCGGTGGTGGTGAATATGCTGGAATTGGTACAAACAGCAACTGCGGTACAAGCCTGGATACCGGTGGCCGGTTGTTTGGTGGTGGCATTATAAAGCGTTACTACGGCCCCTTGAATAAGTTGATTTGAATTAGCCTCAAAAACATACCCATAGGTTTCACTATAATAGACCGTGATAAGCGCGCTTGCGGTTTCATTGCTCGTATCTCCCACAATGACTGAAAGATAATTGGTTTTAATCGGCAACGGGGTGGTCAGGATAATAGAGAAGTCCCCGTTCTGATCCGTGGTGCCGCTGCCGGCACTCAACAGCAAATTGCCGTTGGCATCAAGGGCCTGCACGGTTACCGCTTCGTTAGGAGCCCCCTGGCCGACAATGGTCGGGGTAAAGCCGATGAGCGATGTATTGTTGGCCGGGGAGGTGATCACCGGCACTTCTGCCGCCGACGGTGAACCTACCACATTGATCGTATTAGCCAAACCCGGCGTATTGGTTGCCGTCAAATAAGGAGTCAGGCTGTTGCTGCCCGTGGCCAGTGGTGAAGTCGCCGCAACGGCCACCCGGAAATTGCCGTTCGCATCCGAAGTGGTGGTGGCTACCACATGACTGAATCCGTCTTTAATGGTGATCGCGGTGTTGGGCATGGTAAACCCGACGATCGTGGGCGTTGTTCCCACCGTGGTCCCCACAGCCGGAGCTGAAATATAAAGGGTATCGAAATGCCAAAGCGTACTGTCATAAAAAGGCGTGGGAGTTCCCTGATTACAGTTCAGACAGCTGATAAAGTTGGATGATCCGCTCGATTGGGCATTGGAATCCAGCACCGTCAACGCACTGACATTCTGTACACCGGAAATAGCCAGATTCCATTGATTGGCGGGCAACGATCCCGGAGTGGCCGAAAGCAAAGAAATAGGACTGCCCCTGACCCCCATCACATTGAAGATACCATTGACCGTCTGTGTCGATTGAGCGGCAAACTCTATGGTCTTACCGGCGGCGGTGGAGGTAAAGTTATTAAAGGTGCTGTTCCCGCTGATAACAGCCTGCGCGGTGGTCGTAAAATTAACCGTTCCTGAAGAATTAATGAATGTGCCGTTATCCGTGAAATTCCCGGCAATGGTAAAGGTATCGCTACTGCCCGGCGCTGTCAAAGAACTTCCGGCAGTTGCAATATTAACAGCTCCGTCAGCCGCGATATTGCCCAAGGCCGCATTGAACGCACCGTTAGTATTATACGTAGTATCCCCCAAGATCAGATCGCCGCTAACAGACCCGACGGTCAGGGTATACGCAGATCCACCGGATGATGAGTTGGCCAACATACTTAACGTGCCGGAGGCAACGGTCAGGCTTCCGGCAGTGGTGACATTGCTGGCGATCTGGAAAGGATTGGTCGTTCTGTCCAAAACCAGATCATAATAATCTGCTGTCCCGGCAATATTCTGCACGACAATGGGTGTCGAGGTATTGTCCCCCACATAGGTAAAGGTGCCGGTATTCACCGTATCCTGGGTCAAAGCCACAGGCTCCGTGCCTTCCATGATCACATTACCGCTGTTGGCAAATGTGCCGGTCACCGCCAGCCCGGTGCCGTCCAGGGTCAGTGATGCGCCGCTGGCAATAGCTAAACTTCCCAGGGATACTTGGGTACAAGTGCCGATCGGACACAATTCCGGCTGATTGGCGGTGACGGGTATGGTGATCGTATCTCCCGCAGCCGGCACAACGCCCAGATCCCAGTTATCCGGATTATTCCAATCCGAGGAGGAATGGCCGGTCCAGGTCAAGGCCACATTCCCAAAGCTCCAGTTAACATCCCCTGCCCCACCGGTAGAACTGCCGCGTCCGACCAGCAAAAGGCCGCGGGAGGCATCGGAATTGACCACCGCCACATTGTTAATCTCCTGAGTGCCCGGGCTTATCAAAGCAATATACGCCGGTGTCCCGCCGGTGCTGTTGATCGCCAGAACATCCGTCGTGTTATCTCCTCCCAAGGTCAGATTATGGGTAAAGGTTTGCTGGGTGTTGGCGGCACTGTCAAAGGAAAGAGTATTGCCCGGAGTGGTAACCGTTTTAGTAAAATTATAAAATGTCGTCGAACCCAGAACCTGTTGATTACCTCCGTTGAGCACAACAGTTCCCGAAGAATTATTGAACGTTCCGTTATCCGTAAAGTTGCCGGCCACGGTAAAGATGTTGGTGTTTTGCGGGGCGGTCATGACACTGCCGTTGGTGGCGATATTCACACTGCCGTCAGCCGTGATATTGGCGGCCGCCGCGTTTAACGTTCCGTTAGTATGCGCGAGCGCATCCCCAAGGATCAGATCACCGCTAACATTTCCGACGGTTAACGTATGCGGTGGTGCCGGCGAAGTGCTAGGTAATACCGTTAACGAGCCGGACGCGACAGTCAAATTCCCTGCGGTCTTGATATTGCTGTCGATCTCAAAAGGAGTCGTCCCGCTGTCCACGACCAGATTATAATAATCCGCCGTTCCAGAAAATTTGGGAATGATAAGGGGCGTGCTGGTATTGTTCCCGATATAGGTGAAGGTGCCCGGGTTGGTGGCATCCTGCTGGGGCAAGGCAACGGTCTCTGTGCCGGCTAATATTACATTACCGCTGTTTGAAAATGTTCCGGTTACCGCTAAACCGTATCCGCTGAGCGTCAGAGATGCTGTACTGGCAATGGATAAAGCCGCCAGATTAACATCCAAGCAGGTGCCGACCGGACACAGATCCGGCTCATTGGTCGTGGAACCCGGAATAATGACCGCGTCAGCTGAGCTTGGAACAAACCCTTTGTCCCAATTGGAAGGCGTATTCCAATCGCTTGAGGTATTACCGATCCAGGTCAAGGTAGCTGGCGGGAAAAGCCAGTTGTTATTATCCCAGCCTATGCTGTGATCCGGTGAATTGACCGCTACCAGCTCTACTCCGCCGGAAGCGTTGGAATCCTTCACATCGACAAATCCGATCGACTGTACACCAGGGCTGAGCAAACCGATATTGGCCGCGATGGTGCCATCACTGCGGATCGAAAGCAGACCGCCTCCTGCACCCATCATGGTCAAACTGTTGGTAAATAGCTGGGTACCGTTGTGATCAAAGGTCAAGGTTACGGGTGATACGGTATTTTTGGCGAATTTATAAAATGTCGTTGAACCGATAACAGACTGACTGCCCCCGGCCAGGGTGACGGTATCATTGCCGGGAATAAAGGTGCTTGGAGCTTTATTGTCCCAGGTCCCGTCTACGGTCATATCTAAACCGGCGGCATTGAATGAACCGGTGGTAGGAGGCGTATTGGTAAAATTATTATTGATAACGATGGAATTTCCGCTTAAAGCCACGGCACTGTCGGTGGTGTGGGTCAAATTATAAAAAGCCCCGCCTGAGGCACCGTTGCTGATTGTCTGCGGACCGGTGGTCGCGTTGAAATCAACCGTGCCGGTCCCAGCGGTGAATGTTCCTGAATTAGTCCAATTACCGGTTAAGCTCAAAGAACCGGTAGTGGCAACCAGTTTCCCCTGATTGACAATATCTCCCGGTAATTTCAATTGCCCGGAATTAATATTAAGAGAAGCACCGGCCGGAATGACAAGGCCCTGTGCCCAAGCCTGGGAGGGAATAAAGCACACCAGGATAAAAGAAGCGACCAGTTTTTTGAATCTATCAAACAACTGCATAAGGTAGACTCCGTCCTCAAATGAAATACAACCCAATTATATTTTAAGTGAATATATATACTAAACAAGGGAAGTTTACGATATTTTTAAGGCTTTCCCGGCTCTGCAGGGAGAAGGAATTAAGGAAGAGAAGATTCGGTCCACAGGGATGTGGCAGTTAATTGGTAGACGTCACCATTTATTCCAAGAAGTGCTGGCAGAGTTGACATCTCCAATAAATATGATATTCTGAGCTTGGAGGTATTGAATGATGAATACAAAAGCCGCAAAAGCCCTTAAACATTTATACAGAGCGCGTGAATTGGCTAAAACCTCTCCCAACCCTTTCAAAAACATGACCGAAGAGCAGGTCATTGCCAAATTGCGAGAAACACGCGAAAAACTCTGGCAAGAAAAATATGCGCCTAGTACTCGACACTAATATATTTATCTTTGCCTTCTCAAGTATATCTAAACCATCCTGTCTTGAACTGATCGAAACAATTGCTTCTCTTTATCCAAAAGTATCGATCCATATTCCTCGAACAATATTAAGGGAAACACGCAGGCACTTGACCCCGCCACAGTTTAAAGAA
>Ga0302320_10027772_pt1 | contig 10891 bp, 7 predicted proteins | sample Bog_T0_3_FD_202130 | JGI IMG/M metagenome (GOLD analysis project Ga0302320, IMG submission 202130) | Peat permafrost microbial communities from Stordalen Mire near Abisko, Sweden - Bog_T0_3 | ecosystem: Environmental > Terrestrial > Soil > Wetlands > Peat | place: Sweden: Abisko, Stordalen Mire... | reverse complement strand
AAAAACCCGGTCGCACCGCGTCGCGCCTCAGCGGCTAAAGCCGGCACTGAAAATAACGCATCTATCGCAGCGGTAAACCGCTGCGCCACCCAAACGCAAGACCAAAGTCGAGTTTTTCAGCAAACTGCTAGGGCTTGGTGGCAACGTAGTCCGGGCGCGCTTCTTGATCTGTGATGACTATTTCTAAGTTTGATGAAACGGGGCCCGAGCAGGCATTGGACAGCCGAAGGCGGCTATTCCTACGTGACCGCTGTTTTTCCCAGATCCACTTTTCCTACCGGCAGCGAGATGGTGAAGATTGCGCCTCCGTCTTGTGCGTTGGCGGCTTCGATGTTGCCACCGTGCTCGCGTAGGACCGTTTTGCAGATGCTCAGGCCCAATCCGGTGCCGCGGCCGGGACGCTTGGTGGTGAAAAAGGGATCGAAGATGTGGGCTAGACTTTCGTGGGCGATACCGGGGCCATCGTCTTGAAATACGATCCAGACGGAGTCGGGCTTGCGGCTGATTCTAATTCGGATCGTGCCTTTGTTGCGGCTCTCACGAATCGCCTGTTCGCCATTCAGAAGCAAATTCAAAAATACCTGCATGAGCTGATTGGGATCAGCCATCACCGCGGGTATGGAGAGTTCGGGCAGGAAGTCGACTGTGATATTGCTCTTGCGCAAGGGGTACGCTTGCATCTGAACGGTGCGTTGCACGAGTTCGTTCAAGTTGACCTGGCTGCGCCCGGGGGCGGGTGGACGGGCGAAGTATTGGAGGTTCTGAACGATCTCGGCGGCGCGCCTGGCCTGCTGGTGCAGAATTGTAAGTTGTTTGCGGGCGCCTTCGCTGACATCGCCTTCCTGAAGCAGTTCCGCCATTCCTAGAATGCTGGTGAGGGGATTGTTGAGTTCATGGGCAAAGCCGCCGATCATCTGGCCCATGGCGGCGAGGCGTTCGCTCTGAATGATCTGCTGCTCCAGCTTTTTCTCCATGGTGACGTCGCGTACGGAGATGATGACGCCGGCGGGCTTACCTTCGGCATCGAGCATGGGACTGGCGACGCTGAGCATGGTGTGCCAGGAGCCGTCATTGTGCTGGGATCCATATTCGCAAGAGGTCAACTTACTCTGCGCGCTAGCGACGGTGTGGTAGAGGTTGGCCAGTTCCGGCGAAGTATGTTCGATCTCGTCCACGTTCTTGCCGAGCAGATGTTCGGGACCGTATCCGAGGAGCTCGGCGATACGGGCGCTGACGAAGGTATATTTCCCTTTCAGATCGAGAACGAGGATCAAGTCGGGGAAACTCTCGAGCAGGTGGCGCTGGAACTCTTCCTGCCGGCGCAGTTGATGTTCCAGTGCGCGCTTCTCGGTGACATCGACCAGGGTGCCCTGATAGCGGACTACACGTCCGGCTTCCATTACGCCGCTGGAGGTATCGAGACAGACGGCAACTCCGCCATCTTTCCGTTTCAAGTGCACTTCGCGGGTTCGGGTGCGGCCGCTTTGGCTGCCATGGCGTCCGAGAATGGGATCGCCGCTGGGATCGGCGTTGAGTTCGGTGGGAGTGAGGTTTAACAAGTCTTCTTTGGTCTCATATCCCAAAATCGAGACCAGGGCCGGGTTGACTTCGAGGAGTTTGCCTCGGGGATCGCTGATGTACACGCCTTCCTGCAGTGACTCGAATAACTGCGTGAAGCGCTGCTCCTTTTCGCGGTGGCCGGTGATGTCGCGGGCGAGGACGCTGGCGCCGGTAACATCGTCGCCCTTGACGATGGCATTGACCACGCAATCGTAATAATGGCGGCGGGAGTCGTTCTTGAACTGAATTTCGACCACGCCCGACCAGTTACGCTTCTCAATGAAGCGGGAGAGGGTTGCGGCTCCCTCGGCGCGCAAAGGGGCTCCGAGGAATTCCTCGAGTTTGTGGCCGACCAGGTCGGCATAGGGAGCGCCAAGAATCTCGGAAGTGCGGCGGTTGACGGTTCGCAAAGTGCCGTCGAGCGAGATGGCAAGGGCAACTTCGTCGAGGGAGTCGATAAGCTCCTTGAAGTTGCGCTGGGAGCGCATGATCAGTTGGCTCAGTTGATCGAGTTGCTCTTCCGAGGGCGTGGCTCCGCCTCGATCCTGCAATCCTTTCAGTATGTGTTTAAGTTCCGAAACCTCGCGCTTGCGCCCGAAGGCATAGGTGGCGAACAGGATGGCGAGTGCGAAAAGTCCGGTGGGGATTGCCCACAAGCGGTAGGGAAGATCTTTCAGTTCTTGCCAGGACAAGGCAGCTACGGCGGCGGCAAATAAGACGAGAAGGCCGAGTGCCCATCGCCATAACTGGCTTTCCTCGCGGTCCAGTTGGTTGGGAGGACCGGACCGTTTTGAAGTGGGACCTTCGTCAGGCATGGGGGAGAACCTCCGGCAAAAGAGACTTCGCCAGATTACCTTTAGCGTAGCACCGAAAGCGGCGGTTCACGATAGAACGTTGCGTCAGGTTCCATCACGGTAACCGGGTGATACGCGTCACATCGGGAGATGGGGGCGCGGACTATGATGTCGGCAAGGATCTCCCATCCTGCGCTGTCCCCTTCGTGTGCCCTACGGATATCCCTATGCTTTATAAGACGCTGAGTGCTGCAGTGTATGGCATTGATGCCAACATTATTGAAGTCGAAGTGGATGTTTCTAACGTCAAGTCCAGCGAAGATCACTTTCATACCGTCGGTTTGCCCGATGCCGCGGTGCGCGAGAGCCGCGATCGGGTGCGAGCGGCGTTAAAGAACTGCGGCTACGATATTCCGCAAACGCAGATCACGATTAACCTAGCGCCTGCCGACATCAAGAAGGAGGGATCGGGCTTCGACTTGCCGATGGCTCTGGGTATTTTAGGCGCATACGGCGGTTTAAATAAGAAGGAAGTGCCGGACGCGCTCTTTGTGGGTGAACTCTCACTGGACGGACGACTGCGTGGCGTGAGAGGCGCGTTGCCGATTGCGATTGAGGCTCGGCGGACGAAGGTCAAACGACTGATTGTGCCGGAAGTCAACGCGCGCGAGGCGGCCATGGTTGGGGATGTCGAGGTGTATCCGGTGAAGTCGCTGGTGGAGGTGATTCACCTGATCAACTCTGGTAACGGCGTGTCGCGTTTGCAGGTGGATACCGGACAACTGCTGAATCAAGCGCAACAGTTTCATGTGGACTTCAAAGATGTGCGAGGGCAGCAGACAGCGAAGCGGGCGCTCGAAGTGGCCTGCTCGGGCGGGCACAACATCCTGATGATTGGGCCTCCGGGGTCGGGAAAGACGATGTTGGCGAAGCGCATGCCGACGATTCTGCCTCCTTTCACTTTTGAGGAGGCGCTGGAGACGACGAAGATTCACAGCGTGGCGGGTGTGCTGGATGCCAATGCCGGGTTGGTTGGGCTGCGGCCGTTTCGCGCGCCGCATCATACGATTTCGGATGCGGGATTGATCGGGGGCGGGGCGATTCCCCGGCCAGGCGAAGTTTCACTGGCGCACAACGGTGTGCTGTTCTTGGACGAGTTTCCGGAATTCCCGCGGAATGTGCTCGACGTGATGCGGCAACCTCTGGAAGATGGGTCGGTTTGTATTGCGCGGGCGGCCATGTCGCTGACTTTTCCGGCGCGATTCATGCTGGCTGCCGCTATGAATCCTTGTCCATGCGGATTTCATAATGACCGGACGCGCGAATGCCATTGCACGCCGCCGATGATCCAACGCTACATTTCGAAAATTTCAGGTCCGCTGCTGGATCGGATCGACATTCATATCGATGTTCCGGCTGTGAATTACAAGGAGTTACGCAGTACCAAAGAGGCGGAAAGTTCGGCGAGCATTCTGGAGCGGGTGGTAAGGGCGCGCGATGTGCAGTTGAAGCGGTTTTCTGGCGAGCGCCAAAAAGTTTATTGCAACGCCCAAATGCCGACACAACTCATACGCAAATTCTGCGAATTATCGGCGGACTGCGAGCGGCTGTTGGAGCGGGCGATGGCACAGCAGGGGCTGAGCGCGCGGGCGCATGACCGCATTCTGAAAGTGGCGAGGACGATAGCCGATCTGGACGGCATCCCAATGCTCGAACCGAAACATATCGCGGAGGCGATTCAGTATCGGACGCTGGATCGGACCTATTGGGTGTGAAGAATCGCGATCTATTAAAGTGAGCCCAGACGTTCGGGATATTTAGTCTGCAGGGAACTCAGCAGGATTTCAAATTCGGGTAGGTTCCTTAGATTCTGGAGACAGGGGTCTTTCAGAAAAAAAGGCCAACAGGCAAAGCCGCTGCTGACGCTTCGCTCCAGCCATTCAAAGGCCGGTTGACGCCGGTCTAAGATCGCGAGGATACATGCGATCTGATAGTAGGTGTGGTGGGCGTGTCCGAAGGACTTTGCGGTGCCGCAGGCGCGAGTCAGGCAATCCAGTGCGGCTGCACCCTGTCCCGTCAAAGCGTAATAAAGACCTAGCAGACTGATGATCAGAGGCTCTTCGGGCAAGAGTCCGACGGCTTCGTCGAGGAGCGCTTCCGCTTCGCTCCAATTGCCCGTCATCATCGCAGGCTGCGGAGCAAAATAGATGGGATACTTATTGCCCGGGTTCTCGGCTCGCCAAACGTGAATTTCATCACGCGCAAGATCGTATTGCTGACTCCAAATATAGACTTGCACGACGCTATGGCTGACTGAATTTCTTGGTTGGTAGAGCCGTCCCTTCTCGTACATCGCGAGAGCATGATCGAGAAGTCCGATATGCGCGAGGATTGTGCCGAGACGATTGTAGGCGTGCGGGAGATTCTTCTGCAGGGCAAGCGCCCGCCGCAGTTCGGCGATGGCTTCGAGGTGCTGGAAGTTCTTCGACGGTCCCCACAGCAGGAAAGCGTTGGCAACGTGAGCCTCGGGCAAATCGGGGTCGATTTCGAGTGCCCTGCGGCAGTGAAACTCCGACTTTTCGAGCCATGCGCTGGTTGGATCGAACTCGAAGTGACGAGTCGCGGCGACAAGGGAAAGAGTGGCATGAGCGAGAGAGAAATCAGGATCTCGTGTGACGGCATGGCTGAGGCGCTGTGCCGCCTCGTCCAACAGCGCTGGATCGCCGGATGAACTCAAGCGGTAGCCGCGTATAAATTCCGCGTAAGCCAGGGGATCTTTGCTGTACCTTTGTTGCCGCTGTGCCAGCCGTGGACGCAGAGTTCGATGCAACGCGGCAGCGATCTGGTTGGCAATCTCATCTTCGAGATCCGAAAGAGAGTTGAGATCGAAATCGCATTTTCGGGTGAAGGTTGAGTCTTGCGAATGCGCATCAAACATTTCCAACGAAAGGCGCCATTGCCCGTTCGATTCGCGAATGGCGCCATGAACTACAAAGCGGACCCCGAGTCGCGAGCCAGCGTCGGCGGGAGAGGTGTCGGCGGGTAAATTGAGGATTGCCGAAGTCGGCAAGACATCCACACCCTGAAGGTTGCCGAGGCGCGCCACGAGCGCGTCGGGAAATCCGAGACACATACCCTGGTCGTCGGGAGTCTGTCCGGCAATGCCCCCGAGAAGGACCAGCGGTATAACGGCGAGCGAAGGACGGATGTCGCGAGGCGAAGCGGCTTCGGGATGGGCGATGCTTGTAGGATTTTGCTCGAGATCGGAGTGTGGAAAGCGAGCGTCAATTACGCGCACCGGACCGATGAAGCGATAGCCTTTGCCAACGACAGTCTCAAGGAAGCGAGGCTTGGTGGAGTGATCAGACAAAGCGACTCTGATTTTTCGTACGATGTTATTGATGTTTGGCTCGGTATCGACGAAGAGGTCCGAACGCCAAAGTTTCGTGGCAATATCTTTGCGCGATACGAGCTGTTCTCTGCGGCCAATAAGAAAGATGAGCAACTCCATGGGCTTCCTCTCGAGCTTCACCCGGCGGCCATCGCGGCGAAGTTCATAGCGCCCCAGGTCCAATTCGATTTCGGCGGCCCTTCGTAGTGCTTTCGGCATACTGTTCGCGGGAAGGTTATGCCTCCAGATTGAGTAGTTTACGACGATATGCAAAAGATATGGAGAAGTTATATGGCCTCGATTGCATCGCTTCCTGAGTTGGGCGAGAATCCTGGCCGATCGATATTCGAAATCTGGGCGTCGACTCGAATCCAAATACAACCACGGAGGCAGGAACTGTGAAACGGAATCAATATCTCGCTCTGGCACTGGTCGGATTTTTGTGCGGGCTGTTTACAATTCGCGCTCAAAGCGCTTCTTCGGAAAAAAACGCGTTTACACCAGACGCGATTCCCTATGGTCCGGCGCCGGCATTTGTGGCGGCAGGGGCGCAACTGGCAGTGCTGGAGGGAAATCCCGGCGCCTCCAGTGGAGATTACACTGTGCGGCTTAAGATGCCGGACGGATACCGCATCGCGCCGCATTGGCACCCGCAGCGGGAGAACGTCACTGTGATTTCTGGAACGTTCAAGGTGGGAATGGGAGACCGGTTTGAAGAGAGCAAAATGGGAACCTTTCCGGCGGGAAGTTTCGCTTATCTCGATCCCGACATGCATCACTACGCGATGGCCAGCGGAGAAGTCGTGGTGCAAGTGCATGGAAGGTCTCCGCTACAGTTCAACTATGTGAATCCGGGAGACGATCCCAGCCGTCACAAATAAATGGAGTGAACCCGATGCGATGAATTTGCAGGCATCGGCTTACCGGAAACTGTTCTAACCCCGCGTTCTATAATTCAGCCGGAGGCTTCATGGGCGGATGGGGAGCGGGCAGCTTCGAGAATGACGACGCGCAGGAGTTTCTAGGCGAACTCGGCTCGAAAGAGCCGGAGGACCTCAAGCTCATCTTGAGACACGCTGCCGATCACGAGGGTTATCTGGAGGCGCCGGAAAGCAGTGTCGCGGTTGCGGCCGGTGAGGTGGTTGCCGCTGCCAAGGGCAATCCCGCGCTGTCTGTTCCTCCCGCGATTTCCGAATGGATTGGCCGGTTCGAAGGCGCTCCGAGTTCTGAAATGTCCGAACTGGCGCGGCGCGCGATCGAGAGAGTGCGGACCAACTCAGAGCTTAAGGACTTATGGCTTGAAGCTGAGGGGTTGAACGAGTGGAGCGCAGTGCTTCGTGATTTGGAAGGCAGGCTCAACGGGTGAGCCTGCACGTAGGTCGTTCGTCGATAATGATCGTCAAAATCTGAAATCCATTCCGGCAGAGACTCCCATCAGATTGCCGCCAGTCCAGCAGTGAGGATTTGAACCCACGAGTCCTCCGGTCGCGGCAAACGCGTCGTGGCAATCTGTGGTGACGGAACGTCCGCCAGCGCCCAGGTCGTAGTGGGCCGCGGGGCCGTTCGCGGTGAACGCCCAATCCGCATAAGCGGTCAGGTTTTTATTGATCTGGTTCTTAAACGCTACGGTGAACAAGTTGGCCGTATTGTCGGCGTGGGCTCCGGCAGTGGCGTCGGAGGTGGGATCTCCGCCAGGAGGCACGGCGTTCGAATCGTTGTGTTGTCCCGGATCGCCGGGCGCGCGAAAAGCGTGGGCCCATCCAAAGTGAGCGCTGGTGTTTCGGCTAAGCTTCTGGCTGGCGACGAACCACGTGCCCTGGCGCTGGCGTTCGTTCTGGAATTCCAGGTCCGAGGGAAGGTAGCGATGCAACGTCTCCACGATCGCGCCGATACTGGTCTTGCTCGGGAAGGTGTACATGATTCCGACCTTCCCCGCGTCTTCGGTGGCGACGTCTTGCGCTTCGAGCACCACTGAGTAGGGATTGCCCGAAGCATAGATGCCGGTAATATCGCTGGAGCGATTCACTTTCTCGTGACGCTCATAGGCGCTGGTGATGAAGAACGCTCCCTTGGTGTAGGTGAGGCTGGCGCTGGTGGCCAAGCTGAACGATCCGTCGCTACAGGTGAGGGGAGTGATTCCGCCACTACCGGGGATATTGCCGCCGGTACAGTCGGATTCTCCGGCGGCGACATTGTCGCTGTTGTCGGCGCGATTCTGGCCCGGCGAAATCAAGGCATCGATGACGAACCCGCGCCACTTGGGAGATTCATACCAAATGGAGTGGTCGAGCCGTGTGCCAAATTCAACCCGGTTGTCTCCTCCAGTATTGCCCATGATGACTTGATAGTCGCCGATCATGGCGTAGAACGGATTCATTCTTGCGGTCGAGTTCTTGTAGGGTGCGTCGGTCTTGCCGATCATCAGCGCGCCCCAGCGTGGAGAGGCGATTCCAACATAACTGTTGCGGGAGGTGAGGCCGCCTTTCACCACATCGCTCTCGCTGCTGTTCGTTTCGCTGATTCCCGACGAGGCGGCGATATCGAACTGAGTCTCGAGTTGGTAGATGAAGGTGAAGGGCAGTCCCTTCAGAGTTTGAAACCCTCGGATTCCGATGTAAGAAAGATTCGTGGACACGTCGGGCATCCATCCCATATTGCCTACTGGTGGCAGGCCATTGGGGCCGAGCTTCCCGCCTAATCCCTTTGTCGTGGCATCTACAGAGAGATCGATATTGGCGTAAGTCGTTAGCTCGCCGCCGGGGAGGTAGAAAGTCACTCCATTGCCTGGCTTGCGCTCGAAGAAGCCGTGCTGGTTGCCAGGGGGCAGAACGCCGTAGGAGGCGTCGACGAGATGCGGCGTTGACTGAATTTCCGGCAGAGAAGCTTGGTTGATCTTCATCTGCAGGATTTGAAGTTGCTCGTTGAGGGCAGCCGACTGTTGTTGCAACGCCTCGATCTGCGCCTTCATCGCGGAGATTTCGTCGCCTTTCGAATGAGCGACAAGCAGGGCCACAGAGGCGACTATAAGTGTGATTTTCCTGTACGTTTTCATTATTCCCCCAAACGAATCGCGAGACGCGGCCGAGACGCGATCAGGCGCGATGGCGTGTCAACTCCACCATCGGCGCAATTGGAAAATGTCTTCAGAAGGGGATTGGTTATAGTTCTCTAATGTTGCGGACTTGGTTCGGACGGGAACTGGTGCGTGGCGGGTGGACAGCAGAAGTTGCAGGCGAGAGAAGCGACAACAAAATAATGGGAGGAGGGCGACGTTGTGCGAAAGGATCTAAGACGGGAGCCGAGGAATTGCCGGAGCGACGCGGCTCCTCGTGGGATGTTTCTGGGGGAGGACGTTCTTAGTCGGCGGCGGCGCCGCTGGTGGAACCGCCATTATTGAGAGCGGCGTTCTTTTCAGCCTGGCGCAAGCGCAGGGCGCGATTCGAAGGCAGTCCGGCATCGCGGATCTTGTAGAGCAAGGCGCGATAGCTGATCCCCAAGGTGCGAGCCGCTTGTTTGCGATTCCAGTGATGTTGTTGCAGAACTTTGAGAATGACTTTCTTCTCTAGTTCGCGCACACACTGGCGGGTAAGCTTCTTCAAAGAGATCGGGCCGTCGAGTGAGATGTCGGTGTTGAAGAAATCGGGTTCACGAGCGACGAGGTCGTTGGTGATGACTTCTTCGTGGCCGAGAATCACGTAGCGCTTGATCAGGTTTTCGAGTTCGCGGATGTTGCCGGGCCAGTGATATTTCTGCAGCACGGCCTGGACCTCGTTGGAGAGAGGACGGGCGCGGCAGTTGAACTTGCGATTGTAATATTCGAGGAAATAGGAGCAGAGATCCTCGATGTCGCCGCGACGCTCGCGCAATGCGGGCATGCGGATGTTCACTACGTTGATGCGGTAGTAGAGATCCTGCCGGAAGGTGCCGGATTCGATCTCGGATTCGAGGTTGCGGTTGGTGGCGCAGACGACACGCACTTCGACTTTTTTGTCTTCCTGGGCGCCGATGCGGCAGAACTGGCCGTCTTGTAAGAGCTGCAACAGCTTCGATTGCAGAGAGGGATCGAGTTCAGAAATTTCGTCGAGGAACAACGTGCCGCGGTGAGCCATCTCGACTCGTCCGGGCTTGGAACCGAAGGCTCCGGTGAAGGCGCCTTTTTCGTAACCGAAGAGTTCGCTTTCGAGGAGGGTGCCGGGGATGGCCGGACAGTTCACCTTCACGTAGGGGCCGACCTTCCAAGGTGAGAGACCATGGATCAGGCGGGCGATGATGTCTTTGCCTGTGCCGCTCTCTCCGGTGATCAGGACGGGAACGTTTGCGGCGGCTACCTTAGTCAGGCGAGAACGAACGGACTGCATGACTTCCGAGTGGCCAAAGATGATGTGATCGGGGGGAACTTCGCCAAGAGACTGCGCCAACGAACTTACCGAAAGTGTCGTCATAGACTGAACGCCCCATTTGCGGGGATGATCACCCGCATGCACTAAAAGTGCATCCTGAGCACCAAACTAGGGGAGAGAACCGAGCGACCCGAAACAAAGTCCGTAAGCGCCCGACTAATGAATGGCTTACGTAGATAGTATCGCGCAAGCCGTAGGCACTGGCATGGCACCAAAGTGCTACTCTTTTCCTGGGGGCAAAAGAGAAAAATAGTTCACATCGCAGGACTGGGTTTTCTCAAGCGCTTGCCGGAAGTTGCGCCTCCATCGGTCCCCAAAGGACGGGCGAATTTCAGGCCAAGAAGGTGGTAATCGTCGAGGTGGGAGACCCAGACTGCCTTCGCGTGCATGATTCGAGAGGGGGTCCGGAAACCTCGAGATGGGCCGATCGGGGCGCTGGGGATTTCGAGCGAAACCAGCGCTGCTTGCGGGAGAGAGCGGCGCACGACTACGAGAGCGCCACCCGGGGAAATATTGATTGCAGTGGCAAATTCCAGCGAATCTTTGCCTTGCGAGTCACGGGAACGAATGAAGACAGGGATGGCGAGCTGGAGCCGGGCCCACTTGCGTTCTTCCTTAACCGATGAGCTACGAGGCACGGGTCTTGTCCACAGTAAAGAGGTTGTAAAACACAAGAAAGCCGCATCTGAATGGCCAAACTGGGGAGCGGCGGACCAGCCCCTGTTTTCACGTAAAAATAGGTAACC
>Ga0302320_10027769_pt1 | contig 10891 bp, 10 predicted proteins | sample Bog_T0_3_FD_202130 | JGI IMG/M metagenome (GOLD analysis project Ga0302320, IMG submission 202130) | Peat permafrost microbial communities from Stordalen Mire near Abisko, Sweden - Bog_T0_3 | ecosystem: Environmental > Terrestrial > Soil > Wetlands > Peat | place: Sweden: Abisko, Stordalen Mire... | reverse complement strand
TTGGCGGCTCGCAGAAGGCGGTGATGATTCCGCCGGGACTGGCGTATCTGAGCGTGAGCGAGAAGGCGTGGAAGGCGATGGAGACGGCGAAGAATCCGCGCTACTACTTCGACCTGCGCAAGGAGCGGAAGAACGCGGTGAAGGGCGAGAGCGCTTATACGCCGGCGGTGGCGCTGATTGCCGGGCTGGGCGCGGCGCTGGACTATATTGCCGGGCAGGCGGGCGGCGACCTGGAAAAGGGCCGCATCGCGCTGATCGACAATGCGCAAGTGAATGCCAGGGCAACGCGGGCGGGGCTTGTGGCGTTGGGCTTCACGCTCTTTGCGCCTGCTTCGCCGTCGGCTGCCGCGACTGCCGTGGCCGTGCCGGAGGGGATGGACTCGGGCGCCGTGGTGAAGGCTCTCAAGGCGAAGTTCAGCCTGGTGACGGCCAACGGACAAGGCTCGATGCAGGGGAAGATCTTCCGCGTGGCGCATCTGGGCTTCTTCGACTTCCTGGACACGATTGCGTTTCTGGGGGCGATGGAGCATATCGCCAAGGACGCGCTGGGTCTGCCGGTGGTGTATGGGCAGGGTGTGGCGGCGGCGCAGGAAGTGTATGCGAGTGCGACGAAAAGCTAGATGACAGATTACAGATGACAGATGACAGATGACAGCGAGCCGCGCCCCTGGGCCATGGCGACTGTTGATAGTTCCGGAGAGCCGGGCACTGTGATCTGTCATCTGTAACCTGTCATCTGTCATCTACGAGGAAGTTATGTCCGAACTGAGTTTTGGGGAGAAGCTGCTGATTGCGCGCAAGCAGCTTGGCCTCTATCAATACGAGATGGCCGAGCGGCTGGGGGTTCACGCCAACTCGATCACCAAGTACGAGCGGGGCGAGGGCAAGCCGCATGGAGCGGTGGTGCGGATGTTTGAGATTCTGTGCGAAAAGCACGGCATCCGCTTTGACGAGTATGAAGCTGCGCGCAAGAACAAGGGAGACGCGATGAAGATCGTACTGGCGGAAAAGGTTTCTCCGGCGACGCTGGCCGTGTTTGCGGCGGAGCCGGGGTGGGAGATTCTGACGCACGACCAGTTGCCGGAGGGTTTGCCGGCCGCCCTGGCCGATGCGGATGCTTTGGTGGTTCGCAGCGCCGTGCAGGCAGACGACGCGCTGATGGCGTGCGCGCCCAAACTGCGGGTGATTGGCCGGGCCGGCGTGGGCGTGGACAATATCGACGCCGAGGCGGCCACGCGGCGGGGCATAGTGGTGATGAACACGCCGGGCGCAAATGCGGTAGCCGTGGCCGAGCTGACCATCGGGCTCATGCTGGCGCTGGCGCGCAAGCTGCCCGCGGCCAACTCCACCATGCATGCCGGGAAGTGGGAAAAGAAGAACCTGCAAGGCACCGAGCTGCGCGGCAAAACGCTGGGCATTCTGGGGCTGGGGCGAATCGGCCTCGAGGTCGCCAAGCGGGCGAAGGGCTTTGGCCTGGAGATTACCGGCAGCGATCCGTTTGTCTCGCCCGCGGTGGCGCGGGAGAACGGCATCAAGGTACTGTCCATTGAGGAACTGTTTGCCAGCTCCGACTACCTCACGCTGCACGCCGGACTGACGCCGCAGATGGTCGGCATTGTCAACGCCAAGGCGCTGGCCACGATGAAGAAGGGTGTGCGCATCATCAATTGCGCGCGCGGCGAGCTGATTGACGACGCGGCGCTGGTTGAGGCGTTGAAGAGCGGGCAGGTGGCCGGAGCGGCGCTGGATGTTTTTGCTCATGAGCCTCTGAAGGACTCGCCTTATGCCGCGCTGGAGAACGTGATTCTGACGCCGCACATCGCCGGCTCGACGGGCGAAGCGCAAGAGGCGGTGGGAACGCAGATCGCGCGCCAGGTGCGCGACTACCTCAAGCTGGGCGTGGTGCAGAATGCGGTGAACCTGCCCTCGCTGAGCCATGAGGAGTATGTGGTGCTGGCGCCCTACGTGAATCTGGCCGGGCGGCTGGGCTCGTTCATGGCGCAGGCCGGACTGGGCGGCATTGAGTCGATTCACCTGGTCTACGGTGGCTCGCTGGCCGAGGGCAAGACCGACCTGGTGCGCAACGCGGCTATCGCGGGGCTGTTGGAAGGCTCGGAGAACGTGAATCACATCAACGCAACGCGAGTTGCCGCCAGCCGCGGCATCCGCATCCACGAGGAGAAGCAGGCGGAGAACCATCGCGGCGGCGCGGCCAGTCTGCTGACCATCGAGCTGCACGCCGGCAAGGAGTCGAGCCGCGCCACGGGCACGGTGATTCATGGCGAGCAGCCGCGCCTCTTGGAGTTCGACTCGATCGACATCGAGACGCCGCTCGAAGGCAATCTGCTGGTCTGCCGCAACCTGGACGTGCCGGGGGTGATTGGCAAGATCGGGACCATCCTGGGCCAGCACGGCGTCAACATCGCCAACTTCGCGCTGGGCCGGGAGCGCGCGGGAGAAAAGCCGGTGAAGGCGCTGGCCGTTGTGCAGGTGGATGCGCCGGTTTCGCATGAAACGCTGGATGCGCTGGATACGATCGAGGCGCTGTTGGAGGCCAGACTGGTGATGCTGCCGGAGGGAAACAACTGAGTCTCGGTTGAAGCGATTTGCCTCAGTTAAAGAAGAAGAACCACCGCCAACCAGCGGTGGTTTTTCGCTTTCGGGGCAGATGGGGGCTTTACGATACGGTAATGGCCCTTTTCACCCACGACCCAATCGTCAAGCGGCTGCGATGGGTAGTGCTCGCCGCCATGCTCTTCAGCGTGATCAACACGCTTGCCGGCCAGCCGGAGAGTTATTGGCATCATCCTGAGACGGCGATTCGCGGCGACGGCATGTCCATTGCCAACCCCACCAATCCCACCTTCGACTTCTTTCTGGGCCACGGCTGGCTGGCTTATCTTGGCGCCAGCGTGGCCTATCTGGCGGCGGTCTTCTTCCTCGTCTCGATTCTTCCTCGGATGGTGGCTTTGATTGCAGCGTTTGCCGTTCTTTTTGGCCATTTTTTTGGCGCGGCCAATTGGCTGATTGTCCGCTGGCATCTTGGCATGCCGGCCTTCGCCCTCTACGGCGCTCTGCTGGGCGCAGCCCTGGCCGCCGCGGCATTTCCTGAGGTCGGCAAAGCCGCGGTGGCTGGCAAGCGGCTTCGCTGGGTGATGCTTGCGGCAATCATCCTCGACTACGCAGTGACGCTTTTCGGCCAGCCCGCCAGCTATTGGCTACACCCCGAGACGGTCAATGAGGCCGACCAGCTCTTCCGCATCTTCATGCTCCGGGGCTGGACAGCCTCCGTGCTCTTCGAACTGTTTTATCTGGCGTGTGCCTTCCTGCTGGTGTCGACTCTTTCCTCGACGCCCGCCCTGATCGCTCTCTTCGCCTATCTCTTCGGCCATTTCTATGGCGCGTCCACATGGCTCTTTTACCACTGGAAACTGGGGATGGAAGCTCCGGTGGCCTATGGAATCCTGCTGAGCGCGATCCTCGTGCTGTTGGCCTTTTCTGAGAGCGATGTGCGAAGAGATCGCCTCTTATGAAGGCTGACGCAGCCGATCCCCCGCGGAAGAGCGATTCACCTCAGCCCAAAAGAAAACCACCGCCAACGAGCAGTGGCTCTTCGTTTGGTGCGGCGCAGGTTTAGCCAAAGACGCCGGAGAGGCCGAGCCAACTGCGCAGGTAAGCAATCTGGCCAACGTGGTACGTCTCGTGCCAGGCCAGCACGCCAATAAAGCCGCTGACCTTTCCATCCTGGCTGGGCGGTCCGGGGGGTGCGGGAGCAGCCAGCGCCTCCGGGGTGAGAGCGCTCAGGGAAGTGTCCAGCGCGGTGGCGGAGTCGTTCAAGAGCGCCAGCAGCGCCTCGGGGGTCGGGTAGGTGGCGCTCTCGTCGAGCTTGGCGGAGCGGGCGAAGGCCTCCAGGCCGGGGCAGGACCACTGGCCGCCAACGCGGTTGATGAGTGTCTGGCGAGCCCAGAGGACGTGGCCAACGATCCAGGCGATGTGATTCGAATGATCGCCGGGGCGGCTTAGCCATTGCTCGGGCGTGAGGCCGGCAACAGCCTTCTGCACTGCGCCGGTGTTCAGGGTGAATTCGCCGGCAGCGCCGGCGATGACGGAAGAAACGGGCATAAGGAAACCTCCAGGGAAATTCGGCATTCAAGATGCGCTGAGACATGAATATACGTTGGAGCGGGAAGAGGTCAAACGAGGAAGACCCACCTCAACGAATGCGATAGACGAAGGCATCTTCCAGGTATTGATCGCCGAACATCTGGCCTCCGAGTCGCATGCCATAGGTGTCGGCTGCAGAGGCGAAGGAGCGGCGCAGAGCCTGAATGAAGGGCTTGTCCATGGGACGCAGAGAGATCGTTGGTTTTCTGCGGAACGGGAATCCCGCTCTCTTCAAGGCTTCATTGATCTCGGTATAGCCCGAGAATGAGGAAAACTGGTCAAGTTTGTCCGACGCGATCACGAGTCTCCAATCCTCGTAATCTGGAATCTTGGCCCAGAGCGCTACATTGGGAGTTTTGCCCTCCCGATCCAACGCGTCGATTACTTCTTTTCCGTTTTCGATGTCAAAATTCACCAGCGTAGCCGTATCCACGGGAGCAGCCCTCCTTCCTCATCTTCGATTGCCTTCAGCAGCGCGTCTGCATCCCAAGGCTTGTTTCTCTGATACCTGGCTGCCTCTGACCAATCCTGAACAATTTCCAGATTTGACCGCATGACTGGATCAGTATCAAGTATCGCATCCAACTCAGTTTTCAACTCAGCTAATTGCAGTAGTTTGCCCAAATCGTGCGTATGGCTGTCGTTAACCAGCTTCTTCTCAGGAAAATCGTGCAACTGCGTTCGTTTGGCGATGCACGCTTTCAACGCACATTCGACTGCATACCCTGCTAAATAGTATGCGCCATCTGGATGTCCGGTGGCGAACAACGCCTGAGCTTCTGTCAATCTCAACTCGGCAAGCTGCTGGAAATCGGCTCGGTTCATTATTCATCCTCTTACGCCCGGCTCAGGTACGCCCCTTCACTGGTATCCACGCGGATCTTTTCACCTTCGTTGATGAAGGCGGGGACCTGGACGACGAGGCCGGTCTCGGTGCGGGCGGGCTTGGTGACGCTGGAGGCGGTGGCGGACTTGAGTCCCGGCTCGGTCTCGACGACGGTCAGTTCGACGGCTGCCGGAAGGTCGATGCCCACGGCCGTGCCGTCATGGTAGCTGACCGTGATCTGCAGGTTGGGCGTGAGGTACTCGATGGCGTCGCCCAGCGTGGAGCCTTTGAGGACGGTCTGCTCATAGTCCACCGGGTTCATGAAGTAGTAGTCGTCGCCGTCGGCGTAGAGGAACTCCATGTTGATCGAGTCCACCACCACCTTTTCGATGGCGTCGGCGGAGCGGAAGCGCTCTTCGAACATGGCCCCGGTGCGGATGTTGCGGAGCTTGGCCTGGATGAAGGCGCGCAGGTTGCCGGGGGTGCGGTGCTCGACTTTGAAGACCAGATGCAGCTGGTCTTTGTGCTTGATGATCATGCCGGGACGCATTTGAGTGGCGGGAATCGACATAAATGTAAGAACTCCTTGCTTTTCTTGCGGACGCACCGCGGGAGGTTTTGGCCTTGGCCTTTGTGTTTATTGTAGCTTAGGGGCGGATGGGGCTGGGTTCGCACGGTTTCGGAATCGAAACCCCAGGGAACTCGACCAAAGATCGGCAATGCGGAGCCTCCGTCAATGGAAGACGCAGCGCACTCTCACTTGCATTGCTTGTTGATGGTGCTCTCCAACTTTCCTGCTTTTTGCTTCTTGAGCAGATCGTCGAGGAGCTGGGATTTGGCATCCGGCTTCTGGGCCAGGATCGCCTGATAGAACTTGAGAATGCTTTCCACGGCATAAAGGCTGCACGCGGGCAAATTGTCAGCGCCGTTGGGATTCTCGATCTGAAAGGCGGCGCTGGCCAGCATATACTGCCGCAGGATGTTTTGCTGGTATGTGTAGTTCAGTGCCTTGAATTGCGAGTACACGCCCATGCAAAGGAAGACACGGAGGTCACGCACTTCGGCGATCCGCTGTATCGCCGCATCCGCATCCTTGTTTGCGCTTTCGTCAAAAGGGCTGACCTCAAGCTGGTGCGTGGTAACGGCCCATTTTGCCCGCTCTTCGGGGGTTGAAGTTTCTTGGGCAAATGCTCTCTCGGCAACGATTCCGCAGACGAGGCAAGCGGTCAAGCAGATCCATGCTGCTGTTTTGAATCGCATAGTTCTCCCTTCGGAGCGCAATTTGGAATGCAGAGGTTTTTGGCTTGCCCCCGTTGGGAGTGAATTGTATCTCCGATGGCTGACTTCGGCAAACCCTCCATGAACGTTACACTCCTTCCCGAGCCGAAATCAGGCTTCATCGCTTCCCGCCCTTTCGCAGAGAGCGCGAAAGGTTGGGGCGCCCAGCTTGTTGTTGCCTGCAAGCGGAGGCCGGTTGGAGTTCGCGGTCTCCCACCCTTTTGCAAAGAGCGCAAAAGGATGGGCCACGGAGGCCAGATTCCGGGAGACGGAAGCCAGATCCCAGGGTCTCGAATCCAGAGGCCGGGCGCCTTCACGGCCCACACAAGCGCCGCGAGGCCGGCTTCGATCAATCAGGCTTAGCGGGGGAATCCTCGTCAGTTTCGGGTGAAGTTTCGGGGGCATGCTCGGTGAATTGATCGTGCAGAATTACATTGATCAGCGACTTATGGACCCGGATGCGGCCGCTGTATTCGATGAGGCCGAGCTTGCGAAAGCGATTCATGAAGAAGCTGACACGGGAGCGGGTGGTGCCGACCATCTCCGCCAGAGTTTCCTGGGTGATGGGCGGAATCAGGGGCTCCGGTTCGCCAGGCTCGCCAAATTGGGCCATCAGGAGAAGGACTCTCGCCAAACGCTTCTCGCTGGAGCTGAAAAGCTGATCGACAAGGTCGGCCTGTGTTCTCATGCTGCGGGCGAGCAGGAATTTCATGTACATATCGGAGAAGGAATACTCCTCATGCATCACGCGGATCATCTCCTCGCGCGCTATCTTGAGGGCTGTGCAGAGGGCAATGGCCGTGGCCGTGGCCAGGTGCAGGCCGCCCACGCTGGCCAGCGACTCGTCTCCAATGAATTCCCCGGCGGAGAGAAGCGCGATTGTGGCCTCCTTGCCTTCCGGTGAAAGGACTGTGATTTTTGCGCGGCCCGTCCGCAGATAGAAGATAGAATCAGCCGCATCTCCCTGCGAAAAGAAGACCTGCTTGGGTTGCAAGTGGACGACCGTTCGTCCCACTCCTGCTTCTTCAAGAAATGCGGCGAGGTTGAAAGTCATGCTTCCACCTCCGCCAATTGAATGGCCCGTCCCGGATGCGGTCCTTACGGGAACAGTTCGAAAGCGTACGCGGCCGCTTCAGATTTGAGGTAGCCGGGGTTCTCAGCTCGCCAGCCCGACTGTGCAAAATGATACACCCATCCGCAAGAGCCAGGGCGGATTTTTTGCAGGTTTTCTTGCTGATTGACGCACGCGCGGCCGCTCTGCGAGGCTTGTTTCCATGGAATACAAAGGGAAGGTGGAGTATGCGCAGGAGCGGAAGATGCGCACGCGGAACACGCGCGTCTACCGGCTGGCGCATTGGCCGATATGGATCTGGGTCTTCTTTCTGGCGCCGGGACCGCTGACATTCTCGCTCTTCGCGCATGGCTTCAGCGTGGGCAACTCGCTGTGGCTGGGATTGGTGCTGGCGGGGACGGGCGCGGCTGCTTTGCGCGGGCGGCTGCCTGGCTCGGAGCCTGCCCCCTACATCCTGCGCTTCGATGAGGACAAGCCGAATCCGCTCTACCGGCGCGTCTGCTACACCTTTGCGTGGAATGCCGTGCTGAACTACCTGCTGCTGAATCTGGCAGGCCTTTTAATCGCCGCGGTAACCGGCACGTGGCGCATGAAGCAGATTTACTACTATGCCTACCTGCCGCTGGCCGCGCTGATTCTGCTGCTGGGGGCCCTGGGCAAGCTGCCGCGCGTGGAACCCTCAACGAAGCAGGAAGGCACCCACAGGCGGTACTTCTACGGCTCGGTGTGGGCGGTGACGGCGGCGCAGACGCTGCTGCTGGTGCTGTGGAAGCTGCTGCCGCTGGATGGCGCAATGAATTGGGTCAAGCTGGGGGCCTTTGCCGGGGCGCTCGGGCTGATGGGCTGGATTGCTTCGCGCGGATTGCTGCCGCGGACGCGGCCGATTCTGCCGGGGGAGCAGATGGTGGCGGACTGAGCACCTGCGGCCACCTGCGGTGGGGCGGACGCTCGCTATTCGCTCGCAGGAGGTTCATGGTTTCCCACCCATTCGCAAAGGACGCGAATGGATGGGGCACCCAGGTTTGTTGGCCTTCTCGGATTTGTTTGTCTCCCCGCTGATCGACTACTATTGGCCGTGGTATTTCGGCGGGGAGTTTGCCCGCTGTTGGAGCCCTATCCATGCGCCGTACCCTGACTCTGTTCTCCGCAACGCTGCTCGCTGCTGCCACGTTTGCCGCCATCGTCCTCCAGCCTCAGGCCGCTGGCCAGAGCGCCGCGCCGGTTGCTGTTCCGGCGCGTGCGTCCCACCCAAGCGCGCCCTATAAGAATCCGCATCTTCCCGCGGACAAGCGGGTGGCCGACCTGCTGAAACGCATGACGCCCGAAGAGAAGGCGTCGATGCTTGCCGGCTCGGGGTGGATGGAATCCATGCCCATCCCGCGGCTGGGGATTCCGGCGATCAAGATGGCCGACGGTCCGCTGGGTGTGCGCTCCTGGGCGGGCAGCTCGGCGATCACCGGCATTCCCGGCTCGCCGCTGAAGGTGCTCTTTACCAGTTTTCCGGCGGGCGTGGCCATGGCTGCCACCTGGGATCCGGAGTTGGTGCAGCGCGAGGGCCAGGCCATCGGGCAAGAGGTGAAGGCGCTGGGCCGGGATATGATCCTGGGGCCGACGGTGAACATCAACCGCGTGCCCCTGTGGGGGCGCAACTTTGAGGGCTACGGCGAGGACCCCTACCTGGCCGCGCGGCTGGGAGTGGCTTACGTCAAGGGCGTGCAGAGCGAAGGCGTGATCCCCTCGGTCAAGCACTTCGACGCCAACAACGAGGAGTTCGAGCGCCACCGCATCGACGAGCAGATCGACGCGCGCACCCTGCACGAGATCTATCTGCCCGCCTTCAAAGCCGCTATCCAGGAAGGCGGCGCATGGACCGTTATGTCCGCCTATAACCTGGTCAACGGCGTGCATTGCGCGGAGAGCACGGCGCTGCTGACGGACGTTCTGAAGAAGGAGTTCGACTTCAAGGGCTTTGTGGTTTCCGACTGGGGCAGCACCTACTCGACGGCCGCGACGGTGAACGCCGGCATGGACCTGGAGATGCCGGGAGGGCCGCCGATGCAAGCGTGGTTCGCCCTGCCCGGGACTCGGGCCGCGGGCAACGGCGCCGGATGGCTGACGGCCGACAAGGTGCTCGCCGAGGTCAAGGCCGGCCACATCAGTGAGGCCACGCTCGACGACAACGTGGGCCGCATTTTGCGCGTGATCTTTCTGAGCGGCATCTTCGACCACCCACATGCCGGCGGCGGCGAGGTGAACACGCCGGCCCAGGTGGCCGTCGCGCTCCAGGGAGCCACCGAGAGCATTGTGCTGCTCAAGAACACCCGCTCCTTACTGCCGCTGAACGAGAAGAAGATTCACTCCATTGCCGTTATCGGGCCGAATGCCGTGGTGGCGCGCACCGGCGGAGGCGGCAGCTCGCTGGTGGCGCCGAAGTATGCCATATCGCCGCTGGACGGGATTCGCAAGCGAGCCGGCAGCGGGATCGAAGTGAAGTCTGCGCTCGGAGTCGGCATGGAAGGCGAAGACCCGGCGCTGGACACTGCCGAGGCGCGCGCCCGGCTGCTCAAAGAGGCTGTGGATGCCGCGGCTCACGCCGATGTGGCCGTGGTGGTTGTGGGCCGGTACGAAAAGATCGAGCGCGAGGACTTCGACGTGAAGACCATGGACCTGCCAGCCGGGCAGGATGAGCTGATCGCGGCGGTTGAGCAGGCAAATCCGCGCACCATCGTGGTGCTGAACACCGGCGACCCGGTGACCATGACGCGATGGATCGACAAGACGCAGGCCCTGGTGGATATGTGGTATGGCGGCCAGGAAGGCGGCGCGGCGCTGGCCGCGATCCTTTTCGGCGACGCGAACCCTTCGGGCAAGCTGCCGCTCTCGCTGCCCAAGGAATTCAAGGACTCGCCGGCGGCCGCGAATTATCCTGTCTCGGGATTGGGCGCGGGCCTGAAGGTGAATTACGCAGAGGGAATTTATGTCGGCTACCGCTACTACGACACGAAGAATGTTGAGCCGCTGTTTCCCTTCGGCTTCGGGCTGAGTTATACCAGCTTCGAATACAGCGGGCTGACGGTGACGCCCTACGTCAGCGCCGGGAAAGCCGGCCTCACCGGGGCCGTCGTCAGCCTCAAGGTACGCAACACCGGCTCGCGCGCCGGCGCGGAAGTGGTGGAGCTTTATGTGCACGACGGCCACTCGAAGATCGACCGGCCGGTGCACGAACTGAAAGGCTTCCGCCGTGTGGCGCTGAAGCCGGGCGAGACGCAGACGGTGGCTTTCACGCTGGGCCGCGCTGCGCTCTCCTACTGGAGTCCGGAAAAGAAGGAGTGGACAGCCGATCCGGGAACCTTCGAGATTCAGGTGGGAGCGTCGTCGAGGGACATACGGCTGCGCGCGCCGCTGGTGCTGAAGTAGCAAGAATGCCCCGAACAAGCGCCATTTCCGGCTCCAGCATTCTCTCAGGGACTAAAGTCCATTGATTTTGCTCGCTTTATTGGCACGATTGAACAGGCTGCGGAAAAACTGAATCGAAGCCTCTGTTTTGAAAG
>Ga0302320_10027768_pt1 | contig 10892 bp, 7 predicted proteins | sample Bog_T0_3_FD_202130 | JGI IMG/M metagenome (GOLD analysis project Ga0302320, IMG submission 202130) | Peat permafrost microbial communities from Stordalen Mire near Abisko, Sweden - Bog_T0_3 | ecosystem: Environmental > Terrestrial > Soil > Wetlands > Peat | place: Sweden: Abisko, Stordalen Mire... | reverse complement strand
CGGGCGGTCGAGTCGCTGCTGAGAACCTTGACAAATGGTAGGAAGTCCATTCATCGCAGCTTTATCGCGATGAGTGGGTCTTGAGGTCGGATCGTGGTCAGACTATGATAGAGCCATGCCCTACGGCCTGAAGCGGTTCCAGAGAGCAGAAGCTCTCCACTTCATCACGTTCAGTTGTTTTCACCGGGCGGGTGGCCGCGGTCTCGGGGTTCCATTTAAACTACGCTGAGGGTGCCCACGTTCCCTCGCTTTTGGGGACCGGGGATGGAAGCTGCTGGAGCTACGATCCATTCGGCAACCGGCAGCAGGAGGCTTACTCGACCGCCACCTCCAGGCCCTGGCCGGCGAGACCTACGCGGCAAACCTGCTTACATTGGTCTGAATTCTGTTCTTCGAATAACAACGCTAGAGCTTTGATCCCGAATTCTTTGACTCCTGCTCCTGCAAAAAATGGGCGGCAGAAGTTTCCTCCTGCCGCCGCCCGTCCCTGGGTTGTCTTGAAGTTGAATCAATGTTGCGAAAACCTTATTGCAAGAGCTTGGTAACTTCCTGCTGAACGGTATTAGCTTGCGCTAATGCGGCGATACCGGTCTGGCTGAGAATCTCGTACTTGGACATATTCGATGTCGCCGAAGCATAATCGGTTGCCTGGATCGCGTTCTGCGCCGAGACCACGTTTTCCTGCTGCGTACTCATCACCTGGCTGATCGAGTTCAGCGTGTTGATCTGCGCGCCAATGTAGCCGTCCTGCGCCGCCACATCGTTGATGGCCACGTTGAGATCCGTCAGAGCGGCTTGCGCATCGGCCTGGCTCAGCAGGTCGGTTCCGCTCAGAGCCACGCCGGCGCCGTCCGAGTAGCTGATCGTAGCCGTGCCGCTGGAGGCTCGGGTGTCAGAGGCAAAGGCGGCCGCGCTCTGGTTGGTTACCGAGTCGCCAACGCTGCCGGAGAGGCCCAGGTCATAGGAGGAACTTGCCATGTAGCTCAAATTCGCCGTGGTGGTGGTGTCTGCGATGGTTGAAGTTGCAGCGCTGATCTGGCCGGCCGAACCGATGGAATTCGAGGTCAGTTCGATACTTCCATAGCCGTTGACGCCGGCAACCCACTGTGCCGCGACGCCAAGAGTGGAGGAGTGCAGGTTGATCTGTCCGATGAGCGCGGTAACCGTCTCCCCCGAAGTGGCTGTGACAGTTTGCGGTGTGCCGTTGACTGAGAAGGCCATGAATCCGGAAACCGTATCGTTCTCGCTGGCAAAGCCTCCCAGAGAATCCGTTGATGCCCCGCCCTGCGTTGCGTCGGCGATGGTGCTGGAGTTTACGACGATGGGGTTGGCATCGAATGCGGCCGAGGTCAGCACCAGGCCGCTAGTGTCTGCCACCGCATTGACTCCGAGCGCGCTAAAGCCCGTAATGGCCGTCGCCAGTTGAGAAAGCGTGGTACCCGCGGATAAGTAAGTCGTATTGGCGGCGGGCGGTTGCGGAGCCGCGCCAATGGTAAAGGTCTCCGAGACCGCGCCGTTGGTCAACTTGATGCTTCCGCCCGTGGCCAAAGTATCGCTGGTGTTGAGGCCGCCAGCCGCGACGCCAACCTGCACGGTAGAATCGACGCCGGCAATAGTTGTTACTCCAGAGACTGGTGCAGCGGCAGTAATGGTGGCCGCGCTGGCCAATGTGGTTACACCTGGCGTACTGATTGCGTGACCCGTCCCGGCAGTATTGGACTGCAAGTAGATGCCGCCGGAGCCGCCGCCCGGCGCTGAAGCGGTAACACCCAGCACGGCGTCGCCGTTAATGGCAGTGACGAGGCTGGCCACGGTATTGGCGCCCGTATAAAACGTGCCGGCCGGTGGCGGGCCGCCGGGGTTGACGCCCATGATAAAGGTCTGTACCGCACCTGCGCCGTTCTGGATCTCGATCTGTCCGGTAATGTTTGAAGCGCCTACACCGGCGTCTGTAATAACCCCTGCACCGGTCAGTTGCATCACTGCGGTCGAATAAGTGGCTGGCGCTCCGGCTGTCCCTGTATGTGCCGCGGCATCTCCGGCGTCGACGGCTACCAGGGTGGCTGTGTGCGCGTCCGTCAATGTATTGCCCGCGGTTACGGAGATGGCATTCGGCCCGTTGGTGGTCGAGGTCAGCACCAAGGCGTGGTTGGGAGCACTCCAAGCGGCGGTGACACCCAGGTTGCTGGCGTCGATGGCCAGAGCCAGATCGGCGTAGTTCTGCGCCGGGGTCGCGGTAAAGGTCATGCTTCCGCCCGAGGAGCTGGTGAGGGTGATGGAGCCGCCGGTGGTGAGCACATCGTCCTGCAGAGAGCCGGCGCCGGCATCGATGGCGGTAACCTGAGGTGTGCCTACGCTGGCCGCGCCGCCGTCCTGCGGGTTGTAGAGGCCGATGACCGCATTCGCGTTGGTCAGCGAAACTGCGCTGGCAGTGATGTTTTCGCCAGTGAGCGCGGTGGCCGCTGTTACGGTAATGCCTGCGTTTCCGGTGGCTAGCGCGGCGGTTGCGCCCAATGTGGCGGATTCGGCATTGATCGTGTTCATCAAGCCAGTGAGGGTATTGCCGTTGGCGTTGGTGTAGAACGTCGTTGCAGTGTTTACTCCCGTGCCGACGATAAAAGTCAGTGCCGAGGCGATCGCCGGATTGGTGTTGGTCAGCGTAATGCTGCCACCCACAGACAGCGCATCACTTCCGCTGTTGATCCCTGCCGCGCCGAATGTGACTGAGCCCTGCGTCGGCGGTGTCAGCAGGTTTCCCGTGACCGAGGTGCCAGCCAGTACGGCAAAAATCGGAGCATTGGTTGCGTTTGTTGCAGCCGTAAAGACCGGAGCCGCCGCGCCCGCGCCCGTCGCTGTGGTGACTGTCAAAGCTCCGCCGCCCGCTGTATCGGCCAAAGAGAGGCTCTGCGTCCCGTCGCCATTGGTGATCACACTGGCCGTGGCCAGGCCCGCGGTCCCGTTCAGGTGTGCGTTAATCTGGCCTGCCAGTTCCTGCAGCGTGTTGACGCTGGAGTTGATGGTGACCGAAGCCGCAATCTGAGTGCCGACTTTGACCGTAACCGTCTGGCCCTGGGTAAGCAGTTCGCCGGCCGCAATTCCACTTGGATTCAGAATTCCGCTGGTGCTGGCCGTGCTCGGGTCAACGCCAGCGGCCAGCAGACCGCCGGAGATCTGGATGCCCGTTTCCGTTCCGCCGCCGGTAACGCCGGCCTGCGCTTGTGTGCTGAAGCTGGCAGTCAGGCCCAGGCCGGCATTGTTGATCGCGTTGATCAACCCGCTAACGGTATTGGAGTAGTTGCTGGAGCCGCCCACCGAGATCGAGGTGTTTGCCGTGCTTTGCTCGCCGTTCGAGCCCTTCACCAGATAGCTGACATTGACTGTCGTGCTGCCGCTCAGTCCGCCGGACAGAGTGTCGCTGGCCGAGGCGTTGGCGGTGCTGGTCGACAGATTCAGGAAGACATTGTTGGCGCCGCTGCTATAGGCCATTACGCCGCCAGTGTCGCCCACGCTGGCCTCAGAGAGTGAACGTATATTCAGATTGTCGATCGAGGAACCGGCCAGTGAAGAATCGCCTGTGTAGATGGCGACGTTCTTGCCGTTGAAGACCTGCTCCTGGTTGTAGGTCGTCGTCGATCCAATGTTGTTGACCTCAGCCAGAATAGACGAGTACTCCTGGTTGGCCGCCGACTCCTGGGTGCTGTTGAGCGTGCCGTTGGAGGCCTCGGTGGCCAGCGTCACGGCGCGGTTCAGCAGGCTCGTCACTTGCGAGAGGGCGCCATCGGCCACCTGCAACAGGCCCACGCCTTCAGTGGCGTTGGTCTTGGACTGGGTCAGAGCAGTCTGGTTGGCCTGCAGTCCATTGACCAGCGAGAGACCCGCGGCGTCGTCGGCGCCGGAGTTGATCCTGGACCCCGAAGACAACTGCTGCAGAACCGTCTGCAAGCTGTTACTGGTGTTGTTCAGGTTGTTCTCTGCATAGATCGCTGAAAGGTTATTCAATACGCCGAGGGCCATGGGGTGCTCCTTTTTGATGCTTCGAATCAGCCCGCCCGGCGCTTGAAGCTTTGCTTCGTCCGGGCCTTCTGAATCCTTCGGATGGGCTTTTCTGCATCCACCACCTTCATCGGTCCCGGAGAAAATAACTTTAGTCACTAAATTAAAAATTGCTGTAGGCTTTTTTGTCGCACCCTGAATCATGCTGTCCAGTTTCCGTTCACTCGCTGTCCTGAAGCGATGCAAACACTGTACTGTTCCGCTCCACCGATTTGTATCGCTTCGAGACAGTGAAGAACGGCCAAATGCCCCATTCAAAGGCGCTTGCAGAGACTTTTCCGAAGCCAAAAGGGAACTTTTCAACCCCTTTTCAGCGCAAAAAAAAGGCGGCAGGAGAATTGCTTCCTGCCGCCACCGGTTCTGACTGCAACCGCATTTTTGCGCACTGTTCAAATTGTTTCTGTGAGGCCCGTTTTACTGCTCGTCTCCTGAACCGGAAGGTGCTGCCGGTGCTGCATCCGGCGCGGAACCGGCCGCTGGCGGGGTTGCAGGCGCTGAACCGTCTGGCGGCGGCGGCGGCGCGGGCGCACGATGATGGTACTGGCCATCGGGTCCATGCCCATCCCGTCCATGTCCATCCATTCCATGTCCGTCGAGTCGATGTCCGTCGCGTCCTTCGCCGTCCCGCTTCCAGCCCTCGTGCTCCGGCCCATGTTCAGAGCGGAAGGCCTGAATCTGCTTCCATTGCTCCGGCGTCAGCTTGCCGCGAATCGCCAGCAGGAAGCGCGCATTGGCCTTCTCCAACTCGGCCCGCGCCTGCGCCACCTTGTCGATCTGCGCCAGAATCCTGGCTTCATTGGGCTGGTCGGCGCCCACCAGCGGCTCCATCTCCAGCTCCGCCTTTTCCTCAGTGGCCCGCAGGTCGATCAGCTTCTCCCGGTGCTCCAGAAAGATCCCGTCGAATGCCTTGCGCTGCTCGCCGGTCAGCTTCAGGCGCTCAATAGCCTTCGGATTGTTCCACCAGCGGCCATGTTCCTCCTGCGCGCCAAAGGCACGCTCCATCGGAGGCCGATGCTCTCCGAATCCCGGTCCCGGCCCTCGACCGCCGCCCGGTCCCTGGGCCAGCGATGTTCCCGCCAGCAAAACTCCGGCAATCGCCAAGCCCAACCGCACTGCAATGAATCCCCTCATCGTTTTCTCCTCTGTTTTTGACTAGCAAAATACCAGTGATTGACGCCAAACCCCGGCTTACTGGCTCACGTCCCCGGTCATCAATTGAGCCAGCGGCTCCATGGCGCTTGGAACCTGCCGCGACACATCGCTATCGACTTTGGCCAGCAGATCCTCTTCCTCCTGCCGAGCCATTTCCTGCGCCGCCAGCCGCTGCTGCTCCGCAACACGTTCAGCGGCTATTCGCATCTGCTGCTGGCGATGCTCGTACAAACCACCCCCCGAGAGGCTGCCGGCAACCAGCACGCAGCCCAGCGCCCATCCGGCCGCCAACCGCCAACTGCGCCGTCGAGCCGGCGCAACTGCCGTTCCAGACTGGCTCGAACGAGGCCGACTATAAACCGCTTCGCTCCAGCCATGAACGCTCAAGCGAAAATCTTGCAACGCCTCAGCCAATTCGTCCAATTCCTGCCCAACCCCGTTCACTTGATCCTCGAAGCTCATCGCCTTCCCCCCAGTTCCGCGCGCACTCTTCCGAGCGCCCGCGAAAGATGCGCCTTCACCGTGCCCTCATTCAGCCCGGCCGTCCGCGCAATCTCGCTCAACTCCATCTCTTCCACATAGCGCAACAGAAAAACCGTCCGCTGCCGCTCGCTCAATCTCTCGACCGCCTTGGCCACCTGCCCCACCCGCTCCCTCGCCAACAGCTTCTGCTCGGCGGAACGCTCCCCGCTCGGCAGCCATTCGCTGGCCTCGTCCATGTCAACCGCATGGCTCTGCGTATGCCGCCAAAACTGCATCCGCCGGTTGCGCCAGTGGTCCTTCTGCAAGTTGATGGCAATCCGCATCAGCCAGGTCATCGCGCTCGACTCGCCGCGAAAGCTCGCCCAGTTCCGGTGCGCCTTCAGGAAACACTCCTGCGTCAGCGTCTCGGCCAGGTCCACGTCGCGCGTCGACGAGAGCAGAAACCGGAAGATCTGCGGACGGTGTTTTATGACGACAGCCGAGAACTCCTCGGCGGCAATCTCTTCTGCCGTTGCCATGTTGATCGCTTCCAATGCTGTGCCGGCTGCCATCACTCAGGTAGACGCCCGCACTCGCCGCAAGTTTACAGCGGCCGTGGAATATCGGGAAAGTTTGAATCCTCTGACTGGGTTGGAGGCATTACGATTGCTGGCCTCTCAAGGGGGCCAATGTGGAGACATTTTGTGCTGGGAGCCTTTCAACGTCCGCGCCGTAGGCGCAATGGTTATTAGCCCAGCGCTTCAGCGCTGGGTCAGAGCAGCCAACACCACGTCCAAGAGTCCCGTAGGGACGGCGCTCATGCTCCGCGTCGCTCTAACATCTTCGCGAGCCCGGCAAAGATGGGGGTTCTCCCAATTGAGTAGCTACTGTGCCGTGTACGTGTAGTCGATGCTCTGCCACTTGCGATCGATGAACGACCAGAGCCGCGCGTAGACCGTTGCTCCGTTCGTAGGCAGATTGTTCACAGTCTCGGTCAATGCCGCGGTCACCCCCGAGTTGTACAGGTTGCGGGAGGCCACGCCGGTAGTGCCCAGCCAGAGTATATAAGCCGTTGGGCCGCTTCCAGCCGACCAAGTGAAGGGTACGCTTGCGCCAGTCAGAGTGCTGCCGGGCGTGGGTGAGGTCAGCGCCGCCTGCGACGGAGTTCCAGCCTCGGTGTACGTGTAATCGACGGCTTGCCAGCTTCCATTGATCCGCTGCGAGAGCCGCACATAGAGCGTCACCCCATTGGCCGGCAGATTCACCGTCGCCGTTGTCGCCGTCGTCCATCCCGAGTTATACAGGTCGTATCCGCCAATCCAGGTGGCGCTCACCCAGAGTTGATAAGCCGTCGGACCGCTTCCCGCCGTCCAGGTGAAGCTCACGCTTGCGTCCGTCAGAACGCTGCCCGGCGAGGGTGAGGTCATTGCCGCCAGCACCAGGCCCGTGCCGTTGACCGGAATCAATTGCTGCGCTCCACTCCCATTCAGCGCATTGTCGGTAAGCGTCACATTCTCGCTCAGCGCCCCGCCACTTTGCGGCCCAAACCGGATGGGAATGTCGCACTGCAGCCCGGCGTTCAGGCTGGTCGAACCCGTGCAGGCGTTCGCGTCGCCATCCGCCTGGAAAAAGTCGGTGGGATAGCTGACGCCCGTGAAGTTCAGCGGCTGGTTGCCGATGTTCTGAACCTCGACCGTCATCGTGCCGTCGGCAGTGTCGATTGAACCCACATTTGTCGGCGTCGGGAAGCTCAACGCGGGCGGATGCGAGCGCTGTACCTCCACCACGCGGTGGTTGGCGGGAGAGGGATCCGTGATGAACAGATGGCCCGCCCCATCCACAGCCACGGATAGTGGATCAACCAACTCTTTGCCATCCACCACCGGGGAAATGGCAGTCGCCGCGCCGCCGCCGGCAGGAACCTCCACCACGCGGTTGTTCGGGGTGTCCGCGATAAACAGATCGCCCGCACCGTCCACCGCCGCGCCGGCGGGAGAACTCAATCCCACGCTGTTCACCACCGGGTCGATGGCAGTCGCCGTGCTCGAGTTATACGCGATCTGCGGCCCGCTTCCAACGCCGTAGACCGGCACGTTGGCCCAGCACCGTCCCGGTGTTGTTGGCCCCGGAAAAGAAGACCACTGCGCCCATCCGCAGCCCCGCCGCCGTGGGCGTGAAAGACACATTCACCATGCAGTTGGTGGCCGAGGAGTAGGTTGTTGCCGTGCATGTGCTTCCCGACGCATTGGCAAAGTCCAAATTCGGCGCACCCAGGGTCAGTACACCGATGCTGCCCACCGTCGCGCCAGAAGCGATGGAGAAGTTCAGCGTCATCGCCGCGCTGGGCGAACCGATCGCCTGCAAACCAAAATTCAAGCTCGGCGGGGTCTCGTTGAAGAACACCTGTGATCGCGCCACGGTGGGCAGCAGCAAGCCGGCTAGAACGACAGTCAGTAGGAAAAAATGCATTTTCAAAGAGGAAAGCTTGCAGGAAGGAATAATTACGGACAGCATCATATAAAACCTCACTGGGTGAAGCACGGTTGGAGATTGTCTGGAGAATATGAAAAGGGTGGACTGTTTTGCCGGTGCGGGGGGTACCACTCCACGCCAGTACGGACTGGGACCCAGAGGGTTGGCCGTATGCGAGGTCGGGTGAGCAGTGCAATTCTAGGTTCAAGACACCCGCGAGTCGAAAACGGCAGCACACGAATTCTACTCTCGTTTGTGCTCCTCGCGCTGAATAATTATGTGTCTGTGTCACGCCAACAAATATCGATTGAAGCGGTGAATGGTACAGGTTTCAGCGCCAGAGAGAATGACAGTTCTAGAGCACTAAGCTATGCAAAGCCATGTTGCCCCCCGCAGAATCCTCTAGACACCCCCGATACCGAATTCAGTAGGCGAATCCCTTTCCTTGTAGGCCGCTTGTTGTTTCCCATATATATTTTCGCGATTTCACCGGAATTCGGTTGACCTACTGCGGAACAAAACGTCTTTATCTTACGTAATCTCAACCGGATACCATGCATTACCACGCATTCGGAGCGGATTTCCACATGGCAACCAACGTGCTATAAAACAGATGGATGTAAGGCGTTCCCCCCATGGAAAAAGGTCTCATCAATCGCTTGCAAGCAACGCTGCTGGCCTTAGCCACGCTGGGTCTGGTGTTGCTTGCGGCTTTGAATTTTCTTCAGGAGCGCCGCGCCCAGCAGCCACCCGACGACGGCGTCTGGTGGCGCGAGGCCGCCGACGGCAGCGGCCTGGTGGCCGACAAGGTGCTGCCCAACTCTCCCGGAGCACATGCCGGTATTCGTGAACGCGATCTTCTGACCGGCGTCAGTGTGGTCCCGGTGGGCCCGGTCGGCGGGGGCATTCATGCCAGCCTTCCGCAGCAGGATCTGCTTGGGCCCGTCAAGCCGTCTCCAGCCGAATCCAGCCCCAATTCCGAGACCGAGCCCGGCGCCTTGCCCAGTGAGGCCAAATACACGCCCGTCTATACCCGCGTGGTGCGCTCGGCGGACCTTGTGCGCGCTCTCTACCGCACCGGAAGCTACTTCCAGATTAACTACCGCATTTGGCGCGACGGCAATCTGCTCAGCAGCCCGGTCGAGGTGATTCCCGAGCCGCTGGACCGCAGCCTGGCGCTGGGGCAGCGGCTGATTGGGCTCATCTATCTCGCCATAGGCATCTACGTTCTCTTCCGCCGCTGGACGGCCCCGCGCGCCACCCATTTTTATCTCTTCTGCCTGGTCTCCTTTGCCCTCTACGCGCTCAAATACACCGGCGCGCTGGACGACTCGCTCCACTGGAGCAAGCTTGACCAGTTCGTCTTCTGGTTCAACGTGCTGGCTGAATCGTTGCAGCCAGCGCTCTTTTTGCACTTTGCTCTCAGCTTTCCCGAGGAGAGATTCAAAAGACTCGGCCGCCTCTGGCTTCTGCCGCTGGTTTATCTGCCCGGAACTCTGTTGCTGGGTGTGTGGTTTTACGCCATCAATTATTTGCAACCCACGGCGCTGCTCAAACACCATCTGGATCAGATCAGCACCGCCTACGATGCTGTTTTCTACCTGCTGGCCGCCGGCCTTTTTGTGCTCAGTTACAACCGCGCCAACACGCCGCTGCTGCGCCAGCAATTGAAGTGGCTGTATCGCGGTGCGCTGCTGGCGGTGGTTCCATTCACGCTCTTTTACGCCATTCCTTATCTCGTCGACTTTCCGGTGCCGGCCCTCTATACCAACCTGGCGGGACTTTCGATTGTCATTCTGCCCCTGACCTTCAGTTGGGCCATCATCCGCTACCGGCTGATGGACACCGACCTGATCTTCAAGCGCGGCGTAGCTTACACACTGGCCACCAGCCTGATTCTGGGCGGCTACTTCGGCATCATTGCGCTGGCTACCGTCTTTGTCCATACCCGCCTGCCGGACAATGTGCGCGAGTGGGGCCTGGTTCTCTCCATCCTGGTTGTGGCCGCTGTCTTCGATCCTCTCAAGCGCCGCATTCAGAGCTGGGTCGACAAGGTCTTCGACCGTCAGCGCTACGACTACCGCAAGGCGCTGATTGAGTTTGGCCGCGGTCTCAGCTCAGAAACCGATCTGGCCGCGCTGCTTGATTCGATTGTCGACCGGCTTCCAAGCGCTCTTCTGGTCGCCCGCGTTGCACTTTTTATGGCGGAGAGCCGGGAGGATTCCAGCCGCTTGCGCATGGTCGCCTCGCACGGCCTGCCTGCCGAGGCGCTGGCCGCGCAGAAGCGCTTGGCTCTGGGCTTTCTGGATTTCGATCACAGCCAGGATCACAGCCATATTTTTTTAGAAAACGCCCAGCAGGCCCTGCATCTTCCCGCCGATCAGCAGCGCACCGCGGCCCTGCTTGACCTGAACTACTATCTACCCTGCCGCGTACAGGATGGAGATTCGCAGCGCACCATCGCCGTCATCGGCCTGGGCCGCACCATCGGCGGCGATTTTCTATCGAGCGAAGACGTTGAGCTGCTCGAGTCGCTGGCCTCCTACATCGGCATCGCGCTACAGAACGCCAGCCTTTATGCGCGACTGGAAGAGAAGATCGGCGAATTCGAGCGCCTCAAGGAGTTCAACGAAAATATCGTCGAGTCGATCAACGTCGGCATTCTCGCCCTCGATCTGGACGACCGCATCGAGAGCTGGAATGCGCAGATGGAGGCCATGTACGCCCTCAGCCGCGCGGAGGCCCTTGGCCAG
>Ga0302320_10027766_pt1 | contig 10892 bp, 10 predicted proteins | sample Bog_T0_3_FD_202130 | JGI IMG/M metagenome (GOLD analysis project Ga0302320, IMG submission 202130) | Peat permafrost microbial communities from Stordalen Mire near Abisko, Sweden - Bog_T0_3 | ecosystem: Environmental > Terrestrial > Soil > Wetlands > Peat | place: Sweden: Abisko, Stordalen Mire... | reverse complement strand
ACCGCGCCATGTTCGAACTGTTGTATGCTACCGGAATCCGCGTGACTGAATTAATCGAGCTACGGCTATCCGGTCTGGACCAAGGTCTGGGATTGATTCGCGTCACCGGCAAAGGCAACAAACAGCGTATGGTTCCGGTGCATGCGGCGGCGCTGGGACGGATCGGCGAGTATCTGGAGCGAGGCCGGCCCGCCCTGCTCAAAGGCCGGACCTCTCCGCTTCTTTTCGTAACCGCCCGCGGAACCGGCATGACCCGCCAGGCTTTTTGGAACTCCGTAAAACTGAACGGGAAGAAGGCCAGTATTTTTCATCATCTTTCGCCGCACGTTCTGCGCCATACCTTTGCCACTCATCTGCTGGAAGGTGGCGCCGATTTGCGCAGTCTGCAGGCCATGCTGGGACATGCCGACCTGTCTACCACCGAAATCTACACTCACGTCGTCCGCTCGCGCCTGCGCGAAACGCTGGACCAGCACCACCCGAGAGCCTGAACTATGAGCGATTATATGTTCGTTCTCGACAGCCACCTCGACGCCGGTCAGAACCGCGCCGTTACGGAGATCCAGCGCATCGCCACCGAAGCGGCTATGACCGTCTGGCTGGCCGGCGGCGCCATGCGCGATATGCTCCGCGGCGCGCCCATCCGCGATCTGGATTTTATCGTTGAACGGGATGCCGTCAAATCCGGTAAAGCGCTCGCCGCTGCGCTGGGCGGCCATGTGGTGGCGGAAGATTCCCTGAAGCGCTGGGTGGAACTGGAGCTGCCGGGCAATGTGCGCGCTTCGGTGTCGAACGCCCGAACCGAAAAGTATGCGAAGCCAGGCGGTAAACCGCAGATCTCTCCAGCCACCATTCATGAGGACCTGATGCGGCGCGATTTCACCATGAACGCCGTGGCGTTATCCCTCAACCGCGGTTCGCGCGGCCTGTTGGTGGATCCGGCCAACGGCCAGGCCGATCTGTCGTCCCACGAACTGCGCGCGACTAACCCGTACATCTTTTTCGATGATCCCTCGCGCATCTTCCGCATGATTCGTTTTCAGCACGTGTTTGGATTCGAAGTGGCGCCCCGACTGCAATCGCAGCTGGAGAATGCGCTTCTCGAGGATTTACCGGCCGAAGCATCGGCCAGCGCGCTGGCGGGCGAAATTCGCGCGGCGGCGATGGAGCCCAACGCCGTGCCGATGCTCGAAGCCTTCGATAAACTCGGGCTGCTGAAGGTGATTTCTCCGGCGTTGACCGGCGCCAAGCTGAATGCCGCCGGGCTCACGCGGCTCGATAAGCTGGCGCGCTCCGTGCTGCCTGCGGGAAGCCCCGGTGGATGGCTCGCATTCCTCAATGTGCTGGTAGAGAAGCTCAATCCGAAAGAGCGTGCCGAGGTAGTTCGCGCCTGTGAGATGAGCGCCCAGGAGGCTGCGGTCTGGAAGAAACTCGACGCGCAGGCGAAGAAGCTCGAATCGGTTCTGAAGTCGCCGCGCACCAATCGGCCATCGCAGGTCTGGCAGGCTCTCGAAGGCGCCACCATCGACGAAGTTCTGATGGTTCTTTACCATTCGCCGCTGCGCGTGGTGCAGGATCGCATCCGCGCCTTCTATGAGAAGTATTTGCCCCAGGCGCAGGAAGTGTCGGACGAACAGGTGGCCGCAACCGGCGTCAAGCCAGGCACACCGAAGTTTGTCAAAGCACGGCAAGCCATGATTGCGGCAAAGTTGAATGCAAGGCCCCGCAAGATCGTAGCGCCCGAGCCGGAGCAGCCGCCGGAGGCAGTTACTCCTCCTCCACCCATGGCTCTGGCCGGCGCCCGCGCGCGTAAATAGGAATTTTCCTTTTTTTACCGCAAGGCCCTTGTGCATTGTGAGGCCGCGTCGTTTCACTTTCCTCTCATTATTTGTTTCAAAGCGGTTCCAGAACTTCAGCTCTTCACATTGCACGGCTTAAAACCTTATGCTCACAGCGTGAAGGTTCAGACCGTAACCGAATCTTCAAGCGGTAAGTGACGAAGGGTCCGCCAGACTCGTTGCCGCCAGATACACAACGGAGACAGCAGTCTGCCTCGGAGGAGCCGGTGTCGCGCAAGCGGCCCAGATTATTTCACGGAGGAGGTACCTCTCGGAAGGCGGCTTGCGATCGGCGGGGAGTTCACTTCCCGTGTTCGGGGGAGCTTGACGATCGCAAGCCCTTTATTTGGCCCCGTTCACGTGCAGCGTGCCTTTTTCTTTCGCCACCGGCAGCAGGGTGGGATAGAACTGCACGAAGGTGTTATCGACCGCTCCGTTCTGTGCGTGGCATGAGTAACAACTCTCCGTGCGTGGGAAGGGCTCAACTTCGGTGCCCGCACTGCCGAAGCCGTAGAATGTCCATTTTCCGGCCTCTTTCACTTCGGCTTCGATGCCCAGTACTTCACTCTGATAGTGCCCGCCGTTGTTGATTGACCCTTTCGATTCCGCCGCGCGCACTTCAAGGATGAACGTGGTTTTGTCCGGCCACATTCCTGACTTCAGAAACGCATCGTAGGCGGGGCGGGAAACGAACACATTGTCGAATCGTGGTTGCGCATCGGGCGCTGCCAGCGGACGGTACGTCATGCCCAGTCCCGAACTCAGGAAGATCCATTCCCGATAGTTGGCCGGTAGTACGAGGTTGTCCTGCGCCTGCATCGCCGCAAGAGTCAACAATGCGAGTAAGTAGGGACGGCCCATGTAAGCAGAGTCTATCAATTGGGCGGCAGCCACGGCGCGGTAGACCAACGCCGTTGAATGATCGTCGGTCAGCGGAATGATGGTCCCGTGTTCCGAGGGCGAGATGAGCAGCGGTGTGGGCCCGTCGATCAAAGAAGTCTGGCTGAAGACGGCGCTCGGACCTCGGCAGGAGTCGCGGAACACCGGTGCGTACTGGCTTGCGCCGCTGGTAATCACAGTCCAGGTATCGAATACCAGGCGGAGGAATCCGGCTTCTCCCAGCGGGAAGATGGCTGGCGCCTCGGTCTGGAATGTCCCCAGACCGAAGTAATCGGTTCCGTCCAGGGTTTGTTGCCTATGCGGACCCGCCAGCCTCGGGAGGTTGCAAACGCGATGGGCTGCGTGACATTGCCGCCGCTGCCGGCAGGCTGTTGGTCCACATAAAGCAGATAGTACCGGGAGCCGTCAGAGTACGGAAAGAAATCGAAGGTGCGTTTCTGTGTGGTGCCGGAGAGCGGAATGGCAACGGGAAACCCGCTGGGGCTCGCGCTCGCAGGATTGAACGGCACCAGATAGGGGAGCATGACCGCCGTCGATGAGGAAGCGCCTTCCGGATCGGAGGAAACGGCTATGAAGAAATAATATTGGCCGTCGCGCGGATCGTGCCACCATTCGGGCGCCCAGGCAACGGTCGCGCCAGGCACAAGCGCAGCTATATCGATGGTGGTTATGGGCGAGAAATTCATCAGATCGTCGGAACTGAAAAACTGGACGTTCGAGCCCACCGCCGGCGTCACAATGAAATAGAAAGTGCCGGTCAGCAAGGGATTTGCGTTGGGCACGTAAATAATGCTGGGATCGCGCAGCGCCTGCGCGCGGAAGCTCCCCTCAGGATTGACGTCCTGCCAGGATATCGCCCGGTCAGAAGAATACGAAAGCCGCAGGTGAACCACATCGGTATCCCGAAAATGGGCATACAGATAGAGGGGGTTGTTGGGGGACACGGCTATCGTCGGCCTCTCCCGGTTCTGGGCAGATAGCGATGCGAGGAGCGCAAAAAGGCCAGGAAGAGTACGAACCATCACGTTTTATGATAACGTGCGATCCATCACAATGTGATTAAAATTACATATCACGAAGCGAGTTGCCTGCCGCTCGCGCAAAGTACAATATGCCCATGAACCGCCGCGATTTTGTTCGATCCGCAGGGGTTGTCACCGGCAGCCTCGCGTTCGCTGGCTCCAGGCTGCTTGCGGAGGCCGATGCCTGGCGCACGTTCGAAGTGAAGACGCGCGTCGAGATCCTCGAACCTTCCGGCGCCACCCGCGTCTGGGTGCCCGCTGCGCTCGCCGGCAACACACCGTTTCAGAGAACGCTTGCGAATGAGTTCAGCGCCGAGGGCGGGACCGCGAAAATTATCAAAGACAACGCCGATGCCTTGGCCATGGTCGCGGCGGAGTTTCCCGCCGGCGTGAAGCCGGTCGTCTCACTTACCAGCCGCGTGTCGACAAAGAACTACGCGGTGGATCTTTCCGCGCGCGGCAATACGCCGAGAGCGGATCGCGCGCAGCTCGAGCATTTTCTCCGTCCCACCAAACTCCTGCCCACCGACGGCATTGTGAAGGCCACCGCAACCGAAATCACCAGCGGCGCCAGGACCGACCTCGATAAGGCGCGCGCCATCTACGAATGGATTGTCGACAATACGTTCCGCGATCCCAAGACGCGCGGCTGCGGCATTGGCGACATCCGCTTCATGCTCGAATCCAGGGATCTGCGTGGCAAGTGCGCCGACCTGAACGCGCTCTACGTGGGCCTGGCCCGTGCAGCCGGCCTTCCCGCGCGCGACGTCTACGGCATTCGCGTCGCTAAATCGGACCTGGGCTACAAGAGCCTCGGCGCCGCGTCGGAAGTAATCACGAAAGCCCAGCACTGCCGTGCCGAAGTTTATATCGGCAGCCACGGCTGGGTTCCTGTCGATCCCGCCGATGTGCGCAAAGTTGTCCTCGAGGAACCGCCTGGCAATCGCCCCCTCGACGACGAGATGGTGAAGAAAGCGCGTGCGCGTCTGTTCGGTTCCTGGGAGATGAACTGGATGGCGTATAACTTCGCGCACGATGTCTCGTTGCCCGGGTCGGCTGGTGCGCAGCTCGGTTTTCTGATGTATCCGCAGGCTGAAACCGGAGGCAAGCGGTTGGACAGTCTGGATCCGGACCGGTTCAAATACGAGATCACGTCGCGAGAAATATGACCGCGGAAATGGTAGTGTGGTTCAGAAAGGAGTTTCCCCAAATGAGGCATTTCACAGTCGCCGCGCTGGCATTCGCGTCCTGCGCGGGGCTCATGGCCCAGCAACCGGGCGACCCGCAACCGCTCAAGGTCGGCGATGTCGCACCCAACTTTACGCTCAGCTCCACCATGGGCGGCAAAGTTACGCTGGCCGATTTCAAGGGCAAGAATCCTGTAGTTGTGGCTTTCTTCCCCGCCGCTTTCACAGGTGGCTGAACGAAGGAATTCACGGCATACCAGGCTGGTATTGCGAAATTTGAAGGTAACGATACAAAAGTATTTGGCGTTAGTACCGACAACACTCCCTCCCAGAAAATATTTGCTCAGCAACTCAACCTGTCCTTCCCGCTGCTGAGCGATTTCTCCACTCGCTCCATGGCCAAAGCCTACGGTGTCCTGCGTCCCGACGGTATGTGCAATCGGGTAACGTACGTGGTGGATAAAGAAGGCAAGATCGCGTACGTCGAAGTGGGCAATACCGCGATCGACCCTACCGCAACGGACGAAGCATGCAGCCGGCTCGCGCACCGGGCGGCCACGCAGCAAAAGAAGTAACATTCTCATATGTAGGGCAGGCGTCGCCGCTGGCCGGAAGCGCCTGCCCGCTTCTTGTCCCGGAAAGTTGGTCTATGAAACGTCCGCTCATTTTTGCTCTCACCGTTCTTGCCATCGGCGTGGCAGCCGCGCAGAACCGCATGAATTATTCGATCGTCGCCCCCAACAGCGGCCACATTGCGCTCGGCCTGGCGATTCGCAAGCTCGGCGTTTCCGGCACTTTCATGCAGGCTCCGGCGCATCCGGACGATGAGACCAACGCGTTGTTCGCCCTGTATGGCTATCGCATGGGCCTGCGCGCCATCGATCTTCAGAACAATCGCGGCGACGGCGGACAAAATGAGATCGGACCCGAACTCTTTCGCGACATCGCGGTTCTGCGTACTGCCGAACTTCTCTCGGCGCACCGCATCGACGGCGCCGAGCAATACTTCACTCGCGCCATCGATTACGGCTATTCGTTCGACCCCGAGGAAGTGATTCAGAAATGGGGCAGGGAAGAGATCGTGGGCGATTACGTCCGGCTGCTGCGCACGCTGCGCCCCGACGTTGTAGTCACCATGAATATTCAGGGGCGCGGCGGCGATCGCGCGCATGAAGCCACCACCGTTCTGTTCCGCGAAGCCTACTACGCGGCCGGCGATCCCGCGAAATATCCCGCGCAGCTAAGCGAGGGACTGCGGCCATGGCAACCGAAAAAACTCTACTTCGCAGCTCCGCCGGCGCCGGAAGGGGGTCGTGGAGGACGAGGGCGCGGCAGTGCACCGGCGGTGCCTGCTCCCGCCAACGCGGTGAAACTGGCGCCGGCCAATACGAATATGTACGATCCGCTGCTGGGCCGCACTTACGCCGAGATCGGCAACGACGCGCGCAGCAATCACAAGTGCCAGGGGACAAGTGGTCTTCCTCCGCTGCCCGGCGCTAACAACGGGCGCGGTGGCGGGGGCGGCGGCCGGGGCGGATACCAGCTCATCGACAGCACGATTCCCGGTGAGAAAGACAAAACCGAGACCTCGCTGTTCGATGGCGTCGACACGCGGCTCGAAGCGCTTGTCCTCTATGCCGGACCCCATCCGCCGATCACGCTGATCGCCGGGATCGCCTCCATTGCCGGTGACGCAAAGCTCGCGCGCACCGCCTTCGATTCAGGTAACGATGCCGGCACCGCGGCCCCGATTGAAGCGGGTCTTACCGCCGTGCGCAACCTGCGAGCGCAGCTTGCCACGATGACGCTCGACGACCTCGCTCGCTACGAAATCGATTTCCGCCTGCGTCTCAAAGAACGTGATTACGAGGATGCCGTGCTGGCCGCGCATGGCCTTTCATTCGATGCCGTTGCCGATGACGGGCTGGTTGTTAAAGGTCAGCCGGTAAAGCTTTCTATCGTCGCCGTGAACCGGGGCGCGTCCGATGTCAATGTGACGGATGTGGCGATTTCCGGCTTCGATGGGCCTGTAGCGTGCAAGCCTGCAGCCGTCAAGAAGGACGCGGTCTATAGCTGCGCCTCCGACGCGCACGTCCCGATGAGCGTCAAGCCCACCACGCCCTACTTCAACGATAATTACTGGAAACATCCCGAAAACCAGGCGATTCAGATCTTCGACCCCGGCGTAGAGTTCGGCGTGCCCTTCGCTCCCACGCCCTTCCGCGTAACCTTCCACGTCAAGGCGGGCGATGTCGACGTTACTCGCGACGTACCGATCGAATTCCGCTACGTGAAGGATATTTACCTCGGCGACAAACGCATGGAACTCAACGTCGTGCCGGCCTTCTCGGTGAGCGTCACGCCTGCCCTCGCGGTAATTCCCGCGGCCTTGCCAACCAGGCGAGAGATCCATGTTTCGGTGATCAATGGCACGAAAGCGGCGGCACAGGCCTCGGTGTCGCTCGATCTGCCCCCCGGCTGGAAGTCGACGCCCGCCAGCGTGCCGCTCGGCTTTGCACATGAGGACGAAGCGCTCTCGGCCCGCTTCGAAGTCACGGCGCCGCCCCAGCCGAAGGTGGGCCAGTACACGCTGCGAGCTGTCGTGACTTCGCCCACGGTCCCGAACGAGAAGTTCTCCGAAGGCTATGAGGTAATCGAATATCCGCACATTCAGCGCCGCCATGTAATCAAGCCGGCCGAGGCTGCGCTCAAAGTTGTGGATGTGAAAGTCACGCCCAATATCGACGTGGGTTATATCGTCGGCGTGGGCGACCAGGTTCCACCCGCGCTCGAACAGTTGGGCGCCAAAGTGAATTACATCGATGAGGACGAACTCGCGTGGGGCGACCTCTCGAAGCACGACGTAATCGTCACCGGCGTCCGCGCCTACGAACGGCGTGCCGACCTGCGCGCCTATAATCGCCGGCTGCTCGACTACGTTTCGCACGGCGGCACGGTCGTCGTGCAGTACAACAAAATGGAGTTCAATCAGGCGGATTACGGCCCGTATCCCGCCAAGGTCAGCAACAACCGCGTGAGCGACGAAAATGTTCCAGTGAAACTGCTTGCCCCGGCTGATCCGGTGTTCAATTTTCCCAACAAGATCGGCCCGGCGGCCTGGGCGAATTGGGTGCAGGAGCGGGGGCTTTACTTCATCGGAGAGAAGGATCCAAAGTACATCGACCTGCTCTCGATGACGGATTCCTTCAAGGACAATCCGGGCGAGAAACTCGGCTCGATGGTAGAGGCGAAGTATGGGCGAGGCCGATGGATTTATCTGGGACTTGGCCTGTGGCGCCAGTTGCCCGCGGGAACCGATGGCGCATATCAGCTTCTGGCCAATCTGATCGCCCTGGGGAAAGCGAAGAATTAATGTGCCGCGCGTGTTGCTCGGCTGTGTCGCGCTGTTTTCGATAGGTTTCGCGCAGCAACAGCCCGATATCCGCGTAGATGTCGATCTGGTCACGGTGGCCTGCGCGGTCGATACGCCAACGGGCACCCCGGCAGCCAATCTCAAGGCGGAGGATTTTCGCCTGCTCGATAATGGCCAGCCGCGCGAAATAAAAAACTTCTGGCAGGAATCGGATCTGCCGCTCACAGTCGCGCTCGTCGCCGACATCAGCGGCAGCCAGGCGTCATACATCAAGAGCCATCGCGACGCCATTGCGCATTTTCTCGACCAGGTAATCGGCCCCAGAGATCGCGCCATGATCGTCCAGGTCGCGCAACAATCCTGGCTGATTTCGAATGCGGGCGGTGATCTGCATGCGGCCGTCGAGAAAATCGGTACGCCCGAAGGCAGGCAATCGCCCCTGCTGGGTCCTGCGTGCCGGAACCGGGATTTTCCCCACTCCTGCGGCGGAACGGCCCTTTGGCACGGCCTCTATTACACGGCGCGTGAGTTGAAACCTATCCCAGGCCGCAAGGCGATTGTAGTGCTTTCAGACGGCCTCGATACGGGCAGCGACATCGGTATGAACGAGCTTGTCGAGATTGCGCAATCCGCCGGGGCCGTGGTCTATGCCATCAAGTACGCAAGCCCGATGCGCTTCATATCGATCAGCGGAGCCATCGCCCAGGCGGTCAGCCATGGTCTCGAACGCCTCACTCGCGAGACTGGCGGCTTGATCTTCCCCAATCCGGGGCGCAAAACCGCTGAGGTCTTCGCGAAAATCGAATCCGATCTGCGCAGCATGTACGTGCTGGGTTTCACGCCGCCTTCAGATGCGCGGGACGGCAGTTTCCATAAGCTCGCAGTTACCACCGTGCGCCCCGGTCTGGTGGTACGGGCGCGTGCCGGGTATTGGGCGCAGGGCAAGACGTAATAGTTGTTACACTACTCGTAAAGGAGAGGTAAAAGTGCGTATTGTTTCACGGTTGATTGCGGTACTTGCGCTGACTGCTGTCGGCGCGTTCGCAGCGGACGATGTGGTCAGCGCGGTGGCCGGTACAGTTAAGACCATCGATAAAGGGACAAAGACGGTGGTTGTCAAAACCGGCGAAGGCACGGAGCATACTTTTCATTTCGTGGGGCGCACTGCGGTGCATGGCGGCGAAGCCCTGGCGAGCGGAACCAAGGACGCCTTTCAGGGCATGAAGGAAGGCGACGAAGTGGTGGTCCATTACACCGAGAAGGGCGCCGTGAAGACCGCGCAGGAGGTGGATCACGTCGGCAAGGGCGGCTTGAAGATGAGCGAGGCGGCGGTGAAGAGCGTGGATCGCGGCGCGAAGACTGTGACGGTCAAAACTGCCGATGGCGCCGAAGAGACTTATCACCTGACCGCCGAAGCCACGCGTGAAACTGGCAAGGGGCTGGACAAGAGCGGCAAGGTGACCGTTTACTACACCGAAGAGGGCGGCAAAAAGATCGCGCACTTCTTCAAGCCGAGTTAAGGCGCGTTCCGGGACATGCTGGATCGAGGAATCTGATATCAGCCCAGCAGAAACACGGCGGTCTGCGCCAGCAAATTAGGCATGGTCACAACCCGCCGAGCCCCCGCCAGGAAATAGCGCTTCTCAATGGGAAATCCCGAGTCCCGGCATAACTCCTCGAAATCGTTGATGCTCAGGAAGTGGATATTCGGCGAGTTATACCAATCGTAGGGAAACAACTTCGTCTTGGGCGCCTGGCCGGTGAACAGCATGGCGCGCCGCACCTCCCAGTGGCCGAAGTTCGGGAATGAGACAATGGCCCGCCGCCCCACCCGCAGCATCTCCTTCAACACCCGCAGCGGGGAGCGCGTTTCTTGCAGCGTCTGGCTGAGAATCACATAATCGAAAGCCTTGTCGGGATAGTCGGCGAGGCCTTCGTCGATATCGCCCTGATAGGCCGAGACGCCGCGCGAGATCGCCTTGCGTACCTGCACGGCCGAGATCTCCACGCCGCGCGCCAGCACCTGTTTATTCTCGACCAGCCAGGCCAATAACTCGCCCTCGCCGCATCCCAGATCGAGCACGCGGCTGCCCGGCTGAATAATTTCCCCGATCACGCTGAAATCCGGCCGCTCGGCAAGCGGCGTCATCATGCAGCCTTCGCCATACGCGCAGTACTGTCGAGAAAGCCGCGCACGATCTCGGTCTGCTCGGCGATATCCACCAGAAACGCATCATGGCCGTAATTCGATTGCAGATCGCAGTAAGCCACATCGCCGTTCATGCGCCGCAGCACGCGCACAATCTCCTGCGACTGGTAACTCGGATACAGCCAATCGGAAGTAAAGCTGATCACCAGGAAACGCGTGTCCACCGTGCGGAACGCATCGGCCAGACGGCCCGTGCCATTGGTCAGATCGAAGTAGTCCTCGGCCTTGGTGATGTAAAGATAGGAATTCGCATCGAAGCGGGACACGAACTGGTTACCGCGGTAGCGCAGGTAGCTCTCCACCTCGAAATCCACGCCGAAATCGAAACCGAATTTTTCCTTCTCGCGCAGCCGGCGGCCGAAT